>Ga0207705_10000235_pt1 | contig 54903 bp, 42 predicted proteins | sample KBSC13metaG_FD_184314 | JGI IMG/M metagenome (GOLD analysis project Ga0207705, IMG submission 184314) | Corn rhizosphere microbial communities from Kellogg Biological Station, Michigan, USA - KBS C1-3 metaG (SPAdes) (version 2) | ecosystem: Host-associated > Plants > Roots > Rhizosphere > Soil ... | reverse complement strand
TGTCGATCAAGCAGGAAGACATTATGCCGCACGGCCACGCGATCGAATGCCGCATCAACGCCGAAGACCCCGACACCTTCATGCCCAGCCCTGGCATGGTGAAGCGTTTCGAGGCGCCGGGTGGCCCGGGCGTGCGCATCGACACGCACCTGTACGACGGCTACAAGATCCCGCCAAACTACGATTCGATGATCGGCAAGCTGATCGTGCACGGCTTCGACCGCAAAACTGCGATCGCGCGCATGCGCACCGCGCTCAGCGAGACGGTGATCGAGGGCGTCAAGACCAACCTGCCGTTGCAGCAGCGGATCATGGCCGACTCGGGTTTCAAGCACGGCGGACGCAACATTCATTACCTCGAAAAGCGCATCCGCGAGCAGAAGGAGAAAGGGATCGGGCTGGGGAGCTGAGACTCGGGACTCGGAAATACAAGTCCCTCATCGTCATTCCGGGGCGACCGCCGGCTGCATGGTGATCGAACCGGAATCCGTTTTGGTCTCACGCAAACGCAAACATGGATTACTTGCCGCATCCGCGGCTCGCCCTTCGCGCCATCGACTGCGCCGATGTTCGCTCCGGCATTCTGCCTCCACAGTCCGGATCGCGTCTGCGCCGCGCCCGGAATGACGAATATCTCTTTGTGACGGTCCGCATCCATGCCTTGGCTCGAACTGCAACTGACGCTCGACGCCGCCGCCCAGCCCCGCGCGGAGGCGGCGCTGGAAGATCTCGGCGCGCTGTCGGTGACGCTGATGGACGCCGACGCCGATACGCCTGACGAGGCCGCGATCTTCGAACCCGGCGTGGGCCAAACACCACTGTGGCAATCGTTGAGGTTGCTGGCGTTGTTCGAACCCGACCGCGACCGCCGCGGCATCGTGCACGTGCTGCACGACGCCTTGCCGGAGCTCGCACCCGAAGCCATCGCGTTCCGCGAAGTCGCCGACCAGGATTGGGAACGCGCGTGGATGGATCGCTATCGGCCCATGCAGTTCGGACGGCGGTTGTGGATCTATCCGTGGAACATCGAACCGCCGGATGAACACCACGATTCGACGATCGTCCGTCTCGACCCCGGCCTTGCGTTCGGCACCGGCACGCATCCGACCACCGCGCTCTGCCTCGAATGGCTGGACGGCATCGATCTCGCGGGCAAAACCATCATCGACTACGGCTGCGGCTCGGGCGTACTCGCAATCGCGGCCCTGAAACTCGGTGCCGCGCGCGCGATCGGCGTGGACAACGATCCACAGGCGCTCATCGCCACGCGCGACAACGCCACGCGCAATGAGGTGGCGGATCGCCTGCACGTGTGCTTGCCGGACGAGCTGCCATCAGACACACACGTCGACATATTCGTCGCCAACATCCTTGCCGGGCCGCTCGCCGAACTTGCGCCGCGCTTCGCAACGCTGTGCAAACCCGGCACGCCCTTCGCGCTCTCGGGCATCCTTGGCGGGCAGGAAACCGAACTGCTGGATCGTTATCGCGCCTGCGGATTCGGTGGGCTGCACGCTCGGCATCGCGAGAATTGGGTCCGCATTGGGGGCGTGCGCGAATAGCCGTCGCCGCGGCCGCCGTGGCCTACAATCCCCGCATGTACACCCAGTGCCCGGAATGCCTGACGGTTTACGCGATCGACGAGGATGCGCTGCAGACCTCGCTGGGTATCGTGCGCTGCGGTCGATGCGGCAAACGCTTCGATGCCCTTCGGACGCTTTCGGATACGTTGCCGATCGAACCCTTGTCGCCACTGCCCGAGCAGGAACCGACCGAACGCGCACCTACGTTGACCGAAGCGGTGCCGCCCGCTGCGTTCGAATCGGCGGCCAGGAAAGCGCGCCCGAAGAAAGTCGATCCTCCGCCGGAAGTGCAACCCGCGTCTGCATCGCCGGCTTCGGCTCCCGACGCACCTTCGGGTGGCGCCGACGACTGGTTCTCCGACCTGGAATCGGAGCTGGCGGCGACACCCGAACCGCCGGACGATGATGCATCGTCGCCCACCGCCACGGACATCGAAAACTGGACCATCGACTTTCCGTCCGAAAACGGTCTGCCCGATGCGCGCGCGGAGGGCACGGACAGCGCGGTGCCCGGGCAAGCACCGGGCGCGCTTGCGGATCAACCCGACGCATCGGAATCCGAGGAGGAAGCGCCGAAGCCGCTTGACGCACCCGCGATTCCGGAAGCACCGGTAGTCGAAGAACCGCAAATCGGGCAGCCGATCGAAGCGTCGGACGAGGCGGAAGCGGTCGCCGTCGATGAATCCTTCGCCGACATCTCCGCCGAAATCCCGGCCGATGATGGCGCCATCGAAACCGAAGCCGCGCCTGCGCCGGTCTACGTGCGCCCGCGCCGCCGCGTCTCGCGCGCCAGCGTGGCTTGGACGCTTGGTTGTTTTCTGCTCGCACTGCTGCTGGCCGCGCAATTGGCATGGGCCAATCGGGTCGAACTGTTCAGGAATCCGTCGACGCAAGCCTGGGTGGCGCAGTTCTGCCGCACCGTTCCCTGCAACCTGCCGCTGATCAAGGACACGGCCAGGCTGGAACTGCTCTCGCGCGACGTCCGCCCCGACCCCAACGCCGTGGGGACATTGACCATCACGGCCACCGTGCGCAACAACGCCGCATTCAGACAGCCGTGGCCGGTGGTGGTGGTGGAACTCAACGATCTCGACAACAAGCCGGTCGCGATGCGGCGCTTCCGGCCGTCCGAGTACATGACCGATCCGGCGCGGCGCGCCGCCGGCATCGCGCCGGGTGCGACCGCCGTGGTGGCGTTCGAAGTCGCCGACCCCGGCAGGCGCGCGATTGCGTTCCAGTTCGATTTCGAGTGAGCGCACGACCTGCGCCGCGTGGGCATCCGCTGCTAGACTCCCCGGTTCGCGCGCGCACGCACCTTGCGCGTACAAGGTCGAATCGCAGACGCTTCATGGGCAACCTTCAACCGAACGCATCGCCGACGCCCGCCGAGGTACCGGCCCCAGCGCGCGAGACCACGCCCACGCTGGGCGACTGCATGGCGATGAACGTCCGCCGCTATCTTGCCGATCTCAACGGCACGCCCTGTCGCAATGGTTTGTATGCGCGGATGTTGCGCGAAATCGAACCGCCGTTGCTGCGCGAAGTGCTGGCCTGGAGCGGCGGCAACCAGAGCCGCGCCGCCGAAATCCTGGGCATCCACCGCGCCACGCTGCGAAAGAAATTGCGCGACCTCGGGCTTGACTGACCACACAGGACCACCCATGACCGGATCGGGTATCGTCACCACGCGCCGCGCGCTGCTGAGCGTTTCGGACAAGACCGGATTGGCCGACGTCGGCCGGGCGCTGCACGCGCTGGGCGTCGAGATCGTCTCCACCGGCGGCAGCGCGGCGGCCCTGCGCGAGGCCGGCGTGCCGGTGCGCGACGTCAGCAACCTGACCGGGTTCCCCGAGATCATGGATGGCCGCGTCAAGACCTTGCATCCCGCGGTGCACGGCGGCCTGCTGGGCCGGCGCGGCACCGACGATGCCGTGATGCGCGAACATGCGATCCTTCCGATCGATCTGCTGGTGGTGAACCTGTATCCGTTCGCACGCACCGTCGCGCACGCCGGCACCACCTACGAGGAAGCCATCGAGCAGATCGACATCGGCGGCCCCGCGATGCTGCGCGCCGGCGCCAAGAACCACGAACGCGTGGCGGTGGTGTGCGATCCGGCCGACTATCCGGAACTCATCGAGACGCTGCGCCGCGACGGCGGCACTTCATTCGAGCAGCGCCGCCGTTTCGCGGCCAAGGTGTTCGCGCACACCGCGCGCTACGACGGCATGATCGCCGACTGGCTTTCCGCGCGCATCGACGGCGAGCCGCGCGAAGCCTATCCGCCCACGCTGCACCTGGCGCTGCGTCGCGCACAGGAAATGCGCTACGGCGAAAACCCGCACCAGGCCGCCGCGCTCTACCTCGACGGCCGCGCCACCGCCGGCACCGTCGCGGGCGCCACGGTGCTGGCCGGCAAGGAGATGTCGTACAACAACATCGTCGATGCCGATACCGCGCTGGAGTGCGTGAAGGCGTTCGACAAGACGCCCGCGTGCGTGATCGTCAAGCACGCCAATCCCTGCGGCGTCGCGCTGGCCGCAAGTCCGGTGGAGGCCTACCAGCGTGCCTTCGCCTGCGACGCCACCTCGGCGTTCGGCGGCATCATCGCGTTCAACCGACCGATCGATGGCGCGCTGGCGCAAGCGATCCTTTCGAGCCAGTTCGTCGAAGTGCTGGTGGCGCCATCGTTCGACGAGGAAGCACTGGTCGCGCTGCGCAGGAAGCCCAATGTGCGCGCGCTCGCGACCGGCGAATGGCCGACCGAACCCGACATTGCGGCGCGCCAGTTGCGCAGCATCGGGGGCGGTGTTCTGGTTCAGGACGCCGACGTCGATACACTGATGCTGTCCGATTTGAAAGTGGTTTCCCGTCGGGTGCCGGATGCCGAACAATTGCGCGACCTGTTGTTCGCGTGGCACGTCGCGATGTTCGTGAAGTCGAACGCGATCGTGTACGCGAAGGATGGCGCCACGGTCGGCATCGGCGCCGGCCAGATGAGTCGCGTGATCAGCGTGAAGATCGCCGCGATGAAGGCGGCTGACGCGAAGCTCTCCACCGACGGCAGCGTGCTGGCTTCCGATGCGTTTTTCCCGTTCCGCGACAACATCGACCTCGCGGCCGGTGCGGGCGTGCGCGCGGTCATCCAGCCGGGCGGGTCGATGCGCGATCAGGAAGTGATCGACGCCGCAGACCAGCACGACATGGCGATGGTGTTTACCGGTACCCGGCATTTTCGTCACTGACGTGACGAAAATGCTTTTCCTGGCCGTCCCTGGCAGCGGGTTTCGAACCACCCGAAGTCGGTCTGATGGTTTGACGAGGCGGCGCACCCGGAGCCCGGGTTCGGTCGTCGCTCCCACTTGGCGGCGCCGGTTCACCTCCCCGGCGCTACGCTGTCCGCCGTGAAATACGAACTGTACTACTGGCCGACGATCCAGGGACGCGGCGAATTCGTGCGGCTCGCGTTGGAAGACGCCGGTGCCGACTACGTCGATGTCGCGCGCTCGCCCGAACGTTCGGGCGGCGGTGCGAAGGCGTTGCTGCAGTGGATGGATGCGCCTCCGGCCGGCCATCCGCCGTTCGCGCCGCCCTTCCTGAAGGCCGGCCGACGCGTGATCGCGCAAACCGCGAACATCCTGCTGTTCCTCGGTCCGCGCCTGCTGCTTGCACCGCGTGACGAATCCGGCCGCCTGTGGACGCATCAACTGCAACTGACCATCATGGATCTGGTGGCCGAAATCCACGATTGCCATCACCCGATCGCCAGCGGCTTGTACTACGAAGACCAGCGTGACGAGGCTGCGCGCCGCGCCGGACATCTGCGGCGAGAGCGGCTGCCGAAATTCCTCGGCTGGTTCGAACGCGTGCTGGCAGACAACACGCGCGGTCGGCACCGCTGTCTCGCGGGCAGCGCGGCCAGCTACGCCGATCTTTCCCTGTTCCAGATGATCGAGGGGCTGCGCTTCGCATTTCCGCGCGCAATGCGGCGTCTGGAAAAAATCTTGCCGCTTTGTGTCGCGCTGCGCGAGCACATTGCCGCGCGCCCCGCGCTTGCCGTCTATCTCGATTCGCCGCGTCGCATCCCGTTCAACAACGACGGCATCTTCCGGCACTATCCGGAACTGGACGGGTGAGGCGCAGGTGGTGCTGACGCCAGATGTCGGCGGAAGCCCCACAACGGCTGCAACGTGGGCTTCATCCGGTGAAGTCCGGAATCACCGCGACCTATACCGCGCCGCGCGCCGGATGGCCGGACAAGGATATGGACGCACCGTTTATTGCCCGCTTGTCGACGCCCCGGCAGGCGCGCTGCTGGCCGGCTTCTTGGCGCCGCCCCATTTGTAGATGTCGTAGTACACCGGCGACACCGGACCTGTTTTCGGGTCGTGCATCAGATTGCCATTCGCATTGTTGTTGACCATGTAGGTCTGGGTGACGCCATCCTTGGGCGTGACGCGCACCATGTACACGCTGCCGTTTCGCCGGTATTCCTCGACGGTGTCGCCATTCTCGTCCGTGCGCACCGAAACGTTGGTGCTGTCGCCGTTGCCATCCTTCGGCCGCGCGGCGGGCGCGACCGACGGCGGAATGCCGGTGCTGGGGAGCGGGACAGATTGCGGTTTCGCGCCGGGATCGTTAATGCCGGGCGGCGGCAGCGCAGAACCCGGTGGTGGCGCCGTCGACGAAGCCGCGAGCACCTGCTGTGCCTGCGCGGCGGGCGCGCCAGACAGCAACGCACAAGCGGAAAACCATACGAGCGCTTTCACGGTCCGTCTCCCGAAGCGGCAGTCCGGATCAGCATACACGTACCGCGTGAGCGCAGCGTGCATGCGACAACGCATGCGACAATCCGCGGATGGCCAAACTCACGCTCATCGATGGTTCCAGCTATCTGTATCGCGCGTTCCATGCGTTGCCACCGCTGACCAACGCCGCGGGCGAACCGACCGGCGCCCTGTTCGGCGTGGTCAATATGCTGCGCGCGACACTGAACGAAAAACCCGATTACGCCGCATTCGTGGTCGACGCGCCCGGGCGAACTTTCCGCGACGACTTGTACGCCGAATACAAGGCCAATCGTGCGCCGATGCCGGACGACCTGCGTGCCCAGGTCGAACCTATGATGAAGATCGTGGAGGCATTGGGCTTTCCGATCCTGCGCGTCGCGGGCGTGGAAGCCGACGACGTGATCGGCACGCTGGCCACGCGTGCGGCGACGGACGGGATCGAAGTGGAGGTTTCCACCGGTGACAAGGATTTCGCGCAACTGGTACGGCCGGGCGTGACGCTGGTCAACACCATGAGCCGCACCCGCCTGGATCGCGATGGCGTGATCGCGAAGTTCGGAGTGTCGCCGGAGCGCATCATCGACTACCTGGCGTTGATGGGCGATTCGATCGACAACATTCCGGGTGTGGTGAAGTGCGGCCCCAAGACGGCCGCGAAGTGGCTGAACGAATACGGCACGCTCGACGGCGTGATCGCCAGCGCCGGCAAAGTCGGCGGCAAGATCGGCGAGAACCTGCGGGCGGCGCTGGCGCAATTGCCGCTGTCGCGCCAGCTCGCGACCATCAAGACCGACGTCGTGCTGGATCACGGTCCCGCCGACCTGCTGTTGCGCGAGCGCGATGTCGAAGCATTGCGCGAGCTGTATGCGCGGTATGAGTTCCGGCAGGCGTTGAAGGAGCTGGATGGAGCGGAACGGGGGACGGGGGACGAGGGACGAGGGGCAGCCCGCGCCGGTCCCGCCACCGCGCGGTCCGGCGAAGTCGAAGCCACACTGGTTCCACCTCAAGGAACCTTCCAGTCATCAACTCCCCAGCCCCTCGCAATCCCCAGCGTTACGCGCTACGAGCTCGTCACCACACGGGAGCAACTCGACGCCTGGCTTGCCAAGCTGCGCAGCGCGGCCCTCGTCGCCTTCGACACCGAAACGACTTCGCTCGATCCGATGCGGGCGCACCTTGTCGGGCTTTCGTTCTCGACCGACACCGGCAACGCGTGTTACATCCCGGTCGGGCACGACTATCCCGGCGCGCCGCCGCAACTTCGCCTCGACGACACGTTGGCGGCATTGAAGCCGATCCTTGAAGACCGCACGCGGCCCAAGGTCGGCCAGCACGCCAAGTACGACTGCAACGTGCTGTCGAACTACGGCATCACTGTGCGCGGGGTCGCATTCGACACGATGCTGGAGTCGTACGTGCTGAACGCGACCGCGAATCGCCACGACATGGACACGCTGGCCAAGCGCTGGCTCGACCACGACACCATCCACTACGAAGACGTCGCCGGCAAGGGCGCAAGGCAGATCCCGTTTTCACAAGTCGGTCTCGACACAGCCCGCGACTACGCGGCCGAGGATGCCGACGTCACGTTGCGCCTGCATCACGCGTTGTGGCCGCAGCTCGAGGCGCAGCCCTCGCAACGAAAATTGTTCACCGACATCGAGATGCCGCTGGTGCCGGTGCTGGCGCGGATGGAGCAGCGCGGCGTGTTGATCGATGTGGCTGCGCTGCGCCTGCAGAGCCAGGAACTCGGCAAACGGATGCTCGCGCTGCAAGGCGGGATGCAGAAAATCGTCGGGCACGAGTTCAACGTCGATTCGCCCAAGCAATTGCAGGCATTGCTGTTCGAGGAGTTGGGCCTGCCGGCAAAACTGAAAACACCGACCGGGCAACCTTCGACCAATGAGGAAGCGCTGGAAGCGATCGCCGACCAGCACGAACTTCCGCGGATGATCCTCGATTACCGGCAACTGGCAAAGCTGCGTTCAACCTACACCGACAAGCTGCCGGAAATGGTCAACCCGCGCACCGGCCGCGTGCACACCTGCTACAACCAGGCCGCCGTCGCGACCGGCCGGCTTTCGTCGACCGATCCCAATCTCCAGAACATCCCGGTCCGCAACGAGGAAGGCCGGCGCATCCGCGAGGCGTTCATCGCTCCGGAAGGCTGGCGGGTCCTGGCCGCGGACTACTCGCAAATCGAACTGCGGATCATGGCGCATATGTCGGGCGACCCCGGCCTCACCCGCGCCTTCCAGCACGACCAGGACGTGCACCGCGCCACCGCGGCCGAGGTGTTCGGCGTGGCGGTGGACGAAGTGGCGGCCGAACACCGGCGTGTCGCAAAGATGATCAATTTCGGTTTGATGTACGGCATGAGTGCGCACGGCCTCGCGCAACGGCTCGGGATTCCGCGCGGCGAAGCGGCCGAATACGTGCAGCGTTATTTCGAACGTTATCCCGGCGTGAAGGCATTCATGGATTCGACCCGCGAGCAGGCACGGCGCGATGGGTACGTGGAGACCCTGTTCGGACGGCGGCTTTACCTCGACGCACTGCGGTCGCGCAATGCTGCGCAACGCGCCGGCGCCGAGCGCGCCGCGATCAATGCGCCGATGCAGGGCACCGCCGCAGACATCATCAAACGCGCCATGGTGTCGATCGACGATTGGTTAGGAAAACGTGACGACGACGCCCACATGCTGATGCAGGTGCACGACGAACTGGTGTTCGAGGTGCGCGTGGACGCGGTGGAAGCCATCCGCGAAGGCGTCCGGATGCGTATGCAAGGCGCCGCGGAACTCAGCGTGCCGCTGCTGGTCGACATCGGAACTGGCGCCAACTGGAACGAAGCGCATTGATTTTGCGTTCGTCCATGAAGGCGGTCTCGTCCAGCGTTGCCGCAGCCGCAACACCTCGGAAGCCACGCACCAGAACGGCCATCCATGACCTGACTTTCCACAACAGTTACTCACCAAGCCTTCGGTTTGGCCGTCCAAACGTAGGCCGGAAGTCATGCGCGAACCGGCGAATGAACGGAGTCTAAATTCCCCGGAAAAAAGAATTTGAACTTCCCCCTGTGGGCCCCATCTAAGCTTCGGACGCACGCAACGGCGTCCCGGTTCACTCACCTCCCTGAGCGAACCCCCGGTGTCAAACCCCTCCCCAGGTTTGGCATCGCCCGCCCCGAGAGCTCCCCCCTGGCTCTCGGGGCATTTTGTTTTTGGGCCGCGCCATTCAATACCATTGTCCCGCGCGCAGCGCGACGATCACTCCCCTCTCCCGCCGGGAGAGGGCACGGGGTGAGGGTACGACGAAGCGTCAGCACTGCGCGAACCCGAACCTTCACCCGCCGCTGCGCGCCACCCTTCTCCCCGAGGCAGCGGGAATCAAAGCCTCACGCCGAAATCGCCAGCCGCTCGCTGCGGTAGACGAACGCAGTGCCGATCCCGATCACGAACGCCAGCGCGAACCCACACACCAGCGCGATGCCGATGTCGCCCGCCGACACCGGATTGCCGCGCAGCAGGTCGCTGATGCCGATCTGCTGACCCAGCAAGGGCACCGCATACATCCAGTGCGCAGGCTTTACCGGCAGGAAGCCCATCATCATCGAGGGAATGATCGGAACGATCATCAACAGGCCGAGATAGGTCTGGGCCTCGCGGTAGCTCTTGGCGAAGGCGGCGACCAGGGTTTCCAGTACCGCGAAGAAGGCGATCAGCGGCAGTTCCAGCAGGATCGCATCAACGATGAAACTTGGCCCCAGATCGAACACCATCCCCAGCTTTTCGGCGGGCATCAAATGTCCGGCAACGGAAAAGCCGATCGCCGTCAGCACCAGGCTGGCCAGGGAGAACGAGCAGATCGCCCCGAGCTTGCCGGCCAGGATCCGCCAGCGTGCCACCGGATTGGCGAACAGTGGCTCCAGTGATTGCCGTTCGCGCTCGCCCGCGGTCAGGTCGATCGCCAGATACATGCCGCCGATGTACACCGCGATCACGAAGAAGTACGGCAGGAAACTCAAGGCCATGCCCGCGCGCGACTGCGGCGTGGATTGATCGCGTTCGCTGACGACGATCGGCGCGGCGATACTGGGCGACAGTCCGCGCGCCAGCAGCCGCAACGTGCCCTGTTCGCTGCTGTAGCGCTTCAGCATGCCCTCCAGCCGCTTGGTCGGCGTGCCGCTGTTCTGTTGCGAGGCGTCGAAAATCACCTCGACCTGCGCCGGCTCGCCTTTCGACCACGCCTTGGCGTAACCGGCGGGAATGCGCATCACCACGTCGGCGTCGCGGTCGCGCACAGCCTTGTCGGGATCGGCGACCGGCGGCTGCGGCTCCAGTCCCCACCGTTTCAAGGCGCCGACCAGGTTGGGCGCGTGCTCGGCGCCGATTACCGGAACCTTGAGCGGCCCTTCGGCCTTCTTCATCTCGTGGCCGACGATTGCATTCATGATCACCACGAACATCACCGGCCCGATCAGCGGCCCGTAAATCAGCGCGCTGAACACCGTGCGCTTGTCGCGCAGGTTTTCGCGGACTTCCTTCAACCACACCGTCAGGGTCGGTTTCATGCCGCGAGTCCTTCTTCACTGCCGATCAGTTTCACGAACGCGTCCTCGAGATTGGCTTCGCCCGTCTGCGCGCGCAGCGCGTCGGGCGATTCGTCGGCGACCACGCGACCGGCCGCGATCACCACGATGCGGTCGCACAACATTGCGACCTCCTGCATGATGTGGCTGGAGAACAGCACGCAGCGGCCTTCCGCCTTCAGGTTGCGCATGAATGCACGCAGGCCGCGGGTCGCCATCACGTCGAGGCCGTTGGTGGGTTCGTCCAGGATCACGTTTTTCGGGTCGTGCACCAGTGCACGCGCGATCGCGGTCTTCACCCGCTGGCCTTGCGAGAAACCTTCGGTGCGGCGATCCAGGATGTCGCGCATCTCCAGCGCATCGACCAGCTTCTCGCGGCGCTGCTGCAGCGTCTGCGTCTCGATGCCGTGCAGGCGCGCGAAATATTCGATGTTCTCGCGTGCGGTGAGGCGCTTGTACAGACCGCGCGCATCGGGCAGCACGCCGAGCCCGCGCCGCACCGCGATCGGATCCACCGCGGCATCGATGCCGTCCACCAGCACCTGCCCGGAATCGGGTTTCATCAGCGTGTACAGCATCCGCAAAGTGGTGGTCTTGCCGGCGCCATTCGGCCCCAGCAAGCCGGTGATCTCGCCGTCGCGCGCGGTGAAGGTAACGCCATCCACAGCCTTCACCTTGCCGAACGCCTTGTGCAGATTCTTCACTTCGATCATGGCGCAGCTCCGTTGAAATTCACGAACGCCGGAACCGGCCCGATCTTGTCGAGGCAGCGCGCATCCAGCTTCCCGGGTTGCAAATCGGTGACGAACTGTTCCACCAGGTCGGGCATGCAGCCGGCATGCATCGGCTCGGCATGGCCGAGTCCCTTCACCACCAGCGAGCGCGCGTCCGTCAAACCCTGCAGCACCTCTTCGGCGTACGCGGGCGGAGTCACCGGGTCGCGTTCGCCCGAGATCAGTAGGGTCGGAATGGAGGACTTGAAGGGCGCGTGGAAATCCTTCGGCATCGGGCCGTGCGGCCAGGCCTTGCATTCGGCGCCCAAGCCGTCGACGAGGCTGGTGCCGAGCAACAAGTCCGCATCCTGCGGGCGCGGCTTCATCAACGGCGCGTCCTCGGTGCAGATCACCGACAACTGCATCCCGCCCTGCATGGATTCGGAAAGACTGCTGCTCAGCAACTTCGACTGCCCCATCAGCGGCGCATAGTTGCCACGTGAGGCCTCGTCGATCGCCAGCGGCAGCAATGCCGCCGTCAGGGCGCTGTAGGAAAACAGCCGCACCACGCCCACCAGGTTGGCGGCGGTAAGCGTTTTCGTGACAGGCTTGTAACTATATGGGTCTTCGAACGTGACCTGCTGCGGCGCCTCGTTCTTCAGCTTGGCGTGCAACTGCTGCAGGGTGGCATACCAGTCGCCGAACGCCTGCTTGCACGCGGGGGTCGCGCTGCACGCCGCCGCCTGCAGTTTCAGCGAACGTTCCAGCGCCTCGGCAAAGGTTTCGCCGAGGACCATCTGGTTCGGCACCACGCCGTCCAGCACGATGCTGCGCACGGCATCGGGGTGCGCCGCGGCGTAGTGCTGGGCCATCCGTGTACCGTACGACACGCCGATCAGATCCAGCTTCGGCGCGCCCAATGCGCTCCGCACGGCTTCGAGGTCCGCGACAGCGTCGGTGGTAGTGTAGAAACGCGGATCGGATTTTTTCTGGACTTCCGCGGCACACTCGCCGACGCGCTCGGCGCGCTGGGCCGGCGTGAGGTCGGCGTCGCCGAGTTGCTTCATCTGCTTCGCGATGATCGGGCAATCGAGCGGATTCGAATCGCCCGTACCGCGCTGGTCGAGCAGCAGCACGTCGTGGTGTTTCCGCAACGGCGCGAACGCGCCGCCGATTTGCGGGTAGGTCTGGATCGCGGATTCGCCGGGGCCGCCGGCGAGGTACACCACCAGGTCTTTCTCCGGCACCGCGGAATCGCTCTTCAGGATCGCGAGCTTCAAGTCGACCTTGCGCGACTCGGGATCGGCGCGGTTCTCCGGCACCGGAAACTTCGCGCAGAACGCGGGCGTGGTGGCAGCGGAGTTGGGTTGCTTCAACTCGCAGGCCGTCAACGTGAGCGTGCCCACCGCGATGGTGGTGGGCGGCGCCGGCTTCACCGGCCTGGCGGGTGCGGGGGCGGACGCCGCGACGGCGGGCGCGCTGGCGATCGCGGGTGCGGAATCTTCGTGGGCGCGCTGCTTGCCCCACTGGCTCCAGCCGAATACGGCCAGCGCGATCACCACGACCGCGATGCGCAGAAGCATGCGCGAATTCATCTTCATTCAGCGTTCCTCATCCGGGTCGAACATCGATTCGATGCGTTGCTTGAACAGCCGCGCCAGCTTGAAGGCCAGCGGCAGGCTGGGGTCGTACTTGCCCGTTTCGATCGCGTTGATGGTCTGGCGCGACACATCCAGGTGCTCCGCCAGCGCACCCTGCGACCAGCCGTGCGCCTCGCGCAATTCACGCACGCGGTTCTTCATCGCCCACGCCAGCGCCATTTGCTCCAAGCGCACACCACCCCGTACACGATGCACAACGCCGGGAAGATCAACAGCAGCACCAGCGCACCGTTCACCGCGATCAACTTGGTGGCGGCCAGCAGGCCGAGTGCGAAGCTGACCAGACTGACCACGGCCGCGGCGACACCGACCGCTTCCAGTTGCTGCCGACGTTCCAGCTCGTCGCAACGCGCCATGTACCGCACCATCGCCCACACCACGACCGCCAGCGGCAGCAACGGCAGCAGCACCACGATGACCTTCAGCCACGGCGCCTCGATGCGGGAATACATCGGCCAGACGTCCAGCATCAGCACCATGTAGACGACGAAGGTCGGCAACAGCACGCGCACATACCAGCGGTCCACCTTGCGCATGCGCTCGTTGAGCACGGCCTTGGACGAATACGTGAGTAAAACCAGGCCCACGCACAGCAGCGCCAGTGCGAGGCCCTGCACCAGGAAACCGTGGAACATCAGCAGCACGGCAACGCCGCCGACGTACAGCGCCCAACTCGACAGCCAGACGCTCCAGCGCTGCCACTTGGGCCACTCGCTCATCTTGTCCATCGGCATCCTTCTCCCCAGGCTCGCTGCGAACATCTGCGCCATGTCAAGTTGACTTGACATGCGAGACTAGAGGGCGATTTCGCCGCTGTCAAGCATCCTTGACAATGCGGTTGCGATCCCAATGACTATCGATGAACCTCAGACGGACAGCCGTGAATACATGTCCAGACGCCGAGGCCGCCGCGCGTGACCCGAAAGCGGCTCAACCGGTGTTCTGCAGCCCCTGCGACACCCCATTGACGCAGGCGACCAGAGCACCCAACAGCGCGTCGTCATTGCCACCACCGGCGCGCCAGCGCCGCAGCAGGTCCACCTGCAGCAGGCTCATTGGATCGACATACGGATTGCGCAGCCGGATCGACATCGCAAGGCGCGGATCGTCACGCAACAAGGTGTCGCTGCCCTTCAACTTGAGCAGCCACTGGCGGGTGCGCACGAACTCTTCATCGATCAGCCTGAAGAACCCGGCGTGCAAGGGGCCTGCCAGTTTCGAGAACGCTTCGGCAATCCCGAGATCGCATTTGGCCAGCAGCATCTCCACGTCGTCCAGCACGTTCGCGAAAAACGGCCACTCGCGCGCCATCTCCGCCAGTTCCGCTTCGCCGAATGCGTCGGTGCCGCGTTCCAGCGCGCTGCCGAGGCCGTACCAGCCGGTGACGATGGAACGGCATTGCGTCCACGAGAACACCCAGGGGATCGCGCGCAGGTCCTCGACGCCGCGCATGCTGCGACGGCTGGCCGGGCGCGAGCTCATGGTCATCCGCTCGATCACGTCGATCGGCGTGGCGGCGCGGAAGTAATCGACGAAGCCCGGACGCTCGACCAGCGCGCGATAGGCCTCGCGGCTGTGCTGCGCCAGCACCGTCATGCGTTCGCGCCACGATTGCTCGCGCGGTTCCGGATCGCGCGGACGCAGGCTGGCACGCAGTACCGCGCCGACGGTCTGTTCAAGGTTGCGCAGCGCCAACGCGCGGATGCCGTATTTGCGGTGGATCACCTCGCCCTGCTCGGTGACGCGCAGGCGACCGGCCACCGCGCCGCGCGGCGCCGCCATCAGCGCCGGCGTCACCTTGCCGCCGCCGCGGCTGGCCGATCCGCCACGGCCGTGGAAAAACGTCAGGCCGATGCCGGCTTCGCGCGCCACCTCCAGCAGTTCCACTTGTGCGCGCTGCAACGCCCAGCGCGCGGCAAGGATGCCGCCATCCTTGGCGCTGTCGGAGTAGCCGAGCATGATCAACTGGCGATCGCCGCGGCGCGACAGATGTTCACGATAGACCGGATCGTCCAGCAGCGCGCGCAACGTCGCAGCGCCCTGCTTGAGGTCGTCGACCGTTTCGAACAGTGGCGCGATGTCCAGCGGCACGCCATCGTCTTCGGTGAGGCCGCCGTCGCGCGCCAGCGCAAGAACGGCCAGCACGTCGGCGGCCGAGCGTGCCATCGAGATGATGTAGGGTCCGGTGGCGTCGGGACCGTAATCGCGACGCGCCTCGGCCAGCGTCGCGAATACCGCCTTCAGGCTTGTTGCGGCCGGATCCTCGTGCACGGTGAAGGCGTCTTGTCCCGACGCCAATCCACGCAGACGCGTCGCGCGATCGCCCACCGGTCGGCCAGCCCATTCGGGATCATCCAGCAACACCGCGAGCACATCGTCATGGACGCGCGCATCCTGTCGCACGTCCAGCCGCGCCAGATGGAAGCCGAAGGTGCGCACGCGCCGCAGCAACCGGCGCACGCCGAACAACCCGGCGTGTTCGCCCTTGTGCGCGGCGAGGCTTTCGGCAATCAGCGCCACGTCAGCCTGGAATCCGGCCACGTTGGCGTAACGTTCCGCCGCCTCGTTGCCGGTGGCGACCAACCGCGCGCGCATCAAGGTGAGCAGGCAGCGATACGGCATGTTCGCGTGGCGCGGGCGGATCGCGGCAGCGGCTTGCGGCAGCCGTTCGCGATAATCGTCCAGCCGCCGGCGCAGCGCATCGGAAACCTGCGCGCGATCGTCGGTCTGGCTGAGCAGTCGCTCCAGGTGCGTGCATTCGGCCTGATAGCGCACCAGCACCATCGCCCGCTGCGCGCGCAGCGTTTCGCGGATGGTGTCGGCGCCCACGTTGGGATTGCCGTCCATGTCGCCGCCCACCCACGAACCGAAGCGCAGCAGCCGCGGCAGCTCGGGCGCGACGCCGTACACACGTTCGAGTTCGTGTTCCAGCGATTCGTAGAACACCGGCAGCACGCGGTACAGCGGACTCGCGAGATAGAAGCTCACGTGTTCGAATTCGTCCTGCACGCTGGGTCGGACCGCCGAGGCTTCGGCGGTCTGCCAGCTCGCGGTGAGCGCGGTCAAGAGGCGCTGATGATCGACCGCGCGTTCCTGCGGCGTGCGCGAGGCATCGAAGCCTTCGACCAGCGCCTGCACGATCGCCTGCTCCTTCTCCAGCAGCGAGCGACGCACGGCCTCAGTCGGATGCGCGGTGAACACCGGCTCGATGTCCATGCGTTCGAGCCAGTCCAGCAATTCTCCAGCCGGAACGCCACGCGCCTTCAGCGACGCCAGCACGTCGGCCAGCGATTCCGGCTGCGGCGCGGCGCCGGCAAGCTGGTAGGCGCGACGGCGGCGGATGCGGTGCACGCGTTCGGCGGTGTTGACGGCCTGGAACCACGCCGAGAACGCGCGCGCCAATGCTTCTGCATCGGCTGCGTCCAACCCTGCGAGCGATCCGGCGAGACGGTCCACCGCCTGGCCTTCGCGACGACGCTGGATCGCCGCGGTGCGGACATCTTCGACACGCCGATAGAACGCCTCGCCTTCCTGCTCTGCCAGCATCCGGCCCACCAGGATGCCGAGCCGATGCACGTCTTCGCGCAAGGGACCGTCGTGCGGCAGGAATTCGGGGATGCTGTCGGCGGATTCGGTCATGCGATCCTCGCATCGGCACTGAAGCTTTCGAGCTTAGCAAGACGGATTCCGGCCACCGGCCAAACCGCATAAGCTCTGCATTCCACGCAGACATCGCGGAGGCGCCGGAACTGTCGCCGCCGTCCATGGTCAGTGGCAGGTCATGCCGCCCGCTTGCGGCGCAATCCATCGAACGAGGATTCTGCATGCAGCCACGTCATCGCGGCGTCTTTTCAAAAATGATCCGGCGTGCACGATGGCTGCAAGCGGGACTTGTCGCCGCGGTTGCGGCAATCGTTGCGCCGTCTTCGGCGCTGGCGCAGACAGCACCCGCCGCCAGTTCCGCAGGGATCGCGTCGGCGCAACCTGCACCGGCTTCATCGATCGTCACCTTGCAGGCGATCAACGTGACCGGCGTGGTGCCCGGCCCGGGTTTGTGGAAGGTGACGCGCGGCGACCACGTGCTGTGGATACTCGGCGTGGTATCGATTTTGCCGGCCAGCATCGAGTGGCGTTCGAACCAGGTCGCGCAGACGATCGCGGCTTCGCAGGCAGTGCTGGAATCGCCCGGCGTCAAATTGAAGGTGGACACCAACTGGTTCGGCAAGCTGTTCCTGCTGCCTTCCATTTATCGCGCGCAGCGCAATCCAGACGGCAAGACCCTGCACGATGTCCTGCCCCCCGATGTCTACGCGCGCTGGTACTACGCGCGGGAGCGCTACTTCGGCGACGACTATTCGATCGAGCGCTATCGCCCGCTGCTCGCGGCCGGCAAGTTGATGAAGCAGGCGCTGAGGGTGAACGGCCTGCATGGCGACGGCGAGGTGACCGACACCATTGCAAAGCTGGCCAAGGAGCACGGCGTCAAGACCGTCAAACCGGATACCACGCTGGAGGTCAAGGAACCGCGGCAGGCGGTGAAGGCATTCACGGCTGCCGGCCCCGATGGCATCGCCTGCCTGCGCGTGGTGCTGGATGCGGTCGAACGCGAGTTGCCGAACTTCCGCGCGCGCGCCAACGCCTGGGCCACCGGCGACATCGAAACGCTGCGGACCGTGCCCGAAAGCGCCTGGCGCGGTACCTGCCAGTCCGCGATCACCGGCGCGGGTTTCGCCAAGTCGCTCGGCATCGACAACTTGCCACGCCGGATCCAAGCAACGTGGCTGGCCGCGGCCGATGCGGCGCTGGCGGCGAATGCGCAAACCTTCGCGGTGCTGCCGATGCACGACCTGCTGGCGCCCGACGGTTACCTTGCGGCGCTGAAGGCGCGCGGCTACGTGGTCACCGCGCCGGATGCAGGACTTGCGGAGGACCCGGCATCGGCGAATAGTGTCGCGCCAGCGGCCACTTCATCCCGGCCGGCGAGTGCCGCAACGGTCCACTGAGTTCCGGAGGATGGGCATGCTCATCCTGTTCAACAAGCCGTTCGACGTGTTGTGCCAGTTCACCGACCGCAGTGCGCAACCGCGACGCACGCTGGCCGACTTCGACCTGCCGCCGAAGGTGTATCCGGCCGGACGGCTGGATCGGGATTCGGAAGGTTTGTTGCTGCTGACCGACGACGGTGCGCTCGCGCACCACATCACCGATCCGCGCCACAAGCAGCCGAAAACGTATCTGGTGCAAGTGGAAGGCACGCCGGATGAAGGCGCGCTGCAACACCTGCGCCGCGGCGTGGCCCTGAACGATGGCCTCACGCGTCCCGCCGAAGCGCGCGTATTGCCGCATGCGCCCGAAGGCTTGTGGCCGCGCGACCCGCCCGTGCGCTTCCGCAAAACCGTGCCGGATGCGTGGCTGCAACTCACGATCCGCGAGGGTCGCAACCGCCAGGTGCGTCGCATGACCGCGGCGGTGGGCCTGCCGACGCTGCGCCTGATCCGCACGCGCATCGGCGAGCATGCGCTCGGCGATCTTGCGCCCGGCGGCCATCGCGTGATCGAACGCCGCGCCACATCAGGGAGAACACCCGGATGAATTTCAAGGATCTTTTCTCGGGGCATTCCGATTTGTACCTGCGCGCGCGCCCGCACTATCCCGCTGCGCTGTTCGACTGGATCGCGGCCGAGGCGCCCGCACGCAATTGCGCGTGGGACGCCGGCTGTGGCAACGGGCAGGCCAGCGTCGCGCTCGCCACGCGCTTCGAGCAGGTGGTCGCCACCGATCCGAGTCAGAAGCAGCTCGGCAATGCAGTCGCGGATCCGCGCATCGATTACCGCAACGAAACCGCCGAGCACACCACGATCGCGGATCGGTCCGTTGACGCCATCACCGTCGCACAGGCGCTGCACTGGTTCGATCTCGCGGCGTTCATCGGGGAAGTGCAACGCGTCGCCGTTCCGGGCGCCCTGTTCGTCGCCTGGTGTTACGCCCACTGCAGCGTGACGCCCGCGGTCGATGCCGTGATTGCGCATTTGTACGAGGGCATCCTGGGTACCTACTGGTCGCCGGAACGGCAGCTCGTGGACGAGGGCTACGCCTCGCTGGCATTGCCGTTCGCATCGGTCGAGGCGCCCGCCTTCGAGATGCGGGTCGAATGGAACCTGTCGCAACTGCTGGCCTACCTGACCTCGTGGTCAGCCGCGCAGAAATACCTGAAGGCCACCGGCGATGACGCCGTCGCGTCGGTTGCGGAAGCACTGGCGGCGGCGTGGCACGAACCCGAACGCGTGCGGCCGGTGCGCTGGACGCTCGCGGTCCGCGCGGGACGCGTGTAGGGCGGGTGCCACCCGCGCTCCGGGATTCGGTGGCGGGATCGCTGGCTTCTCCCGCCTATCGTTCGATCCCGAAAAACGCCCGGGCGTTCGCGCTGGTTTGTTCAGCGACGGCTTCCGGCGTTTCGCCGCGTTCCCGCGCCACGGCCTCGCAGATGTGCGCCAGGTACATCGGCTCGTTGCGGCGATCCGAAGGCTGCGGCCGGATGTCGCGCGGCAACAGATACGGCGCGTCGGTCTCCAGCATCAGTCGGTTCGCGGGGATCGATCGCACCAGTTCGCGCAGTTGCGTGCCGCGGCGCTCGTCGCAGATCCAGCCGGTGATGCCGACATGGCAGTCGAGGTCGAGGTAATCGAACAGCGCACGGCGATCGTCGGTGAAGCAATGCACCACGGCGGCGGGCACTTGGTCGCGCGCAGACTTCAGCAGCGTGAGGAAATCATCGTGCGCATCGCGCTGGTGCAGGAACAGCGGCATGCCGAGCTCCACCGCGATCGCGAGTTGTTTCTCGAACGCCGCGCGTTGTGCGGGCCGCGGTGACAAGTCGCGAAAGTAATCAAGACCGGTTTCGCCGACCGCGACCACTTCCGGTTCGCGCGCGAGGGTGCGCAGCAGCGCATCGGTTTCCGCGCCGTAATCACCAGCGTGATGGGGATGCACGCCGGCTGTCGCGTGCAACATTTCCGGATGCCCATGCGCCAGCGCCAGCGCGTGTTCGCTACCCTCGCGCGACGCGCCTGTGACGATCATCCGTTCCACGCCAGCCCTGCGCGCGCGGTCCAGCACGGCGTCGAAATCCCGCCGGAAAGATTCGTGGGTGAGATTGGCGCCAATATCGATCAGGTGCATGGCTGGTTCGGGAATCGGAAATCGGGCTGCAAAGGCGGAGGCAGGCTGGCCGGAGCCAATCTTCGCAAAGCGAATGGCCCGTAGGGCGAGCGCAGGATGCGGCGAGTTTATCGGGAAAGCCCGACAAACTTCGCCATTCCGGGGCCACGCGCAGCGCGGGAATCGAATCGAGCTTGTGACCGCTGCAAGGCCGACGCCTACAATCCCCGGATGCACGTCGAAGCCAACGATTTTCCCATTGCGCCGCTGCTGCCCGCGATCCGCGACAGCCTGCGCGCGCACCCGCGGCTGGTGCTGGAAGCACCGCCCGGCGCCGGCAAGACGACGCGAGTGCCACCGGCGCTGCTCGACGAAAAGTGGCTGGCCGGCAGGAAGATCGTGATGCTGGAGCCGCGCCGGATCGCCGCGCGCGCGGCGGCGGAATTCATGGCCGCGCAACGCAACGAAGCGGTCGGACGGACGATCGGTTATCGCATCCGCTTCGAGTCGCGCGTCTCCGAGGCAACACGGATCGAAGTCGTCACCGAGGGCATCCTGACGCGCATGCTGCAGGACAATCCGGAATTGCCGGAGGTCGGCGCGATCGTCTTCGACGAATTCCACGAGCGGCACCTGCCCGGCGACCTTGGCGCGGCGTTGGCGCTGGACGTCCAGGCCGGATTGCGTCCGGATCTTCGCATCGTGGTGATGTCGGCGACGCTGGATGGTTCGCGCGTCGCCGAATGGATGGACGCGCCGGTCCTTCGCAGCGAGGGCCGCGCCTTTCCCGTGCGCATCGAATACCCGCCGCTGCGTCGCGGCGAAAATGAAGCCGCGCACTTGCGCCGCGTCGTGCAAACGGCGCTCGCGGAAACAGACGGTGGCGTACTGGCGTTCCTTCCGGGTCGGCGCGAAATCGCGCAGGCGCAGCGGATGCTGATCGAATCCATTCTGGGCGTGGAGATCCTGCCGCTGCACGGCGAACTTGCGCTGGCCGATCAGCAGGCCGCGTTGGCGCCCGCCGACGCCGGCACGCGCCGGGTGATCCTAGCCACCAACGTGGCCGAGTCTTCCATCACCGTGCCGGGCGTGCGCGCGGTGATCGACGCGGGGCTGGCGCGCGAACCGCGCTTCGATCCGAACTCGGGTTTCACGCGGCTCGCGACCGTGAACATCTCCCAGGCGTCCGCCGACCAACGCGCGGGTCGCGCAGGGCGCGTCGCGCCCGGTGTCGCCTACCGGCTGTGGCCGGAGAGCCGCCGCCTCGAAGCGTTGCGCACGCCCGAAATCGCGCAGGCCGAGTTGTCTGGACTGGCATTGGAGATCGCGGCATGGGGTGTCGGCGCCGATGCGACGGCACTGCGCTGGCTGGACGCACCGCCCGCGGGCGCGCTGGCCGCGGCGCGCGAATCGCTGCAACGACTCGGCGCCATCGATGCCGGCCTGCGCATCACGCCGCTGGGGCGCGACATGCTGCAACTCGGCGCGAATCCGCGAATGGCGGCGGCCGCGCTGCGGGCACCCGACGGGCTGCGTGCGTTGGTCGCCGACCTGCTGGCGCTCCTAGACGCACGCTCGCCATTGCGCGGCGAATTCAACGACGATCTGCGCGCGCGCACCGACGCGTTGCACCGCTGGCGCGACGGTGGTGCGCGCGTGGTACGCGATGCCGATGCGGGCGCGTTGTCTGCCGTCGAACAGGCGGCGCGCGGCTGGCGCAAGCGCCTCGGCGTGCGCCATGGCGCCAGCGGCACGCCGGACGCGCTGGCGGTCGGCAACCTGCTGCTGCACGCATTTCCGGACCGCGTCGCCGGGCAGGACGAAAAAGATCCGCGCCGCTACCGGCTCGCCAACGGCCGCGGCGCGCGCCTGCATGAAGCATCCATGCTCTTCGGCGAGCCCTGGCTCGTCGTCACCGAGGCGCGTTTCGACGCGCGCGACAGTTTGGTGCTGACCGCCGCGCCATTCGAGCCCGCGCTGCTGGAACGCGATTACCCACAGCGCTTCAAACGCGAACGCGTGGTGCGGATGAACGCGAACGAGGCGGTCGAGGCTTTCGAGGAACGCCGCTTCGATGCCATCGTGCTGGAACGGCGCGCGGTGCCGGCCGGCCCGGACGATGCACTGCCCGCGTTGCTCGCCAGCATCCGCATGCGCGGCCTCGCCGCGCTGCCGTGGAGCGACGCGGCGGTCCGGTTGCGCGCGCGCGCCGCGTGGTTGCATCGGGTCATGCCCGAAGCAGGCTTGCCGGATGTCTCGGACGCGACGCTGTTGGACTCACTCGAGCATTGGCTTGCGCCCGCGCTGGCCGGCAAGCGCAAACTGGATGCGCTGTCGGCGGAAGAGTTGTTGAACGCATTCGCGAACCTGCTCGAATGGCCACAACGCAAGTTGCTGGACGAGGCTGCGCCCGACGCGATCACCGTGCCGAGCGGGATGACGCGCAGGCTCGACTACGCGGTGGCCACACAAGACGATGGAGGAATCGCGTCACCCGTGCTTGCGGTGAAACTGCAGGAACTGTTCGGCTTGGCCGAGACCCCGCGCGTCGCGAATGGACGCGTGCCGGTGATGCTGCATCTGCTCTCGCCTGCTGGCCGGCCCATCCAGATCACGCAGGATCTGCGCGGGTTCTGGGACCGCACGTATCCGGAAGTGAAGAAGGAATTGAAGGGGCGCTACCCGAAGCATCCCTGGCCCGACGATCCATGGTCGGCAACGCCGACGCATCGCGCCAAGCCACGCCGCTGATTGCCCTGCCCGTCTTCGGCGATCAATCCACCAGCGCGTAATCGAGCGTCGCGACCACCCGCACGGTTTTGTCGATCTGCTTGTCCTGCTGCAGCATCGGTGCCTTGTCGCGCGGCAGGATCTCGAACACGCCCTGGTTGGCACGCAGGATGCCGCCCAGCTTGCTGCCCGAATCGCGCGCGAATTGCTCGGCCGCCATGCGGGCATTCTTCGTGGCTTCCGCGATCATCGAGGGCTTCAGGGCGTTGATGTCGTCGAACAGATAGTTCGGGCCTTCGTTGAAACCGCCGTCCGGATTGCCCAGCACCACGCCCTGCCCGATCAGGGTGCCGGTATCCTGCGCCGCCGCCGCGACGGCATCCACGTCCTTGGTACGCACCATGATGGTGCCGGTGACGACGAAGCGCGTCTTGTACTGGTCGTTGCCGTAGTTGCGCGACGCGCGATCGGTCACCTGCACGCTGTGGAACGCGATCGCGTCCGCGCCGAGCTTGTGGTCCCGCAGGAATGCCGTGATGGCCGCATCGTCTTTCTGGATGGTGGCTTGCACACCGGCCAGGTCGTTGCCGGTTTCGGCAAACTGGATTTGCCACAGCGCGATGTCGGCCTTGACGTTGCGTTCGGCCAGCCCCTTGACCGTCACGGATCGATTCGGGTGCCGGTGTGCAAAGCCGTTGCCGATGAACCAGCCTCCCAGCGCCACGCCCACGGCCACCAGCACGGCGGCGAACACGCGCATCATGGATGGCTCTGCGACTTCGTACCGGTTCGCCAGGATGGCTGGCCGATCGCATCACCGCCGAACCGTCCGAAACTGGGGTACAGCTCGTCGACCGGCTTGCCGTCGGGACCGAGCTTCGGCGAACGCGCGAAGCTACCGGCAAAGCCGGGAAATTCCACCGGACTTTCCCAGCCGTCCTTGTTCACCGCCGACACGCCGAAGAACCAGTCATCGAGGACGATGTTCTTCAGCACCACCGAATCGGCGTCGCCCGTCTTCTGCACGTGCTGCCATTGCGGCGCGGTGGTCTCGCGCCACCACGCGTTGTAGCTGGCCGCGCCCGGCGATGGCTTCCATGACAACGTGGTGTCATAGGCGACCGCGCCCTTCACCGTGAGGTCGGACGGCGGCGGGGGCGCCATCGCCAGCGACGCCATCGTGATCGCATCGAGACGGGTCACGTTGGCGAGGTAATCGAAATCCACGCCGGACACCAAATCGCCGTAGTGCACGCCATTCTCGACACGCACGTTCTGGTGCTGGTGGTCGTAGTTCTCGTTCGATTCCGACAACCGCACCGCGGGAAAGCCCTGTTCGAGGAATGGCACCTGATCGCCCGAACGGCCCCAGCGGTCGGTGCGATAAACCATGCGCACATGGAAATCGCCGAGATATTGCTCGGCCAGCGCCGCCATGTAACGCGCGATGTTGCGCGAGGGCGAATCCACGCCGCCACCGTGGTAGCGCCGGTAAGCGGCCTGCTCCAGCGTTTCGTTGCTCTTGGTGCCTTCGGAGAACACCCGGATCGTGTGCGGGTCGTAGGCACCGTTGCCGCCGTGCGAGTTGCCGACCATGTCGTTGTTGAGGTTGGCTTCGACCTTCCAGCCGTGGTCGACCGCGTACTGCGCGATGATCTTGCCGCCATAGAGCCCCTGCTCCTCGCCCGAATCGGCCGAATACACCAGCGTCGCCGGGAACTTGTATTTGGAAAGCACGCGCGCGGTTTCGATCAGTGCGGTGACGCCGGCCGCATCGTCATTGGCGCCGGGGGAGTCGCCGGTCGCATCCATCACGTCGCTGCGCCGCGAGTCGAGGTGCGCGGTCATCACGATCACCCGGTCGGGATCGGTGGTGCCGCGCTGGATCGCCACTACGTTCATCACCTCGGCGCCGGCCTTGGGCATGCGTGTGCCGGTGAACACCTGTGAAGGCGTCACGATTTGAAGACAACCGCCGCAGCCCTTCGAAATGTCATTGAACTGCGCCGCGACCCAGCGCCGCGCCGCGCCGATGCCGCGGGTTTTCGACGTGGTGGTCGAAAGCGTGTGGCGGGTGCCGAAGCCGACCAGCGCGACGTCGGTGGCGTGCAGGTTCGACGCTTTCACGGCGCCCGCGATCTCGTGCAGTTCCGGATGGGTGTTGACGGGCGGCGGCGCAGCGAAGGCGGCGGCAGTCATGAAAGCGCCGACGATCATGGCGGAGAGCGTACGGGTGCGCAGCATGATGTTTATCTCCGAAGGAACCGCCCGAGCGTAATCCCGCCGCAGCGCGATTGCACGTGGCAGAGGTCAGTGCCGCGCGGCGTCGAGCACCTGCGCCGCATGCCACGCGGCGATGCGGTGGTCTCCCGACAGGAAATAAGGCCATGTCTCGAACGGCGCACCGCGTTCCGGTTCGTCATGCCGCTCCATGGTCAGCAGGATGCCGTCCGGGTGCTTACGGCACCATGCGAGGACCTGGTCCCGCGAGATCCACGGTACGGGTTGATGCAGACGACCGGTGTAGCCGAACAAGCCGTTGTGCCACTGGACCGTCGCGATCGCCACATGTTCACGCAGCGCCTGCTTCACGAAGGCCGCTTCGGATTCGACCGCGAGTGACGGCAGCAGCGCCAGCGCACCCGCCAGCATCGCCGCCGAAACCAGGGCGGTCGCGGACAGCGCCAGGGCGCGCGCTTCGCGCCCCCAGACGCGCCACACACCAGCTGCGACGATCAAGCCGATCAGCGCGAATCCGGCAATCGCGGGCTGCGCCGGATAACCGAATGTCTTGGCCGCCTGCCATGGCAACACGGCGATTCCGACTGTCGCCAGCAACGCCAGGAAGCCGAACAGCAGCGGGCGCAGGCGCGAGCCGGCTTGCTGCAGTAACCATGTGCCCGCCAGCGCCCACGCCGGCAGCAGCGGAAGCATGTAATGGATCTGCTTGCCGCTGATGGCGCAGAACGCAGCGAACGGGACGACCCACCAGCACCACAGGAATCGCCCGAAACGGCCGCACCACAACCCGGCCCAGGCGGCGCGAGGCGCGCGCAGGCTGAGCACCCACGGCAGCAGCAGCACCGGCACCAACGGCAGGTACCACCACCAAGGGCGCCGATGCGCGAAGCTGTGCGCGATCCGGCCCGTGACCTTGTCGACCAGCGGCTGCCAATAACCGGGCCCCGCGTACCAGGCTGCCGGCAGCAGCCAGGCGAGCGCGACCGCCACACCGATCACGAAACCCGCGAGGAGTGCCAGATACCAGTGCGCCTTGTGGGCGCGCGCGGTGGCGCTCCATACGGGCGCCAGCACCGCGACGGCGACGATGTGCAGCAACATCACAGGCCCCTTGGCGAGAATGCCGAGGCCGATCGTTGCTCCCAGCCATCCGATGCCGCGCCACCAGCGTCCGGCGTCCAGGTCCAGCAGCGCGTGGAGCGCACCCAGCACACAGAGCGACAGCAGCAGGTCGAACATGATCGCCGTGCTGAACACCGTGAAGCCGAAGCAACCGGCCAGTAGCCACATCGCAGTGTGGGCGCCGCGCGCATCCATTCCGAGGCGCGCTGCCAGCCGTCGCAAGATCAGCAGCATCCCGAGCGCGACGATCAGCGCCTCGACGCGCGCCACCCAAGTGTGCACGCCGACGATCTTCCAGCCACCCGCGATCAGCCAGAACAGCAGCGGCGACTTGTCCGAATACCAGGCGCCGTTGACGGTCGGCACCAGCCACTGCCCGGAATTGAACATCTCCCACGCGGCGGTGAGGTAGCGTGTTTCGTCGATCGGGATCGGCGGAAACAGGACCGCGAGGGGCAGCAGCAGCGCGCACCACAATGCGAGCCACGGGCTTTCCGCGAAGCGCCCGGAGCGTTCCGTATTCGAGAGCTCGTTCATCGCGCGCAAGGATAGCTGAGCCGAAAACGAAATCGCCGGCTTTCGCCGGCGATTGTCTTTCGGCCGCAGCGCCCGCTATTTGCGCTTCAGGTCGCGTGGTTTGGGCGGCTCGCCTTCCTTGCCGAGTTCCTCCAGCAAGGTTTTCATGTCCTCGGCGTGCTCCTCTTCTTGCGCGAGGACTTCTTCCATCACCCGGCGAGTGGTCGGATCGTCGTTGCCGAGGTACTGGATGATCTCGCGATAGCTGTCGATCGCAATGCGCTCGGCCACCAGGTCTTCCTTGATCATGTCGACCAGATCGTCGCCCTCGACGTAATCGGAATGCGCACGCGAGGTCAGGCCCTCGGGATTGAGATTGGGTGCGCCGCCCAATTGCGTGATGCGCTCGGCGATCCGGTCCGCGTGCGCCTGTTCTTCGTTGGCATGCTGCAGGAACTCGGCCGCAACACTCTGCGCGTGGATGCCCGACGCCATGTAGTAGTGGTACTTGTAGCGGAGCACGCATACCAATTCGGTGGCGAGCGCCTCGTTGAGCACCTTGATGACGGTGCCGCGATCGGCGGCATAGCCATGGGTCACCGCGCCCTTCTCGATGTGCTCGCGCGCGCGCTGGCGAATCGTCTTGATGTCGGACAGAAACGGCTTGTTGGTGGCCATCGCGTAACTCCTTTCGCTGCCTGCGCTTTATGAACGGACAATCAGTCTAACCCCGGGCTCGCGACCCGCGCCAACACATGGTCTCGATGGCTCCGATCGACCACGCCTATCACACGTTGCGGTAGACCTCGCTGCCATGCCCCCGGAATTCGGCGGCCTTTTCGGCCATGCCTTCGTCCAGGGCCGCGGCTTCATCGACGCCGTGTTCGCGCGCGTAATCACGCACGTCCTGGGTGATTTTCATCGAGCAGAACTTCGGCCCGCACATCGAGCAGAAGTGCGCGGTCTTGGCGGCGTCCTTGGGCAGGGTTTCGTCGTGGAATTCCTTGGCCTTCTCGGGATCGAGACCCAGGTTGAACTGGTCTTCCCAGCGGAACTCGAAACGTGCCTTCGACAGTGCGTTGTCGCGCGCCTGCGCGCCCGGGTGACCCTTGCCGAGATCCGCCGCGTGCGCGGCGATCTTGTAGGCGACGATGCCCTCGCGCACATCGTCCTTGTCCGGAAGGCCGAGGTGTTCCTTGGGTGTGACGTAGCACAGCATTGCGGTGCCGTACCAGCCGATCATCGCGGCGCCGATCGCGCTGGTGATGTGGTCGTAGCCCGGCGCGATGTCGGTGGTCAGCGGTCCGAGGGTATAGAACGGGGCTTCGTGGCACTTGTCGAGTTGCCGTTCCATGTTCTCCTTGATGAGGTGCATCGGCACGTGGCCGGGGCCCTCGATCATCACCTGCACGTCGTGCTTCCACGCGATGTCGGTCAGTTCGCCCAGGGTGTCGAGTTCGGCGAACTGCGCCTCGTCGTTGGCGTCGGCGATGCAACCCGGACGCAGGCCGTCGCCCAGCGAGAAGGCGACGTCGTACGCCTTCATGATTTCGCACATTTCCTCGAAATGCGTGTAGAGGAAACTTTCCCTGTGGTGCGCGAGGCACCACTTGGCCATGATCGAACCACCGCGGGAAACGATGCCGGTGACCCGCTTGGCGGTCAGCGGCACGAAGCGCAGCAGCACGCCGGCGTGGATCGTGAAGTAGTCGACACCCTGTTCGGCCTGCTCGATCAGGGTGTCGCGGAACAGTTCCCAGGTAAGTTCCTCGGCCGCACCGCCGACCTTTTCCAGCGCCTGGTAGATCGGCACCGTGCCGATCGGCACCGGCGCATTGCGCATGATCCATTCGCGGGTTTCGTGGATGTACTTGCCGGTGGAAAGATCCATCACCGTATCGCCGCCCCAGCGGATCGCCCACACCATCTTTTCGACCTCTTCGGCGATCGAGGACGTGACCGCCGAGGTGCCGATGTTGGCGTTGATCTTGGTGAGGAAGTTGCGGCCGATGATCATCGGCTCGGTTTCGGGATGGTTGATGTTGCACGGAATGATCGCGCGCCCACGCGCCACTTCGTCGCGCACGAATTCGGGCGTGATCTCGCGCGGGATCGCAGCGCCGAAGGCCTGACCCGGATGCTGCTCGGCCAGCGCGCTGCCACGCAGCGCTTCGAGTTTCTGGTTCTCCCGGATCGCGATGAACTCCATCTCCGGCGTCACGATGCCGGCCCGCGCGTAATGCATCTGGGTGACGTTCGCTCCGGCTTTGGCGCGGCGCGGTTTCGGCAGGCTCGGAAAGCGCACGTCCGCCAGCAGCGCGGCTTCGGCGTGGCGGCGGCCGAACTCGGAGGTGCGATTCGGCAGCTCTTCGGTATCGCCGCGTTCGGCAATCCAGCCTGCGCGCAGTTTCGGCAGCCCGGCCACGAGATCGGCGGTGAACGCGGCGTCGGTGTACGGCCCGGACGTGTCGTACACGCTGAAAGGCGCATTCGCTTCGCTGCCGAACATCGCCGGCGTGTCGGTCAGCACGATTTCGCGCATGGGCACGCGCAAGTCGTCGCGGCTGCCGCCTACGTACGTCTTGCGCGAGCCGCGGATCGGCGAGGTGACGGTTGCGGAAAGGGTCTGCGCCTGGCGCAGCAATTCGGAGGGTTGGGCGTTCATCGGCGTCGATCCGCTGCATGGAAGAGCCGCGCGTTTGCGCGGAACGTGAGCGGTGGCGCCAGGCACACGAACAGGCTACGCGTCGTGCGGCGAAGCTCCCTACACCGGTGCGAACCGGATCAGGTTCCAAGGGTATGTCTCAGCCGACGCGATCCTTCGCCCGCGGCACCCCCGCTTCAAGCCACCATTGAAGCACGTTCGAGGGGCGATGGCGAATGCCCGCGACGCTCGCGGCGACGCGCCCATGACATTCATTCGGAGCGGCTGTTGTGGAAAGTCAGGCCATGGATGGCCGTTCTGGATCAGCCCGAAGCCGGGAAATTCCGCCTGCGTGCGAGACCAACCGAAGCCGCGATCAGGGACGATCGCAAGAATATGCCCGCAGGAACATGTCCACGGTCGCTTCGACGTGCGCTTCGGCTTCCTCGACCGTCGGCTGGCCGCAACCGAACAGCATCCGGGCATGATGCTCGCCTTTGAGCAGCGCGAAGAACTGGCTGGCGGCGCGATGGGTGTCGGTGATGTCCAGGTGGCGCGCGGCGACTTCCTTCTGCAGCATCTCGGCCAGCGCGGCTTGCACCTGCATCGGGCCGGCTTCCCAGAACAGCTTGGCGAGCTTGGGCGACTGCTGCGAGCTGGCTACCAGCGTGCGGTGCATGCCCAATGCTTCCCCGCTCATCATCAGCCCGAAAAACGCCCGGGCGACGCCGAGCAACTGTCCGCGTACGGGCGCGTTCACGTCCACTTCGAACAGCGTGCAGGGCAGCAGGCCATCGCACTTGCAACGCACCGTTTCGATGAACAGTGCTTCCTTGCCGCCGAAATGGCTGTACACAGTCAGCTTGGAAACCCCGGCCTCGGCCGCGACCGCGTCCATGCTGGTGCCCTCGAAGCCTTGCTGCGGGAACAGGCGTTTGGCCGCTTCCAGAATCGCGGCGCGTTTTTCGAGATCCTTGGGCCGGCCGGGGCCGCTGCAACGTTCGGGTAAGGCGTTCATGGGCTTGGCAAGGCAATGTGCTGCAATCAATGACGACGGGGTTAGTATACGCTCCAGTACATATTTGTCCGATTGACTTGAATCACAATCCCTGTCCGGGGTGTCCGCGGGCCGTCCGCGGACAGGTTTCACGTTCGACCCGCGGCTCCATGTAGCTGATCGGGAAAGCAAAATTGCACGCCAAGGCTTGGCCCGGAACGTGCTTTTACCCCTCCGCTTGCGCAAATGACCGCTGTCACCGAAGCCCGGTGACTTCCGGCACTTCGTGGGCCACCCTGCCGCCGGCACGCTGCACGCATTGCCCGCCTTGCGCTGCGCGCCTTATGCTTGGGCGATTTTGACCATCGCAGGAAGTTGTGATCGACATGAACATGAATGCCCAACTCGAAACGGCTCGCCGCAACATGGTGGAGAACCAGGTCCGGCCGTGGGAAGTGCTGGATGCACGCGTGCTCGGCGTGCTGTCGGCGCTGCCGCGGGATGCGTTCGTGCAGCCCGCGTACAAGGCGATGGCGTATGCCGACGTCGCGCTGCCGCTTGGTCACGACGAAGTGATGTGGAAGCCCATACTGGAAGGTCGCGCGCTGCAGGCACTGCTGCCACTGCCTGGCGAGCGCATCCTGGAAATCGGCACGGGCAGCGGCTACTTCGCGGCCTGCCTGGCCAAGCTCGGCGCGCAGGTGACCAGCATCGACCGCCGCGCCGATTTCGTCGACGCGGCCCGGACGCGCCTGCGGACGCTTGCGATCGGGAACGTCGAATGCCTCCAGGCGGACGCCTTCACGGAATTCCGGCCCGCGCAGCCTTTCGATGCCATCGCGGTCACCGGCGCGGTGGCGGAACTGCCTTCCCTCTTCGGCGGCTGGCTGAAGCCTGCCGGGCGCATGTTCGTGATCCGTGGCGCCGAACCGGCGATGCAGGCGCTGCTGCTGCAGCGCGCAGCCGACGGCGGCTGGATCGAGGAACGCCTGTTCGAAACCGACGTGCCCTACCTCGCGGGGGCAGAACCCAAACCAGCGTTTTATCTGTAATCGATCGACGTGATTCGCGCCGGAACGCTTCGACCGCACGCAGCCCCAAGGATTCCTTTCGCATGAATTCAAGTTCCGCCTCCCGTCGTCCCTTGGCGCTGCGCGCCTGCGCCGTAGCCATCGTCGCGGCGCTGGGCCTTGCCGGCGCGGCTTCGGCGCACGCCGAGGACCTGATGGATGCCTACCGCCAGGCGTTGCAATCCGATCCGGTATTGATGCAGGCGGAGGCGCAAAGCCGGGTCGGGCAGGCCGGTGCCGCGATCTCGCGCTCCACCCTCCTGCCGCAACTCAATGGCAGCGTATCGTTCAATGACCAGCACGGTACCCAGACGGGACCGCAAACGGTGCTGGGGCCGGACGGTAAACCGATCCTGATCGACACGACCGGACATACCGCCGGTCGCTCGCGCACGGAATCAGTCGGTCTCAATCAGGTGCTTTTCGATCTGGGGCGATTCGAGCAGTGGCGCGCCAGCAAGGCCAACGCCAGGTCGACCGAAGCCCAGTATGTCGCGGCCGAGCAAAACTTGATCCTGCGCGTGGCGACCGCGTACTTCACGGTGCTGAACGATCAGGACCAATTGCGCTACGCCGAAGCCAACCAAAAGGCCTTGCAGAAGCAACTGGACGCGGCGCAGGCGAAATACAGCGTCGGTTTGTCCGCGATCACCGACGCCGATTCCGCGCGCGCCCAGGAAGCCGCGGCCGCAGCCGCGGTGATCCAGGCGCGCACCACGCTGTACAACGACCGCGAAGCACTGGCGCAGATCACCGGCAAGGCGCCGGTCGACCTGCGCGTATTGCGGGACAAGCTGCCGCTGAACCCACCCCGGCCCGACGATCCCGAAGCGTGGGTCAGCACCGCGTTGGCCAGCAATCCTTCACTGCAGGCGCAACGCGAGCAAGTCGAAGCCGCGCAGCATGGTGTCGGTGCGGCCCACGCAGGCCGCCTGCCGACCCTCAATGCTTCGGTGGATTATTCCCGCAATCCCTCGTGGGGCGGCGTGGACTTCACCACTGGAGGGCCGCGCGCTGACAGCCGCACCACCGGCACTTCGTTGGGGCTGGTGCTTTCCGTGCCGCTATTCGCCGGCGGCGGCATCCATGCGCAAATCAAACAGGCGATCGCGCAGCGCGACCAGGCCAGCGACGTTCTCGAACAGGATCGCCGCCAGATCGTCGCCAACACCCGCAACGCGTTCAATTCGATCCGCGCCGGCATCAGCCAGGTGCAGGCGCAGAAGGAAGCCGTGGCCTCCGCGCAGAAGGCGCTGCAGTCCACCCAGGCGGGCTACGAGGTCGGCAGCCAGACGATCATCGACGTGTTGTTCGCGCAGCAGACGCTGTTCCAGGCCGAAAGCAATTACTCACAGGCGCGCCACGCCTACGTGATCAACCAGCTCAACCTGGAGTTCGCGGCGGGTACCCTGTCGGTGAAGGATCTGGAAGCGGTCAACGCGTTGCTGCAGTAATCGCGCGGTTCTCGCCATCGAAACGGGCGCGCGCGAAAATCCTGCCAAGCAGCACCATCGTACGCCGCGCGGCGCCGCGTTCACGCGCGCAGACCATGCGCGCGGCTGCGCCCATCCGCGCAAGTTCGGCCGGGCTGCGAAGCAATTCGAGCACCGTAGCGCCCAGTTCTTCCGCCGACGCAACCCGGCGCGCGGCGCCGGCGTCGATCATGGTGCGGGTGATTTCCTCGAAGTTGAAGGTGTACGGCCCGACCACCACCGGCTTGGACAGTGCCGCAGGCTCCAGCACGTTGTGGCCACCGATCGGCACCAGCGATCCCGCAACGAACGCCAGATTGCAGGCCGCGAAGTAGCGCATCATCACGCCCATCGAATCGATCACGAGGCACTGCGTTTCGGCGTTCGCGTCGGCGGCGGAATGCGTGGCTACCGCAAAACCGAGATTGCGCGCGGCGTGCTCGATCGACCGGAAGCGCTCCGGATGCCGCGCCGCGATCAACAGCAATGCATCCGGCATCCTCGCCAGAACCTTGAGGTGTGCCTCGAATACCGCAAGGTCTTCGCCCTCGTGGGTGCTGGCCGCCATCCACACCGGCCGGGTCGGTCCCCACTGCGCCTGCAGATCGTCGGCGCGCTGCCGCGCACCTTGCGGCAACGGCATGTCGTATTTCAGGTTGCCGGAAACGTGAACGCGTTCCGCGGGCGCACCAAGCGCGCGATAACGGCGCGCGTCGGCGTGCGACTGCGCGGCCACCAACGCTACGTGCCCGAGCGCCTCCCTGACCAGCATGCGGATCGGCGCGTAACCGCGCAAAGAACGTTCCGACAAACGCGCATTCACGATCGCCAGCGGAATACCGCGCCGGCCACAGTGGTAATACAGGTTCGGCCAGATTTCGGTTTCCATCACCACCGCCAGCGCAGGGCGGATGCGATCGAGGAAGCGCTTCACCGCACGCGGGAGGTCGTACGGCAGGTAGACGTGGAAGACCTCGTCACCGAACAGTTTGCGCACGCGCTCGGAGCCGGTCGGCGTGACCGTGGTGACCACCATCGGGCGCGGCGCATAGCGCCTCCGCAATGCTTCGATCAGGGGCAGCGCGGCATTGACTTCGCCCACCGACACCGCGTGCACCCAGATGCAATCGCGCAAGCCAGGGTCGGGGAAGCGTCCGAAGCGCTCGCGCCAGCGCCGGAAATAGCCGCGATAACGGAAGCCGCGCCAAGTCAGCCGCCACACGATCACCGGCGTGGCGAGGTACATCGCGACCGTGTAGAGAATTCGCAGCATGGCGCACAACCGGAGCGTCGACGGGCGAGTATAACTTTCGCGTCCGCCGACTCAGCGCGCGGCGATGCCGGCACGCGCCCCGGTGCAGACCACGCGGCGTATCAGCCGAGCGCCTTCAGCGCCGCGGCGTAGTCCGGCTCGTGGGTGATCTCGTCCACCATCTGCGCGTGGATCACCTTGTCGTGCCCGTCCAGTACCACCACCGCGCGCGCGGCCAGTCCGGCCAACGGACCGTCGGTCATCGCGACGCCGTAATCCTTCAGGAATTCGCGGCCGCGCATCATCGACAGCATGGTGACGTTCTGGATGCCCTCGGCGCCGCAGAAGCGGCTCTGCGCGAAAGGCAAGTCGGCCGAGATGCACAACACCACCGCGTTCTTCAGACCCGCCGCGTCCTGGTTGAAATGCCGCACGGATGCCGCGCATACGCCGGTGTCGACGCTCGGAAAAATATTGAGCACCTTGCGCTTGCCGGCGAAATCGGAGAGTGATTTTTCCGAAAGATCACCGGCGATCAGCTTGAACGCGGGCGCCTTGTCGCCGACCTTCGGAAACGGGCCGTCGACGTGGACGGGGTTGCCCTTGAAATGGGTGCCGGACATGACATGACTCCTTGTTTTTTTGTACGCGGACCGCCGCGGTGGGTCTTCCAGTCTAGCTCACGGGGAATTCGCAGGCGCCGGCGTGGACGCCGCGGCATCTTGCGTGTGAGGGTCGCCGCCGCGATCGAGCAACGGCAGCTTGTCGGGAATGCCGTCCCACAGATCGGCGCCTTCCATCGCGGAGATCTTGCTGGCAATGACCGGCCATTCCCGCGCGAGCGCCGCGTTGATGGCGCGAAAGCCTTCCTGCCCGGCCGGCACGTCCATCTCCGGAAAAATCGCATTCGCCGGACACTCGGCCACGCACAAGGTGCAATCGATGCATTCGTCGGGATCGATCACCAGGAAATTCGGACCTTCGTGAAAACAATCGACCGGACACACCTCTACGCAATCGGTGTACTTGCAGTTGATGCAGTTGTCGGTGACGACGTGGGTCATGGCAAGGCGGTGGATTGGCGGGATTGCACTGTGTCGCGAAGCGCGGTGCACCGCATTGATGCGCGTCATTGATGCAGGTCATGGCCGCCGCGGCGGCAAGGCGCGACGCTGACGACATGCCGCCACCGATCCCCGCCCAGCTCGATGAAAGTCGACTCGCAACGCTGGTCGACCACTTCTACGACAAGGTGCGCGCCGATCCGTTGTTGGGTCCGGTGTTCGACCCACTGGTCGACGACTGGGATGCGCACAAGGTGTTGATGACTTCGTTCTGGGCGACGGTGGCGTTGCGCACCGGGCACTACCGCGGCAATCCGTTGGCCAAACACCAGCCGTTGCCGATCGGCGTCGCGCACTTCCAGCGCTGGCTGGCGTTGTGGCGCGAAACCGCGGGCGAAGTGCTGGATCGGGAATCGGCGGCGCTGGTGATCGGCTACGCCGAGCGCATTGGTTACGGGATGCGAGTGGGCATGGGGTTGAGCGGCCATCTGCGCGGGCGCGAATCCGGCATTCCCATCCGTGCACGGCAGACCGCCGCCACGACGCGCTGAACTTCGCTGCCCGCCACCACGGTGGCCCGCGCTTCGGGCAACCCGGCTTCACGCAATTCCGATCTAGTCGACGGCCGGTGCGCCGACCTGCTGCAACAGGTGGCCCACTTCCTGCGCGACCACCACCTGGTCGCGCCCGCGCGCCTTGGCCGCGTACATCGCGTCGTCGGCAGCCCGCAACCAACTGCCGACGTCGTGGCAACGCATGCCGTCGAACAGCGCCATGCCGATGCTGATGGTGACTTCAAGATCGTCGGGTGCGTTCGGGAATTCCAGGCCCGCGATCGCGGCACGCATCTCGCCGGCAAGCTGCAGCGCCGCAGCGCCGCCGACGCGCGGGCACAACACGATGAATTCTTCGCCGCCGAGGCGCGCGAGCCGGCCGCGCTTGCCGACCACCTCGCGCAGGCGCTGCAGAGAAACATTCAGCACGATGTCGCCGAACGGATGACCGCAACGGTCGTTGATGTGCTTGAAGTAATCGAAATCGAACAGCAGCAGCGCATGCAGCGGCGGCGTGTCGGCACCGCGCTTGCCGAGCAGTTTTTCGGCGCGCCGGAAAAAGCCGCGCCGGTTGTCCACGCCGGTCAGCGGATCTTCCAGCGCCTGGCGCCGCAACTCCTGCGTGTGCCGTCGCTGCGAGCGCAACAGCAGCAGCAATGACACCACGCCCACCACCAATCCGATCGCCGCGGCAAGCGCGGCAACGAGCGTGGTGCGCTGGCGGCGCATCTGCATCACGTTGCGCTCGGCGTCGGCCTCGGCGGCCTGCAGCTTCAGGTTCTTGATCTGGTTGTTGCGCTCCAGCTCGCGGATGCGGATTTCCTTTTCGCGCGCCGCGTAGCGGGCCGCGAGTTCCGCCTGCTGCGAACGCAGGCTGCTGGTCCAGTGGCTGCGCGCCACGGCCGCGGATTCGCGTGCGGCGGTCAACGCAAGCTTCAGGTTGCCGTTGCGCTCGGCCATCCACGATTGTTCCTGCAATAGGTCCGGCAACAGGCCGTCGAGATGGGCCTTGCGCGCCTCGTCCACGGTGGACGCAATCAGATCCATCGCGTCGCGATGCTGGCCCGTGGCTTCCATCGCGCGCGCAATGTCGTGCTGCGAAATCAATGCGTCGGACTCGCGACCCGCGGCGCGCTCATCTGCCAGCGAAGCCCGCGACAACGCGATCGCCTGCTTCGGCTTGCCCTGCTTCAGCATCACCTGGGCAAGATTGTCGCCCACCATCAATGCCTGTGAACGGTCGCCCGCCTTTTCGTACAACGCACGTGCCTGCCCGTAGAAATTGCCTGCAGCGTCGTATTGGCCCATCCCATACGCATTGTTGCCTTCGTCGTTCTTCGCCTGCGCCTGGTCCCAGTCGTCGTGGAGCGCGCCGAACGCCGCGTCGGCCTGTTTGCACAACGGCTGCGAATGGTGGTACTGGCCGGCCATGCTGTAGACGTCGCACAGCTGGAACTTGGCCAGCGCGCGATGCGCGGGATCGGGATTGTCCAGTTGCAGGGCGGCGGCCTGAAGCGCGTCACTGACGCCACCGCCGTCGCCGTGCGCAATGCGCAGGTCGGCATTCAGGAAACCGGCATACGATTCGGCCAAGGTGTCATGGCCGACGCTGCCCAGGCTCTCGAGCCGCGCCACTGCTTCGGTAACCGCGGCGTCGTCGGAGACATTGATCGCGGCGTGGCCCATCCACCACAGCGCTTCGCGCTCGCCCGCGGGATTGCCCGCGTAGACACCGGCATCGAATGCGGCGCGCAACTTGACGATCAGCCCCTGCGGGTCACGGGTCGAGAGGGTGCGCATCTCCACGGGCGACAACGCGGCCGCGGCCCACGCCGCCGACAACGTCCCCCACAGCAGCAACCCCGCAAGCAGCTTCCGCATCAGCCTCTCCGCGAAGCCATCCCGGACCCATTGTCGGTTCGGTGCAAGGATCGGGCCAGTACAACGGTAAACTTGGCGGATGCAGATCGGCAATCTCCGCATCGACCCGCCGGTGGCGCTCGCGCCCATGGCGGGCGTCACCGACAAACCTTTCCGCCAGCTTTGCAAGCGGCTGGGGGCGGGCCTGGCCGTATCGGAAATGACCACGTCCGATCCGCGTCTGTGGCAAACCTCCAAGTCGCTGCACCGGATGGACCATGCGGGCGAGCCCGATCCGGTTTCGGTCCAGATCGCCGGGTCCGATCCCGCGCGCCTGGCCGAGGCCTCACGCTACAACGTCGCGCACGGCGCACAATTGATCGACATCAACATGGGCTGCCCCGCCAAGAAAGTTTGCAATGCCTGGGCGGGCTCGGCGCTCCTGGCGGATGAGCCGCTGGTCGCGCGTATCTGCAAGGCCGTGGTCGAAGCCGTCGAGGTGCCGGTGACGCTGAAAATCCGCACCGGCCAGACCCCTGAACAGCGCAATGCACTGGCGATTGCCCATATCGCGGAAGACTGCGGCATCGCGGCGCTGGCCGTCCACGGCCGCGCCCGTTCGCAGAAATACGAAGGGTTCGCCGAATACGACAGCGTCGCGGCGGTGAAGGCGGAAGTTTCGATTCCGGTGTTCGCGAACGGCGACATCGACTCGCCCGCCAAGGCACGCGAAGTGCTGGATTGCACGCGAGCCGACGCACTGATGATCGGCCGCGCCGCACAGGGGCGGCCGTGGATCTTCCGCGAGATCGCGCATTTCCTCGCAACCGGCGAATCCCTGCCGGAACCGGACGTCGATGAGGTCCGCGACATCCTGCTCAGGCATCTCGAGGACCTGTACGCGTTCTACGGCGAAACCGCGGGCGTGCGGATCGCGCGCAAGCACTTCGGCTGGTATGCGAAGGACCGGCACGAAAACGCGGCCTTCCGCGCCGTCGTGAATGCCGCCGAAAGCGCGCACGAACAACAGCGCCTGACCCGCGATTATTTCGATGCACTGGCCGCCGGCGTGCCGGGCGAATTCGCCGCCGCGGCGTGACCTGTCCGCGGCTGAACGCGGTACCCTCGACGATGCACCACCGGCCCGGTCCCTGTATCATGGCGAACTTGCTTCATCCTTCCATCCGTATCAAAGGATATAAACCACGATGAGCCGTTACCTGTTCACCTCCGAATCGGTGTCCGAAGGCCACCCGGACAAGGTCGCCGACCAGATTTCCGACGCCGTGCTGGACGCGATCCTGGCGCAGGACAAACGTGCCCACGTGGCTTGCGAAACCATGGTCAAGACCGGCGTCGCAATCGTGTCGGGCGAAGTGACCACCGACGCGTGGGTCGACATCGAGGCGCTGGCGCGCAGGGTGATTCTGGGCATCGGTTACGACTCGTCGGTGGTCGGCTTCGACGGCGCGACCTGCGGCGTGCTGAACCTGATCGGCAAGCAGTCGCCCGACATCAACCAGGGCGTCGCGCGCAAGAAGCCCGAGGAACAGGGCGCGGGCGACCAGGGCCTGATGTTCGGCTACGCCTGCAACGAGGCGCCGGAATTCATGCCCGCGCCGATCTATTACTCGCATCGGCTGGTCGAGCAGCAGGCCAAGGTCCGCAAGGCCGGCAAGCTCAAGTGGCTGCGCCCGGATGCGAAGTCGCAGGTCACGCTGTTGTACAACGACGACCACACCGTGGCCGGCCTCGACGCGGTGGTGCTGTCGACCCAGCACGACCCGGAAGTGAAGTACGCCGACCTCGTGGAAGGCGTGCGCGAGTTCATCTTGAAACCGGTGCTGCCGAAGAAGTGGCTGGACGCGCTGCCGAAATCCAAGGTGCACATCAACCCGACCGGCAAGTTCGTGATCGGCGGCCCGGTGGGCGATTGCGGCCTGACCGGCCGCAAGATCATCGTCGACACCTACGGCGGCATGGCCCGCCACGGCGGCGGTGCGTTCTCGGGCAAGGACCCGTCCAAGGTCGATCGCTCGGCAACGTATGCCGCGCGCTACGTCGCCAAGAACATCGTCGCAGCCGGCATCGCCGACAAATGCGAGGTGCAGATTTCCTACGCGATCGGCGTGGCCGAACCGACCTCGATTTCAGTGACGACGTTCGGCACCGGCAAGGTTTCCGACGACAAGATCGAAAAGCTGGTGCGCAAGCATTTCGACCTCAGGCCCTACGGCATCATCAAGATGCTGGACCTGATCCATCCGATCTACCAGTCCACGGCGGCCTACGGCCACTTCGGCCGCAAACCGTTCCAGGTCACCTACAAATGGGAAGAGCGCGACGGCGGCAAGCTGGTGAAGAAGTCCGAAACCGCCACCGCATTCTCGTGGGAAAAGACCGACCGCGCCGACGAGCTGCGCAAGGCGGCGGGCGTCAAGTAGGCATCGGTTGCACGCAATCGCAGGAAAAGAAAACGGGCCGCATCGCGGCCCGTTTTCTTTTGCACGTCCCGAGACCCGTTTGCCCGGGTCCGATCACGGCGGGTGCTGTAATCGTCACCGCTGAATCCCGAAGGAAGCCGATGCAACATTCCCGCCGCTAGCGCGGCTCGGCCTACCCACGGGAGACCAGCATGAAGATCAAGCACACCCTCATTGCCCTCGCGCTGACCGCAGCCTGCGGCCAGTCCCTCGCCGCTTCATCCGTCGCGTCCTGGCAAGGCAGCCTTCCGCCCCTCGGCGAAAACCGGATCGTCGGTTTGTGGAGGGTCGCGGCCACGATCGCGCCGTGCCAGGGCGGCCCCGCGAAATCATTTTCTGCCCTCATTGCCGTCCACGCCGGCGGCACCTTCACCAGTACCGACAACAATCCGGTTCCGTCGAACGGCCCGGCCCAAGGCATCTGGAAGTATCTGGGACAGGACCACTACGCCATGCGCATGCAGTTTTTCAGCTACGCGCCCACCGGCGCCAACGTCGGTTCCGCGGACATCCGTCAGGACACGACGCTGGACTGGCGTGGCAACACGTACACCTCCATCGTCGATGCCCGCGTGCTCGACACCCGTGGAAATCTCCTGGTCGAACTGTGCGGGACAACGCAAGGCACGCGGGTCCCCTTGAACTGATGATGATCATCGTTCCATCGGCGCGGAGCACCCCACCAGCGCTTCGCGCCGACTTGACACGTCGGCGAAGCGACAGCGTCGCAAGTGGCACTTCGGAACGATACCCGTCTCCAGCGGGACGGGCGTCCTGTCCTGGTGCATCACGCCGCACGCGGGCCCCGCTCCCGCGTTCGGCTCAACCCCGTGGGAGACCTCCATGAAAATCAGACACGCCCTCATTGCCTTGGCGCTGACCGCAGCCTGCGGCCAGGCTCTCGCCACACCACCCGTCGCGTTCTGGCAAGGCAACCTTCCACCCCTCGGCGAAAACCGGATCGTCGGCCTGTGGCAAGCCGCGCTGACGCTCGCACCGTGTTCGGGTGGCCCCGCGACGTCGATCCACGCACTCAATACGTTCCACGCCGGCGGCACCCTGAACAGTACCGACAATGCCCCGCAGCCGTCGAACGGTCCGGCCCAGGGCATCTGGGAATATCGTGGCCATGGAAGCTACGTGCTCCACGTGCAGTTCTTCACATTCCTGCCTGACGGCACCTCCAGCGGCCTGGCGGACGTCCACCAGGAACTGACACTGGACCCGGCCGGCAGCGCGTATGCATCGGTACTGGGCGCCCGTGTGCTCGACCCCCATGGGAATCCCGTCGTGGAACTTTGCGGTAACGCCCAAGGCAAGCGCGTCCCCCTCGACCCGATGCATTGACCCGCGATTCGAACGCGTGCGGGGCACCCCTGCGGGTGGTCCGCGCGTGCTTTCGCGTCCAATTCATCCTTTCATCGCGACGAAAAGATACAATGGGCGTCCGCCGAGGGGCGTTGCGACTCCGGGCAATCCGGAGCCAGGCTCGGCGCGGCTTTCGCCTTTCAACCGCGCCCGTTCAAGAGTCGATCCGACTCCAACAACGGAGCAACCACATGAATGCCGTTCCCACAGATTCTGCCAAACAAGACTACAACGTCCGCGATATTTCACTGGCCGGCCTCGGCAGGAAGCGCATTACCATGGCCGAGCAGGAAATGCCGGGCCTGATGCAGATTCGCGCCCGCTACGCCCCGCAGAAGCCGCTGAAGGGTGTGCGCGTCACCGGATCGCTGCACATGACCAAGGAAACCGCGGTGCTGATCGAGACGCTCGCGGCACTGGGCGCGTCGGTGCGCTGGGCATCGTGCAACATCTTTTCCACCCAGGATGATTGCGCCGCCGCGATCGCCGCGGACGGCATCCCGGTGTTCGCGTGGAAGGGTGAAACGCTGGAGGAATACTGGCAATGCACGCTCGACGCGCTGACGCATCCCGGCAACCGCGGCCCCGAACTGATCGTCGATGACGGCGGTGACGCAACGCTGCTGATCCACAAGGGCGTCGAGATGGAAGACGGTTCCAAGTGGGTGGAAGAAAAAGGCGCCAACCACGAAGAACAGGTCATCAAGGATTTGCTGAAGAAAACCCGTAGCGAACGTCCCGGTTTCTGGAAGAAGGTGGCATCTGAATGGCGCGGCGTGTCCGAGGAAACCACCACCGGCGTGCATCGCCTGTACCAGCTCGCCGAGGCCGGCAAGCTGCTGGTGCCCGCGATCAACGTCAACGACTCGGTGACGAAATCCAAGTTCGACAACCTGTACGGCTGCCGCGAATCGCTGGCCGACGGCATCAAGCGCGCCACCGACCTGATGGTCGCGGGCAAGGTCGCGGTGGTGTGCGGCTACGGTGACGTCGGCAAGGGCTGCGCACATTCATTGAAGGGCTTCGGCGCACGGGTGATCGTTACCGAAATCGATCCGATCTGTGCATTGCAGGCCGCGATGGAAGGCTTCCAGGTCGCGACCGTCGAGGACACGCTGGGCCAGGCCGACATCTACGTCACCACCACCGGTAACCGCGACGTGATCACGCTGGAACACATGCAGCGCATGAAGAACCACGCGCTGGTGTGCAACATCGGCCACTTCGACAACGAGATCCAGGTCGATCACCTGCAGCAGGCCGCGCAACAAACCAACATCAAGCCGCAGGTCGATCTCTACACGTTCCCCGAAGGCAACTCGATCTACCTGTTGGCCGAAGGCCGTCTCGTGAATCTCGGCTGCGCGCACGGCCATCCGTCGTTCGTGATGTCCAATTCGTTCTCGAACCAGACGCTCGCGCAGATCGACTTGTGGACCCACAAGGACGAGTATGAGAGGACCGTCTACCGCCTGCCCAAGAAGCTCGACGAGGAAGTCGCGCGGCTGCACCTCGAGCAGATCGGCGTGAAGCTGACGAAGATGACCAAGGACCAGGCCGACTATCTCGGCGTGCCGGTGGAAGGGCCGTACAAGGCCGATCATTACCGCTATTGACGGTTTCGCTGCAAATACTGAACGAGAAGGGCGCGACGCAAGTCGCGCCCTTGTTTTCTTCAGCGTGGTTCGCCGAACCGCGCCAGCTCCGATACATGGGGCGCGTACCGCCGCCAGCGCCCGACCGAAGTCTTGTAAACGGGCTGGCGCGCCTGCCAAACACTCGCCGACTGCACGGGCGCGGTTTCACCGGAACGGTCCGATTCGCCGGCAGGCGCACCGATGAATTCGCGCAGGCTCGCCATCGTCGCCTCGGTGTCGGTGACCAGCGATTCGTAGTCGACTTCGTGGATAGGAATGCGCAAGGCTCGCGCCCAATATTGCATCAGCGCGTCGTGACCTTTCATGTAAACCGCGATGTCTCCGAAGTCGTACGCAAACGCCATGTCGGGATGCGCGAAATCCTGGCTCCATAGCGACAACGCGGTATCGCGCGGATCGCGCCGCAAATGGATCACGCGGGCCCGCGGGAACATCGCCGCGGCAATGTCGAGATACCGGAAATTCAGGGGATCCTGGTCGATATACCAAGCCGCCCGCGCATCATCCTGCACCGCGAGCGTGCGGTACAGGTTGGCTGCCTCTGCCAATGCCGAGGGTTTCCCCAGATGTCCGCCGGAAATGAGCTGATCGGCGATGAAGCGCAATGCACGAAATTCGCCGCGATCGCGCGCGCCACTCGCCCGCGCCAGCAGGGTCGCCGTCAAGGTCGTCCCGCTGCGCGGCACCCCGACGATGAAAACCGGCGCGAAGTCGCCGGCTGCACCTCCGATAGCCGCTGCGGCGTGCTCACGCCCACGCGTCTCGACGAATCGGCGCCATGCCGCACGGTCCCATGGCTGCACTTCGTGCACCATCACATTCGCTACGCGCAATGCATGCGCTGCAGATTCGTAATCAGCCAAGTCGTTGCGCGCCTTCGCCAAAGCGAAGCCCGCCGAAGCGCGCGACCGCGGCGAATACCGCGTGTCGGCGAAGTGTCTGGCGAAGCGCGCGATGTCGGCATCGCCTGCGTCGACATAGCGCCGGGTGTTGGCCAACGCCCCCAGCACATGATGCCTGTCCAGATCAACGCCCGCGTCCAGGGCAGCGGCGTACCGTGCGCGCGCAGTTTCGAAATCACCCGATTCGCGCGCAATGTGTCCAGCCAGCACCAGCAACTCGGGCGGCACTGCGCCGCGACCAAGGGCCCCTTGGCAGATTTGCGCCGCGACGGCATGACGGTCGCATTGCTGGGCGAAACCCGTCGCGCGCAAGCACAACGACGGCTCGAAGCAGTTGGCCTTGCATACTTCGAGCATGACTTGCGAAGCAGCCGACAAACGGCCTTGGCTGCGCAAGACCTCCGCCAACAGCACCGCCACCTCCTGCCGGGCCGGTTCGCGCGCGGCAACTTCGCGCAACAACGCCTCGGCGTCGTCCGCGCGACTATCCTCGAACAGTGCGCGCGCTTCGGCGAGTGAGGCATCAACGGTTTTGGACGGAAACCTGTCCTGCATGCCGACACCGGAAGCAAGTGTGTCCTTTATCATAGCCAGCAACATCAACGCGACTCGGCCCCATGCGATATATCCACGCACGCAGCGCTTCCACGAAGGCAACCCGTCCATGACCGCGCCTCGGCTGCACGGCTTGGACAACGAGGCCGCCCAGCAGGTCGTGGCAACGGCGCAGGCGCTGGGAATGGGGCGTGCCGATCAGGCAGAGGCGCAGCTCCGGCCCGTTCTCGCCCGGCATTCGGATCATCCCGAGGTTCTGCGATTGCATGCCGGCATCTTGAGTCTGCGAGGCGATCACGCCAGCGCCACCGCCGCGATGCGCCGCGCGATCGAATTGCGTCCCGACGACCCGCTCTACCAAAACACGCTCGGGTCGGTACTCGGCGCTACCGGTGATTTCGATGGCGCCATCGCCGCACTGCGCCGTGCCTGTGAATTGCAGCCGGATCTGGCGATCGCCTGGTACAACCTCGGTGTCATGCTGACGCGTTCCGTACGCAACGACGAGGCCGCGGAAGCGCTGAAACGCGCGGTTGCACTGGCGCCCGACAACATGGATGCCCGCGCCTTGCTCGGCGACCTGCTGCGCATGCAAGGCGATGCCACCGCATCGGCGCTTGAATACCGCAAAGTCCTGTCCGAACGTCCATTCTCCGGCATGGCATGGTGGGGACTTGCCGACCTGCGGACCGATGCGTTCGAACCGGGAGACATCGAGCGGATGCAAGCTGCCCTCCGCAACGACCGCACCAACGATGACGACCGCATCGCCACAAGCTTCGCCTTGGCCAAGGCCCTGGATACGGAAAAGCGCTACGCCGAGTCGCTGGATGTCTTGAATCGTGCCAATGCCATCGCACGGTTGCGGGAACGCTGGAATGCACAGGCGTTCTCCGCAATGGTGGATGCGATCAACAATGCCTTCGCTCCGCCGCCCTCACCCGCTACCGACACCAGCCTCGGGCGTGAGGCCCTGTTCGTCGTCGGCATGCCGCGTTCGGGTACCACGCTGGTCGAACAGATTCTCGCTTCGCACTCGCAGGTCGCGGGCGCAGGCGAGCTCCCGGATCTTTCGCTCGTAATCGCCGAGGAGTCTCGTCGGCGCGGCCTGTCGTTTCCCCGTTGGGTCGCCGCTGCGCAACCTGCCGACTGGCAACGTCTGGGTGAGCGCTACCTCGCACGTACGGCGCGTTGGCGCACGCAACGGCCGATGTTCACTGACAAATTCCCCGGCAATTGGGTGCACATCGGTGCCATTCGCGCGATGCTGCCAGGTGCTCGCGTCATCGTTTGCCGACGTGATCCCTTGGAGACATGTTTTTCGTGTTACCGCCAATTGCTGCCGCAGGGCAACGAATGGAGTCGCACCCCCGAGGATCTCGCATCATTCTGGCGTGATTTCGACCGCAGCGCGGATCGATGGAGCAGTAGCCACCCCACGGGCGTTTATCAGCATAGCTACGAGGGCTTGGTGGCCGAGCCGGAACGAGCGGTTCGAAGCTTGCTCGACTTCTGCGGATTGCCGTTCGAGGACGCCTGCCTGCATTTCCACGAGACCTCCCGCGAGGTGCGCTCGCCCAGCGCAACCCAGGTGCGCGAGCCGCTGCGTGGCGATACCGCGCACGCACAACGCTACGGTGACCTCCTCGATACATTGCGCGTCAGCCTGGGCATGCCGGCGTTCGGATCTTGACGGCGACGCGCAGCGAGCAAGACTGGTTGGATTCGGTGCGCGCGCGGCTTTTGCGCAAAGATGTTGCATCGGCACAAAACATGCTGGTTCAAGCGCTGACCGAATTTCCCGAGTCGGTGGACCTGCGCCGAACCCAAGCCGGCATTTTTCAGCAGACCCGCCAAGTCGATGCTGCCGAGCAAGTCCTCTGCGCGCTGTTGACACAGCACCCCGGCGATTCGGCGTCGGCTTTCGCCCTGGCGCAATTGTTGAAGGAACAAGGACGTACTGCGGCAGCCGCAAACGCCCTGCGGACATGTCTCTTGATCGAACCGAACGCGCGGAATCCGGAACTTGCAATCGCCGCCATCGAATTGCTCGACGACATGGGCCGCAAGGCCGATGCGAACGCGATTGCGGAAACCGCGGTTGCGGCAAGCCCCAACGACGCGCGGCTGCACGCCTACGCGGGAATGCTTGCAATGCAGGTGGGCGCATTCGAGTCCGCCCGGAGACATTATCTTTCGGCGCTGGAACATGACCCGCGTGCGTGGGAATGGCACGTCCCCATAGGCCTGTCCTCCGCGCAACGCTACACGGATAAACACCACCCCGACTTCGCGTTGTTTCGGCAGGGGCTGCAGCAGGACCCGCTTTCCGACCTCGCACGCGCCGAACTTCACTTCGCGTCGGCAAAGGCCCATGACGATATCCGTGAATACGCGGAAGCCGCACGGCAGTTCCGGGCGGGTAACGCAATCGCGCATCGGTTGACCCAATGGTCGCGCAAGGCCTGGCGACGTGCGGTGGAGGCGCGCCTTTCGTCATCCGGCCGAGGCCTCCAAACGGCCGAACCGATTGCGAACTTTACGCCCGTCTTTATCGTCGGCATGCCTCGCTCCGGCACCACCCTGCTGGCGGAGTTGCTGGCTTCATTTCCGCAGGTCCGCAACCGTGGTGAACTTCCGTGGCTGGCGCATCTCGCAACCCGGCTCGACACGAGTGGCCTGCAAGATGCTGCATCACTGCGGACAGCGGCGATGCTTTATGCAAGACATTCACGCCAGGACGATGCTCCATTCGCACGCTGGTTTCTGGACAAGCAGCCATTGAACTTCCGCTATCTCGATTTGGCGCTGACCTTGTTCCCCGACGCGAAGATCATCTTCTGCCGACGCAATCCCCGCGACAACGCCTTGTCGCTCTGGACGCAGTGCTTTCAGGAACACGTACAGGGATATAGCTACGACTTTCACGACATCGCGCTGGTGATGGGCGATTGCGAAAAATTGATGGCGCAGTGGCAGCAACGATTCGGCCCCTCGATCAGGGAGGTTCGCTACGAGGAGCTGGTGTCCGACCCCGGCCGGGTCACCGCCGCCCTTGCCGAGTGGATCGGCTTGTCACAGCGAGCCACGGCTGCACCGCCTGCCGAGTCGAACGCGAGCATCAGCACAGCCAGTCTCTGGCAAGCCCGCCAACCCGTCTATTCCGGATCAGTTGATCGCTGGAAGCACTTCGTTCACGAGGTGCCCGAATTGCTGCAGTTCAAGGCGTCCTGAGCCGGCCCGTTCCCGTTGCTCGCCACAAAGCAGCAGATGCAAGGATCAACTTGCAATCACGTTTTCGGATTGCGCGAGAGGGGTCATGCCAAGCGCGAGGCGCAATGGATCCAGTATTGCCCCATAGGCTGCTGCCGTGGCCGCGTGCCTGCGCATGGGCTGTCGAACCTGCGCCGCGCTCAAGGTATGGACGTTGCGGCGCGATTGATGAAATGCGAGACACGCCGGATCGAACGAAAGTCCGCAGAAGTCCAGCAACGAGCGGATTTCATCGGCAGGTTGTTCGGTAAGAAGTTCGTAGCCCTGTTCCCGGATCCGGCCCGGATCGCGCGTGACCCACTTCCTGGCGGCGCGATCGAATGCCTTCCAGAAGATGCCAAGCTGCTCGATGTCGTAGGTGAATTCCCATCCATTCGTGAAAAACTGCTTGAAACACGACCAGCAATTTTCAAGCGGATCGCGGCGGCAAATCAGGATTCGCGCGCCGGGCAGCATCGCCCGGATCGCACCTATCGCCTGCCAATTATTGGGCATCTTGTCCGTGAATCGTGCCTGATGCCCACCACGAAAGCGCGCGGTCAATTCCAGGTAACGCAGGCCGAGGCGCTGCCAATCCTGCGGGCTTGCCTCGGACACCCAGTCCGGATAATGACGCTGCAGGCGTGAAGACTCTTCGGTCAGGACCTGCGCCAGCTCACCAAGTTCTCCCATGCCTCGCACGTCGGGGTGTGAGGCCAGGATCTGTTCGACCAGCGTGGTGCCGGACCGCGGCATCCCGACGATGAAAATCAACTGTTCCCCCAAGTTCGCATCTTCCGCAACCGCAAAAGGTCGGGCGAAGACCGCCTCGGCATGCAGCGATCGATACTGGAATTGGTCGATATTCCAGGCACGGATCTCGTGTTTGCGTCTATCGTTGGCATCCGCAAGCAGTGCGAACGCTTCCTCGTAGAAGCCGCGGTCTTCGCAAGCCTTTCCCAAGGCGAATTTGATCGCGGTGCGTTCGCTCTCGTCTATCGATTGGCCGTTCAACAACGTGCGCATCTGGTCCACCTCCTGCTCCGAGAGGGGAACTGTCTTGATGTCAACGAGGTTGAGCCACGCGGCGCCAAAGGCAGGTTCGAGGGCGATCGCTTTTCGCATTGCGGCGGCGCCCTCTTCGGCGCGCCCGCACGACACCAGTGCATCTCCGAGCTTCAGCAATGCGGGCGGGTAATCGGGCGCAAGTCGCGTGGCGCGCTCCAGCGCTTCCAGTGCCAAATCCGGTTGCTGATGGCGCGCGAGATGCTCGCCGAGGTCGGCCCACGCCATCGGCGACTCGGGAAGAACTTGCACGGCCTGCTCGCGCAACTGCCAGGCGTTCGCGACGTCACCCGCCTGCTCGCATACCTGGGCGAATTGCCAATACCCCATTGCGTCATCCGGTGCTGCACGCAAAGCTGCCCGGAAGTTTGCATACGCGCCCTGCAAATTGCCCAGACGTGCCAGCAACAAGCCATACAGGCGCAACACGTCGGGCTGGGCGGGGGCAACCTGCAGCGCATGCACCAGCAACGACTGGGCCATACGCAAATCATCCGCGGCGAGCGCATTCCCGGCGTGCTCGATCGTTGCGCTCAGCCGCGGCGGAAGCATGGCGAGTCGGGCGTTGATCTTCGCCAAATCGGGCTTCGGCGCCCTGAACATCCGGTCGCTGATGCTCACCTCACTGCTCCGCCTCGCGGTAACCTCCGCTTTGCGACGCATAACCCCAGTATTCAAGCATAGGTTGAAGGATCGGCAACACCGGCACGATGTATTCGTGGTAGCGGTGCCAGCGCCCCATTCCCTTGCGATTGATCGGTTCGATCACCTGGGTATAGCTTGGTGTCTTTATATAGCCTTTTTCTCGAGCGCGTTCGTCGAACCTCAACATCGGTTCCGCGTCGTCCAGCCCCAGGAATGAACCAATGCGGCGCGTCTGCCCTGGTGTGTCTGCAACCAGATCCTCGTAGTGCGATACAAACACGTCGGGCTTTAACACTTCCACGTGGTGGAGCCAATGTTCCATTGCGGCGACGTAGGCGCGCGCCAAGTGCTCCAATGACTGCCCGGCGACAGCCAGTACCGCGGATCGGAAGTTCTGCATGTAGCAGCTGAGTATCACGTCACAAGGGTGCCGGATGGCGAGAATGAACTTTGCAGCTGGAAACATCCTATGAATCATCGGAAGCCACAGCATGTTCAATGGGTTCTTGTCCACTAGTCGGGCATCCCATCGACGCGGAACTTTTCCACACGCAAGAATGAGATAGCCCTTTCGCAGTTCGTCGCAGTCGCGCTGATCGAGCTTGCCGAGATCGCGAGGCATTTCCAAACCGGTGCTGGCCTTTAGATTGGCCGCCAGCATGTTGAAAAACGGACGCTCATCCATTGATTGCAAACGCGGATGAGCATCCAGCATTTGCTCCAAAAGAGTGGTTCCCGAGCGGGCGAAGCCCATGACAAATACGGGGGATTGCGACGCATCAGGCGCCCGAAGTGCGGGCCAATCGCGATAGTCGGGTTCCGTCACCCGCTCGCTGGCATCCGGCAAGATATCAGCACCTGGCTCGAAGAAATGCGGTACGGTCACCCGAAGTTCTTCGACTTGTTTGGCATGGGCCTTCGCAAGAGCGTGCATCGCCCCGGTGGTATCGCCGGTTTTGTCGCACGCATTCGCCAGCGCGAACCAGTGTGCATAGTCATTTTTGTGGCGCGGTCCGTTGCTTTGGAGGAGCGCTTTAGCAGTTGCATAATCCCGTCTTCGCATGGAGAGTTGGGCCCGCTGGTGACCGATCTCGCTGGCCGCTTGCGCTTGTACCCCCGGAATGGCGGCGACCCTTGCCAGCAGCGCTTCTGCCTCGGCGGTCCGGTTGACCCGCTCGTAGAGACCGGCCATGCGCAATAGCACCCGCCATTCACCCGGCCCGCGAAGCGCGAGATCTTCGAGCAAGCCCAGCGCGAGCGCCGCTTCACCCGTCTGCACCAGCAGTTCCGCCAATTCGGACTGCAGTGAATCCTCGAGTGGTATCCACTCTCTCCACGGCCTCAGCAGATTTTCGGCACGCCAATCCCGGCATGCCAGACACGCCTGCGCGGCATGGATACGAACGGCAGGTGAATCGGGAGACTTGCCGAAAGCCGCGAGCAAGGTATTTCGGGCGTCCCGCGGCTTGCCCAATTCAAGCTGCAGGAGTCCATGCAGTTCCAGCCACTCCTGGTCGTCAGGTGCGAGCTGCAGAGCGGTCGATGAGGCTTCCTCCGCCGCTTCAAGATCACCTGCCTGCCGAAGCGCATTCGCATAGTTACGCCAGTGCGCAACATCGTTGGGATTCATGCGGCACAGCTGGGCGTAAATTTCGAGCGCACCTGAATGCTTGCCCTGCCGCCATAGACTCACCGCAAGTAACACCTGTACATCCGATGCATGGGGGTTGCGCAGCAGATATCGACGACACAGGTGTTCGGCATTCTGCGAGTCGTTGGATTGCAGAGCCGCGATGATCGCGTCTGCCGTGAAGTCAGTCATTGGGAGTCGCGGAAAAGAAAGGGCCGCACGGAGGATACCCGTGCGGCCCGAAATGTTGAAGCTGAAACAGCCGATCTTAGAACTTCACGGTAATGCGGCCCCAGTAGTAGCGGCCGATCACGTCGAAATCGTTCGGATCGGTGTTGGCGTTCTGCGAATTGTTGGCATACAGGAACGGCGGCTGCTTGTCGAACACGTTGTCCACGCCGATGTCGATCCGCGTGTTGATCGGTTGGATGTTGTAGCCGACTGTGAGGTTGTTGTAGATGTAATTGCCGTACTTCAGCACGTATGCGCCGGCCGGACCGCTCGGATTGAATCCGAGGGCACCCGTCGCGCCCTGACGTGCATCCAGCGAACCCACCTGGAAGTGGCTGATGTACTGCATTTTCCACTGTGCATCCCAAGGACCCAATTGCCAGCCCAAGACGCCCTGTGCGCGATTGCGGGGGAAGTAGCAGATCGCGCCCGGCGCACCGCCCGGACAGGATGCCTGCAATGATGAGCCGGTGGAGCCCATCACCCCGACGTAGTTCAGCTCCGAGTTGCCCGCCAGGCCCGGCGCACTCTGCACTTTCGCCTGCTTCATGTAGGTGCCGCTGACGCCAACATTGAATTGCCCGAACGAGAACTGCGGCAACTTGTAGTTGACTGCCCAATCCACACCCTTCATGTCGGCACGGCCCAGGTTGGCCGTGGGCAGCAGTATCTGGGTGATTTGACCCGCGGAGTCCGGATTGGCGCTGCGCGAAATCATCGGGCAGAACTGGCTCAGACCGTTGAAGCACAAGTTTACGACGCTCTGCGCACCGACGGTGGTGATGACGTTGTTCAGATAGATGCGCCAGATGTCCGCGCTCGCCGACAGGCCGGGCACGAAATGCGGCGAATACACCACGCCGAAGTCGAACGACTTGCCGTTCTCCGCGCCCAGCGGGAAACCCGCATAGGCAGAACCGGAAGTCAGCGCCTTGAGCTGTTGGCCGGCCGCGACAAGCTGGTTCACGAAACTGCCGTCCGTCGGCACGTTCGCACACGCGGGATTCGCCACGGTGATGTGGTCGCAAGGGTCGGCGCTCAACAGCGGCGCGCTGCTGATGGGGGCACCAAACACGTCGCCGATGTTCGGCGCACGGAACACTGTTGAAACCGTGCCGCGCAGCAGCAGGTCGTCGATCGGACGGTATTCCACACCGATCTTCCAGTTGTTGGTGCTGCCGAAGGTGCTGTACTTGGAATAGCGATCACCCAAGGTCACGTTCAACGCGCGGACGAAGGGGATGTCCTTGAGGACCGGGATATACAGCTCCGCGTAGGCTTCCTTGACGTTGTAGCCACCCTGCAGTTTCGCCGAACAGGCACTGCCCAAAATACAGGTGCCGGAGATTGGATTGAGCAACAAGTCATTGCTGACGATGTTGTTGGTGTATTCCTTGCGGTAGGACACGCCGCCCGCCAACTGCATCGTACCGGCCGGCAGATCGAACAGGCCGCCGCTGACGTCTGCATGCATGGCGCGCGATATGTACCAAACGTTGATCAACGCTGGAGCGGCCGCTGCCGCGATGGCGGCTTGGGTGTTCGAGTTGTAAAGGTTGAACGGGTTGGCCGGCGTGCAGTCCCCGAGTGAGATCGGATTTGCGGCGGTACCGCATTGCACCACGCCATCCGAGTTCAGGAACGACGGCCCGAATGACTGGTTCAGGACATTCTGGTTAGGCAAGCCGAAGTTCGTGATGACTTGCGAGATGTGGCCGTAGTCGTAGCCAACATCCCATTGCCAATTTTGCTCGCCGATGTTGAAGTTGCCCTTGAACCCGGTGACCAACTGGTCCGTGTTGAACTGGTTGGCGAAATGACGGTCGCCCGCCGGGAACATGCGTCCCGTGTAGGTGTTGCCGCTCGGGCCGGAGAAATCCACACCGAACGGGTTCCAGTAGTTCTGCGCGGATATCTTGAGGCCGGTATCGAATCCGGGGCCGGAACCCACCACCGCCGGAGCAAGGTTCGCGGCTGAACTCGCCTTTTGGTGGTAGTAGGTACCATAGAAGTCGATGTTGTCGCTGAGGTGATACGTACCCTTGAAGAACGCGTTGGTACGTTCCTGCGGGGTCATGATCAGATTGACAGAGGCGTAGTTGTACTTGTCTTGGCCGTTGTCGAAGCAATGGTAATCAGCCAAAGTCGGATTGGAGGTGGGCGTCGCCGCACTCTGGTTCAACGACAGGTTGCAGCTCGAACCCGGATAATGAATCTTGTTGCGAGCGGCGTATGAAGATCCGCCTTTTACCGCGACCACGCCCGACCCAGGCAGTGCCACGCTGCTGCCATCGGTTGTGGTCGCAGCCAAGCTGACCGCGTTCTTGGAGAAGTCGCGTTGGGCCTGGAACAGCGGGTCGAACTTGTTGTAGTCGACGCCGGCCAGAATGCTGCCCTTGTCGGAGGTCTGTCCGAACACGAAGCTGGCGCCTTGGCGCGCGGCATCACTCTTGTCGGAAATGCCGTAGTTGGCCTGGAACTGTGCACCCTGATAGTTGCTCTTCAGGATGATGTTGATGACGCCGCCGATGGCATCGGAACCGTACACGGCCGACGCGCCGTCGGTCAGCACTTCGATGCGGTCGACCGCCGCAGCCGGAATCGAGTTCAGGTCGACACCGCCACCCTGGAAGCTGACTACACGCTGGCCGTCCACGAGCACCAGGGTACGGCTCGAACCCAAGCCACGCAGGCCGACGAGAGTCTGACCCGAACCACCGCCGTTGTTGACGTTCGGGGTTTCAATGCCGCCGGTGATGACCGGCAATTGCTGGATCACGTCACCCAGCGTCAGCTTGCCGGTTTGCTGGATTTGCTGCGAGGTGACTGCGACCACGGGGTTGGACGTTTCCAAATCCACGCGGCGAATGTGCGAACCCGTGACCACGATGGTCTGCAGGGTTTGCGGATTGTTCTGGTCGTTCTGCGTCGTGGTGGCGTTCTGCGCGAAGGCAGTACCGGCAACACCCACGGCAGCGACGGCACCCAGCGAAAGAGCCGTTTGCACGGCCTTGGACAGCTCACTGCGGTCGAGTCTCATTGCACTCTCCAAACGTTGTAGATGTGTGAAACAGTTTCGGGAAAGGTCCCCGTCAG
>Ga0207705_10000228_pt1 | contig 55776 bp, 48 predicted proteins | sample KBSC13metaG_FD_184314 | JGI IMG/M metagenome (GOLD analysis project Ga0207705, IMG submission 184314) | Corn rhizosphere microbial communities from Kellogg Biological Station, Michigan, USA - KBS C1-3 metaG (SPAdes) (version 2) | ecosystem: Host-associated > Plants > Roots > Rhizosphere > Soil ... | reverse complement strand
TCCTCAGCCAGTTTATCGTATCCGTGGTGTTCAGGAAGTTCGGGTAATAGGGCATGTTGCCGGGCGTGGCGCAGCCGATGCCGAAGGAGGCAGGCGGCGTCACCAACGCCGGGGGCGGACCGCCGCAGAAGGTGATGAAGTTGTTGATCAGGCCATTGATCGACTTCCTGTCATGCGTATAGCGCGCGCCGCCGATCAACCGGAAGCGGCCTGTTATATTGGCGGTCAGCTGGCCAAATCCGGCATAGCTGTCGGTCTTGTGCCGATAATTGACGATCGGGAGAACGAACTCCTGATTATACTGGTTATTGGCATCGATCTTCTCATTGAAGAAGAAGCCGCCGACCACATAGTCGAACATGCCGGTCTTGCCGGCGAGCCGCGCCTCCAGGCTGGCCTGGCGGATTTTTTCGTTCGTCATCGCCGTGTTGAAGGCAGGACCGTAAAACAGCGAGTGGTCCTCGCTCTCGCGATAGGCGGGGATGATCGTGACCTTGCCGATGCCGGTCGTCCAGTTGAGCTCTGCATTCACGCCCCAATAGGTGCTATCCTGCCGCTGGTCGCTGTTCATCGCGCTGAGGAAGGCAAATGCCGGGGCGCCTAGATTCTGGTTACGGAAGGCATTGGCGGCGGGTGTATTGAATCCTTCGCTGGCATCCAGACCCGACGGGAAGAAGGCATAGCCGCCCGCGCCGTCCGGCGCATAGCCGCCGACATAGGATCCGCCCACGCCCTTGCCGCCCAGATGCGTATAATCCGCACCGATGCGAAGCGAGAGATCGCTGGAAGGCTCGATGAGAAATTGCGCGCGCAGCGAGCCGCGGCGCAGGTCATCGGTTCCATCGCGGTTGTAACCGTCGCGCACCGCATAAGCCGCGCCCAGGCGCAGCGCGCTGTTGTCGCTGACGCCAAGGTTCACATAGGCATCGGCATCGACCGCATCGTAGTTGCCAGCGCTCACGTTGAACCCGGCGCCATTGCGGCCGATGACCGGCCGGTTCGGGATGATGTTCACCGCGCCGCCGGTGGCATTGCGGCCATAGAGAATGCCTTGCGGCCCCTTGAGCACCTCGACCCGCGCAAGATCATAGAAGGCCGCGCCGAAAACGCCGCCGCCGCGACCCAGCACCACGCCGTCATAGCTCGGCGTCACTGCCGGATCATTATAGCTGCTGGTCGTGACATTGCCGACGCCGCGAATGAAGATGGACGAGATGTTGCCGCCCGGCGATGGCAAGGAGATTGCCGGAACAGCCTTGGTGATGTCGGTCGCACCGGCGATGCCGCGCTGGGCCAGATCGTCGCCCGAGACCGCGTCGATCGCCAGAGCGGCCTTCTGCAGCGATTCTGCCTTGCGCTGCGCGGTGACAATGATGTCGCCGATGGCGCCATTGTCCGACGCTGCCGATTGCGCCTCCTGGGCGAAGGCAGGCGAAGCAAGGGCGATCGCCGTCATTGCCGTGGTGATCAGAAATGCTGTGCGCATAAGGATTCCCCTCCCGTTTCACGATATTTTGTTTGGCGGCGGGATAGAGGCTTTCGGGCCGAAACTCCCACCATTTGTATCAATGCATTCCTATCCACGGTTCGAATGTATGCGCCGCAACGGCACAGCCAGGGACGGATTGCACGAACCTTGCGCATGGATGGCTTTCCATCGACAATTCGAATTTTCCCTCGGAGCTGCGGCCCATTAGTCTCCCCTGATGGTACCGGGGCGTCACTGGCGCGGGGCAGATCGAGGGAGAGGACATTGGCAAACCGTCTGGCAGGCAAGGTGGCCGTGGTCACGGGCGCCGGTAACGGCATCGGCAGGGGCTGCGCGGAAATCTTCGCCGCGGAAGGCGCGACGGTGATCGGCGTCGATCTGAAAGATGCCGACCGCGCCTGCGACCTTCTCGACGAAGCGGCAACCAACGCGCTTTTCGCCGATATCGGGTCGGAATTCGGCAAGGTGGACATCCTCCTCAACGCGGCGGCCTTTGCCGTCTTCGCCTGGATCGAGGACCTGAGCTATGCCGACTGGAGGAAGACGCTCGACGCCGAACTGGACATCGTCTTTCTTCCCACCCGTGCGGCCTGGCCATGGCTCAAAGCCAGCGGAGCGGCCAGCGTGATCAACTTCGCCAGCGCAAATGCGTGGAAGGCGCTCGAAGGCTCGCCCGCCCTCGCCCATTGCGCCGGCAAGGGCGGTGTCCTGGCCATGACGCGCCAGTTGGCGATGGAAGGTGCGCCGCACAACATCCGCTCCAACACCATCGCCCCCGGCTTTATCCGGACCGAAGCAACCGGGCGCCATCTCGACGCGCAGCCCGAATTCCTCGACATCGTGCTGTCCAAGAACATGCTCAAGCTGATCGGAGAGCCCTCCGACATCGGCTGGTGCGCCACCTGGCTTGCCAGCAACGAGGCGCGCTACGTCACCGGGGCCGACTTCTCGGTCGATGCCGGGGCGACCGCTTGGTAGGATGTGATCAATGACCGAATATCTGATGAACACCTGGTATCAGGCCGGTTTTGCCGACGAAGTGGCCGCAGGCGGCAAGCTCGCCCGCACGATCTGCGACGTCCCACTGGTTTTCTACCGCGGAGTCGATCGATCGGTCACCGCGCTGGTCGACCGCTGCCCGCATCGCTTTGCCCCGCTCTCGGCTGGACGGGTCGTCGGAGACAACATCTTTTGCGGGTATCACGGCATTGGCTTCGGCGCAGACGGCAAGTGCGTGCACAATCCGCATGGGCCGATCATTTCCGCGCTCGCCGTGCGTGCCTTTCCGGTGATCGAGCGCCATAGCATCGTCTGGGTCTGGCTCGGCGATCCCGATCGAGCCGACCCGGCGCTGATCCCAGATCTCTCCTATATCGATGCAACGCCGCCACAGGCCCGTATCGCCGGTTATATGCCAACGGCCGCGAACTACCAATTGCTGAGCGACAACATCCTCGACCTCAGCCACGCGGATTTTCTGCACCCCGATACGCTCGGCGGCATCAATAGCACCGCGAAAAGCACCAATCGCCAAGAGGGCGGCAAAATCATCGTCGATTGGCTGGCAGAAAACTGCGAGCCACCCCCGGCATTTCGCGTGACGCTGAACGGCGCCGAGCGCGCCGATATCTGGACCCAAGTGGCATGGCAGGCTCCGGCGGTAATGACCCTGGGCGTCGCGGCCGTTCCGGCGGGGCAAGTGCGTGCCGCCGACGACGAGGGCTACACGCTGCACAATATGGTGCCCGAGACGGCCACCACCACCCACTATTTCTATTGTTCGACCAGGCGGTTTCGGATGGACGATGAAGGCTTCAGCCAGTTTCTGCGCGGTGCGCTCGCCCAGGCATTCACGCAGGAGGACAAGCCCATGCTGGAAAAACAGCAGGCGCGGATCGGCAAAGCCGATTTCTGGTCGCTCGAACCGGTGCTGCTGAAGATCGACGCCGCTTCCACCCGCGCGCGCCGCCTGCTGGCGCAAAAGATCGCCGAGGAGACTGGACACCCGGATTAGGGTCATCTCCCCCATTGGCGGCAATAGAATCGTACCAGCCGTTCGGATTTACCCCCGCCCTGCCCCTTCATGGAATCCGGTATGGCTGAGGCAACAGCTCTTTTCGGCAGCCCGGGTCAGTACGGGGCGGCAAGCCGGTGCAAAGCGCCTCCGATCATAGCGCCAACGCGATCTGGCGACACGCCCTCGAGTTGCGCGGCTCCGATAGCGATACTTGTTTCAACAATATCTCGGCACCGCTCAAACCTGCGGGCTTGATAAGCCTCGAGCGCTTGTTCGGCGTGAGCCGCTTTCGCCAGCTCTTGACCGAGAACAATAGCGCTTTCGACGGCCATGCCGGCTCCCGAAGCGAGATGGGGCGTTGTTGCATGTACGGCATCGCCGAGAAGTACAATCCGCCCGTTCGACCAAGGACCCGGCTGCAACTTGGCGGCCAGAGGTCGATAGTTGATCCAGTGGTTTCGCGTCATGTTCTCGCGAATCCAGCCAGCGCTATGACCAAAACCCTCCAGGTTTGCCTTCAGGCGCGCGAAAAGCTCATCTTCATCGAAATGATTCTGGCGCCGCTCGTGAGGCGTAAGCATCCACAGGTACACTGCATTCTTTCCGCATTGAGTGATGCCGACCGTGTACTTATGGCCGAAGTACATCTCCCCCTTTTCAAGCATGGGCGGCTTTTCAATAGAGATACGCCAGCATCCTTGGCCGGTGCGCATGGGTTCGGACATATGCGGGAAAGCAAGCTTGCGAACGTGCGAGTGGACACTGTCCGAGCCGACGACGAGGTCGTAACGCCCCTTACTGCCATCAGACAGCGTCACATCGACGTCGGCGCCTCCATTCTCCAGTTGACTAACGGTGACGCCGAGGCGGACGCCGATGCCGAGGGGCCGGATGCGTTCCTGCATGATCTCATGCAAGATCGGCCGCATGATCCCGCCAGTGGCGGGAAGGCCGTCCTCGATTATGGGCTCGTCAAGATCGCGCAGATGCTCACCGGAGAACAGGTACACTCCGGATCCGTTGGTGATTGCCCCCTTGGCTGCGATTTCCTCCACCATGCCAAGCTGCTTGTAGGCCCGCAGCGTGACGCCCGTAATCGTGATGCCGGCACCATAAACCCGCCATTCCGGATCAAGGTCGACAATCTCCACATCCACGCCCCGCTCGGCCAAGCAGATGGCTGCGGCCATGCCTCCGATCCCGCCCCCGACAATCAACGCGGTGGAAATAGTCTCGATCTTTTCGTTCATACCGTCTGAGTAGACAGAGCGTTCGAATACACAAATCGGAAGATTGGATGGATTTGCATCCATAGAATGGTCACGATCTCGTCCGCGCAGCGCGCTATCGTGATTGTCGGCGCTCTGGACTTGATGGGGTGGACGCCCCCTGCGCTCAGGACCTATTAAATTGCTTGCGGCGTAAGACGACCAGTTGATTCAATGGCGGCGTGAGGAGGCGTCACCATGAGTGATCTGATCTGGCTGTCGGAGGCGCAGATGCGCCGGATCGAGCCGTACTTCCCCTTGTCGCACGGGTGTGCCACGCGTCGATGATCGTCGGATCATCAGCGGCATCATCTTCGTGATCAGGAACGGCCTTCGCTGGCGCGATGCGCCTGCTGACTATGGTCCGCTCAAGACGATCTACAACCGCTTTATCCGGTGGCGCCGGCTGCCGACCAACATGACCAATCCGGTCCTTTCGGCCTTGCTATCGAAATGGCTCATAGCTTCCATTCAATTCAATCTGTTTTTCCCAGGTGCGCCACCCCCGCATAATGGGCCGAACAACATAAGGAAGAATTCATGGCGATCCTGGGAATCGAAAGTGTCGTGTTCGGCGTGTCCGACATGGCAGAAGCGATCCGTTTCTGGACGGACTTCGGCCTGCCGGTCGAGTGCGTAAATGACCGTGAGGCGATCTTTCGCCTCAGCTCAGCCAGTCGGGTGATTATCCTGCCCCATGGCGATGCGCGCTTGCCAACACCGGATCCATTCCCGGGCGACGGCGTCAAGGAAACTGTATGGGGTGTCGATACCAGCGAAAGCCTCGACCGGATCGCTGCCAGCCTCGCTACCGAGGTGGCGGTGGCGCGCGATGCCGACGGCACCGTTCGCTGCGTCTGTCCCGACGGGCAGCCCATTGCCCTGCGCGTCTGGGACAAGCAGGCCGTGGTCAGCGAAGTCAGCCCAGTGAACACGCCGGGTTCGCATCCGCGCTTCAACCAGCACCGCATCTGGCGGCAGAAGGCGATACCCAAGACAATCAATCATGTCGTCTTCTTCAGCCCCGACTATGTCGCCAGTTTTGAATTCTACGAACGCCACCTGGGCTTTCGCTACACCGACCATTCCAAAGGCGTTGGCATCTTCGCGCGGGCGGACGGCACCTACGAGCACCATTCCATATTTTGGGTGAACTGCGATCTGCCGATCGCCCCGGATTACTTCAAGTTCATGCACATCGCCTTTGGCTGCGACGATATCGATGAGGTCATGCTGGGCGCCAACATCATGGCGGACAAGGGCTGGAAGAACGAGAGCATGAACAGCTCCGGCGGCATCTCGCGTCACCGCATTTCAAGTGCGATCTATTATTATTGCGACATTCCCGGGAAAAGCGGCGAGGCCGAATATCATGCCGACACCGACTATCTCGACGACAACTGGATTCCGCGCGCGTGGGACTTCCGCTTTGGATCGCTGCTATGGGCGAACAACGCACCGCCGATCTTCCGTGGCAACGACATTCCGATGGACATGGCCTTCGACGCCGACCGCAAGAGCTTCGAGCCCTATCGCAAGGCCAATCCCGGCAAAGCCCCTGTTTCTGGTGTGCTTGCCGCAATCAGCGAGGAAGACGAACACGCCCTGTGATTGCGGCGTTCAGATCACCACTTCAACATGAACGACGACAGGCGGGGCCGTGAAGAAGGGTCCGGCAAGGGCGCGCCAGTGCTGAAAGCCTTCGGACGCGCGGAAGTCAGCCATGTGCGCCTGAACCGTTTCCCAGCCGACCACCAGTCGGTATGCGCCTGGCTCCTCGATGACCCGCTGCAGGCAGAATGAAATGAAGCCCTTGGCCGCTTCAAAGTGAGGTCGCGCCTGCGCGACCGCGGATTCGAACGCGGCCGCACGGGCAGGATCTATGGTCAGACTTGCGATTTCATAGATCATTGGTTGAGCTCCTCAACAAACTCGATCAGGTTTCCGGCGCAACCACGAATGAAGAAGCCGGCCCCGAATGCCTCCCGCACGACGAAGACCTCCTCGACGCCGTGGCCTTCGAACTCGCGCTGACAGGCGTCCAGATCACGCACGCAAAATGCTACGTGCTTGTTTCCATGGGTCATCAGGTCCAAGGGCGGGTGCCGGCGGTCGTCGGGAAGCGGTGCTGCGCCAACCACCTCGAACAACGCGAAACGCAGCGGCCCCTTGCGGATCATCGCGGCGTCGGCCCCAGCCGCCTCAAGCCGGAAGCGTTTTTCGAGAGCGAAGCCCAGCACCCGGCCATACCCTGCAATCGCCTCGTCCAGCGACGGGGCCGATATGCCGCCATGATGGAAGGTGAACTGCGCCATCAGGTCATTTCGGCGAAGGTCGCAGCGCTCCAGTCGGCGATATAGTCGCGCATCCCGGTACCATTGTCGGCGCCGCAATGCTCGACCTCAAAGTCGGCCTTGGTGAAAATGCGCAGAGTGCGCTTGGGACTGTTCACCGCCTGATCATAGGAGCGATGTGCATTGAAGGCGGGGATCTGCCTGTCATTCTCGCCGTGGGTAATGAGGAACGGCACGCGAATTTTTTCGACCTGTCCGTCGAGCGTGATCTGGTCGGCATAATCGAGGAAGGCCTCGCGGTCATCGATGCCGAAAACCCACATCACATGGTCCCAATAGTGCGGCACGGGATTTTCGCCGTCGTTGGCCAGCCGCTCGCGCTGGCGCTGACCCCAGACGTGGTTGGCACCCATGACCGCGCAGAGGGCGTAGCGCGGATCGTTCGCGGCGATGCGCGGGGCATGGTAGCCGCCGAACGAGAGGCCGAAAATGCCGATTTGCGAGTGGATGACGTCATTGCGCGTCAGCAGATAGTCGAACGCCGGGCTGCCCCACCGCTCGGCGTCATAGACTGCGGGCAACCCCCGCTTGCGGATCGCCTCTCCGGTGCCTGGCTGGTCGAGGAATAGCGTGTTCATGCCGCGATCCAGGTTGGCCTTGCCATGGCCGCCCATGTCGACCTGTTCCTTCATGGAATCGAGGCCGTTGACCGAAACCAGCGTGGGGCGCGGCGTTCCCGAGCCGTCATGGACGAAGATCGCCGGATAGCTCGCCCCCTCATAGGTTATCTCGACCCTCTCGACATGATGCCCGCTCAAGGCGCTGCCCTTGTGATAGAGTTCGAGACCCTTGTCATAAGCCTCCCAGCGCGGCGCATAGTCGCGGCTTTGCAGGCGTTCGGCGCCAAGATAATAGCCCGATGCCCGCAGATATTTCGCGCCGGCGGAAAGGAGGTAGCCTTCGCCCTCGTCACGTTCGGCATTGCGCGTGACCTGGTCGGCGACGGCAATCCAGCTGTCGAACAGCTGCGCCGAGCCGGCATCGGCGCCCGCCTTTGCAGCCTCGCGCACCGGACGGCAGACTTCATCGAGTTCGCCATGGTTGCCGCCGCAGATCAGCGCAAGATTGATGCCAAGGTTCCAGACGTAATTTCCGGGGAAGGGTTCAAACATACGAGGCTTTCTTCAGGCAGGGATCAGTTCGACCGGCAATTCGCCGATCGCATGAAGGCTATTGTTAAGCCGACGTCGAGCGTCCGCAGCCGCGCTGCGCTTGAGCCAGATGGCCATATTTCTCCCCGCAAGGTTGTTGGCAATTATTGCCCCCAATGCAGGACATCGCCGGTGTGGACCATCGCATCGTATCGATGCGCGCCTATCGATCAAATGCCTTTGTGACACAGTGGGGCGCCGCGATAACGATGACATCAAGGCAAGTTCGGGAGAGTGAAGCAATGCGGTTGGCCGCGTTGAATGAAGGCGGCAAGGACGGGCGCCTGATCGTGGTGTCGCGCGACGGCAGGTCTTATGCGCCTGCACCAGTGCAAACGCTTCAGGCAGCGCTCGAGGAATGGGACGCTGTAGCGCCGCAACTGGCTACCATCACACAGTTTCCAGAGGCGCTTGATCCGGCACGGCTCGCCGCGCCCCTGCCGCGCGCGTGGCAGTGGCTCGATGGTTCGGTCTATGCCAGCCATGGCGCATTGATGGACAAGGTTCTGGGCATCACGGTCGAAAAGCCGCCTTTTCCGATGATGTATCAGGGCGTTTCGGACACGTTCCATGGCCCACGCGCCGCCGTGCCCATGGCGGATGAAGAACTGGGCATCGATTTCGAGGGTGAATTCGGCATCATCACCAAGGCGGTTCCGATGGGGACGCCTGCCGACAAGGCGGGCAACTACATCGCGCTGATCGTCCAGATCAACGACTGGTCGCTGCGCAAGTTGGCGGGCCCGGAGATGAAAACCGGCTTTGGATGGATTCAGGCCAAGCCCCCCTGCGGTATGGCGCCCTTTGCGGTGACGCCCGACGAACTGGGAACGCAGTGGCGCGGGTTTCGCCCTGCGCTGCATCTCGAGGTGCAGTGGAACGGCGAGATCTTCGGCAACGCTTATGGCGAGCCGATGGCTTACGGCTTCCACGAACTGGTCGCCCATGCCGCACGCACCCGCAACCTGGTGGCAGGCACGGTGATCGGTTCAGGCACGGTTTCAAACGAGAATTTTCGCGAAGTCGGCTCGTCCTGCATTGCGGAGCGGCGCGGGATAGAAATTATGGATCATGGCGCGCCGCGCACCGACTTCATGCGCTTTGGCGATACGGTGCGCATGGAGGCTCGCCTGCCTGATGGCAGCGCCCCCTTTGGTGTGTTGGAACAGAAAGTGGTGAAAGCATGACCGACATTTCCGATAGCGGGCTTCCGCCTGTCCAGCGCGTGGTCACTGGGCATGACGCCAACGGGCGCGCGGTGTTCAAATCGGAAGACGTCGCGCCGACCAGGATGATCCCGTCGGGCGATGCCGCCTTCCTGCTGCTGTGGACGACCGCGACGGTCCCGGCCGACAACAACGATGAAACCGATGGCCGCCATCGCGAGGCGGGGCTGACGCTGGAAGGCGGCTCGGTGGTCCGGGTGGTCGATATGCTTCCGGGCTGCGAAAGCCCGATGCACCGCACCAATTCGATCGACTATGGCATCGTGCTGGAAGGCGAGATCGAACTGGAACTGGACGACGGCGCGAGGAAGACCATCAAGCATGGCGGCGTCATCGTCCAGCGCGGCACCATGCACCTGTGGCGCAACACCACCGACAAGGTTTGCCGCATCGCCTTCATCCTGATCGAGGCGCCAGCCTATCTGCACAACGGCGTGCCGCTGCCCGAGGACAAGCCGCACTGATGGTCGACCTTTCTGGCAAGCGCGCGCTTTCGAAGATCGTCAGAAAGAGAGCCATGCACCGATACAGAATGGTATTGGTCAGAGAATTGAATTGATCCGCGCGTCAACTCGACATAGGTCCAATTCGTCCGGATTTTGAAATGCGCAATGGTCACTTCTCGATTGACCGCTCGCTTCGCTTACCTGATCTCCGCCCTGACACGCTGCAGATAATATCTGATGTTATCGTGCATTGCGCGTGCTCACCTTGTTTTACCTTGTTTAAAGGTCGGATGAAGCTGGACGCCGACGCATGGCGCTTCAACCGACCAAGCTGGGCAAACCGCTTCGGCGCCAATTTCAGGTCGCCGGCACCGCGACGGGGTCACGGCTGCCTTTCAGCAGGACGACGAGGAACTTCGCGGGCTTGGTCCGGCTGGCGTTACGGCCGATCGTTTGCACGTCGGTGGGACCTTCGTAAAACGTTTGCCCCGGCGTGAGCGTGACGGTCTTGCTGCCGCGCACGCCCATTATGATCGAGCCCTCGAGCACGTAGACAAACGCATGTGCGTTGTGCCGATCCACGCGGTCGACGGCGCCAGGCGGATAGACGACTGTAAGCACCAGCGCTTCCTTGCCGGGATAGTCGGCAAGCGCTTTGCTCATCAACTCGGTGACGATCGCTGAGGGTGGCGTCGCTGGTGCGGCGCTCGCGGTCAGCGCCAACAGACCGTCCGCGGAGATTGAGAAATTCGCGCACGTCATCTTTTCCAGTAGCCCGGCTCAGCGGGAATTCTGGCTTGGCGAGCGCGCCCCGTCGGTCGACCAGTTGTCCGAGCGCGATGACGGCCGCAAGCCATGCCTCCACGGCGGCGACACGCACAACCATGCCGCCGTGGGCAACCGACCGGCGACCGCTTCTCCTGGATCAAGGGCGCGCTGAACTTCGACGCACCGCGTCGGGCCTGCGTCGATCCGGCTGGCCGCGCCATTGAAGGAGCAGGCGGAGGCACTCCTTCACCCTATAGGTGAGCGAATGAAGATTCATAACAACAAGACATACGCCCTGCCGGATCAATGATTAGGCTGAGGCGCTTTGCGGCCGTCTTGCCGGCAGATGCTCGAAATCTGTGAAAAATATAATGATTCCTGCGATTCTGGCGGACACGGAGCGCCCGCTTTGCGACGGCGTAAGCATTCTCTCATCGGTCATTGCGCAGTGTTTGCCAGGATAAAGTCCGCGAGAAATGTCTCCGCTCGCGAGATCTGGTCGAGCGCGACAAACTCATCCGGGCGATGAGCTTGAAGAATGTCACCAGGCCCGCAGATGATCGCCGGGATGCCAGCTTCCTGGAACTGCCCACCCTCGGTTCCGTAAGATACCTTGCGGACGCCCGTGTCGCGCGCAAGAGCTCGAACGAGGGCAGTGATCTTCGCCTCCTCTTCCGCTTCCATAGCGGGAGCCAGGGCTAGGCGCTCGAAAGCGATGTCGGCATCCTCAGCCTCTTCCTTCATTCGAGGAAGCAGGATTTCCCGGGCGTAATCGGTGATGCGCGTATAGAGCTTCTTGGCATCGACGGTCGGTAGGTTCCGGAATTCGAAGTCAAACGTGCAATGCTGTGGGATCAGATTAGTGCCGGCACCGCCGGCGATCACGCCGGTTTGCGCAGTCGAGAATGGCGTATCGAACGCACTATCAAAAGGCCCATCACGGCGGAGTTCGTCAGCGATGTCGCGAATGAAGCAAATCAGCCGCGCTGCATATTCGATGGCATTCACGCCGTTTTGCGGCAGCGAGCTGTGGGACGCGCGCCCATGTACTCGGCAGCGATAGACGTTGATCCCTTTATGGGCGAGGACAACCTCCATGCTCGTCGGCTCACCGACAATGCAGCCTTGTGGCGCAATCCCTCTCTTCGTGATTTCGGCCAGCATGAGAGGCGCACCCAGGCAGCCCACCTCCTCGTCGAACGATAATGCGAAGTGGATCGGCGAGCGCAACCGGCGCGCAAGCATGTCGGGAATCTGGGTCAGTGCTGTGCCGATGAAGCCTTTCATGTCGGCCGTCCCGCGTCCGTACAACTTGCCTTCGCGAATCTCAGGGGCGAACGGGTCAGAGGTCCAGTCCTGTCCATCGACCGAAACCACATCAGTGTGGCCAGAGAGGACGGTGCCGCCCGTAAGTCGGCCGTCGGCCGCGGGGACCGTCGCGAACAGATTGGCCTTGCCTCGCGCGGCATCGTAAGTCAGCCACGGATCGAGCCCCTGCTGGCGCAACTCGTCACGGACCGTCTCGATGAGACCGAGATTGGAAACTCGACTGGTCGTATCGATCCTCACCAGCCGTTCGATCCATCCCAACGAACGGGGGTGCAAATCGCCGCCCCGCTCCGCCATCTGCAAGTCCTTCATCTGCTGCTCGTTACTCTCCACTAAGTGCCTCCCAGAACTGCGGCCTCGCGCATGAAAATACTCGAAATCTCCGTCTTGGCGGCAACGGGACCAGTTCGATCATCGGCCTAGTGCGCGAGCGAACAAGTGAAGGAATCAAACAAGTCCTTGAAAAGGATTTATTAAACCCGGACTCGCCTCGCCGCGGACGCCATGTGAAACGCGAACATGCCGGCAATGATCGCGACCGGCATGGCGCAATTGGCACGCCGTGCAGTATCGTCCCGAGCAGACAAGCTTGATTGTCTAAACGCTGTCCGGTCCAAGCCGCGAAGGGGTGTGAGACTAGTTACCGTTCACCTCTCTTCAGCGCCCATGCCATTGAAACCTTCTGGTTGCACCTGCAACATCATTTATTGCGTTGTCAATAGATTGGCACCCCGATATGGCTAGGCGATCACGGACTTAAAAAAAAGAAGCCCTGCCCGCAGGCAGGACCGCTAACAATCAAGGGGCGCATATGGTGTTCAGACAATCCAAGGCTTTTCTGCCCGGTATCTCGTCCTACGGTGCTTCGGGGCTGGCGCGCGAAGAGTTGGCGCAAAGGGCCTGAGCTTGCGAGCATCCGACGTGGTATCAGCACGTGAAGTCGCCTGACGACACGCCCGCGCCTGTACCGCTTGGTCAGCGCCACCGCATGGCGGATGTTACGCGGGTGCGGGCGCAAGGGTTGGATCCGGCTGTCGCCCTTCGCGAGCGGTTGGATCCCTCACCGCGATCTGTTCCGTCCCGCCCCCGGCGGCGCTTTCATCGACCAACGGACACGTGGGTGGCGATTGACGCCCGAGACACCATACTGCGCGCCTCGGCAGGTGACCTGACGGCTGATCCGTCAGAGCGCGCTCAGAAAGCGTTCGCACTGCTCCGGGGCAATGCATCCATCCGCACGCCGATCAATTGGGAGGTCGAATTATGTTCTATAAAACTAAGGCCTTTCTGTTCGGCACCACAATTGCCACGCTGCTGCCGTTCACCGCCAATGCTCAGACGACACCGAGGCCGGCACCGAGGCTGGATAGAGAAGCCCTTTCAGCGATGGCCATTCCCGCGGGGTCGACGGAAACTCCTGACGCGCGCGCGACACGACTTGTCGCGATGATGACCCTGGACGAGAAGATCTCGCTCCTCCACGGTCACTTTCCCCGCAGCATGCGGGCCTTGCCTGCCGATGTCTCCCCGTCGGGAGGCTATTTTCCTGGTGTGCCCCGCCTGGGCATTCCCGCGCTTCGCGAAACGGATGCCAGCCTCGGCGTCGCCGAGGCTGGCGCTTCGGGTAATGATGCCACGGCGCTGCCATCGGGAGCGTCCCTGGCAGCGACCTGGAGCCCTGACATCGCGCGGAGCGGTGGGATCATGGTCGCCAAGCAGACACGGCAGCGTGGCTACAACATTCTGCTCGCTGGGGGCGTCAATCTCACCCGAGATATCTATAATGGTCGCAACTTCGAGTATCTCGGCGAGGATCCCCTTCTTGCAGGCCGCCTCGCCGGCGCTTCGATCGCTGGCATTCAGAGCCAGCACATCGCTTCGACGGTGAAGCATTTGGTCCTGAACGCGCAGGAAACAGGTCGTCACGTACTCGACGCGCGCATTGGCGATGCCGCTTTGCGGGAATCCGACCTCCTGGCCTTCGAGTTCGCGATCGAAGACGGCAGCCCTACCTCGATCATGTGCGCCTACAATAAGGTGAATGGGCGTTACGCCTGCGAGAATCCCAATCTCCTCACCGGCGTGCTGCGCACGGACTGGGGATACAAGGGCTGGGTCATGTCCGACTGGGGTGCCGTCCATTCGGTGACTGCCGCGAACGCAGGGCTGGATCAGGAATCTGGCGAGGAACTGGACAAGGAGGTCTTTTTCGGTGCGCCATTGAAGGCGGCTGTTCTGGCTGGCGTGGTGCGGCAAGCCCGTATTGACGAGATGGTACACCGGCTGTTGCGCAGCCTCTTCGTCGTTGGTGCCATTGACCCTCAGCATTCATTGGGATCGCTTGACGTCGATGGCGACAATTCGGTAGCTCTCGCGGCCGCGGAAGCCGGCATCGTCGTTCTGAAGAACGAAAACAACATCCTGCCTTTGGCTGCGAATGCCGGTCGGGTGGCTGTGATTGGCGGGCACGCCGATATCGGCGTATTGTCAGGTGGCGGATCCTCCCAGGTGATCCCCTATGGAAGCGTCCGCTTAGCCGTACCGCTGGGATATCCGGGATCGGTCAAAGGCCCTGTTTATCACCCGTCGGCCCCGCTGGACGCCATCAAGCGGCGCGCCAAGGGGGAAGTCCGGTTCGATGCAGGAACCGATATCGCGAGCGCTGTTGCCGCAGCCAAGCAGGCCGACATCGCCATCATCTTTGTCGAACAATGGGCGCTTGAGAGTGTCGATGTGAGCCCGCGTCTGTCGAGCGAACAGGAGGCTCTGATCGCGGCGGTAGCGGACGCAAATCCGAAGACGGTTGTCGTTATGGAGACCGGGGGGGCGGTGCTCACGCCCTGGCGTGGCAAAGTCGCCGGCCTGATCGAAGCCTGGTATCCAGGCGGTCAGGGCGGGGAGGCAATTGCACGGGTTCTGTTCGGCGAGGTGAATCCCTCCGGCCGACTTCCCGTGACGTTTCCCGAAGGCCTCGATCAGCTCCCGCGATCGAGGCCGGCGGGACTGGACCTGAACCCGGTACAGCCACGCAAATTCTGGGAGTCAAAACCGTTCGGCGTCGATTACAATGAGGGTTCCTCCGTCGGCTACCGTTGGTTTGTGGAGAAGGGATACAGGCCAGCCTATCCCTTTGGCTTCGGGTTGTCGTACACGACATTCACCTATTCGGATCTGGCGGTCGTCTCATCGAAACCGCTCAAGCTGGCGCTGACGGTGCGAAATACCGGACCGCGGAGCGGCGAAGCAACGCCGCAGATCTACCTTCAGCAAGGACCACAGCGCAAACAACAGCGGCTCCTCGGATGGACGAAAGCCAGTTTGCAGCCGGGTGAATCCAAACGGGTCGAGATTACAGTCGATCCCCGGTTGCTAGCGAATTGGGACGTCCAAAGTCACCAATGGCGGATCGCCCCTGGAGCATATCTGATCAACGCGGGCGCTGACGCCAACGATAAGAGACTGGCGGTCCGTGCAAAGGTTGCATCGGCGACCATGAGGCCCTGAGACAATGGATAAGCCATTAACACTTTGAATCGTCATCGCTTTGTTGGCAGGAATTTTGACCGGTCTGGCGCTCGATGGCTGGCTTGACGACGAATCGCCGGCTGCCGCGGCCCGCCTGAACGCGATCACGGGCCATTTTTCCATCGGGACCACGCTCTTTCTGCGCTGATCAAGATGATCATCGCGCCGCTGGTTTTCGCGACCCTGGTGAGCAGCATCGCACAAATGGGCGACACAGCAGTGATGGGACGCGTCGGCGCGAAGGCCTTTACACCGGCATGCGACAATCCGAAGCGGATGCGGTTGGGGCAGAGGAATAACCCCCTGCCCTCCGATCGCCCTTCCAATGAAAGTGCCGTATTAGAAGCGCATCCGGACACCAGCGCTCATAAAGCGGCCAACGGCATCATAGACCGCAATTGCCGTCGGGAAATTCAGTCCGGGGCTGGACGTGTCCGCGACCACCGGAGGCTTCCGATCGAAGAGATTGTTCACGTTGAAGAACAGGGTCGCGTTGCTTCTGCCGTCCGTGTTGCGTCCGCCAAGTGCCCCTAGATCGATCGATACCGTCAGATCGGTATAATATACGGGACCATAATGATGTTCGGTGAAAACCTGGAGCGGGTTCCAGTTACGATCCATTGCCCCCACGAGGCGTTCTGCCACGAACAGATTGAACGGCCCGTGGCTCAGGTCGGCCTGCAAGGTGCCGGAGAGCTTTGGGTACCCATATGGCCCGTTCACCGAAATGCCACCGGCTTGCTCCTGCGTCGGAACGGTAGGCAACGTGGAAATGCTGCGCTTTGGAACATAAGACGCCAGCAACCGGAGATCGAGCCTGGTATCGGCACCGATCTTGATCCGCTGCGAAACGTCGAAATCGATTCCACGGTACAGCTCGTTCGCGAGGTTGATATTAAACGCGTTGACCTGGCTCGGAAAATTCGCCGCCGAGGTGTCCGTCGGCGAAATCGGGCGCACGATCTGCGAGCAGAATGGGGACGCCGCATTGGCGAAGCACTGGTTCAAGACCGTGGGCGCGTCGACTGCCCCTACGCCGCCCTTGATCTTGATCTCCCACGCATCGATCGATGCGCTGAAGCCGGGCAAGAACGACGGCTGAAGGATGATGCCGACCGTCTTGGTCTTGGCAATCTCGGGCTTCAGATTGCGGTTACCGCCCGAGACGACGATAAGCTCGTTGGTCGTGTTCGTCTGGCGATCGGTGAAGGTCTGCCGAGCGATCTGCGTGCCCGCGAACAGCTCATACAGCGTCGGCGCGCGAATATCGCGGGAGATCGTGCCGCGGAACCGGATTCCTTTGGTCGGAACGTAATTGAAGCCGCCCTTCCACGTCGTCACCCCACCGCTGGTGCTATAGTCGGTGTAGCGAACCGCACCATTGAGATCGAATTTCTCAGCGAACGGCAGATCCTTCAGCAGCGGAATGGCGACTTCGCCGAAGGCCTCTTTCACATTGTTCGAACCCGCACCGACGCCGACCTGTTGGCTGTTGAAGAGGCGGTTTGCGATCGGCGAGCGCACGCCGGTGAAATCGACCGGGAGGGCCGGATCGGCCGTACTGGTCTGGTTCAAGGTCGCCTTGCGGTACTCACCACCGACGACGACGCTCACCGGCCCCGCCCACGTTGAGAATGGGCTGCCAGCGATAGATCCATTGACGTCGTCGAGCGTGTTTTTGACCGTGAAGGACGACGGCTGCAACACATAGCGAAGCGCCGCGGCCGACGGCGAGCCAACGCCAAACAGGTTGATCGGGACGCAACCGGGATAAAGACCCGGATTCGTCAACGTGACCCGACAAACGATATTGCCCGAGCTATCACGAACCGCGTCCACCGCTGCGGCAAAACGCGGCACCTGGATCTGGTTGTCCTGCTGTATCGTCAGGCGCGAATAGCTGTGCGTATAGTTGACGTTCCACTTCCAATCACCGCCGAACTTACCTTCCAGGCCTGCGCCGGTGGTGAAGTTCTTGGTCGCTCCGTGAACCTTCAGGCCGCCATCCTCGTCCAGACGCCGCCCGATCGAAAAGCTCGGCGTCGCGCCCAACTGCGCGCGCTGCGCCGCGGTCAGCGACTGCTGCAGGAAAGCGTTATCCGAATAGATGGTGATCGCGTTGACCGACTGGGTGGGGTTGACCTGATTGAAATCGGAATAGGCATAATTGGCATAGACGTAGCCACTCACCGACGGCGAGAAATCATAGCCGACACGGCCGAACGCCTGTCGATTGGTCACACGCGGCGTCAGCCACATCTGATCGTGGTAGGCGCCATCGCCGCCGATGTTGATCCCGCTGGTCCCGGTTTTGGTTCCGGCGTTTAACGGTACCAGAGCACCGCCCGGGAGGAACTCATTACCAGCCAGCGGGCCGGTGTTGATCACGCTGCCGAACGTCTGCGCGGGAAAGCGGGTATTGTATACTGTAGTGTAAGGGTTGGTGGCGCTCCCGGCCGCGCCGGGAAGGCCGACCGTACCGACCGCCAGCGGGGTGCGAGCGGCCCCGCGCTCCAGCTTGCCGCCGGCGTCGATACCAGCGCTGCGATAGTATTCGACACTGCCTTCGAGGTGCAGCTTATCGTCCAGCAACGAGGTGCCAGCAGCGAGGCCGACACGCTGGAAGGCATCGTCGCCTCGGCCGGTGATGCCGGCGGTGGCCATCGCCTTGATGCCGGTGAACTTCTTGTCGAGAATGAAGTTGACGACGCCGGTGACGGCGTCCGAGCCGTAGCTTGCGGACGCGCCCGCGGTGACAATGTCGACCTGCTTAACCAGCAACTGAGGAAGGATATTGGTGTCGACCGCACCTTCAAAGGTGGTCGGCGCGAGGCGCTGGCCGTCCAGCAGGACAAGGACGCGGTTGATACCGATGCCGCGCAGATTGAGGTAATTACCTCCCTGTGGCTGGTTCGCCACGAGGACCGGACTCTGATTGTTGCTGCGCGAATTTGCCAGCTGCGGCAACTTGTTCAGAGCATCCGGAATATTCGTAGGCGCTGCGTTTGTGAGCGTGGCCGCATCAACGACGGTGACTGGGGTGGGAGCCGTGTAACCGCGCTGCGAGATGCGCGATCCGGTAACGAGGATGTCCGGACCAGCAGCCTGGCCAGCTTCAGGTTGCGATGGCTGCTGAGCGTCACTCTGATCGGTAACAGTCGCTGGCTGTGCGGAGCCACTTTGTGCGGAAGCGACCTGAGCCTGCGCCGCGACCGGCAGCACCATCAATGCGGCAGTCGTCCCGAGCAGATAAACCTTTGATTGTCTGGACACGATTCAATCCCCTTCATCGTTAACGCTACCGCCTGCGGCACGGCTTCTTTTTGAAGTCCGCGATTCGCCACTCATATCCCCACCGATAACCGTTGACAACGCAATTATTGACATGCGGTCGCAATTAGACTGTTTCACTGTCATGGATGTCTGATTAACGTGATCGTCAGTTCGCTTGGGCGCTTCGTGTGACGGCATTGGGGCCGAGCCATGGACGCAGGATGGAGTGCTGTTTGGTCGTTGAATCCGATGCAGCCTCGACCGGTATAATTGTGCTATTCGAACGTGAGCAGACCAAGACCAGCGTCAGATTGTTATGCTCGCCACAGACCCACCCTCTTCCCAGGGACGATCTACGCGCTCCGATCGCACCGGGTCTCCGCACCCGGCGAGGAATCGCGGAAGTCGAGGCGCAAGCTGTGGCGAGCGGCGCAGCCGTTCATCGATCCTGAAGCGCTCGTCTTCCTCGACGAGACCGGTGTGAACACCAAGATGGCGCGGCTCTATGGCTGGGCACCGGTGGGCGAACGCTGCCGCGATAGCGTACCTTTTGGGCACTGGAAGACCATGACCTTCATTGCCGGGCTGCGCCTGTCCGGCATGACCGCACCATGGGTGCTCGATGCTGCGATGGATGGCGATGCGTTCCGAACCTATGTCCAGCACGTCCTCGCACCCACCCTCAAACGTGGCGATGTCGTCGTCCTCGACAACCTGCCCGCCCACAAGGTCGCCGGCGTGCGCGAGGCGATTGCCGAGCGCCGCGCCCAGATCTTCTACCTGCCGCCCCACAGCCCTGACATGAACCCGATCGAGATGGCCTTCTCCAAGCTCAAGGCCCTGCTGCGCCAGGAACCGGCCCGAACCGTCAATGGCCTCATCGAGCGCATCGGCAGCCTGCTTGACCGCTTCCTTCCATCCGAATGCGCCAACTTCTTTGAAAAAGCCGGATATCAACGCTCATCGTGAAAATGCTCTGGTTTGCGAATACGGCCGATGCGATAGGCTCTTTCCGATAGGATTCGGGGAGCCGATGCTTTGGCGGATGAGCGCGATGTAACACTCTGGCCGACGCCGGAGAATTATGCGCGCTTTGCAGAACTATGCGACGACGAGGTTCCGGCCAACTTCGAAGAATTCGAGAGTGCTGCCATCGTTTTGCTTGATTGCCATGCTCAGCAAGGCCTTGTCGTCGACAAAGTCGCGTTCGATCCTGATAAGATGGCCCGATGGTGTCGGGCGCACTACGGCAAGGTCGATTCCATAGCACGTGCTCACTATGCGGCCTTCCTTGCGACGGCGAGCTAGAATCGTCCTCATTCCGGTTCGCGCTCTTTGGGTGGTGGCTTTTGCTTGGCGATCTTCGTGAGACTGGCGTCCCAGCGTTCGTCGCTCTCGTCGCATTCCTGCTCGCTCGCGGGTTGCTCGAATTTCTCCCGCTGCGATTGTTTCTCCGGCATGCATTGCCTTCCCGCTCTGGTCTCGCTTCTCATTATCATGAGGCGCGAGTTGAGGGCAGGCACATTTTGAGCCACATACCGTTCACTTCGGCCAGCGTTAGCACGCCCAGCACGCGCGATGACAATTCCACGTTGCGGTGCTGGAAGGCGTCCAATGAGCCTTCAGCCATTCCACCGCCGTCTTTACCCGCTTCATCCGGGAAAGGAGCCCGTCGATGCCTGGCGCGGCGGCGAAGGTTGCGGCGACAATCAGCGGCCGGTCGGCGGCTTGCGGCGGCACGACACAGATGTTCCGAGGCGCCCTGCGTAGTATCGGAGACCATTTAGCTGAAATGGAACGATACGGCTCCTAGATGACCATAGTCCACATGGAAGGTATCACCGACCCTCGCCGCGACGGGCGCAGTAAAGGATCCGGCCAGCACGATTTCTCCCGGCTCCAGCGTCACCCCGTGCGGATGAAGCTTATTTGCAAGCCATGCAACGCCGTTCGCGGGATGGTTCAGGACCGCTGCGGCGACGCCCGAGTCCTCGATGACACCGTTTCTCGAGACGATGGCGCAAGCCCAGCGAAGATCCATATCATGCGGACGGATCGGGCGGCCGCCAAGAATTATTCCTGCGTTGGCGGCGTTGTCGGAGATCGTATCGATGACTTTGCGGGTTGCACCGGTGGTGGGATCCACCTGGCGAATGCGCGCATCGATGAGCTCGATTGCAGGAACGACATAGTCCGTCGCGGAAAGCACATCGAATATCGTGCAGGCCGGTCCGTCCAGGCGGTCCTTCAGAATGAAGGCCAATTCCACCTCGACTCGCGGGACGATAAATCGACTGGTGGGTATCTCCCCACCGTCGCCGAACTGCATATCATCGAGAAGCGTCCCGTAATCCGGCTCAGTAATGTTCCCGGCGCGCTGCATCGCCCGGCTGGTGAGGCCGATCTTATGGCCGATCGGGCGCCGTCCCGCGGCGATCTTTGCGGCGACCCAGGCGTTCTGGATCGCGTACGCATCCTCCGTGGTCATCTCCGGGTAAGCGATCGAGAAATGATCGACCTGCGTCTGCGTGCGCTCCGCGTTGTCGAGCGAGGCCGCAAGCTGTTTGACGATGTCTGGCGAGAGCGCCATCGGAGTTCTCCTTACGGGCGGACGTAGGCCGTCTTGACGGTTGTGTAGAATTCGGCCGCGTAGGCACCTTGTTCGCGCGGACCGTGACTCGAATCCTTTCGTCCGCCGAACGGGACGTGATAATCGACTCCTGCCGTTGGGAGATTGACCATTACCATTCCGGCCTGCGCCTCGCGACGAAAACGCGACGCGCTCTTGAGCGAGGTCGTGCAGATACCGGCGGCGAGCCCGAAGCGCACGTCGTTTGCCACGTCCAGAGCCTCGTCGAAATCCGTCACTCGAATTACGGACGCGACCGGCCCAAACACCTCCTCCTGGTTGATCCGCATCCCGGCCGTCGTTTCGCTCAGCAGCGCCGGCGCCTGGTAGAAGCCGGACCTTTCCCGTTTCAGGCGATCTCCCCCCGTCAGGAGGGTTGCCCCGTCGGCTTGCGCTCGCCCAAGGTGCTGCAAATTGGACTGCAACTGTCGCTCGTCGACGACGGGCCCGATCGTCGTCTCGGTTGCACGGGCATCCCCGACGACCTGACGATCCATCTTCGCGATAAGGGCATCGACGAAGGCGTCGTGGACGCTATCCTCGACGATAAGCCGCGACGACGCGGTGCAGCGTTGTCCGGTGGAGAAGAAGGCACCATCGAGCGCGCAGTCGGCGGCCAGGTCGAGATCGGCGTCAGCCAGCACGACCAGCGGGTTCTTTCCACCCATTTCGAGCTGCACCTTGAAGCCATGCTCCGCGCCGGCCTTAAGGATCCCACGTCCGACACCATCTGAGCCGGTAAAGCTCACGGCGTCGACGCCGGGACCCGCAAGGGTCGCCCCAAGTTTCGGGCCACGCCCCATTACCAGATTGAACACACCGGCCGGAAGACCGGAACGATGGAGCATCTCCGCGAGCGCCCAGGCAGATCCCGGCGTCAGGTCGGCCGGCTTGAAAACAACTGTGTTTCCATACGCAAGCGCCGGCGCGATCTTCCATGCCGGAATGGCGATCGGGAAGTTCCAGGGCGTGATGAGCGAAACCACACCGACCGGTTCCCGCGTGATGTCAATCTCGACGCCTGGCCGTACCGAGTCCAGATGCTGCCCCGCCTGCCGGACGACTTCGCCAGCAAAGAAGCGGAAGATGCGTCCGGCGCGGGTGACCTCGCCGCGCGCCTCGCGCAACGTCTTCCCTTCCTCGCGCGCCAGCAGATCCGCCAGCTCGTCGAGCCGCTGGAGGATCTCCATGCCAACACGATCGAGAATATCGGCTCGCTGTTGCAACGGCCCGCGCGACCAGGAGCGGAGCGCCTGCCGTGCGGCATGGATCGCACGTTGTGCGTCCGCAGGTTCGGCCTGATGATATTCGCCGATCACATCGTCCGTGTCGGACGGATTGACGTTCGGGGATGGCGTGCCTGCCACCCATTCGCCGTCTATCAGATTAGGCCTCAACACGTCTGCGCTCCACCGGGAGGACTTTTCCAGGGTTCATGAGGCCGTCCGGATCGAGTGCCGCTTTGATCGCCTGCATCAAGGCGAGCTCAACCGGTGCCTTGTACTGCGCCGCCGCGTCGCGACGCAGGACGCCAAGGCCATGTTCGGCAGAGATGGACCCGTGGTGCGCTATGACGATGTCGTGGACGATGCGATTGATCTGCGCTTGCCGTTCGAGCAGCGCGTCCCCGTCTCCGCCCACACCCGATGACACGTTGTAGTGCAGATTGCCGTCTCCCACGTGGCCGAAGACAACCGGGCGAACGTCCGGGTATTCGCTCGATAGCGCCGAACCAGCTTCCGAGATGAACTGCGCGATGCCGGAGATTGGCACCGACACATCGTGTTTAATCGTCTTGCCTGCGGCGCTCTGTGCTTCAGAGATGTTCTCGCGAAGCGCCCAGAAATCGCGGCTCTGACCGATTGATGCGGCGACCGCCACATCGACGATCAGTCCCTCTTCGAAAGCGGACATGAGCGCGTCCTGCAAGATATCCGTCGCACGCTCTTCGCTGGTCGCGTCGCTGACCTCCAAAAGGATATACCAGGGCGTTCGCTGCTCCAGCGGCAATCGCGTCCCGGGCACATGATCAATAACCAAGGCAAGACAGAGATCACTCATGAGCTCGAAGGCAGTGAGGAAGTCACCGGCACGGCGCTGCATCGCTTCCAGGAGACCCAATGCCGCTTCCGGCGTTTCGAGCCCAGCGAAGGCTGCCACTCTGGCAGCCGGCTTCGGGAACAGTTTGACCACTGCCGCGGTGATGACGCCAAGCGTCCCCTCCGAGCCGATGAACAGGTCGCGAAGCGAATAGCCGGTGTTATCCTTGCGCAAGCCCCGCAGGCCATCCCACACCTGACCATCGGCGGTCACGACCTCCAGCCCCAGGCAAAGATCTCGAGCGTTGCCATAGCGAAGCACTCCGGTACCCCCCGCATTGGTCGCCAGATTGCCGCCGATGGTGCAACTTCCCTCGGCCGCGAGGCTCAGCGGGAAATACCGATTCGCTTTATCGGCCGCCTCTTGGACATGCGAAAGCACGCACCCTGCCTCCACGATCATGCTGCCATTCACCGCGTCGACGTTGCGGATGGCATTGAGCCGGGTGAGAGAAAGGACGATACCGTCGGATCCGCTCTCGGGCACTGATCCGCCTGATAGTCCCGTATTCCCCCCTTGCGGCGTGACGCACGTGCCCGTTTTCCACGCCCATCGCATGATGGCGGCGACCTGTTCGGTAGTTTCAGGCTGCACAACGGCAAGCGCGTCGCCGCGCCAGAGCCCGCGCCAGTCGGTCAGGAACGGTGCCCTATCGGCTGGATCGACGTACATCCTTCCCGAATAGACTTTCCGAAGTCCATTCAGGCGCGATGCGCTCACGGCAGGAGACCGCGGGTCTGAGCGAAGACGCGCGTCAGGCCGTAAAGCATGTTCATCGAAGGTGTCGGCACGCCAAGCGCCCCGGCAATCGCGCGCGGAGCACCCAGCAGCGCATCGAGTTCAATAGGACGGCCGGCATCGACGTCCTGGAGCATCGAAGTCCGGAAAGCACCCAGCTTACGGGTTACATCGATCCGGTTCTCGCCCGGCTCATCGATCGGGCACCCGATCAAGCTCCCAACGACCGCCGCCTCGGCCATCACGGACATAAGCAAGGTACGTACATCCGGGTCGTCAATAACGCGGTCAGCCGTTGCGCCGGTGATCGCCGACACGGGGTTCATCGTCATATTCCCCCAAAGCTTGTACCAAATGTCGTGTCGGATGTTGTCGCTTGCCCTGGAAGCGAGACCGACGCCGTCGAAGATCTCCACGAGCTTGGCGACCCGGTTGCTCAGCTTACCGGCAGGCTCACCAAAAATCAGGACGTCGCTCATGTTGCGGCGAGCATGGCCTGGCTCAACGAGCGCCGTGCTCGCGTGAACGACACATCCAATGACGTTCGCAGCTGGGATGTGTGCGCCAATCGTGCCGTCGGGATCAACGACCCTACGGGCCGGACCTTCGGCGACCTTGAGGCCGTCGGCAAACCACCAGGGCACGCCGTTCATCGCTGGCACGACGATCGTGTCGGCCCCGGTCATCACCCCGACCACCGGCGCGACGGCGGCCATTGCGGGAGCCTTGACCGCGACGATCACGAGATCCTGCGTTCCTAGCGCCGACGCATCCTCATCCGCACAAATCGGGTAGGCATGCACCTCGCCGCCGTCTGTCAGACGAAGACCATGCTCGCGCAGCGCGTCGAGCGTGGCCCCGCGCGCGAAGACCGAGACGTTATGTCCCGCAGCTGCGAACCGCGCGCCCAGCCAACAGCCAATCGCCCCAGCCCCCACGATACCCACCTTCATCATGCGACGCTCCCTCTCGGGGTACGGTAGTTGACCTTGAAGTCCTCCCGCACTCGTTCGTCGAAACCAAGAGCTACCCGGCGCACCTCCGGCGTATCCATCGGCGGATGACCGACGCCATCGGCACGGGGTCGCGGCCCCGACACCACGTGGTTGCGCAAGCGTCCGATGTTGGTGATCTCCACCTCGATGACGTCGCCGGGATCGAGGGAGCGCGAATGGGCTGGCGTGCCGGTGAGAATGACGTCGCCTGGCAGCAGCGTGATGTAACGTGCGATGTCGGCGATCATATAATCGGGACCCCAGATCATCTCATCGCCGATCTTCGCTTCCTGCACGAGAAGACCGTTGCGATACGTGCGGAGCGTTTCGGCGCGAGGATCGACGCCGGATACGATACCAGGTCCGATCGGACAGAAGCCGTCCATGCCTTTCACGCGGAGCATCGATCCCTGGTCGGTGTCGCGGAAGTCCTGTGCGCCCATGTCGAGCACCGGAGCGAACCCGGCGATACAGCTCCAGGCCTCTTGGGGCGTGACGTTACGGGTGACCTTGCCGATGATCGCGGCAAATTCGCCCTCGTAGTTGAGGTAGGTGACGCCATCCGGCTTCACCAGTTCGCCGCCATGGCCGTTCAGTGCCGTGATCGGTTTCGTGAAATAGGTCGGTGTCTCGGTCGGCTTCGGGTTGTTGCGCGACTCGATACCCCGAGACGAATAGCTAAGATGCACCGCGATGATCTTGCTCGGCATCGGCTCGAGCGGCGGCAAGTGTTGCAGGGTGGCGGGATCGACGACACGCCCATCGTCCAGGCGCAACATATTGTCGTTCCGCATTGTGCCCCAATAGACACTGTTGTTGAAGATGACGCGACGGCGTTCGACACGCGGCCCCTCAAGGACGCTCATGCTCATACCTCAAACCACATGTGGATGTTGCCCGTGCCCCGAGCATTTTCATATTCCGACAGCGTCTCGCCCTTCGACCGACAGTCCCGCCCACCGAGCGCGCCGACCATCTGCAAATAGTGTCCGCCGAACCCCTCCCACGGGATCTTCCGGTAGGTGTCGGGAAACCGGTCGATGATGACATCGTGACCGCCTTGCTCCAACAGCGCGATGGCGTCACGATCGCTCGCGACATTCTCCGGGCTCGAGACGTTTTCCGGATCGTACATCCGCGGGTTTTTCTGCACCCAATTGATGCCGTTGAACTTATGGCTGAGCGCGCCAGACGCGAGCAGGACGACGCGCCCTGGGGTCCGACGGATCGCTTCACCGACAACGCCGCCTGATTCCAGGAAATGCTCGCTTTTGCAGTTTTGGCAGGTGCCAACAGTCAGCACCCGTTCATGAACCTTCAAAGCGTTGACGATATTGATCGTCGCGTATTGTCGAGGGAGCAACGGGTGGGTGATCGCCAAGCCCATCACCTTTCGCTCCTCAGCGACCGACTGGCAGGCACGCGCAAGTTCGGGTGCCCCGCGGTAGTCGTAATGCTGATCGAACAGATACCAGGGCATTTCATCAGAAACATAGCTTCCGGAAAAATGCTCGCCCGCGTCATACAGATGATAGCCGGTGGTAAACCAGTGACTATCGAAAATGATGACTGTATCGGCGTCGACCGCATCGATCTTTGCACGAAGTCGATCAAAGCCAGCGATAAGATCGGAGTCCGCTCCGTTGCCCATTTTAATTCGGAAGTCTTTATCCTGCATCAACCCCGGATGATGCGACACCAAGGCGGCGCCAACAATTTGCCCCATAATCAAAAATCCTTATTTTCCTTGTTCAACGATGGCTGAAGCTGGGCTTGAATACCTGTTTCGGAAGAACGACATCTTTGATGTCGCAGAAGAACTCAAAGCTCCAGGCGCCCCCTTCGCGTCCGATGCCGGACTGGCCCCGCCCGCCGAACGGCGCGGCAAGGTCGCGAATGCCGAACGAATTGACCCAGATGAAGCCAGTCCGCACGCGCTCGGCAACGGCCTGGGCATGGGAGGTTTCGCCGTAGCAGACGCCACCAAGACCATAGACAGTATCATTGGCCATCCGGACGACTTCCTCGTCGTCCGAAAAGACCTGAAGAACAAGAACCGGCCCGAAAACCTCCTCCCGCACGATTTCATCGCTGCCGGATACGCCGGAGAGCATCGTGGGTTGAAAGTAGAGGGCACCGTATTCATCTGACTCGCCGCCCCACAATACTTCGGCACCGCCGGCCTTCGCTCGGTCGACAAAGCCGACGATCCGCTCGATTTGACGGGGGTGGATGATCGGCCCGACCTCGGCAGCCTCGTCCCGTGGGTCACCAACGTTGAGTTTGGCGACATAGGCGCCCATGCGCTCGACGAACGCGTCCCGAACATCTGCATGGACGAGGAAGCGCGTGCCAGCGAGGCAGACCTGGGTTGCGTTGCGGTACATCAACGCACCAGTCGCCGCGGCGGCGTCGAGATCGGCATCCGCCAGGACGATGAAGGGAGACTTGCCACCGAGTTCGAGACTGGCGGGAACCAGGTTTGCTGCCGCGACCTGCGCGATCTTTCTTGCGGTGGGCACCGAGCCCGTGAATGAGATGCGAGCGAGCCGCGGATCGGCAACCAGGGCCGCGCCGGTCACCGTTCCGCTGCCTTGGACCATATTAAAGACGCCAGGCGGCAAACCTGCGGCATCGGCTGCGTCCGCCAGGATGGAGCAACTCAATGGGGCCCATTCTGGCGGCTTTATGACGACGGTATTGCCGGACGCGAGCGCCGGCCCCACCTTCCACGTCGTCAGCATCAGCGGTGAGTTCCAGGGCGTGATGATCGCGCAGACCCCAGCCGGGTCATGACGGATATGATGCACTGCTTGCGCGGTTTCGATCGTCCGATCTTGCAGCGTCAGCGCCTCTTCAGCGAAGAAGCTAATATTGAGCATGGCACGCGGAACGATACCGTGACGCAGGCGGGATAGGAGAACGCCTGCGTCGTTCGACTCCGTGATGCAGAGTGCCTCTGCGCGCTTACCTATTTCTTCGGCGAAGCGATCAAGGTACGGCTTCCGACCGGCAGCCCCGAGGGCAGCCCAAGCCGGGAAAGCTTCGACGGCCGCACTCACTGCCGCAGAGACCTGATTAGAGGATGCTTCGGCTACCTCGCCGAGGATCCTCTGGTCGATCGGCGAAAAGACCTCGAAGGTACTGGCGGAAACCTCTCTACGCCCGCCAAAATAATGGCTTCCTGAGATTTGATGGCCGTCAATGTCGATCGTCTGGATCATGGCAGGCGCCTCTCGATTCTGCGCGAGTGGTGGGTCAAACGAGACCCCATCCCGCTGTCATGAACATGCGTATGCAAGGATCTTAATTGCGATGTCAACGATATCTGCTAAGGCGAATATCGAAATGTTCAAATAGGTTTTCGAGGGATTCGCATGGTCCACCGTGGCTTCAAGGACGCCATTCGAGGCGACGGCGCACAAATTGGCCTGTGGCAAGCTCTTGGCAGTCCGATCACTGTAGAACTATGCGCTGCGGCCGGTTTCGATTGGCTCCTGCTCGATGCAGAGCACGGCCCAAACACGATCCTGTCTCTTCTGTCTCAGCTGCAGGCAATGAACGGCTCGCGCTCGGAGCCCATCGTGCGACTGCCCAATGATAACGCGTCGCTCATCAAGCAAGTCCTGGACATCGGCGCTACGACGATTCTCGTGCCGTTCGTCGAAACGGTGGAGCAAGCGAGAGCAATCGTTGCGGCGACGCGCTATGCACCCGAAGGCGTAAGAGGGCTTGCGGCCGGGCAGGTGCGCGCGTCCCGCTGGGGACGTGACACCGCATATATCAATGATGTCAATGACCGGATTTGTGTCCTAGTTCAGATCGAAAATCGTACTGGCCTTGATAACATCGGCGCCATCGCGGCGACTGAAGGTGTCGACGGCATTTTCATCGGCCCAGCCGATCTCGCCGCTTCACTCGGGCATCGCGGGCGGCCTGGTCACCCCGACATCCTGAAGGTGATTGACCTGGCAATTGCGCAGGTGAAGTGCGCAGGCAAAGCTGTGGGCCTGCTCACCCTGGATGAAACGCTCGCCCACGACTATGTCGCTAAAGGATGTTCGTTCGTGGCAGTGGGCACTGATGTGACGATCCTCGCCCGAGGCGTCGATTCGCTGATCGCGCGCTTTCGCGAAGAGGGCGCGGCGATAGGCCCGGCGGCATATTAGGTGATCGCGGATTTTCATGCACATCGACAGGTTTGTCGGTTACATAAATTTCTTATTAGCTGGCTGATGCGAGCGAACTTACAGGTATGTTAATGAAAAAGCGACGTTTTCCTCCCGGAGTGCAACCTCGTAGCATCATCGCGCTGGAGCGATTCCTACCCTACCGTGCGCATCTGCTGTCATCCAAGATCGCCCGTCCCGCCGACTATACCTTGGCGGATGGAACGACAATTCGGGCGCGCGACTGGCGCGTGATACTGCAACTCGCGTGTCGGGGGCCGCTGACCAACCGGGAACTATCCAGTATGGTGGGGCTTGACGCCGCGAACATCACACGGGTTGTGCAAAATCTTGGCGAGTTGGAGTTGGTAACGACGCGGCCGTCCAATACCGACCGTCGGAAACAAATCATCAGCCTAACTGCCAAAGGGGCAGCAGCACACGACGCTATCGCGCCGGATCGTCTAAACGCTAGCGAAACAATGTTGGCCTGTCTTTCGCCCAAAGAGCGAGAACAGTTCTTTACGATGCTCGACCGCCTGGAAGAGCATCTGCAGAACGAGGCCGCCGATGAGGAGTGGGACGACTGAAGAGCCTGACCTGCTCTTAGACGTCGTTGTCTATGCTTCCATGGCAGCTTCTGACCATCTTCGGCATTCTCAATCTCGCATCACAAACCGTTCCATATAATTTACACGCGTGACCCTTCTGCGTCGATTGATGTCGTGATCGGAACGAACGCGTTCCGCTCGACATATCAAGGTCGCGTTGCATTCGACAATCTGAAGGGGCGTGCCGCAAGAACGCGAAGGTGTGGAGCGGAGGCCGGGCGAAGTGTTTTGTCGGAAGTCACACAGCACCGTCACCGGCTTCTCGTGGTAGACTATGGCGAGATGTTGGGCGGCCGCTCTGATGGCCATCCTGGGGTCGTCAGAATTTTAAGGTCATTGTCGAACGCTCCGACTTTTCGGGGATGGGTCTGTTCGTGGCCGACCCCAGCATGAGGATGAAGAGATCTATCAGCTCCTCGACGAGCCTACCATCGGACTAAGGAGGACGTTCTCGTGCCGGCCGGCGTGAGCGGCTTCAGCAAGAGTGAACTGGACCTGCGCCGCACCGACAATGGCTTCCCGGTGGCCTAGATCAAGGAATATGGCAAAGGACGGGTGTTCATGGGGCGCTCGGCCATACCTCGGTGTCTTGGGGAAATGCGCGCCACCAGACACTGTACTTGGATGCCATCAAATGGGTCACCCGGAGTTCGACTATCCGGTTCGGCCCCAAGCGATTCCGCCGGAAACACCGCCCCGGCGGTAGGTCGGAGCTACCGCTTGATGTTCGTTCGTAGGAAATCGCGGAACGTGGCGACATGGTCGGGAATCTCGCGTTCGGCGGGCTCGTACAAGGTGACGTGGCGAACGATCTCCGGATCGACGACATGTCGCATCGTTAGGCCCATCGGCCGAGCCAACATATCGGCATAGAGTGGTGAAAACGTGACGCCCAGGTTCGCAGCAGCCATACCGAGCGCAGTCGTAATGCTCTCGAAGATTTGCTTTGGTACGTTGGCAATCTCCCCGTTGCTGCGTGACCCCAGCGGCTCGACGCTCTGTTCATGATCATGTCCGGGGGTGAAGAAGTCTACACCTTCCAGTTCGGCCCAGGTGATCTCTCCTCGCGTCGCGAGCGGATGTTCTGGCGAGCACCACATCACCCAAGGAAAGGCAAAGAGCCGGGCAGCGCGGACTTCGCTGCTGACCGCTCGGTCGGGTCCAAGCGCGAGATCGGCTTCGCCGCTCAGCAGGCGATCGGCCATCCACGCGACGCCAGTATCGACGATCCGAACTTCCGTTCGAGGCTCCTCCGCGCGAAAGGCCGCGATCAATGGTGGCAGCAACGTCGCGGCGATCGCCTGGGGTGCCGCGACGCGAACCGCATCGACCGTGCGACTCGCGATATCTGTCGCCGCGACGGCTGCAATCGCGAACTGACGCTGAACGCCGAGGGCGGCTGGCAGAAATTTACGGCCGTCGGAAGTAAGTGCGATTTTGCGGGTGGTCCGTTCGAAAAGGGTGAAGCCAATACCTTGCTTAAGCTCGCTTATCAGGTTGCTGACAGCCGAAGGTGTAAGGTTGAGTCGGCCGGCGGCGAGCGTGAAATTGCCAAGCTCCGCCGCCGCGATGAAGGCGGAAAGCTGGCGTGTCGTGAAACGCGGTACGCTCATGCGATTCTCCGTCGTACCTAGGTCTATCCCGGTACCGACTGACGCTGCGGCGCCTCAAAATCCGATTGCGATTGCACTATTTCAGTTGCGAAAGCATCAGATAAGTTTCATGGTCAATATTATGCTCAGAGCGACGAGAAGGAGCAGCCGATGATCCCGACGAAATTCAGCGCTCGACCGCGCGACGGTGATCCAGCTCGTTCAGGCCTTTTCCAGCTTTCCCCTATGCGCCGCTGATTCCCGATGCCTGCGCCCGGTCGAAGTTAACATAGCAACCTGCGCGTGTGGTTCCCACGGCGCATCATTTTCAAACCGTCTTAGCTCTAGGATACGACGATGTTCGACTTGCTCAAGCCAATGCCGGCCGATCCCATCCTTCAGGTGATCACCGCGCACCGCAACGATCCGCGTGACAACAAAATCGACCTCGGTGTGGGCGTTTTCCGCGACGCCGCCGGCGCCACACCCGTCTTCCGGGCCGTCAAAGCTGCCGAGAGGATTCTGCTCGAGCAGCAGCTTACCAAGGGTTATCTTGGGACCGCCGGGGATCCAATCTTTACCGATCTCCTGAGGCCTATAATCTTCGCCGCCGGCGTTGATGCGCAACTGAATCCAGCCATTCAGACTCCTGGCGGCGGTGGCGCCCTGCGTCTTGGTGGCGAGCTCATCGCTACCGCGCTGCCAACCGCCAAAGTTTGGCTTGGGACGCCTAGCTGGCCCAATCACCGCCCAATCTTCGAAACGGTCGGCCTTGAGGTAAAGGACTATCAGTTCGTCGATCTCGAGAAGCAGGAGCTGCTTTTTGATTCGATGATGTCGGCTCTGAAAGGCGCGACCGCTGGCGACATCGTGCTTTTGCACGGTTGCTGCCACAATCCGACCGGTCTTGATCTGGATGCCGCGCAATGGGCGGCGGTTGCGGACCTTTGTGCTACCAACGGGCTCGTGCCCTTCATCGACCTTGCCTACCAAGGCCTCGGCGAAAGCCTGGAAGCCGATGCGGCGGGATTCCGAACGGTCTTCGATCAGGTTCCGGAGCTCCTGCTCGCTTACTCCTGCGACAAGAATTTCGGTCTTTACCGCGAGCGGACCGGTGCGCTGTACGTCAAAGCGCCCACCGCGGAGTTGGCGAGGAACGTCTCGAGCAATCTGGCGGTGCACGCACGGGTAAGCTGGTCGATGCCGCCGGATCATGGAGCCGCAGTCGTCCGGACCGTCCTTGAGGATCCCGCACTCGTCCAAGACTGGCGCGTCGAAGTTGCGAGCATGGCTCAGCGGATCAACGACGTCCGGCGCGCAATCGCGGAAGCCGCTCCTGCGCTCTCTGCGATCGGGCGCGAGCGGGGTCTCTTCTCAAACCTCGCTTTGTCTCTTTCGCAAGCCGAAGCATTGCGGAAAGATCATGCCATCTATCTCATTCCGTCGGGGCGGCTCAACGTGGCCGGGCTCCAGCTCGAGGACGTGCCGCGGTTGGTCGCAGCGCTGGAGGCTGTCGGGGCTATGCCGAACTAGAGCGAAGGATTTGTCGGCCGACAACATCGCTCGGCCGGTTCAAGGGTAGCATGAGGATGGATGCAGTGATGCGCTTTGCTGACAAGGTTGTTCTAGCCACGGGAGTGGCGACGGGATTGGGGTGCGTTACTGCAGAGCTGTTCGCTCGCGAGGGGGCAAAGCTCGTACTCGTCGACTATAACGAGCCCGATCTCAAGGCTTTAGTTGCCCGTCTGCGCGCTACCGGCGCAACTGTCTCTGCAGTGACTGGTGACGTATCCCAGAGCGACGTCGCGGAGTCCGCGATCGCAAGGGTCGAAGCTGAGCACGGACGGCTCGATATCCTGATCAACAACGCTGGCATCAACCCGGTTGGCAACATCGTTGAGACGCCCGACGAGATTTGGGATCGGACGATCGCGGTAAATCTGCGTTCGGCATACCTTTTTTCTTCGAGAGCGATACCGGTGATGGAACGCTTTGGCGGTGGGACGATCGTCACGACCGCGTCCATCGCGTCATTCAAGGCCTCCACCGCCGAGGCTGCCTACAGCGTCTCGAAGGCCGGGTTGTTACAGCTGACGAAGGTGATTGCGAAGGACTTCGGTGCGCGAGGCATTCGCGCGAACGCGGTCTGTCCAGGCTTCTTGCCCAAATATATGGCCGATCGTCTTCAGGGAGCGTCCGAACAACAACAGGAAACGCGTTCCCGTCGCGCAGCTGAGCTCGTGCCGATGGGCAGGGAAGGAACCTACGAGGAGATCGCCGACATTATCGCATTTCTCGCGAGCGACCAATCCTCGTACATGAACGGTGCGGCAGTCGTCGCCGACGGCGCACAGACCGTCTGATGGAACCGGCGCATGCAGGGCTGATTGCCGGGCTTTCGGTAGCGGCGTTTTCCGCCGCCAATAGCCTGATCGTGCGCTGGATAGGCGCTCGCATTCCACCCATCACGCTTAACGCATGGCGCTGTACGGTCGCGGCACTCATTTTTCTTCCGTTATGGTGGTCTAGCAGTGGCGTAGTACCCGGCGCACACGCGCTTCTTTGGATCGGCTTATCGGTCCTGTTTAGCATCGTCATCGGCGACACCTCCTTTTTTCTGGCGATCAAGAAGATCGGTGTTTCGAAGGCAATGCCGATTGCTAAGACCTACCCGGTTTTCACCGTACTTCTTTCCCGGCTGCTTCTGAACGAATCGTTGAGCGTTTTGAAAATGCTCGGTGTGGCACTTGCGGTCGGAGGAACCGCGCTCATGTCGCGTCGTGCTCCATCGGCAACCGACGGCACGACGACCATTGAAGAAGACGTCCGCAAGTCTGCACGAGAGCACCGGAACGGATTTCTGATTGCGATCGGGACCGCCGTTGCGTGGGCCGTCGGTGCAGTCATCCTCAGGGTATCGCTCACCACCGCCGACGTCGTGACAGTGAGTTTCTTCAAAACGGTCATTGCCGGCGTATTGCTCGCGACGTTGTCGGCGCGAGTGGACCACGTACCCGTGCAGGCCGTTCTGCTCGATCGCACGAAGCTGCTGCTCGCTGGTGCGACGGGTATCACGCTGGCCGGCGCGGCTTTGCTATTGGTTTATTCGACCTCGCTCGTCGGAGCAGGTGCGGCCGCAGTCTACTCCGGGCTTGCACCGCTGTTTGCCGTTCCGCTCGGCGTTTTGATCTTCAAGGAACGGATGAGCATCCCGGCGGCGGTCGGCTGTGCGTTGGCAATCGGCGGTATCATTTGCGTCTCCATGGGATAGCAGCAGCATTCCGAGAGGTAGCGGTGGCTAACGGGAGTAATGGACTTGGGTGAACATCGGCCCTCCCACCGAGGCGCAGTCGTGATCGGGTCGGGGGCCGCGGGGCTAACGGCAGCGTTGACACTAGGTCTCGGCGGTACAAACGTTGCTCTTATCGAAGCCGAAGAGGTGCTCGGAGGTACGTCCGCGATCGGCGGTGGCAATCTCTGGATACCTAACAACGGCCCTATGATCAGGGCTGGACGGCCGGATGACGCTCCACTCGCCTACCAATATCTCCGACGCGTCAGCGGGACACAGCCTCGGGCCGACAATGCGAAGGCTTTCGTGGAACACGGCGCCCGCATGGTGGAATTTCTCGAAGCCTCCAGCGCACTGCGTTTTTCGTCGATCCCGCGTCACGATTATCATGCGAAATGGGATGGGGCCGGCTTTGGGCGAAGTTTGGAGCCAGAGCCCTTTGCAGCTGGTGAGTTGCTGGCGGACAAGGCGGCTTGGTTCGCGACCAACCCGTCACGCGCCCCGCTCACATACGTCGAGTATCGGGAGGGAGCTGATCCACAAGTTGCGGAGAGGCGCCGGCGCTACGACGTTCGCACTCAAGGTACCGCGCTCGTTGCAGCCCTCGGTCATGCATGCCTGAGCGCCGGAGTCGAAATAATACGCGGCGCTCCGGTCGAATCTCTGTCATGTTCATCCTCCAGTCCGTACCGACTTCGGCTTGGCGACGGTCGGCGGATAACCGCTGATGCCATAGTCTTGGCCACGGGGGGATATGCGGGATCTGATATCATGCGGCGCGCGATGCTGCCGGGCGTGGAGTTCATATCGCTGGCCACAGGTCGGTCGGCAGGCGACGGATTACGATTCGGCGTTGATTGCGGGGCCGCATTATTTGGCCTGGGGGATGGTTGGCTTGGAGCTGGGCATCGGCCAGGAGACGGAAGACCACCCTTTCTCGTCGTCAGAGAACTGGCACTTCCTGGATCGATGTTGGTCAACGGGGACGGCAGGCGCTTCGTAAACGAAGCGCTCGGCTACAACGATGTCGGGAAAGGCATGCTGCAGTTTGATCCGGGGCGCGGGAGCTACTTCTGTGCCTCAGCGTGGCTCATATTCGACTCTGAGTTCCGAAATCGGAGATCCGTTCTTGGAGTCGCGCCTAACGCTTCGGCTCCGGAGAATTGGCGCTGCGCAGACAGCATTGATGGTCTCGCAAACATGTTGCCGGTGCCGGCCGACGAGCTCGCACGGTCCGTCACGATCATGAACGAAGCTGCAGAATCTGGATACGATCTGGAATTCGGTCGCGGAGGTGACGCCCACCAGATTTTCAACGGAGAGGCCGGCTATGGAGCCAACCCGTGCTTGGGAAGCATCGTAAAGGCGCCGTTCTTCGCTGTTCCGATATCGCCTGTCCTGTGCGGAACGAAGGGCGGCCTGGAAGTTGACCCCGACGCGCGCGTCATCGGACGCGACCGCAGGGCCATCGATGGCCTGTACGCGTGTGGAGATGTTGCAGCATCGATCATGGGTTTCGGTTATGCCGGAGCAGGTGCGTCAATTGGTCCCGCGATGACCTTCGCGTTTCTCGCTGCGGAGGACATCTTGCGCACGCGTCGCAAAGCGGTCGAATTTTGATTTCGCGTTGGCGACGGGCGGCGTGGTGCTCGGCAAGCCGTCGACGCCGCCATATGGCTGGCTTGGCGTAACCGAAAATTAGATCGTCGGCGAAACGACAACCCGTCGAAGCCGGCGTATTGCGTCGGCGGCTCCAGCGGCGGCGCTCCCGGCCGGCTTCGGCAGCCTGGCCCCGTCGCTTCCGGTGGGCGGCTCCATCCGCATTCCGGCCGCCTGGCGCGGAATCGCTCGCTCACCTCGTAGCCTTCACCGCTAGCAACTCGGCGCCGATCGGCCGCACCCCGCTTTGCCTTATTGTCCGCCACTTCACCTCTCCTCCATTAACGGTAGAATCCTTCGGGAATCTTCCCAACGGTGACGGCAAAGCTTGGGCCGCAGCAATGTTGCTGCTAATGTTGTCGCCGGTGATCACTATGACCCATTTGGGGTTGGATGATCGCCACTTAGGCGCCCATTTCGAGTCCTCTTCTAGGCGACCAACACGAGCGGTCACTAGCGCAAAGAGCGGCATAAACATCCTCCGCTGATCCACAACCAACCGAACATTACCAGTCGTCTAATTTCGGCGGCGATGATTCGACGGAGGAATCTCAGATACTCTGATAACAATTTGATTTTACGTTGAGATATTCCAGCCTGCTGCCGGCTACCCCACATTTTTCCCACCACTTAGCCAAAGATTTATTGGAGCGACGTGACACGGCTTGCGACCGCTAGCCCGGCACGAAATGTCCCGCCCATATGAGAGGCTTGCCCGGTGCTGCATATGTTGCACTAGCAGGTCGGAGGCGTCGAATACCCGGCGCGTCACCAAGGCGCCGTCGGTACCGATACGCCCGAATATAACTGCGGGCCCCCGGGTGCGGTAGAGCCCACCCCCGGGGCAACGAGCACCCACAGCCAAACGATTGAAATTGCATTTTAATCACCCGGCCTCGGGCGATTGAGGGCGTCAATTGCCCCCAATGCGACCGATATACATCCGAAACTGACAAATAAATACTTTTATTTCAGTTGCTTAAAAATTGGCACGGTAGTTGCGATCGGTTGGCCAGCAAGAGCTCGAAACCGATGGTGGCTGATGATCCTGAGATTGCGCGAGTTGCCGAAGCGATACGCCGCTACGTTCGCCTTCGGCCCCAGGCTGCGGACTCGCTGCGCGGCATCGCCGAATCCTGGCTCGCGCAGCTGCAGCCCCCACCAAGCTTGGACACGGTCCGCGCGACGCTCGAACTGCTCGAACGCGACGGAGCGATGGCCCGGGCGTGGCCGGGCGGCAGCGAGATCTGGCACGCGATCCGACGCTGAAAGGGTCGCTGCATGAACTCCGCGATCCGCGCCGCCTCCGAAACACTGCGATCGGTGCTGCTCGCGGCGATGCAGGCGGATCCAATCCTCAAGCTGCTGTTCACCGGGGTGGGCGCCGCCGTTGTGTCGCTGGGCAATCCCGACGAGATGAGCAGTGGCGGGGAAAGCGGCATCTCGTTGTGGCTCTATCGGGTCGAGCGCGACGACCAGCGGCTGAACGCGCCGCCCGAGCGGATCGCGCCCAATCGTCTCCGCCCGACCCCGCTGCCGGTGCGGCTCCATTATCTGATCTGCCCGATGATCGGGCTCGACGGCAGCGCGGTGCCGGTGGCGACGCGCCACCATGTGCTCGGCGCAATCCTGCAGGCTTTCCACGAAACGCCGCTCGTTTCGGGCGCGCTGCTCAGCGGCGACTTCGCGGGGACCAGCGTGGAGCTGGCAGTGCGGCTGGAGAATCCAGGCCTTGAGGAGATCGCAAGGCTGTGGGACTCGCTCGATAGCGGCTACACATTGAGTTTGGCCTATGAGGTCGGCATCGTCTCGATCGAGACCACCGCGCCCGATCCGTTAGGCCCGCCGGTAACGATCGCATTGCCCGAATATGGCGTGGCGGAGCCCGCAGGCCTGTGACGACCCGGACCGTCCTTGCCGGGGAGACCAGCTGGTATTTTTCCCCCGAGGTGCCGCCACCGACCGTGGCGGACCGCAGCCAGGCTATCCTGCGGTTGCGGCTGGTCGACGAGACTACCGGCTTGCCTCCCGTTTTCGCGGTCGCGGCCGCGACGACATTGCCGGGTGCCACGGCGCGGGCAAGCGACGGCGGGCTGGTCGGCGTGGTCGGTCAACCGTCTGTCGCCTTCTACGCCCCGACGATCGCGACCGCGCGCGTCGATCTGACCGTGACGGCGGCCGGTTTTCTGGCGATCACGCTCGACGAAGCAGTTGGCGCCCAGCCGGGCTATCCCGACGCGTTCGCGGCGATCGATCTCGGCGACGTGATGCTGCATCGCGCACCGACCTGGCTGTCGGGCCGGATGGTGTCGCGCAGCACCGGTCCGCTGTCGGGCGGGACGGTGCGCGTGTCCGGCGTGTGGGCGCGGATGCAACATCCCGCCGCCGCCGCCGCTGCCCCCGACGCGATGCCCTGTTACGCCGGGATCTACGCCGATCGCGACACCAGCGCGACCATGGCACGGCGCAACTTCACTCCCTCCGCCGCGACCAAATCCCTGCTGCTGCCCGGCGTCGCCGGCGATATCACGCTCCGGCTGTCGGACAGCGTCGGTATCGCTGCGGGCGATGTGGTGGCGGTCGAGCCCGGCGATCCCGAACGACTAGAATATATCGGTATCCACAGTATCGCTGCCGGCTCCAGCGCCGATCAGCCAGCCACCCTCACGCTCGATTTCCCGCTGCGTCGCGATCACCGTGAGGGCGCGGTCGTCACGCGCGCCATCGCCGGCGCGGGCGGACCGACCAATCTCCTCTCGCTTGCCGCGCGGCGCGGCGACGCGTCGGTCTGGACTACGTCGCTCGGCGGGATCGGCGCGAGTACCAGCGCGATCGAGATCGCCGGCGGCGGCGTGGGGCTCCAGCCGGAATATCAACCGAGCGCCCGCTATCAGACCAGCAGCGGCACCGAGGGCGACTATGCGCTGCCGCCGATCCACCGTGTTGCCGCGGTCGAACTGACCGCGACCCATGCCTCTCAGCCCAACCCGCTCAAGCAAATCGTCGTCCTCGGCTGGGGTCAGACGACGGTGATCACCGATTTCGTGTTCCCATGACCAACGCAGCATCCTCATGCCGCAAGGAGAATCGCAATGGCTGAATATCTCTCGCCGGGCGTCTATGTCGAAGAGGTCGATAGCGGAGCCAAGCCGATCGAGGGTGTCAGCACCTCGACGGCCGGCATCGTCGGCGTCGCCGAACGGGGGCCCCTCGACGTCCCGATCCTGGTGACCAGCGTCGGCGACTATAATCGTTGGTTCGGCGGCATCCTCGATCCGGCAGGCGTCACCGACGCGGTCGGCAGCACGCATTGCTACCTTCCGCACGCGATCGAGGGTTTCTTCACCAATGGCGGGAAGCGCGCTTATGTCGTGCGTGTGGCGCCACCTCAGGCCGCCGCGGCGCTGGTCAACGCGTTCTGGCGTCCACTCGATACCGTCGCCAACCCGTTGGGCGAGACCTTGTTGCTGCGTACCGCGCAGCAGGGCACGGGCACCGCGACTGGCCTCTATACGTTGGCGCCGGCGGCCAGCTCGCTCGCGGCTGGCGACACGATCCGCATCGGCGACGGGAGCGCCGCCGAATGTCGCGAGATCGCCGCGGCTGGCATCACCACACCGGTTACCCAGCATGTCGCGGTCGATGGCCCGTTGGCCTTCGCCCACGCCGCGGGCGGCAAGATCAGCGAGCATGCGCTTACCAAGATCGGCCTCGCCGCGCTGACGACCACGCTTTCGGCCGATGCCGTCGCCGGGTCGCAGGACCTGTTCATCGCGAGCAACAAACCGCTCGATACCTATATCGCCGGGTTGCCCGCCGCCGACCCCAACCTGCTGCCATGGATCGCGCAGATCGGTACCGCGCCCAATATCGAAGTGACGGTGGTGACCAAAGTCGAGGTGGTCGGTGCCGGGCTCTTCCGGCTTACCCTCAACCAGCCACTGCGCAATGCCTATGCCGGCACGACCGCGATCGTGCTGAACCAGAGCGTTGCGCCGGGCGGCGGCGCGCGTGTGCTGGCGACCGATGCCGTTCCTGGCGACCTGATGGTGTTCGCGACCGCCAATGGCGGGGCAGCCGGCGTCGTCGAGCTCGACCAGGGCGCGGCCAATCATGAAGTTCATGCTGTCGGCACGCTCGGTGCGATCCCGCTGGCACAGCCGCTCGCTTTCGATGTCGAGCCCGGCAGTACGGTCGAAAGCGTGACGCTGGCTGATGATGGCACGGTCAGTGCCAAAGCATTGAGCGCCGCGGCAAGCGCGGGCGTCCGGTCGCTATCACTCAACAATCGGGTCGGGCTGAAGACGGGTCAGCTGGTACGGATAGAAAGCGGTGCTGTCGCGGAATATGCCGTGATTGTTGCTCTTCCGGCGAGTGGCGGCCCTGCCCCCGACGCCGGGACCGTCACGCTGGCGGAAGGACTGGTCCGAGATCATCCCGCCGCCGCGGCGGTACAGGCACAGCAAGCCCCGGCGGCCGGACCGCGCGCGACCACCCCGGTAGCGCTCGCCGCCGATGCCGGCGCCACCTCGCTGCTGGTGACCCAGAGCACCGGCTGGGCGGCAGGCGACTTCGCGCGGATCACGACCGCATCGGGCGGCATCGCCTTTGTTGCGATTTCCGCCGCTTCGTCCGCCGCCACAGCGGCGACCATCCCGCTCACTGCCGATCTCGCTCGCACGCATGCCGCCGGCAGCACGCTGGTGGAACGAGCCGAACTGTTCGAGGTGCAGGCGCTCGACGTCGGCGATTGGGGCAACCGGCTGGGCGTATCGTTCGAGGAAGAGACGCGCGGGTTGGCCAATACCCGCATCACCGTGCTCACGCCGCCGCTGCAATTCACTGTCGAGAGCCTGACCGGCATCGAGCCCGGCTCGCTGCTCGAGGTCCGCAATCCCGGCACCGGCGCGACCTGCCTGCTCAAGGTACGCCGCATCGACCGGTCAAACGGCACTGTGACACTCGATCCGCCGGGCTTGACGCCGGCGATCCTCGCGGCGCTGGGCGCGATCACCGATCCGCTCGAGATCCGCTCGCGCGAATTCCGCATGACCGTCAATTTGCGCCGTCTGCCCGATCCAGCGGTGCCGTCGCGCAACACGCTGGTGCTTGCCAGCGAGACCTTCAGCAGCCTGTCGATGGATCATCGCCACAGCCGGTATTTCCAGCAAGTGATCGGCGCGACCAACGGACCGCCGCGGGTCGAGGACAATCGGCCGGATGGCGAGTCCGCCTACGTCCGCGTGCTCGACAGCCTTCAGGACAATGCCACCGAGGTGATCCGCACCGGTCCCGAGGCGCTGACCGACACGTTGCCGGGCAATCTGGTCGTGCCTGCCGTCCAGATGCTGACCGGCGGCGACGATTCGATCGTGACCATGACCGACACGATCTATCTCGGCGCCGACAATGCCGAACCCCGGTTGCGCACGGGGCTCGCATCGCTGCGCAACAAGACCGATGTCAGCCTGGTCGCGATACCCGGTCGCGGCGGTGCCGCGTTGCAGGCCGGCGTGATCGCGCATTGCGAGCTCGCCCGCTATCGCGTCGCCATCCTCGACAGCGCGAGCGCCGACGATTCGATCGCCGCGGTGCAACAGCAGCGCCAACTATTCGACAGCAAATATGCCGCGCTCTATTATCCGTGGCTGACCATCCCGGATCCGATGCCGGCGAACCTGGCCAATATCGGCACCTTCGCGCTGCCGCCTTCCGGCCACGTGCTGGGCCTCATCGCCCGTACCGACGAGGATCGCGGCGTCCACAAGGCGCCCGCGAACGAAGTGATGATGGGCATCACCGGCCTCGCGCGCACCTTGCAACAGGGCGAGCAGGACGTGCTCAATCCGAGCCCGGTCAACATCAACGTGATCCGCGATTTCCGGCCCGACGGACGCTCGATCCGGGTGTGGGGGGCGCGCTGCATCACGTCGGATCAGGAATATAAATACCTCAACGTCCGGCGACTGCTCAACTATCTCGAACAGTCGATCGAACGCGGCCTGCAATGGGTAGTGTTCGAGCCCAATGCCGAACCGCTATGGGCTCGCGTCACGCAGACGGTCAGCAATTTCCTGACCGATACCTGGCGCGCCGGCGCGCTGGAGGGGACCGACCCGACACAAGGGTATTTCGTTCGGTGCGACCGCACCACGATGACCCAGTCGGATATCGATAACGGCCGCCTGATCTGCGTGATCGGGGTCGCTCCGGTCAAGCCGGCCGAATTCGTCATCATCCGCATCGGTCTCACCGCCCGCACCACCGACGCGGCCTGATCGTCCATTTCTGAAGGGAGCATAGTCCCATGGCACTCGAACCACGCAAGGATCCGTATCGCGGCTTCAATTTCCGCCTGGAGATAGGCGGCCTGACCGTCGCCTCTTTCTCGGAAGTGTCGGGGCTGGTCGCCGAAGGCGAAGCGGTCGCCTATCGGGAAGGCGACGAAGGCGTCAACTGGTCGCGCCAGTTGATCGGCCAGCGCAAGTTCAACCACATCGTCCTCAAGCGCGGCTACACGCGCAACAAGGAATTGTGGGACTGGTACGGCAAGATTTCCAACGGCATCAACGACCGCCGCAGCGGCGCGATCATCCTGATGGACGAAGGGCGCAAGGACGTGCTGCGCTGGGAATTCGTCAAGGCCTGGCCGAACAAGGTCGAGGGCGCGACACTCCACGCCGCCAATAACGAGGTCGCGATGGAGAGCGTCGAGCTCGTCCACGAAGGCCTCGAACTGAAATTCGCCAGCTGATCCGGCGATGCTAGCGCGCCCCGACATTCCCGGCGTCTATATCCAGCCCGTCGATGCCGATCGCGGCGTCGTCGCGGGCGTGCGGACGGATATCGCCGGCTTTGCCGGAATCGCCGATCGCGGGCCGATCGGGATCGCCGTCGCCTGCCGATCGATGCGCCAGTTCGAAAGCATCTTCGGCACGTATATCGGCGGCGGCTATCTCGCTTACGCGGTGCGCGCGTTCTTCGAGAATGGCGGACGCGAATGCCGCGTGGTGCGCGTGGCAGCGATCGAAGCGAGCGCGGCGACGGCCCGAATCCGTCTTGCCGACGGCCGGTTCGGCCTGACCCTTGCCGCCTCGGCCCCCGGCGGCTGGGGCAACATGCTGACTGCCCGGCTCACCCCGTCGCGCCGCGCCGACACGATCTCGATCGGCAACGGCAATGCGCTCGCGACACCGGTCGCCGAAATTGCCGCCTTCGCGCGGCTGGCTCTGGTCAGGATCACGCAAGGCCCGGTCGTCGCATGGCGGGTCGTGGCAGCGGTCGATGCTGCCGCCGCGATGCTGCACTGGGTCGATCCCGACCCGGCACTGCGCCGCGATTGGCAGCAACCATTGAGCGGGATCGACACTAGCCGGCCGTTCCGGGTGGAGCGGATCGATTATGACCTTGCGGTGCGCGAGGCGAGACAGCTCGTCGCGGTCGATACCGCGCTTTCCCCGGTCGCCGGCGCCGCGCGGTTCGCCCCCGACATCCTGCGGCTGCCGCCTGCACTTACCGGCATCGTCAACGATACCAGCCTGCTCGACGCCCATCCCGGCGCGGCACCCCCGTTGATCGCCGCGATCAGCGACGGCAGCTCAGCGGACTGGGCGGCTGTCCCGGTCGCGCTCGACGACGGCGCCGACCTGACCTTGTCAGGCGGCGTGGACGGGTTGATCCATTTGGCGCCGAGCGATTTCATCGATACCGGCCTGGCGCCGTTAGCGCTCGCCAGCGACGTCGCGATCCTCGCCTGCCCGGATATCCTGATCCAGCCGGTGCGGGTCTTGCGCGACCCTGTGCCTCCCGAGACGCCCGACCCCTGTGCGCCCTGTGCAATTCCCGCGGGACCGGCGCTCGCCGCCCCGACGCGCGAACCCGAGCTGCCGCCGGTGTTCGATGCCAGCGCGATCGAAACGGTGCAGGCGGCGATGATCGCGCAATGCGAAATGCTGCGCGACCGGGTCGCATTGATCGATCCGCCATTCACCACCGCGCGCAGCGGCGATCTCGGCCCCGCACCGGTCCAGGCCTGGCGGCAGCGCTTCGACAGCGCGTTCGGCATCCTCTATTTCCCCTGGATCGCGGTCGCCGATCCGCTCGTCGGCGGCGGCGTGCGGCTGGTGCCGCCCTCGGGCCATGTCGCCGGCCAGTTTGCGGATACCGACCTGACGATCGGGGTGCATCGCGCCGCCGCGGCGGAACCGCTTGGCTGGGCACAGGCCACCTCGGTCACGATCGACCCCGCGACGCACGGCCTGATCAATGGCGCCGGGATCAACGCATTGGTCGCGCGCGACGGACGCCTGCTGCGCATCATGGGCGCCCGGACGATGTCGTCCGACCCCAATTGGATCTTCGTACCGGTCCGCCGGCTGGTCTGCATGATCCGCGACGCGCTCGATGCGGCGACGCAATGGGCGGTGTTCGAACCCAATTCGGATGCTACGCGGCTGCTGCTGACGAGCGGCATCACCGCTTTCCTGACGGCGTTGTGGCAAGCCGGCGCGCTTGCCGGGGCAACCCCTGCGGAGGCTTTCAGAATACGCTGCGACACCGGCAACAACGACGCTGCGGCGCGCGCCAACGGCCAATTGTTCGTCGATATCGCGATCGCCCCATCGGTGCCGCTCGAGTTCATCGTGATCCGCATGGGCCGCCAGGGCAATAGTTTCGAGCTGGTCGATGACGGCAGCGGCCTGCGTCCGCTGGTGGGAGGGCTGAACTGATGGCCTATGAGCGCCGCGACCCCCTGCCTGGGTTCAATTTCTCGGTCTCGCTGCTCGATACGCAGGGCGATGGCAGCGGCGTCGGTCTGGGCACGATCGCTTTGTCCAGCGCCGGGCTCGGCACGATGGCGTCGTTTTCCGAAGTGAGTGGCCTCGAGATGACGATGGAGGTCGAGGATTATGCGGCGGGCGGCCTGAACGGGGGTGTGCTCAAATTTCCCGGCCGGATGAAATGGTCGAATCTGGTGATGCGGCGCGGGGTGATCGCCAAGCGCGATCCGATGGACAATTCGGACCTGTGGACCTGGTGCGAGGCCTATCTGAATGGCGTGGGCGTCCGCAAGGACGGCATCATCATCCTGCGGGATCAGAACCGGCAGCCGCAGATCACCTGGTCGTTCCGGCGTGGCCTGCCGCTCAAATGGACGGGGCCGGCAATGAACGCGGCGCAAAGCCAGGTCGCGATCGAAAGCGTCGAAATCGCGCATGAGGGGCTGAGCCTGGTCCGCTCGGGCGGCGTGCTCGGCCAGGCGATCGGCGGCGTCGTCGATGCGATTTTCAAATAGGGGGCCGGGGACGTGGACGTGATCATCAACGAGGTCGTCTCCTCCATCAGGCTGGTCGACAACCAGGCGTTGCTCGACGAGCGCACCCTGGGCCGGATCGTCCGCGCGGTGCTGTCGGCGGTCGATGATCGCGACGCGCATCGCCGCCGTCGCGAAGAAGAAAGCCATGTCGCCGACGATGGCCGCGGCGGCATTGCCGGAACGAGCGGGAGGCCCTGAGCGATGGCCATTCCCCAACCCGGCCAGGCCTATCTGGTCATCCACTGGCAAGCTGGCGACGAAACGCTGCCAGTCCAGTACAATCCGACCGAATTGCAGCTGGAAAAGCAGTCGCAATTCGCCGAGATCAACATCCCCGGCCTGATCTCTCCGTTGCAGCAGTTCGTCCGCGGCAATGCCGAGATGCTGACGGTGGAGTTGTTCTTCGACACGTCCGACAAAGGCACTGGGGTCAACGCGATCAGTGTGGCGACGCTGACCGATCCGGTATATGCCGCCAACCGGATCGAACCGACCGGCCATGCCCCACCCACGGTCACTTTCCATTGGGGTGACGGTTTCCCCGGCGGGCAGTTGCCGGAGAAACAGGCCGGTCAGCGGCGCGATAGCTTCACCGGGGTGATCGTCAGCTGCCGGCAGCATTTCACGTTCTGGAGTCGTTCCGGCCTGCCGCTCCGCGCCAAGCTCAACCTGTCGATCCGCGAATATCTGCCGCTCGATCTTCAGCTCGCCCAGCTCAATCCCTCGTCCCCCGATCGCACCCATGGCCATGTGCTGCGCCAGGGCGAGACGCTGCAGAGCGTCGCCAACACTTATTATCTCCGCCCCGGCGAATGGCGGCGGATCGCGACCGACAATGGCATCGAGGATCCGCGCCGGCTGACCCCGGGTAATCAGTTGCGCGTGCCGCGTATCCCGCCCGGAGCAAGCGCGGCATGACCGTCTACACGCCCCTCGCCCAGGATGCGGCGCGGCCCGAGAACCGGCATCTGTATGTGCCGGCCTTCGCGGTACTGGTCGATGGCAGCGGCCTGCCGCAGAACGTGCTGCGCGACATCACCGAGCTGACCTATCGCGACAGCCTGACCGAGCTCGACCAGTTCGAGCTGACCGTCAACAATTGGGACGCGGACAGCCGCCGCTGCAAATTCATCGGCTCGGAAAGCGCCGCGGACCTCAAGCGCCCCGACAGCGCGAACCTGCCGTTCAAATTGTTCGAACCTTGCTCGAAACTGGTCGACATCCAGCTCGGTTATGTCGGGCGGCTGATCTCGGTGATGTCGGGCAATTTCACGACGATGGAGCCCAATTTCCCATCGAGCGGGGCGCCGGTGCTGTCAGTGCGCGGCCTGAACGTGCTGCACCAATTGCGGCGCAAGAAATACTCGACCGCCTGGACCAACAAGACCCCCAGCGAAATCGCGCGAAATCTCGCTTCGCTGAACGATGGCGGCAAGAAGCGCTTTCCAGCCAATCTCGAGATCATCCCGAGCGCGGGAGGCCAGGAACCGCAAATCGAGTTCATCGCCCAGACCTCGCAATATGATATCGACTTCCTGCTCAATCTCGCCCGCCAATATGGCTACGACATCGCGGTCAGCGGCGACCGCAGCAATCCAACGGTGCGTTTCGGCTTTGCCGGCGATGCCCGCCTTCCGGTCAATTATCAGCTCGATTGGGGCCGCACCCTCATCGACTTCAAACCGACGCTGACCACCGCCGGCCAGTTCAAGTCGGTCACCGTGCGCGGCTGGGACCGCACCGCGCAAAAGCCGATCGAGGAAAAGGTCGCGTTCGACGATCCCAAGCTGCGCAAGATGAACCAGGATCTGGGCGAGATGGTGATCCAGTGCGATCCGCGCGAGGAGCAGGTGGTCGACCTGCCGGTCTTCTCGCGCGCCGACGCCAACCGCCGCGCGATGGCGCTGATGCGCGACAACAATGCGCGCATGGTCCGTGCGACCGGAAGCACCGTCGGCATGCCCGATCTGCGCGCCGGCACCAAGGTCAACATCCAGAATGTCGGGTCGCGTCTGTCGGGCGAATATCTCGTCACCAAGACGACGCACACGATCGGCGACGGCGGCTATACGACCAAGTTCGAATGCCGCCGCGAGGATTTCACGGGGGCGCCGCGATGACTCCCGGATCGATGCCCGGCCTGGTCATCGCGACCGTCGTGGACAATCGCGACCCGGAGAATCTGGGGCGCATCCTCGTCAGCTTTCCCTGGCTCGACCAAAGCTATCGCAGCGACTGGGTCTCCGTCGCGCAGCCGCATGCCGGCAAGGACCGCGGCGTCTATTGGATGCCCGAGCCCGGGGACGAGATGGTGGTCGGCTTCCTCAACGGCGATTTTCACCAGCCCGTGGCGCTCGGCGCGATGTGGAACCAGCCCAATCCGCCGCCCTCGCCCGATCCTCGCCAGCGCATGCTGCGCTCGAAGAACGGCCACACCATCCGCTTCGTCGATTCTACCGAAAATGCCGGGGACAAGGGCGCGCTGATCATCGAGGACGCGCATGGCAACGTGATCTCGATGTCCAACGGCTTCGTATCGATCAAGTCGACCGCTTTACTGTCGATCGAAGCGAACGCGATCCTGCTGCGCGGCAATGGCTGGCAGCGCACCGTCACACCCAACAGCAATCCGATCTGAAAGGGGCGATCCTTGGCGACCATCGACATTGCACTGCCCGACAGCCTCACCTCGGCACTCACGCCGCCGCCGTGCGTCGACCTCCGGCTCCCCAAACCCGGCAGCGCGCAATTGCGCTTGCCGAATGGCGCGACGTTCAAGGCGATCGGCGACATCACCAAAGGCATCCCCAACGATTGTTCGATGAACTTCAACATCGCGCTCCAGCTCGCGCCGATGATGGCGAGCATGGAATGCCTGTTGAAGGTGTTGAAATTCATCAGCGTGCTGATCGAGGCGATCAAGAGCTTCTCGTCTCCGCCCAAGATCCCGGGCGCGATCCTCGACATCGTCAAGGCGGGCGAAGACCTGCTCGAGTGTCTCAACATGGTGCTGCTGCCGCCGCTGGGAATGATCCCGTTCGTCAAGGATTTGTTGCTGCTGCTCGCCAAGATGCTGCGCTGCGCCGCATCGACGCTCAAGAGTGCGATCGCGGTGCTCGACGGCATCGGGCTCGACATGCTGACCGCGCAGCAAGCGGGCAACGACGCCCTACTCCAGCAGCTGCAATGCGCGCAGGAGAATGCCGAACTCGCGATGCAGGGAGCGATGGTGTCGGTCGAGCCGGTGATGATCATCCTCGACCTGGCCGGCCCCTTCCTGTCGATCGCCGGCGTTTCGCTCGACGTGCCGCCACTCGCCTCGGACGGCACGTTGGACGGGATGAAGTCGGCGCTGGAGACGATGGAAACGGTCGCCCAGACACTGCAGGACGTAGCGGAGGCACTGCCGGCATGAGCGCGCCCGCTTCCCTCGCGCCGGCACGCGCCTATCTGGGCGAAGGGCTCGCCTTTCCGCTCCGGGTGACGCCGCACGGCCGCATCGCGACCGCGCGCGCCGAGGCCAAGATCGAGCAGGCGGTGTGGCTGATCCTGTCGACCGCGCTGGGCGAACGGGTGATGCGCCCCGATTATGGCTGTGGCGTGCACGACATGCTGTTCGCGCCCAACAACCCGGCCAATCGCGCGCGGATGGTCGATATGGTGCGTCGCGCACTCACCTTGCAGGAGCCGCGGATCGCGGTGCTCGACGTGACGATCGACAGCTCGGCCTCGGACCCGTCCGCGGCGCTGATCCGGGTCGATTACCGGATCCACGAGAACAACGCGATCACCAGCCTCGTCTACCCATTGTTCGTGACCGAGGGAGTCTGAGATGCCGCTGGCCAGCAATTTCCCGGTGCTCGACAACCGCAACTTCGACGACATCGTCGCCGAGGCGCGGACGCGCATCCCGCGCTACACGCCGGAATGGACCGATTTCAATGCCGGCGACCCCGGCTTCGCCCTGGTCGATCTGTTCGCCTGGATGACCGAGATGCTGGTCTTCCGCCTGAACGAAGTGCCCAAGCTCAGCTACCTGAAGTTCCTGGAACTGATCGGCATCGAGCTGCGCCCTGCCCAATCGGCCACCACCATGCTCGTCTTCCCGGTGCAACCGACCTTCGCGATGACGACCGTCGCGGTGCCGCTGCGCAGTCAGGTGGCCACTACCGATCCCGACGATAATGGCCGTCCGATCGTCTTCGAGACCGATCGCGGCCTTACCGCCTTTCGTGCCACGCTCGCGACGGTGCAGGCCTATGACGGCTACGGCTATACGTTGCTCACCGGCGCCAATGCCGACCTTGCCCAGGGCTTCGCGCCGTTCGGCCCGCTGGCGACGACCGGCGCGGCACTGATGCTGGGGTTCGAGGACAATGGCGATTTCCCGGCCGACGCCGAGCTCTCGCTCGCTTTCTGGCCGAAAACGGCCTTGGTCGAGCCGCCGCCCGAGCCGTGTACCGGTGCCCCCACGCCAATCGCCTCGCCGGCAAGCATCGCCTGGGAATTTTGGGCGGGAACCGAATGGCGACCGCTCAACGTCAGCCTCGATGAGACGCTCGGCCTGACCCGGTCCGGCCTGGTGTTGCTGCGCACGCCGCCCAAGGGCCAATTGGTCAGGGGCAAGCTCGGCTCGGCGACCGACAAATCGCGTTATTGGCTGCGCGCGAGGCTGGCGCATTCAGCCTATCAGGACGCGCCGATGCTGCTCGGCGTGCGCGCCAACGCCGCGCGCGCGACCGAGGCACAGACCGCGACCGACGAGATACTCGGCGGCAGCGACGGCAGTCCGGACCAGGTGTTCCGCACCGCCAGCACGCCGATCCTGCCCGGTAGCCTCGACGTCCAGGTCTACGAGACCGATAGTTGGGAGAGCTGGACTCCGGTCGAGGACTTCTTCGGCCTCGCCTCCGATGCGGCGGCCTTTGTACCGAATTGGGCGACCGGCGAAGTGCGTTTCCCTGGCCTCGCCGCCCCCGATAGCGGGAAGGGCGGACGTATTCCGGCAGCGAATATCGACCGCGCCCAGACCAATATCGTCGCGCGCACCTATCGCTTCGGCGGCGGCGAGCGCGGCAATGTCGCCGCCGGCGCGATCACCGCGCCGATGACTCCGATCGTCGGGATCGACGCGTCGAGCGTGACCAACCCGGTCGCGGCGACCGGCGGCTCGGATGAGGAGGATATCGCGACCGCGATGGAGCGTGCACCGCGTATCCTCAAAGCCGGCGACCGTGCGGTGACCGCAGGCGATTATGAGTTGCTCGCGATGGCGGCGGGCACCATCGCGCGGGCCAAGGCGATGCCGTTGGTCAATCCCGATTTTCCCGGCATCCAGGTGCCCGGCACGATCACCATCGTCGTCATCCCGGCGATCGCCGGAAGCAGGGACCAGCAGATCCTGGTCGCCGCCCCGCGACCGGTCGAAAGCTTGCTCCGTACGGTCTGTGCGACGCTGGATGCGCGACGAATGATGACGACCGAATTGTACGTCGTCGGGCCGACTTATGTGCCGGTCTCCATCGACATTTCGGCGGTGCTGGCGCCCGATGCCGACTCCGCCGAAACCGGGGCGGCGCTGACAGCCGCGCTACAGACGTTTCTCCACCCGCTCTACGGCGGCGCGGACGGCACCGGCTGGCCGTTCGGCGGCACGATCCGCTATGGCGACCTCTATCGCGCGGCATTGGTGCCCGGCGTCGATCGGCTCGATACGATCAATGTCACTCGCCAGGGGCAGCCGTTTGGACTCTGCGCGGACGTACCGATCGACGCCAACGCGCTGATCGAGCTGACCGGCCTCACCATCGCGCTCAACACCGATGCCGAGATGGAAGCCGCATGAGCAGTGCCGCCGCCCTGCTGCCGCCCCCGGCCCGGCCGCCGCACGATCCGCTGGCGATGCGGCTCGGCGGCGACGGCGGCTGGCCGGCCGCACTGATGGGCAGCGACGCCGACAGCGACGGTTGCGCATTGATGCTGCCGGCAGCGCCTGGCGCCGCGCGCACCCTGTCAGAGTCTTCGGGTAGCTTGGGCGGGTTGGTACCGCCCCGCAATGTCGCGATCGACGACGAGGGCGCGGTCTGGCTGCTGGGCAGCATGTCGGGCAAGCTCAAGCGGTTCGATCTCTGCACCTGCGCGTTCGTCACCGTTCCGTGCACCGCCGGCATGGGCACGGGACCGCGCGCGCTCGCGGCATCCGGCGGCATCGCGATCGACGGCGCGACGCTGTTTCTGTGCGACGCCGGCGCACCGGGGCGTCTATTGCTATTCGACCGCCGCTCGTTCGCCTTGCGCGCCGAATGGCGCCCGCCAGCCGGTGCCACCGTCAATCCCTGGCAACCGGTCGCGGTCGCGGTCGGACGAGACGTGGTGTATGTCGCCGATCCCGCCAATGGTTGCGTCCACCGCTTCCATCGCTGGGGCGGCTGGCGTGGTGCGATCGAGGGGCTTGGCGCCGTCACCGCTATCGTGCTCGATTGCCATGGCCGGCTATTCGTCGTGGTGCCGGGCCAACCGGCCATCACCATCGTGACCGGCACGGGCGCAAGCGCCGGCCGCGCCGCATTGCCGCGCGAGGTCGCTGACGATTTTCCCCCCGCGCCCTTCCCGGTCGCGCCCGACGGCACGATCGATCTGTCGGGCATCTGCGCCACGGCCGGAAGCTATGATGGCGAGGGCGATTCCGCGCCTTGGCCGGCGCCCCCTTCCCCCGCCTTCGCCACCGCGGCGGTCTGGACCAGTCCTCCGCTCGACAGCCGGATCGCGCGGTGCACCTGGCATCGGCTGATGCCGGACGCGATGATCGGGCTGCACCAGCGCGCCATGTTCTCGACCTACACAGCCGAAGCAGCGGTGCCGGACGACGTGATCGCCTTGCTGCCCGATTCTGCCTGGACGGCGGTGCCGTGGTCCGGCGACGGCAGCGACGCGCTGATCCTTTCGCCGCCCGGCCGTTATCTCTGGCTGCGCGCGACGCTCGGCAGCGACGGCAGCGGCACGCCGCGGCTGTGCGGCACGGTGATCGAATATCCCCGCATCTCGTTGCGGCGCTATCTGCCCGCGGCCTTCGGGTCGGATCCGGTGTCGGCCGATTTCACCGACCGGCTATTGGCGATCTTCGATCGCGGGTTCCGCGACATCGAGGCACGGATCGACAACGGTGCCGCGATGTTCGATCCCGCATCCGCCCCGGCCGGCAAGTCGAACGACGTCCTCGGCTGGATCGGCAGTTGGATCGGTCTGTCGGTCGAACGAGGCTGGCCCGAAGCGCGGCGCCGCGCGATCGTCAAGGCCGCCGGCAAGCTGTTCGCCTGTCGCGGCACTGTCCGGGGCCTGCGCAATATGCTGTTGCTCTGGCTCGGCTGGGACGATCTGAAGCTTATGCCGCAGCGCCCGGTTTGCGGGCCACGTTGCCGCCCGGCCGCCTGTCCGCCCGTACCGCCCACGCTCGTGCTCGAACATTGGAAACTGCGCCGCTGGCTGTGGCTCGGCAAGGGGCGGCTTGGGTCGGACGCAGTGCTGTGGGGAGAAAGCATCCTCGGCCGCAGCCGGCTCGACGACACTGCCCAGACCGGTGCGACCCGCCTCGACACGACGCGCAATCCGTTGCTCGATCCGTTCAACGTCGCGGCCAATCGCGCCAGCGTCTTCCTGCCCGCACGAACCATCTCCGACGGGCGCAAGCTCGGGATGGTGCGCCGCCTGATCCAGGACCTGACCCCGGCCGACGCGCTGGTGGCGATCATCCCGGTCCACGCCCGCATGCGCATCGGCGTGCAGGCGAGCATCGGTTTCGACAGCGTGATCGGATGCTGGCCGGCGGGCGTGACGCTCGACGGTTCGGCACTCGGTCGCGCCACCATTCTCACCGGCGCGGTGCCGGGCGGTCCGGAAGCCGCCCGCATCGGCCGCTCGGCCCGGCTGCTGCCGCCGCCGCAATCTTCACGAGGGAGTTGAACCCATGACGCATCATCACGCGATCGCTGGGTCCTGCGGCGGCGAATGCTGCGAGCAGTGCGAACCGACCAGCCCGGTCCGCAACAATTACTTCACCGGCAAGTTGCTGGTGGAACGCGATTTCACTGACGAGCAACGCTATTTCCGCGACAAGATTCGCCGCCACCATCAGCGTCTCCACGGCGTTGGAATAGTCTGCGGGCTGGAAGTCGTTCAACATCCCAATCCCGCCTGCCGCGACCGCATGGTCGTGCTCAAGTCGGGCAGCGCGATCGATTGCTGCGGCAATGAAATCCTGGTGCTCGACGACGAGGTGCTCGTCCTGACCGATTTCCCGCAATTCCGGGCACTCAAGGACGCGAATGACGGCAAACCGCACAATCTGCAATTCTGCCTGTCCTATCGCGAATGCCCGACCGAGGAGATCCCGGTCCTGTTCGACGAATGCGGCTGCGACGACACCCAATGCGCGCCCAACCGTATCCTCGAATCGTTCGCGGTCGAGCTGAAGGTCGACGCGCCGCTGCCCGAGCCGGCGTTCCATGCGCCCAAGCTGCAATGGCTCTCGACGATCGGCATCGCCCATGCCGCCTTCGTCGCGCTCGACGCCGACCGCAACCGGCTGTTCGTGCTGACCGGCGACCCCAAGGCCAGCCTGTACCAGATCGACCTGACCAATCAGTCGGTCGAAGCTTCCGCCCCGCTCGGTCAGCAGGCGCTGGCGCTCGCCGTCTCGGATGACGGGGCGACGTTGGTTGCCTTGTCACGCGCCGCGACGAAGCCGAACGATCCGATCACGCTATCGGTATTCGCGCCGGATGCCGCTGGCGGCATCGCCGCCGGTGCGGTGCGGGCCGGCGCCGTACCGGGCAGCGGCGCCGGTGGTGCGGATCTCGCTTTCTCTCCGGCTGGCCTGCTCTTTCTCGGCCGCGACAAGGGGCTGTTGCGGCTTTATCCGGCGGCGGTGCCCGATCCCTCCGCGCCCAGCGCGGCGCGCGACATCGGCGCGGCGCGCATCGGCATCGCGCTATCAGGTGCGACACAGGCGTTCATCGCGGCGAAGGGCGGCGGGGGCGTCTTCGCGATCGACCTTTCCGCGGCTGCGCTGCCCGAAACGGCAGTCACGATCGCCGGGATCGCGATCGACGCGATCGCGGCGGTGCCAGATCCCGCCGGCCCGCGCCTCGCATTGCTCGATAGCGCGGCCAAGGCGGTGCGGATGATCGATCCGGTTGCCGGGACACTGATCGGCACCAGCGCGGCGCTTCCCGCCGCCCCAGTCGATATCGTCATCGCACCTGGTGGCGGCTGGGCGTGGGTCGGCCTGGACGACGGCACCAACGCCACGATCGCCGGCATCGATCTCACGCGCCTGGCCGACGGCCAGGCCGCGCCGCCGACGGGCAATGTCGCGGTCGGCCGCCCGCTCGGCGGCTTCGCATTGTCGCCCTCGGGCGATCGGCTCTACGTCCCCTATACCGGCGACCTCGCGGTCGACGCGGCGGGCGGTGTCGCCGTCGTCACCATTGCCGAGACCGATTGCTGGGGTGTGCTCGACGGCAAGGATTGTCCCGGCTGCACCACGCCCGATTGCCTGATCCTGGCAACGATCGACAATTATCATCTGGGCGACGCGCTCGAAGACTTGCCCGGCGATGCGGCCGGCGATCCAGCCAATCATATCGCGCGGATCGACGACACGACCTGGCGCACGATCCTGCCCAGCACACAGGCTATCGCCCAAGCCTTGTTGTGCCTGCGCAATGCCGGCCCGGGCGTCGCCGGGCCGAAGGGCGACAAGGGCGATAAGGGTGACCCTGGAACGAACGGCACCAACGGCACGAATGGGACCAACGGAACCAACGGGACG
>Ga0207705_10000226_pt1 | contig 56086 bp, 41 predicted proteins | sample KBSC13metaG_FD_184314 | JGI IMG/M metagenome (GOLD analysis project Ga0207705, IMG submission 184314) | Corn rhizosphere microbial communities from Kellogg Biological Station, Michigan, USA - KBS C1-3 metaG (SPAdes) (version 2) | ecosystem: Host-associated > Plants > Roots > Rhizosphere > Soil ... | reverse complement strand
AGCGACTCTCCCGGTGCTCTGATCCAGCAGCCTGATCTGAGCGTTCGGTCTGTTGTAAGCGAGAGGAACGGGCACGACGATCTGACCATCCGCATTCCTTCGAGGCAACCTGTGCACCCCCGACGACTTTCCGGTGTCCGCCACGAACCAGTAGGAGAAGGGACCGACCAGCGAACGGGCAAGCTCCAGGCGCAGCCTGCCCGACTGCGTCGGGAGCGGCCCTCCCGGATCGGTCTCCTTGCCTCCCTCCACCGTCTCACCGGGGCCAGAAGACTCAGGCAGGGAGGAGGAGGCAACAGGAACGGAAGGGGTGGCAGGAAGAGAGGGGGCAGGCGTCTGGCGTGCGACCACCGGAGGTTTCTGCGTCGCCTTTTCCGCCGTGCTGCTCTGCCTGTGCCCGCCGAAAGAGACCACTCCCAGGATCGTCGCCGCTACCCCGACCACCCCGAAGAACGGCCACCAGTTACGACGCGGGTTAGATCGTAGTGTTGCTGTCTTCGTCGCTCCCGGTACGGAATCGACGATAGAGGCGTCGGGATCCGGGGGCATCTCCGGACGAGGTATGTGAGAGAACTCTCCTGAAGTCGTCGTTGCCGGGAAACCAAGATCCGGCTCCGGCCAGTCGGACTGCACAGGCAACTGTGGCGGAGCCGGCCGCTGCATCTCCTGGAGACGTGCGTTCGTCCCCCTGGAAGCAGGCCGGTTCAGCAGGGCGTCAAATTCAAAATCGGTTGTTTCGGCGCGCCGTCGTTTCTGCCTGGAAGGCAGCGGCTTGTCGGCAGGGGCCGCACCTTCGTTTATGTTAGGTTCTTGCATCGTATTCTATCCCACACATAGACATCTGTACGACCTCAGCACCCTGGTCACGCTATCGGACGCGGAGGCGGCACATCGTTGTTGACTTTACACTACGCAACTTAACTCATATCGTTACAGCTTTCGACACCGCCTCTCCGAACAGTCGCGGCTCGTTTTAAACGCCTGCTGAACTGGTGGAGCCGCGATATCGTGTCCACTTCCTTGCTACGGTAAGGAAGCGGACACTCCGAATATTGATAGGTTGAGAGAAACAGAGTCCGGTCCAGGAGAAAAATTCAGCATGTTCCTCGTAGCGTAATCATGGCAAACGAACAACGAGAGAGTTCCATTCGAGAGCGAGGTCGCGTCGGCTTCTGGTGGCTGCTTCTGCTCATGGTGGCGCCGGGGGTGCTCGGGGTCGCGATCTTCGGTTACTACTGCCTCGTCGATTGGGCAGCGCTGCAAGCCGACTATGCGCACTATGTCCAGGTCGCCGCAAGTACGGCCGATCTGCGGGCCGTATTCATCGCGGAATCGCAACAAAATATTCACCGCATCAATCTGTTCGCAGAAGGCGTCTGGGCGCTCCTCGCCGCGATCCTGGCAGCCATCGGTGTCCACGGCATCGTGCAGCTGCCTGTGAAATCCAATTGACGAGACCGGGGTTACAGTGCTATACTCCGTCGTAAACAGCAGGGTTGACGTTGCGCTTCTGTCCGGCGTCGCCTGGAATACATACAATCAACCGAGGGGGAATGAATGGCAATCGAACGAACTTTTATTATGGTCAAGCCGGACGGCGTCGAGCGGCGACTGGCAGGCGAGATCATCCGCCGCTTTGAGACGCGCGGCCTGCGTCTGGTCGGCCTCAAACTGCTGCAGCCGAGCCGCGAACTGGCGGAAGCGCACTACGCGGTGCACAAGGAGCGGCCCTTCTACGGTGAACTGGTCGACTTTATCGTCTCCGGTGCGGTCGTCGCGATGGTCTGGGAGGCCAACGACGCCATCAAGCTCTGCCGCAACATGATCGGCGCGCTGAAACCGTTCGAGGCGCTTCCCGGCACCATCCGCGGCGACTACACGACCGAAGTCCAGACGAACCTCGTCCACGGCTCCGACGCCGTCGAGACCGCGACCTCCGAAATCGCCCTCTGGTTCAAACCCGAAGAGCTTCTCTCCTGATCCCTCGTGTGCCTCGAAATCGGAGTCAGCCCGAAGATCGAATACGAAGTACGGGCGTCTCTCACCAACGGCGGCAAATCGCCGTTCGCATCCAAACCAGCGGAGCCGAGTATTCTCGGCTCCGCTGCCTTTCGAATAACCTTCGAAAGCGCTAAAAACACGACATACGCTTCTCCTTGGGCACTTTCTTCCCTCCATTTACCACAATAAAAGCGAAACAGATGTTTGACAAAGCAGTCTAATCCTATCATGAGAGCGAGCTATTCTCTATCCCGTCGCCTTTCGCCCCCCGAAGGCTGACAGGATAGATGCCTGCCATCGCTTTTTGAAAGCTCGCTCTCTTCCTGACCAGCCCTTCCAGGCGCGGCGCAAGGGAGCGTAGTTCCTTTGAATGCCGGGGGTAAGTCATGCTATTTAAACGTGTTGGACTCTTTCTCTTTGCCTTGATCAGTCTGTTGGGTGTCTCTGCCGCCTCCGCCTCGGAAACCAGCCGCGTGGGGCAGGAAGATCCCAATGCGGGTCGGCTCATCGCTCTGGCGCTTTCGGGCCACGCGGCCATCAAGGTCGATGGCAGTTTTACCGACTGGGATCTCTCTCAGTGCGCTATGCTCTGGGACTCTCCGGCGAGTGCGGATCGCTTCAACGCCAATGTCGCGCTGATGGTCGATGCAGACGCCCTCTATCTCGCCGCGCGCGTCAGTCTGCCCGGCCGCCCTCTCCACAATCCCAATGCTCCCTCGGATTCCTTCGAACTGGGCGACCTCTTCCGACTGCACCTGATTTCCGATCCCTCCCTGCCCTGGCCGGTTCCCTCCGGCGATCCTAGATTCACTCAAAATCCTCACGTGCTCCACTGCTCTTTCTGGAAGGACACGGTCACCGGCCTCGACCATGTCTGTATCGATTCGGATTCTCCCGCCAACGGTGGGCGGAAGGTGGACCCTACAGGCGCGCAGAGCGTGGTGAAGGCCTATGAGGGCGGGTACCTTGTGGAGGCGCGTCTGCCGTGGACGCTCCTGCAGGGGCGCGATGGCCACAACCCCTTCCGCAAGGATCAAAAGATGACAGCCCTGGTGGAGACGCTCTGGACAGTAGGACGCCACGCCGACGGCGTCTACAATCCCGCTTCCGGCTTGAAAACCTCCCGCGCCGCCTCGCTGCCCTCCTGGGGGCAAGTTGAGTTCTCTCTACCGGGTGCGCCGGCAAGCCATCCTGCTGCACGCGAGCTGGCGGAGGGCGATCAAGCACTGTTTCGGGGGGTGATCCAGGAGGCAGAGAAACACTATGGGAGAGCGCAGAGTCTGCTTTCGAGCGGTCCTGCTGCCTCCGAGGCCGTGCGCCGCCTGGTGCAGATCCGAAACACGCAGGCGCTGCTCCTCGAATCCGGCAACGGTCACGATCGCCTGCGCGAACTCCAGGCATTTCGGCTGCTCACAGAGAGTTCCGACGATCTGCGGTATCTGGGCCTCGTGCTCCTCTCCGGTCTGAATCCCGAGCAGGCGAATGTGGACGATACCGCGAGACGGAACCAGGCCCTTCAGAGGATGCGAAAGTCTCCCCTCAAATCCGGCCCGGTGAATGCGCGTTTGCGTCTCCTGATGGATCGGGCTGCACTCGAAAACGCCGCCGCGCTCGGACTGCGGGAGATGGCGCTGGCCGTGCAGGCCGAACGGAAGGGCGACCTGCGAGGAGCCTATCCGCACTATAAAACGGCTCGCTCCCTGACAGCCTCCCCGCAGAACACCACCAACACAGAGCTGCTGCAGGTACATGCCGCCGCTGCGCGCTCCGTCGAACTGCTGGAACGTATCAACTATCAGCCTCCGACCAATGCGCCCGACGCGCCCAACGCTTTTCTGGGAGTGGACACAACGCTCGGGGGAGACTGGAATGGACAGGTCGGCACAGAAGCCTGGGCGCTTTTCGGCCTCCTTGGCGAGGATCTCTGTGGCGGCCCCGCGCTGCTGAAGAGAGCGTTTACCTACGATATACGCAACCCGGATCCTGCCGCCGGCGTGCCGCGCTGGAACGATGGGCAGGACTTCCCCTCACGCCTGCGGGGCGACCTCGCGCTGGCCGCTCCTTCCTTTCCGCCGCAGTACGCGATCGCGTTCGCCAACGATAATGGACAGATCGCTCCGCCAAACTGCGGCCCGGATCTGACGGTGGATCTGACCATTCCGCCCGGCGCGCATGTGCTCTCCATTCCCCTGCACTTCAGCAACCCTGCCGACCTCGCCGCCTGTTATGGATTCTATCTGTTCGAGCGCCGACAGGGCGCTGCGGAACCCTGCGTAGCCACCCGCGTTGTCCATGTTGCGGAGGCTCCCGGCTATCTGCGCCTGCGGATCCAGGGAGGCAAGCGCTATCGCCTGTGGATACGGCGTCTGAGCAGTCTCAACGCCAACCTGCCCGCCCTCTTCCTGGATGCAGCGCCGGTTATGGAAGATTCCGACCGCCTGCACTCGGCTTTTTCCAGGGAAGAGTGGAACCGTTCCGGCCTGGGAGACGAGACGGCGGGAGATGTCCGAAGCCAGGTGTTGCGGTCCCTCTGCGCGGAGTATGAGGCCCTGCAGCGCGCAGCCGGAACCGCAGACAAACCTTCCCCGGAGGCGCAGCCACAGAGCCGTCCGGGCAGTGCGGAATGGACGAAACTGGCCGATCGGGCGTCCGCCCTGGCCCACGATCCCGGACTGGCTCCGCTGCTGCGCGCGGTCGCCGCATGGCTGGCCTGGCAGAGCACGGACCGATGTCTGTTGCGTACCGGGGAGGTGGCGGAGGTCTACGATCTCTACCTGACGGAACGGTGTGCCGCCGCGCCCCCGGAGAGTAGAGGGCGAACCCGCACGGATCTACGCCAGTGGGCGACCGCAGCACGCCAAAAGGGGCGATTGCGGCTGGCGGAGAAGGCGGATAGCCAGGCGGATGAGATCGAACAGGTGGAGATCAATGCCGCTCTTCCCACCGATTCGAATCTCTACTACCCGGCTATGATGAAAGCCAGGGAGACCCTCTGGCAGCACAGTATCACGCCCTATCTGGCTCCGGAGGTTCTCTGGATGTGGAGAGGAGAGGGCCATGGCGAGCCCACTCCTCTGGTCTTTGCACTGGATGTGGACTATGCGGCGACGAGAGTTCGGCATCGGATCGAAGATATGGTGGGCAATACGCCTCTGGGTTTTGACCATATCTTCGCGCAAAACGCCCGGCTCTGGATCGACTGGTTCGCGACCCTGAAGCTGTTTGAGCCGGATAGAATGGTGAGCCCGAGCAGCGGGCAGCGCGTTACCGACTTCAATCAGCCCGTTCGTTCGATCCTCTATGCGGCGGCCTGCGAGCCTCTCCTGGGGAATCTGGCTCGGATACGGGAAGAGATTCCCTCTCAGCAGAGACTGCGGTTGCTCAGTCTGGCCGCAGCCCCACGTAACGAAGCCTTAAAAAAGCGACAGGACAGCCCGCCTCCTGCCGCTCCCTTCGCCTGTCTCTTGAGTCCCTGGCAGCAGGAGAATCTGGCCGATGCCTGGATCTCCTGGCGGATCTTTCCCGGCCCGGAACGCACCAACGATCTGCTCGGTGCGCGCCGCCTGCTGATCCATCTTCTGGAGGCGAACCCCGCCTACTCCAATGCGGCACGCGCCAGACAACGCCTGTCCACGATCGACGTTCTGCTCAAACCATGACGGCAGGGCAGAAAGGAACAAAAGATGCTCTCTCGAAAATCCGTGATTCCGGCGGCCCTGTTGTGCGGCGCTCTCAGCTCCCCAGCCAATGCGCAAAGCATTGCGACCTATCGGCATTTCACAAAAGCGGTGACCGTCGTGCCCCTCCCCAAACGGGTGCTCGCGCTCTACTATCCCTGGTACGGCTCGCCAGAGTTCAGCGGAAAGTGGCTGCATCAGGATGGCGTGAACACCGTGACCGGAACCATCGCCAGTCACACCCACTATCCCTTGTCCGGCCCTTACGACAGCGCCGATCCGGCCGTTATCGAGCGGCATCTCAAGCAGGCGAAATCCGCGGGGATCGACACTCTGGTATGCAGTTGGTGGGGGCGCAACGATCTGACGGACGTGGCCATTCAGATGCTGCTGAAGCAAGCGCCCAAATACGGAATGACGGTCTGCATCTTCTGGGAGCCCTATCGACCCCTCTTGACGCCGCAGGCCGCGCGTGCCGATCTGGCGTATATCCTGCAGGCGTTCGGAAAGCAGCCCGGCTATCTGCGCAGCGACGGCAAACCGGTCGTGTTCCTCTACAGTCGGACATCCCAGGCTCTCGCCTCCTCTCAGTGGGCAGAGGTTTTGAAAGAGACGGCCGGTAAAAACTCCCCCGGTATCCTGGCGATCGCCGATAACGAGGCGCAGACGGATTCGCAGGTGTGGGGCGGATCGTATTCGCTGGGCGCGATCTCCCGAATGGGCGGATTGAATCAGACGCAGAGCGCCCAGATGCTGCACCAGATCTTTCAGTCGCAACGCGCCGGGAACCGACCGCCAAACTACCTGACGGTAGAGACGCTCGCCCCCGGCTATGATGACCGGCGACAGAATGGAGCTCCCGGCGCTCTGGTGGATCGGCAGAGTGGTCAGCGCTATCGCAGTCTATGGGAACAGGCATTGAAAGATGCTCCGGACTGGATTTTGATCAACTCCTTCAACCAGTGGCACAACGGCACGGAGATCGAACCCTCGCGCGAAATGGGCAGCGATTATCTGCAGATGACCCGCCTCTTTGCCGAGCGTTTCAAGGCCGCCAATCGCCTGCCGATCCAGCGTCCGACACCCGGAATCCCCTCCGAGCGTTGAAAACGGATCGGCAATCTCCTTCGCTTCTATCATGTCAGAGAAACAGGCGATTCCAGGGTCGACGCGAGGGCAGTGGCAGATCGTTTCTCTCGGGAACGGGAGATCGTCTTGTAGAAGGCGGGAACGATGACCAGGGTCAGGAGCAGCGACATCAGCAGGCCGAAGATGAGCGACCAGGCCAGGGGAGGCCAGAGCGAGCCGCCGTTGAACGCCTGCGGCAGGACGCCGAAGATGGAGAGCGCGACCGTCAGCAGAATCGGGCGCAGACGCTTGCGGCCGGCAGCGAGCAGCGCCTGATCGAGCGTGCCGCCATGACGCTGCTCTTCCAGAGCGTATTCGAACAGCACGATGGCGTGATTGGTGACGACACCGGCCAGGCTGGTGATGCCGAGGAACGCCATAAATCCGAACGGCTGATGCGTCACAAACAGCCCAAGAATGGCGCCGATCATGCTGAAGGGCACCGCGATCAGAATGGTCAGGGCGGCGCGGAAGGAGTTGAACTCCCAGACCACGATGATCAGATTGGCGGTGAGAGAGACGCCCAGCATCAGCAACAGTTCGGTGAAGGATTTGCCGACCTCCTCCTGTTCGCCTCCATAACCGAGCGCGACTCCGGGCGCCAGGGACAGGTGATCCAGCTTCTTGCGGGCGTCCGCCAACGTCTGGGAGGCGAGGCGGGAGCCGTCGGAGTAGGCGGAGACGGTGAGGGTGCGCTGGTGATTCCGGCGCAGGATGCGGCCTTCCTGAGGGACGAGCGCCAGCGATGCCACTTGCCGAAGCGGGACCACCGTGCCGTTGGAAGTGGGCAGCGGCAGATCGGCCAGCGCCTGTGCATCGGCGCGCTCGGCCGGGTCAAGACGCACCTGGATCGGGATCTCCTTCTCGCCTTCCCGCAGGACCGAGGCGGTCATTCCAGAAAAGCCCATCTGCGCCGCCTGCGCGATGTCGGCGGAGGTGAGGCCTGCCAGCGCCGCCTGGTTCTGATCGATCTCCGCGCGCAGCACCAGCGGCAGTTCGCCGTAGTCCTGCGAGACGGAGCGGGTGCCGGGGGTGGCGTTCAGGATGGATTTGACCTGCTCCCCGGCAGCGCGCAGGTCCGCGATGCTCTCTCCGGTGATCCGCACCGCGATCGGCGCGCCGACCGGCGGCCCCTGCTCCAGGGTGCGAGCGATGACGCGGGCCTCGCTGACGGAGGCATCGATCTCTTTCTGGACGACCGGGACGAGCGTATGCGTCTCCTCCAGACTGGTCGTGTTCACGACGATCTGGGCATAGTTCGCGGTGGGCGCTTCCGGATTGATGTTATAGTAGAAACGCGGTCCCCCTTGTCCGACATAACTCGCGGCGGAGCGCACGCCCTCATGCCTGCGCAGGATCTCCTCGATGCGGGCCGTGGTGCGCTCGGTGGCGTGAATATCGCGACCCTCGGGCAGCCAGACATCGACCGTGAACTGATCGCGCTCGGCGGAGGGGAAGAACTGCGTGCCTAGACGCGGAATGACCGAGAGCGCGAGCACGAGACCGGCCATCGCCAGCGTCACCGTAAGGCCGGGCCGGCGCAGACCTCGCTCCGCCAGCCAGGAGATCGCGTCCCGCAGGCGATCGACGAGCCAGAGCACGCTGCGGCGAATCGCGTTCGGGTGATCCTCCTGCGCGCCACGCAGGAAGCGGATGGCGACGAGGGGCGCGATCGTGTAGTTGAAGAGTAGGGAGATCATCGTCGCCAGACTGGTGACGATGCCGAGGTCCCGAATGAACTCCCCTACTCCTCCGGAGAGCAGCAGGATGGGCGCGAAGGAGGCGACCGTCGTCAGGTTCGAGGTGAGCAGCGGCACGCGCAGTTCGTCCGTGCCTTCGATGGCGGCGCGCTCCGGGGTGAGTCCCAGGCTCAACTTGCGCTCGATATTGTCCACCACGACGATCGAGTTATCGACCACCAGTCCGAGCGCAATGATCAGGGCGGTGATGGAGATCTGCTGGATCTCGCGACCGAACACGAACATCAGAGCGAAGGTGCCGAGGATGGTGATGGGCAGCATCGCGCCGATGATCAGGGCGGCGCGCCTGCCCATAAAGAGGTAGAGCACGACCAGGATCAAAACGACGCCCGAGACGAGATTGGTCAGAAACTCGCCCATGCGCCGGTCTACCGAGCGGGGCAGATCGTTGAGCAGATGAAACCTGGCTCCGGCAGGCAGCTCTCTCTCCATCGCTGCAAGGATCTGTTTGGCCTTTACGCCGAGGGCCGTGATATTGCTGCCCTTGCGCATCGTGAGAGAGACGCCGACCGCAGGCTTGCCGTCCACGCGGAGGAGCTGCGTGGGCGGGTCCGCATAGTCGCGCTGCACGGTGGCCACCTCGCGTAGCGCGACCGGGTGGCCGTTGGGAGCGGAGAGGATCAAGTCCGGAAGGGCGTTCGCATCCGTCAGATCGCCGGTCGGCTGAATCCGCAGACGCGCGTCGCCCGCGCCGACGGAGCCGCCGGTATCGGGGAGGGCATTGCGATGCGCAATGGCCGCTGTCACCTGCGAAGGCGTGAGGGCGAACTGCGCCAGACGCTGCGCGGAGAGCGCGACGGTGACGCGCTCATCCTGCTCGGCGACGAGGCTGACCTCCGCGATGTCGGCCAGATGCCGCAGACGGTCCCGCAGTTTGCGGGCGAGATCGCCGCGCTGTCTGTCCGTCGCGCCGTCCCAGGTGATGCCGATGACGAGCGCGGAGGTGTCCGCGAAGCGATCGTTCACAGCGACGGAGACCACGCCCTGCGGCAGGCTGCCCCGCGCATCGTCCATCCGGTTGCGCAGTTCGTCGCGAAACTTTTTCATGTCGTGGAGCTGGTCGGAAGCCTCCGCCTGCAGCACGGCGATTCCGGGCCGGGAGGTGCTGCGCACCGTCTTGATGTCGTCGAGTTCGAGGAGCGAGCGCTCCAGTTTGTCGCTGACCAGCTCTTCGACCTGAGTCGCATTCGCACCGGGGTAGAGTGCGATGATCTGCACGAATCGCCCCTGCAGATCGGGATCTTCCCGGCGCGACAGCGTAAAGAGGGCCAGTATCCCCAATCCCAGGATCGCCACCAGCGCAACGTAGGTCACCGGACGATATTTCACCGCGAACTGTGTGAGGCTCATCGACTTGCTCCCTGCGCCTGGATACGGATATTCGCGCCGTCGCTCAGGCGTTGGGGCGTCGCGGCGATGCGATCCGCGGCCCGCAGCCCCTCCACGATCTCCACCTGGTCGCCGAAAGGGGAACCGAGTTTCACGGCCGTGCGAACCGCTCTCTCCTCCCGCAGCACGAAGACGCAGGGCGTGCCGTTATCGGTCGTGACCGCGCTGATGGGAACGAGCAGATGGGCAACCGGTTGGTTTATCGATAGCGCCAGATGCGCGACCATATTGGGCAGCAGGCGTTCGTCGGAATTGAGGACGGTAATCTCAATGGGGAACGCGCGGGCCTTTGCGTCCGCCTGAAACCCGAGCGCCGTCAGAGTGCCGGTGAACACACGTCCCGGCAAGGCGTCCACGGTGATCTTTGCGGCCTGCCCTTTATGGAGTGCAGGGCGGGAGCTTTCCGGGACGGAGAAGGTCACCTTGACGCGGTCGATGGCTCCGAGGCGGATCAGGGGCGTGCGGGGTGCGGTCATCTCTCCCGCTTCGGCCAGGGTGGCCAGCACGCGCCCGGTAAAGGGGGCGGCGATGCGACTCTTGCCGAGCGAGATCTCCGACTGATGGACGGCGGCGACGGCCTGGGCCTCCTGCGCCCTCAATCCCTCGATCTGATGGCGCAAAGCTCCCAGGCGCGTGTCACGGGTGTCGGCGATCCGAACGGAGGCGCGAGCGCTCTGGGTCTGCGCCGCGGCGGAGCGCACCTGCGCATCGGCGGCATCGACCTGGGCCGCCGCGGCGGCGATATCCTCCTGACGCGCGCCTTCGCTTGCCAGCGAAAGCGCCTCCTCCGCCGATTGACGCCGAGCCGTCGTCGCCTCCAGGGCGGCCTGAGTGCGGTCGAGCGACTGTTGCGGCGCGGCGCCTTCTTTGACCAACAGCACATTGCGCTCGTTCTCGATCTTCGCCAGTTTCTCGTCGCTGCGCGCCTGCGCCAGGGCCGCCTCCGCCTGCCGCAGCTCCTGCCGGCGTGTCAACGTCGCCGCCTTCTGCCTCCCGGCATCGGCCTGCGCGACCTGAGCACGCGCCTGCCTCTCCGCCGCAGACGCCTGATCCAGACCGGCGCGTGCCTGCTGCCGCCCCGCATCCGTCTCAACGATTGCACGGGCCAGTTCGCTTTCGGCCTGTTGGCGCGCCGCGACCGCCTGCGCGGCAGAGGCCCGAGCCGCATCGAGCGCAGCCCGTGCCGTATCGGTCTCCAGCGTCGCCAGAGTCGTCCCTGCAACCACACGATCGCCCTGCTGCACCGGTCGGCTGACGATAGGCCGCGCGACCTCAGCGGCGACGGTTGCAATGCGGAAAGGCTCTACCTGTCCACTCAGCGTATTCTGCCCCTGCACGATCCGCGACTGCACCGGGAGGGCTTCGACCAGCAGTGCAGGCCCTGAGGCGCTGGAAGACACCCGTGCCGCCCCTGTTCCCGACACACCCCCAGAACGCTTCTGCGCATGAACCAGATAGAAGCCGCTGCCTCCGACAGCGACCAAAGCCGTCAGCGAAAGGACAACGCGCGTAGCGAATTGATGTGGGTTCGGCATATCGATTCCTCCTGTCGAAGCACACGATAACGCGGCGAATATTATTCATTTCGTAAACTTATTTAACACTGTTTACTTGCGGGCAAAAAAATTAAACCGACTTATGCCCACATTCCACGCAGGGTATTTTCGATCAGTTCTTCCGCAAAGGTGTCGTACTCTTCAGGGGTCAGTTTGCCCAGTCGCCCGGAGAGCATCAGAGCGGCGGCCCCATGGATCTGCGCCCAGAGGACATGCGCGGCGATGTTTTCGCTGGCGAAGGGGCGCAGCAGACCTTTCGCGTTCGCCTCCTGAACGCAGGAGACGATAAATCCGAAGGCGCGCATCCCCAGATTGGCCTTGTCCATGCAGGCTTCGGAGCCGTCCGGCATCAACTGCGGCCCGATCTGAAACATGATCTGAAAATACTGTGTCTGGGCGCGTGCGAAATCGATATAGATGCGCGCGCCCTCCCGCAGGCGCTCGATCGGGTCCGGATTGTGAAGAACCTCGAACCGTTCCGCCAGCAGCGTGAACCCTTCCGAGGCCAGATGTGCCAGGATCTCTTCTTTGTCTTTGAAATAGAGGTAGATCGCCGTCGGAGAGTATTCGATCTTTTCAGCGATACGCCGCATGGAGACCGCGTGAAAATCCTCGGTCACAAACAGTTCCCTCGCCGCATCCAGGATGGCGCGCCGCAGATTCGCTTTCTCTCGTTCCCGCCGTTCCGCTGAAGCCACGACGCCCTCCTTCCCACAAAACTTAACAGTGTAAACATTATACACACGCTTTCCTCTTTTGTCAAGGCAGCCTCGTTTCCGGTCGATACCGGCTCGCAATCTTGACTTTCGCGCCGCTATCCGCTACAATGATTCGAAAGCGATCCCCCCGTTTTTCACGCCACGGAGTTGCACACTTGAAGAACGTATCCTTCGCTCGGCCTGTCCCGGTGGGCCTGGCCACTCTGCTTTTTCTATGCCTGCCTGCTGTCGTGTCCGCGCAGCTGAATGTTCCTGGCGGCGGTCCATCCGGCCGGACCGCCCCACCGGCGATGCCTCCTGAGGTGCAGAAAGCGGCGGAGCAGTATTCGCGCGCGGTGGCGCTGGATAAGGCGCATAAGTGGAAAGAGGCCACGTCGGCCTACGAAGAGTTCCTGAAACTCGCCGCCGCGGCGCATCTGCCCCCTCGTAACCTGATCGAAGTGAACGGCCGATTGACCTTTCTCTTCCAGGCGCTCGGCGAACAGAAGAAGGCCGAAGCGACCATGCTGCGCATCGTCGCGCTGGACGCCAAAAACCCCCTGGTCTATGTGCAGCTCGCCTCGCTCTACCATCAACAGGGCAAACTTCCGCAGGCGAAAGAGTACGCCACGCGCGCCCTCACTTTCAAGCCTACCTCCACCACCTCTGCGCTCGCCCATCATATCCTGGGTGCGATCGCGCTGGCCAAGCAGAATCCGATCGAGGCCGAGAAAGAGTTTTCCCTCTCCATCGACGCGGCTCCGCGCAATGCGCAGGGCTATCTGGACTACGCTTTTGCGCTGATGCAGCGTAAAAAGACCAAGGAGGCGCTGGTCGCAGTGCAGAGAGCGGCCAGTCTCGATCCGAAGATGGTTCAGCCGAAGGTCATGATGGCCGGCATCTATCAGGAACAGAACCGGCTGGCAGACGCCCTGGCGAAGTACGACGAGGTACTCCACACGGAACCGCGGAACACCATCGCGCTCTACAACCGCGCCGCCGTCCTGCATCGGCAGGGCAATGTGCAGGAGGCGATCTCGGCCTATCTCACGTTTCTCAACGTGATGCCCGGCAACTACGACGCCCACTATAACCTCGCGCAGCTCTACTACGCGATCGCAAACTACCAGGCGGCGCGCCTGCATTTTACGCAGGCGCACAACCTCGCCCCGAAAGATGCGCGGGCGCTGGCGAGTCTGGCCCTGACCGAGCAGAAAGAGGCCGGTCATCTCCAGGATCAGATACCTCGCCGCAATGAGTTCGCCGCATCGGAAACCCATTTTAAAGAGGCGATCGCGCTGGCTCCCAAAGACACCTCACTGCCGTTCAGTCTCGCCGCCTTACTCGAAGATACCCTGCGTTACGACGATGCGATCGCCATCTATCGCAAACGCATCGCCGAAGCTCCGAAAGAGATCGACTCCTATCGTCGCATCGCGCAGGCCTATACCAAGCAGCGCAAAGCGGCCGAGGTCGTGAAGATCTGGCGGGAGTACCGCGTACAGGACCCCAGGAACCCGGTCTCGTATCAGGAGGCGGCGGAGGTCGAGGAGAAATCGGGAAATTGGGCAGGCGCGCTGGAAGATTGGAACGCCCTGCTGGCGATCAAGCCCTCGAATGGAGTCGCCGGGAACGCCATGAATCATATGGCCGGGGATCTCGTCAAACTGAAGCGCCCGGAGGAGGCACGCGCCCGGTACAGCGCGGTGCTGGCGCTCGATGCGACCGGAAGTTCCGCCCCGAAAGAGCTACAGGTCGTCGAAGCGGCCGCCGTGAAGACCGAGCGCCTGGCCGCCATGCGTGGTATGGCGGCGCTGGCCTTGCAGGAGAAGAAGCCGGAAGAGGCCATCGTAGCCTGGGAGAAGATCAAGGCGGAACAGGCGGTCCTCTCCGCCAAGACCGGCCTGTACGATCCAGAGCCGTACCTCACCATCGGCAAACTCTATGAAGATCAGAAAAAGTACGAGGAGGCCGCTGCCCAGTACAAAGCACTGCTCCAGCTCACGCCGAAGAACGGCGAAGTCTGGGCGCAACTGGGGAAACTCTATGAGGGCCAGAACAAGCAGGAGGAGGCGATCGCCGCCTACCAGAAGGCCGCGGCGCTCTCGAAAACTCCCCTCCAGGACGGAATGCGCATTGCGCAGGCTTACCAGCGTTTCAACCAGCCGGACAAAGCGATTGCGCAGTATCAGCTTTTGCGCCGACAGTCTCCCCATGATGTATCGCTCCTGACCGCGCTGGCCCTGGCGCTGCGGCAAGCTGGACGGGATGCCGACTCCCTCGAAGTCTACGACACACTGCTCAAGGACGATTCTCAACTGGCCTGGGTCCGCGAATATAAAGCCATCGCTCTCCTCCATCTCAAACGCTATCCGGAGGCGCGGGCGCTCTACATCGCCCAGGTGGACAGGGCGCCACAGAACCGGCAGACCTATGCCGACCTTGCCAACGCCTTCAAAGAGGAAGGCAAGCCGGACGACTATCTGCTCTGGCTGCAGCCCCGGCTTGAAAAGAGTCCCACCAACTCCGTTCTGATGGGAGTCGTCCTGGATGAGTTTACGCGCCAGAACCGTGCGGACGCCGGATACGCCTATCTCAAAGGCATCGTGGCGCAGCACAAGACCCAGCGCCCGGTGCTGGAGGCGTTCGCCACGGTGCTGGCGGAGCACAGCAAACGCGTCGAGGCCATCGAAGTCTATCGACAGATCGCGGCCCTGGCGCCGAAAGATATCGGCGCGCAGTTGATCCTGGCCGATCAGTTGGATATGAATACCCAGAAAGACGAGGCCGCGAAGATCTATAAGGCCCTCCTCGCGCGTCCGGAGATTCCGGCAGATCAAAAACTGGCGCTTCACCGCAGATTCGCCCAGCGCTGCGTGCTTCAGGGCGATCTGGCGGAGGCCGTTCTCCAGTATCAGGAGGTCCTTCAGGCCAGCCCGAAGGACTACGAAGCCATCGCGGAGCTTGCCCAGACCCTTGTCGCCGCCCACCGCGAGAACGAGGCTATTCCCTACTACCGGAAACTGACGCAGGAGACGGCCTTGCCGACGGTCGCGCGTGCCGACCTCTTCTCCAAACTGGGCGACATCTACGCGCAGCAGAATCACAAGCCGGAGGCGATCGTCCAGTACCATGAGGCCCAAAAACTTAATCCGCAAGATCCCGCCGCTGCGGAGGGATTAAAGCGGTTGGGCGAGAAATAGACACTGCTTTCGAACCGGTTGATTTTTCCGCCTGGACTTCGAGAGATCGGCTTCACCGCCGAAACCATTCACCCGTAACGAACCCGTCAGGAGAAGAGACCCCGTGACCGTCGCTCCGTCCGCTATAGCCCCTGCGCTGGAGATGCGCAATATCAGCAAGCAGTATCCCGGCGTCCGTGCCCTCGATGATGTCTCGTTGAGCGTGGAGGTGGGCGAGATCCACGCCCTGCTCGGCGAAAATGGAGCGGGCAAATCGACGATGATGAAGATTCTCGCGGGAGCGCAGTCGAAAGACGGCGGGGAGATTCTGCTGAACGGCGTTCCGGTGCATATCGACAGCCCGCAGAAGGCGATGTCGCTCGGGATCTCCATCATCTATCAGGAGTTCAATCTGGTGCCCTACCTGAGCGCCGGAGAGAACATCTATCTGGGTCGCGAACCCCGCGCGGCCATTCCCGGCTTCGTCGATTTCAAAAAGCTGTACGCCGATGCGCAGGAGGTCCTGGACAAACTCGGCGTCAAGATCGACGCCCGCGCGCCCGTCAATACGCTCAGCGTCGCCGGCCAACAGATGGTCGAGATCGCCAAAGCCACCAGCAAGAAGTCGAAGATCATCGTCATGGACGAGCCGAGCGCGACGCTGACCGATCACGAACTCCGCGCGCTGTTCCGCCTGATGCTCCAGCTCAAGTCCGAAGGCGTCAGCATCGTCTATATCTCGCACCGCCTGGAGGAGATCGTCGAGGTCTGTGACCGGGCGACGATCATGCGCGACGGCCACCATGTCGCGACCCGAGACGTCAAAGACCTGACCCGTGAAGAGATCATCAAGCTGATGGTCGGACGCGAACTTAAAGACGCGATCCCGAAAGTGGCGGCGGAGCAGGGCGAGATCGCGCTGGAGGTGAAGCACCTGACCCGCAAGGGCGTGCTGCACGACATCTCCTTCACGGTGCGCAAGGGCGAAGTGCTGGGCATCGCCGGTCTGGTAGGCGCAGGGCGCACCGAGACCGCGCGCGTCATCTTCGGAGCGGACCCGATGGACAGCGGCAGCATCGAGATCTTCGGGCAGCCGGTGCGCATCAAGTCGCCGCAGGACGCGATCAAGCACGGCATCGGACTGGTGACGGAAGACCGCAAACAGCAGGGGCTGGTGTTGGGAATGGTCGTGCGCGAAAACACCACCCTCGCCAACCTGGACTTTCTCTCCTCTCTCGGCTTCATCAAACGCGGTGAGGAGCGCAACGTGGCAGAGAAGTACAAGACGGACCTGGCCATCAAGACGCCGACCATCGAGCAGACCGTCCACAACCTGTCCGGCGGCAACCAGCAGAAGGTCGTTCTGGCGAAATGGCTCTTCACCGGCAGCAAGATCCTGATCTTCGACGAGCCTACCCGCGGTATCGATGTAGGCGCCAAAGCGGAGATCTATAAACTGATGAACGAACTGGCCAAGAACGGCGTCGCCATCATTATGATCTCCTCGGAACTGCCGGAAGTCCTGGGCATGAGCGACCGCATCATCGTGATGCACGAAGGCCGTCTCACCGGCGAACTCTCCCGCGCCGACGCCACCCAGGAAAAGATCATGCACCTCGCCACCGGTGGGGAATAGATCCTCCGGAGGAGCGCGATGTTAAACCGACGCACAATGGTATTAGGCAGCCTGTTCCTGACTCAATCCGTTCCCTTTGCTAATGCAGCGGAGGGGCCGGGCGGAGTGACGCTGATGCCGACACCCAACGGGGGCATTCAGCCACAGGCTGCGGTCGATTCGCGGGGAGTCGTTCATCTTCTCTACTACAAAGGCGATCCGGCGGCGGGGGATCTGTTCTATGCGCGGATGCAGCCGAGAGAGACGCGGTTCTCCGCGCCGATCCAGGTCAACAGCCAGCCCGGCAGCGCGATCGCGATGGGGACGATTCGCGGCGGCCAGATCGCCGTCGGGGCGAACGATCGGGTGCATGTCGCCTGGAACGGTTCGAATAAGGCGGAGCCGAAGGGTCCGGGCGCCAATCCAAACCCGATGCTCTTCACCCATCTGAATGCCGCGGGAACGGCCTTCGAGCCGCAGCGCAATCTGATCACCTGGGCCGGTGGCCTGGATGGCGGGGGCACGCTGGCGGCGAGCCGTACGGGAGACGTCTACGTCGCGTGGCACGCCAACCCGAAGAGCGACGGGGAGGAGAACCGGGCGGTCTATCTCGCCCACTCCACGGATAACGGACAGACTTTCGCCCGGGAGCGCCGGATCAACTCTGTGCCGACGGGTGTCTGCGGATGCTGCGCTCTGCGCGCTTTCGTCGATCGCGACGGTAAGGTCTACGTTTTCTATCGGGCAGCGACGGAGAAGATCTATCGGGATATGTATCTTCTGACCTCCGCCGATAAGGGGGCGACGTTCCGCTCTGAGAAGGTCCATCCCTGGAACCTCAACGCCTGCCCCATGAGCAGCTCCTCGATGACGCAGGTTCGAACCGGCGTTCAAGCGGCCTGGGAGACGAAGGAACAGATCTATTTCGCCGACTTTCGTCCGGACGGCTCCCGCCTCACTCCCCCGCTCTCTGCGCCTTCCGGGGGGAACGGGCCGCGCAAACATCCGATCGTGGTCGCGAATGCCAACGGGCAGACGCTTCTCGCCTGGACCGAGGGAACGGGCTGGAGTCGAGGCGGCTCTGTGGCCTGGCAGGTCTATGGTCCGGATGGCCCGCTCCCGACCCTACAGGGCCGGCAGCCGGGCGTTCCCGTCTGGGGACTCCTGACTGCGTTCGCCCGCCCGGACGGCGGATTCACCTTGCTCTACTGACATCAAGCAATGAAACCGCACCGGCCTCTTGCTTCGTCTATCTGAGTATACGGGGAGGGAAGCGGACCGCCGTAAGCGGCATGCAGAACAGAGATCGTTTCCCGGCGTCGGGTCACAAACCCGCGCGAACAGGAAGAAGGCTATTTATGGCTGGTGGAATGCAGGGCGGATACCCATCCGCACCTATGAAGAGACAGGGGAACGGTGGTCTCCTGCTCTGGAGTCTCGTTGGATGCGGTGTGATTGCGTTACTGGTGGTGGTGATTGGAGGCGTTTTACTGTCGAAGACCCTCAAGGGCAGCCCCGGGGCCAAAGGGATGATGAATGTATTGTCGTCGATGGAGCCGGCCGGGCAGAGCATGCAGAAGGTCGAGGTCGCTCTGGAGGACTACCGGAAGGACCACAACGGCAAGTATCCTGCCAAACTGGACGAACTCGTCCCGAAGTATGTGAGCGACAAATCCGCTTTTGTCTGCGGGGAGGGTGACAGCGCAGCGCCGATGGAGTATACCGCGCCCAAGTCCAGCGATACGGAGGGCTTTGTGGTGGTGCGCGCGCATATCGGCGACCTGACGTTGGTCCGTACCCAGGTACAGAGGATGTATGTCTGTCTCCTGAAAAACGGGCAGGTCGTCTCGGAGCAGAACGTGCGTACCATCATGCCCAAGTACAGCAAAGACGCGAGCGAGGCGAAACGCACGTACTGAATTCGCTCTTTCCGCAATTTCGGGAACAGTTCGGTTCTTCTACAGTCTATCGTATAGCCGCCAGGGATGTCTCTCGCGGCTATACGCATAACCCAAGAGGAAATTGAACGATGGCCCAACCGCGCACACTCCATAGCTCTGTCGATAAGACCCGTACACGGCGCGAGGTCCGCGCTGCACTGCGCGAGGTGCGTCAGGCGGCGCGTCCCAATGTCTTTTCGCTCCGATCCGGCCTCTCTATGCTGGTCGCACTGGCCGCCGGGAGTCTGGTGGCCTGGCGCAGTATCGAGGCCGGACTGCACGCTTCCCCGACCGACACACCGCTCCAGCCGATCACGCCCCGCACCGTGGTCCCTGCCCAGCCTCAGAGCGCCCGCCCGAGCAAACCTGTGGACGAGCGCGCGGCGGAACGCCCCAAGAGCGCGGCGACCGGGGTAAAAGCGGCCGGCTTCGTAGGACAGGCAAAAGAGTTTCTGGCCCGTTTCAACGACGATGAGTGCGGAATGCGCGCGCAGTCGATCGCTTTTGTCGGCATTCTGTCGTTGATTCCGGTGCTGTTGTTTGCGGTGGCGGCGCTGGGCTTTTTCGTTTCGCCGGACGATGCGATGCGCTACATCCATGAGTTGGCGGCGCGTGTCCTGCCCGGAGCAGAGGCGACGAAGGCGGCCGACCAGGTGATTCAGCAGACCGGTCTGCTCAAGTCCGCCCAGGAGATCATGCGGGCGCGCGGCTGGGCATTGGCGATCGGTGTTCTCTCTCTGATCTGGGCAGGCGTCGGGATCGTCAGCAACGCGATCCCGTCGATGAATGCCGCCTGGGAGGTCAAGGAGACGCGCGGGTTCGTCAAGTTGAAATTGATCAGCCTGGGCGTTTTTCTGGGCGGCGGCCTGCTGTTCCTGCTGTCGCTGCTGCCCTCTTCCGGCCCCGACTTTGTTCAGAGCCTGCATATTGCCGCGCTGGGCCTGCCGAAGCATCCTCCCTTCTGGCTGGCGACGCTGATGCAGGTCGGGTTCGAACTGCTGGCCTGGGCGATCGATATCGCGCTGTTCGTGCTGATCTATCGCGCCCTGCCGAATACGAAGGTCCAGTGGAAGGCGGCCCTCTTCGGAGGAGTCGTCATCGGGTTTCTGTGGGAACTCTTCAAGAAGCTTTTCGCGATCTATCTGGCGCACTCGGGCGCAGCGGACAACAAACTCTATGGCGCGTTCGGCGGCGTCGTGCTGCTCGTCACCTGGATTCTCTACTCCTCCACGATCCTGTTGGGAGGAGCCATTCTATGCAAAATGTATCAGGAGCATAAGGAAGAGGGCGGCGTCGCGCAGAAGGCTTCCTGATCCCCCTTTCAAAGGTCTTTCATGAAACCTCTGCCCGCGCAAAATCTGTTGGTGGCCTTGCATGGGAAGGCCCGGGTGACGATCGGGCTGGACACGCCGGAGACCCTGCGACAGTTCTCGGATGCGCGTGGTCTGACCTGTCCGGGGTGTGGGGGAATCGTGGTGCTCCATGCAGGAACGGTACGGGCGCATCATTTCGCGCATCTGCCGGGCGCGGTCTGTAGCCTGCCTGCGTCTGAGCCGGAGACGGAAGAGCATCGCGCGGGGAAGCTGCTACTTGCGGAGTGGCTGCGGGCCAGTCTGCCGGACGCGGAGGTTCTGATTGAAGCCTTTCTGCCCGCGACGGGACAGCGCGCCGATGTGCTGGCGGTTCTGCCGGATCGCAGTCGGATCGCGCTGGAGTATCAGTGCGCGCAGTTGTCGGCGCGCGAGTGGCGCAGGCGGCATCGGCAGTATCGGGAGGCCGGTTTCCAGGATCTCTGGATTCTCGGTGGCTCCCGGCTGATCACGACAGGTCCGGAGACGGCAGGCGCTCCCGCAGTGGAAGGCAAGAAGCGGCAGGGTAAGACGGTGGTGCTCCGGACGACGGAACTGGAGCGTACGCTGCTGTCGGACGGTGCGCCGCTGCTGTTTGCGGACTCGATGGGCGAACAGATGCCGATCGGAACCCTGGCCCGCTTCCGTCCCGATGCGGACGCGCAGGCGCACCGCCCGCAGGGCCAACTGGTACGCCGCGCCCTGCTGCCGCTGCCCTTTCCCTTTCACCTGCTCGACTGGCCCGGTCGTGCTCAGGCGGATGCGCCTGCCCTCGCCCCCGTCGCCGCTCCCTCCCACCCCAACGCTTCTCCGACGGCCTCCGACTTCTGGGTCTGGCAGTGGCTTGCGCAGCGCTATCAGGTGACTCCGGAGACCCTGCCCGCGTTTTTTGGCCTCAAGCTTACCGGCGAAGAGGCGTTTAGCTGCGGCAGCACGGCCTGGCAGGCCGCTATCTACTATCGCTTCATCCATCGCTGCATCGGAGACGCCTGGTGGCTCGGCGAGATCGAGGCATGGGCACGCCACTATCTTCCGATCGCGCGCCCGGTTCGTCTGGGACGTCTGCGCGCCGCGCTCTCCGACTACCAGGAAGCGCTGGCCGCCGCAGGAATGCTCTCGCTCCCGATGGGCTATGGCCGCACCAACGCCCGCATCCTCGCCGATCTCACCACCCTCCCCACCCCGCCCGACCGCGCCGAAGTCCTGCGTATCGTCCGCTACCGCCGCACCCTCGCCCGCGAAAACGCCGCCTCCTACAACAGCCGCTAATCCTCTCCACACAACGCAGCCGCCGCCTACCTCAGCACGACGACCTTTCCGCCCGCCTCCTTCTTCTCGATGTCATAATCTGCCTCGACGAGGCCAGCCACTGCGGATTAGCAAACTATTTCACCAACTCCCCAAATACCCGCGGTTCGGGTACGGTTTCGGGTACGTCTTCCTGCGATACTCTCCTTGTCTTTAATACTCTGCCTGTCAGAAGAGATGAGAGGAGAATCTTGATGTCCCAAAATCCCGAGCCTTCATTGTCTACCGCCGAGAGGCTTATCACCCGTCGTGCCACTCTCGGCGGCCTGGTGAGCGCCGTCCTGATCCCCATGCTCGTCGGAAAATCCTCTGCGTCCGGCGCTGCACCGTTGGAAGCGCAGTCTCCGGCAGCGCAGGCATCCGTCCCGGTCACCGCATCGCCGGTCGCGCGAATGCTGCACACCACCTCCGTTCTGCCCAACGGGCGTATTCTGGTGGTCGGGGGCGTGGGGTCCGCAAACCGCGCGCTCTCCAGTGTACAGATCTACGATCCGATCCAGGACCTCTGGACCGACGCCGCCCCCATGAAGGGCGCGCGATTCCAGCACGCGGCCACGGTCCTCTCCACCGGGCAGGTCCTGGTGACCGGAGGTCTCTATCGCAGTTCCACACCGCTTGTCGCCGGAGAGATCTACGATCCCGGCACCAATAGCTGGAGTTCCGCCCCCACGATGCTGACACCGCGTTACGGCCATACGCTCGCGGCCATGACGGATGGGCGCGTCATCGTCATGGGCGGCAGCAACAGCAAACCGCTCTCCAGCGTCGAAATCTACCTCCCTTACCCCAATCTCTGATCTGGTTGGGAGCGACTACAAATACACGAAACGGCACGCCCAATACGCGGCCACAGAAGGAGCAACTCCGATGGCAATAGATATGTTTCTCGTCCTGAAACCCAAATCCGGTCTCCCTGCTTTCAAGGCCGAAACCGCCGACGCCACGTTCGCGAGATACGTGAGCATCCCTGTCGTCAATTTCGCGCTGGGCTACGCCATCCCATCCGTGGGGGCGAGACTGACCTTTCAAAATCTCAACCTCGTCTTAAACTCCGTGGCCAACTCCCCAGGATTTCTGACAATGGCCAACCTGAGTCAGACTTTCGATAGCGTGACCCTGTATGTCCGCAATACCACCGGCACAACCGGCGCGCTTCATGTCACTTCCATCTACCATTTCGGCAACGTCCGAATCGCGGCGGTTACTATGGACGGAAACACGGGGGACAATGCGCCGGTCGTAAACTTATCCCTGAACTTCACCCAGTTCGCGCATCACGGTTCCAGCACTGGCGCCACCGGTGTCGTGACTTCGGGTCTCGTTGGGACCGCCGACCTGAACACTGTTCAGTGGAGCGAACCCGCGCTCGACGGCCCAGGCTGGGTATAGAGAATCTCGATCCCTGCCCTTGCAGGTCTATTCCTGAACTCGACAGCATCGCTATGCGCATAGGTATAGGCGTCGGCGGAGAGCAGAGAACTCTCCGCCGATTTTCTCAGCACAGACGACACAGGAGGGAAAGCGAACTAATTGCGAAACAGTACGTCTCTGGATGCAGGTGTGCGATGCTTTGAGGCGTGAAAACTCTCCCGGAGGACGATGATGCGTGGATGGATTCTGACGATGCTGCTATGCTGTTTTGCCCTGCGCCCGGCGTTTGCGGACGCCCCGGTTCCGACCGCGCGACAATGGCAGGTGGAGGGTGTGGCGAGGCAGGCGCTTATCTGCATCCCTGCGGCGGCGACGACGACGAAAATGCCTGTCATTTTCGCCTTTCATGGGCATGGGGGCAACATGCGGAACGCCGCCAACAAGTTCGGATACCATCGCCTGTGGCCGGAGGCGATCGTCGTCTATATGCAGGGTTTGCCAACTCCGGGTCAACTCACCGATCCCGCCGGCAGGCTGAACGGCTGGCAGAAGACGGCGGGCGACCAGAACGACCGGGACTTGAAGTTTTTCGATGCGGTGTTGGCTTCGCTGAAGAAAGAGTACCAGGTTGACCCGAAGCGCATCTTCGCGACAGGGCATTCCAATGGCGGCGGATTCACCTTTCTTCTCTGGGCCGAGCGCGGCGAGACCTTTGCGGCTGTCGCGCCTGCCTCCGCGGTCGCCGGGAAGAGCCTGCCGCGCCTGAAGCCCAAGCCTGCGATCGAGGTGGCCGGGGAGAACGATCCGCTCGTGCGCTACGCGTGGCAGCAGCAGATGATGGACGCCGTACGCAAACGCAACGGCTGCGACGCCGTCGGCAAACTCTGGGCCAAGTCCGGCTCCCTCACCGGCACGCTCTACCCTTCGAAGGGCGGCACGCCCTTCGTCTCGCTCCTCTATCCCGGCGGTCACGCCTTCCCGGACGAAGCCCCGGCGCTCATCGTCAAGTTCTTCAAAGAGCAGACAGGGTAGCCCCGACAAAAGCCGCCCTGCATCGACCCCTTTTTATAGAGGAAAGGACACGGTTCTTTATGGCCGCTGACAACATGCGTGATCTGCACTACATCGACTTTCGACAACATCCCGAACACTATCGTATCGGTCGCGGCGAACAGGGCGTGCTCTCCGTCGAGCCTTACAAATCGGAGATCCTGCCCCACTGGCGTTTCAAAACTTTGCCGGAAGCCGAAACTTCCGCCGCTAAAATCTATGCGCTCTTTCTAGCCTACAAAAACGCGGGGGATTTTGTCGGTATGGACATGGCGCGCAAGTTCTTGCAGATAGGGAGATCAATTGGCCCGGATTGCTTTGATGTCCTCCTGCGACCAAGGGTGCCCGTCCGGATAAATTAGCCCGTGGAATGGCATTGTCGGCTCAGGCGCCCCCTTTGGACTGCCCCACGGAAAACGACAATTGTCTCGACCGATCATCAGTTCCCAGAGCGCCCATCCCGTCTTTCTGGCGGAGAAGTATTTCACCAGTTTGGGTACGTCCACGCCCGGTCGGTCCAGCGTCTCGGTGCAGAGGTGCTCTGATCCCCCATCTCCCAGCACCATCTCCTGGCTCGCGGGCGCTTTTGGGTCCAGATAGGAATGGAAGGTGGGGAAGTCCGAATAGTAACTGCCGTAGAACGCGCCGCCTCCCGTCGCGCTGATCGGGGTTTTACACCCGGTTTCCTTAATCCACCGGTAGCTGTCCGCCAGCAGCGGAAGGGTCGTCGCATGGGAGGGCTCGTTGTAGGTCTGCCAGAAAAGGATGCGCGGGTCGTCCCGGTGTGGCTGGACAATGGACTGAACATAGGCCTTGAGCCGGGTTCGATATTCCGAGTAGTGCCGATCGATGATATCACGGCCAGGGCAGCCCTGCATCTGGCTGTTGTGCACTCCCGGCACGGGGTCCCCATAGGGAGCGAGATGGGGAGGCTCCACAGTGCCGACATCGTCAAAGAGGATAAAGGTCACCTTCAGGTGACGGGCATCTGCGCGGCGTAGGAAGTCTTCAATGTGGTCGAGATACGTCCTGCCGTGCTTTTGCCAGAGAAGAAAATGGAGATAGACCTCCACGGTGTTCAACCCGGACGCCTCGGCATATGCAAGCTCGCGGCTGACGGCGTCCGGGTGATACTCCTCCCACATCTGGTAAGAGTTCACGCTTTCCGAGGTGATGAAAACGGCGCCCTTGACGTGGGACCAGTTGCGAACAACCGGGGAGCGCGGCGTGGTCGCCACGGTGCTGATCCGAATATTGTCGAAGGTCGCACGGTTATTGTCCGCCTTCAACCCGACAAACCCCGCCGCGAGATGCCTGTCGTCAAACTCGGTGATGGCCGGAACGTTCAGATCGCCCGCCCAGACCCAGAGGTGCGGTCCCTTGCACATTACCTTCAGGTGAACGGGCCGTCCAGCTTGCACCATGCCGTGCACCCTGGCCTCCTGTAACAGCGCGAATTCAGGAAAGCGATAGAGCTGCACGATGGCGTAGCCCGCGGCCAGTTTGCGAATGCACGCGTAGTAACCGCCGCTCGCGCTTCCCTTGGATTGTGTGGCCATGCGAACAAGGAAACCGCTGCTCACGTCGTCGCGCTCGACGGTTATATCTCCTTGGATGGTGAGGTCCCGTGTCTTCCTGAATAGGTCGCCGGGGCCTCCCCAGAATATCTGACAGTCGCCCTGGGTTTGTAACGCGGGGCTGCCATTCGTCCTCTCAACGGAAACGCCCGCCCCATAAGAGTTCCATTCCCCGGTATGGCCGTCTTCAAAATCCGCGGATAGGATCACCCGGTCCGTTTGCCTCCGGGATGAAGCCGGTTGCCCGGTTGCCAGGGCGCAGACGAACAGCACCAGGATGAGGTGAGTCAACAATATGTGGATGGATAAGCGCATATCAGAGGACTCCTCCGTGCGTTCACCGTTCAGGAGACGGAACCGCTTTCGCTTGGATCCAGACCGGAACCCGCCGCTACCGACGAAGGGTCGTCACGGGAGGGTGAGATTAATCAAGAGCCACACTGCTTCTGGCGGACCGACAATCCTGACAGCACAGAGCTGCCTATACCGGGATGAGGGCAGTCCTACTTTCGGCCGGGCGCCCCGGTCGTCTTAAGAGTAGTTGATCGGAGCGTGACGAGTTGTAAGGGGCCTACGTCCGGAATCACAACAACGCCGTCCCGCATGGTCACCGTGCCTTCATCGACGTCGCGCAGGGTCGAGCTGTTGCGATGCATCCGAAACTTCACCGCTCGGGCTGCAGCGAGTTCCGGCAGATGCAGCGTGACGTTGAAGGTCCGCGCCACCTGCCCTGTGTTGTCGCGGTCGAACTGCGTCATGGCAGGGAATACGAAATCATCAGATGTATAGTTGCTCAACGCCACCACCCACGCCCCGTCCGGGTTGCGCGCGGCCGCAGCCGTCAGGCGGGGCTTACGACCGTACGTCCAAGTCATCTCCCCTTCCCTCCCTTCGGCTTTCCCTTCCGGTGAACTTTGTACCGCTCGGAAAACGGCGCCAGGGTCAAAGGTCTGGCTCAGCCGCTTGAAGTAGTAATACTTCAGGAGCGGCAGGTACCAATCTCCAGAGCGGTCGGGCTGATACTCGATCAGGCGCGGCACGTTGTCGAAGGCTTCTGGCCATTTATCCACCTCCTCCGCGCCCAGGAACCAGACCCAGTGAGTGACCTGATGGTTCATGTCACTCAGGAAGCGCGAGGCCATGGAAGCCGCCTGCCGGGCATCCAGCGGCGGCTCGCTCGGAGGCAGTCCAACGCCTCCGCCCGACTCAGTGATCCAGAACTCCTTGATGTTTTGCCCGCCTGCACCGGTGACGAATTGCGCCTCCGCTTCCCGCGCCGCCATATTGTAGGAGTGGGTGGCGATCCCTGCCAGGCTGCCCCACGCGCGCGGGTCCGCCTTCAGTGCGGCCAGAAAGCTGTCGGTCACATCATCGTTGTTGGGCTGCTCGGTCGCCACGATCCGTACGCGTTGGAGACCGCGTCGGTCCAATTCCGTGCGCAGGGCACGGACGGTGCCGGCCATCGTTGCGGGCGTAAACCAGGGAGGCTCGTTGGCCACACCCGTTACGTCGATGTGGATGCCATGCTTGTCCCGCAGCAGCTGGATGAACTCCGCGATGAGCGCGGCATAGCGGCCCGCCTCAGAGGCTTTGATGAGTGAATTGGGTTTCGTAGGGTCTTCCAGCAGGTAAGCAGGCACGTGATCCGGCGCGAGCAAAAGGGTGGTGACACCATAGGCCCTCGCATCAGCGATCACGCCCGACCTGGCGTAGGCTTCGAGAAAAGGAGCGGGGTTGCGCGGACCGGCGGCAGGAGCGAAGGTCGGTACGTCCCACCACAGGCGCAGGACCTTCAGGCGCAGGTCGCGGAACAGCAGTTGCGCCAGGAGCGCACGGCGTTCCGGCGTCAGCCTGTTGTAGGGGAGACGGAAGTTGTTCTGACTGATGCCCAGGCCGCCGAAGACCTGGCGCGCGCCAGGCAGCACGGTAACGGTCACCCGCTCGGCCGTTTGCTGAGGTGTTTGCGCCGACGGTGAACCCGGCCTTCCCGTTCCGGCGCTCCTTTCGGCTTCTGATGTGTATGCTACGCCTAAGGTTGGCGCCCACGCAGTGATCGTGATGAGCATGCCGAGCGCCCAGAATGCCTTCGATGATTTCATCCTCTTGTCCCTTCGGCCGCATCCCACTCTATTCATCCCTCTTCTCGGCCGGCATTTTCGTGGCTGCCATGTACGGGAACAGAACCCTCTGCCCCTCACCCGGCGCGAATTCCTGGGGGATCAGCCACGCCGAAGGTTCGGCTAATTGCGCCTCAGCCGCAAGGCTGTCTCTGCGCCCGTGGCAGGAGAAACCAGTGTACGACTGCCGCTTTGATGCTGGAACTCCTCGGTCTTGTCGACTTTCCCGGTCAGCGTATCCATCCATTCCGCGCGGTATCGGCCGGCGGGCAGATCCAGGTCGAGGCTGCAAGGCGCGCTGCCTTCGGGCCACGGCAGATTGACGCTCCAGTAGAACCCCAGGACGGCATCTGTCCGGGTCAGGCGTGGCCGGCGGAAGCCGGTCCCCTGGAAGTACTCTCCCTTGAGCCCCGCTCCCTTGCCGTCGGGTGTCGAGAGGCATTCGTTCGGGACGACCTGCTTTTCCTGGCGATTTGACGACCAGTAGAGTTTAGCTGTCGCGTATCCCCGCACAAACGCATACTCCATCGTGATCGCCACCGTCTGCCCCGCGGCCAATGTCACCTGGCAGGTGTCCTCGACCTGAGCTCTGGAGGCGCTGTTGTCAATCACCTTACGGCCATTGATCCACAGCCGCACGCTGCCCTCGGTCTCCGTGGAGAAGGTATAAGTCCCTGCAAACCGCGGCGTCACAAAGCCGGTCCATCGCACGGAAAACTGCCCGTTGGGACCCAAGTACACGGCGTACGCCTTCTCTGTCTCCGCTAGTGCTCGCGCGGTCATGCCCTCCGGCACACTTCTTACGAGTTTGTTGTCCGGCGCCATCCTCACGAAGTCCATGCTGTTCATAAATTCGGCCAGATACCTCAACTGCTTTCGGAGTGCTGGACTGCCGCCTCCCCACTGGCCGCCGGGGTTCACAAAGGTCCCGTCCTCGTGCCCGACTGCGAAGGAGTAGTCCAGGTGGCTGAACAGCGCGCCGCCAGCGAGTACGAACTCCCAGGCTTCTCTGCGGTAGGGGGCATCCTCTGTACCTTTGAATCCTGTCTCGTTAACGCCGATGGCTCTGTTCAGCTTCTGGTTCATCGCGACAACGTCGGGGCCAGCGTAATGGAAGTTAAACAACGAGACTCTCGGGTCCAAACCCTCGATAGGGAGCTTCCCCGTTGCCCCGCTGTCGACGTTCTGGGAAACCAAATGCCTTACCGGGAGTTCCGTTTCGGTGGCGGTCACGACGTCGGTAATGTGCTTCTCCCAGGGGGAAGTAACCCCCTGGCCATAGGGTTCATTGCAGATCTCGTAGTAGACGTTGTCGAACCGGTTCAGTGCGACGACGATTCGCCGGACCATCTCTTCCTCAATGGACAGGAGACTATCGCTCCGATCCAGCGTGAAGACGTCAGATCGTTGGCACCTGCCCACGCCGTTGATATTGTTCGCAGAATTGAGCGGGCTGAGCTTCCACTGGTTGAAGCGGTCGTCGTAATACGGGCAGAAAAGGGAGACCTCGACGACCACTCCCCGGTCGGACGCCTTGGCAACAAAGTCCTGGAGACGAGAAAAGAATGCCGCGTTCCACCGACGCAGATCGAATTTGTTCCCTCCTTTTGGGTACCCGGGAGTGTCGCTTCTGGCAAAAGGACACAGGAGTTCGCCCGGGGCGGGATCCAGCGTGTTGCCCTTTTGCTGGGCACCCTGGCCGTTGTCCTCGACATACAGCCCCGTGAACAGCCGGGTATGGTTTAGACCGGAGAGCTTCAGCGTATCCAGGTACTTCACGTAGTCGAAACGGCGGTTGAGCACGGCTCCGTAATGTTCCCCCGAGCCAACGAGTAAAGTCGGTTTACCCCGCCAGATGAAATAGCGGGGGTTGCTGAGGTGAAGCGCTAGAACGCTTCCTCGCTTCGGCGGCGCAGTGCCTTCTTGAAGGGCGTCGTTAGCCGCGTGTATATGCGCTTTGGCCTTCTGGCCGGGCAGGTGGAACCTTCGCGAGGCCCCCATGTCGGACGCGCAGGTCATGTGGGCAGGCGCCACCCGTAGGGGGCCGCCCACAGCAGGCAACCCCGCAATGACGCTAAGCAACACCGAAAGGGCTATAGATTGAATCATTATTCATATTCCGTGACAGACCAAAGAAGTCGGGGTTGTGAAGCAGCAGGTCATGACGCGCAAGTGTTTCCAGAAATCTTCGTTGGGGAAGTTGTCTGCTGTGTTTCACGCCTGAAACACAGATGGGAACGAGCGGTTGGCGATGCGCATGTACAGCAAGGCCAGTTGCTCCACCTTGTTAAAAGGCGTTGCAAGCGGCCATACGAGCGTAACGCAGGAAGTATTTGATAGGAAATGCCGCCGGTTCAGCAGGGATACAGACGCGAGACAGTGATAATAAAATGATGTATGTGTGGCTGTTATGTTCCGTTTGGCGTGTCTTCTGTGATAGACGCGACTCAGACATAGCCGAGAGGTTGCATACCGAGCGCATCCATCACAGCCTCCAGAGAGGTTTGCCGCAGCGTTGCCAGTTCTACCAGGAATTTCATGCGGCGAGCATGGGCGATCTCCCGTTCGTTGGTCAGGGCGATCAATTCTGCATACTCATCGTGCGTCAAGTTCTCATCGCGGCGCTTCCACGTCAGCGCATGATAGCGGTCCCAACCCTCTGGTGACCAGCCTTCGTTGATCTTCTGAAGAAGGTCCGCCTCTGTAATCTCTGACGTCGGTCGGGCCGTGCGAGCGGCTTGAGCGAGCAGACGGGATGCAACTTCCCCCATCGCGTTGCCTTCCTGACGACTGAGGCGTTCTAAACGATTTTCGGTCTCCGCATCCACTTCTATTTGCAAGGTAGACATAAGTAGAATTCTCCTCTCCTCCTATTATCCGTTTTCCGTTTGTTACTCTTTCAGACCGCTCAGGGCGATACCTTGAATGATATGGCGTTGAAACAGCAGAAAGGCCACGATGACAGGCAGCGTGCAGAGCACGCTGGCGGCCAGCGTCAGGCCGTACTCTGCGTAGTAAGAGGTCTGAAACAGCGCGATCCCGACCGGCAGCGTGTACTTGTCCACCGAGTCGAGATAGACCATCGGCCCAAGGAAATCGTTCCAGGAGCCGATGAAGGTGAAGATGCCCAGGGTGGCGAGCGCGGGCTTGGAGAGCGGGAGCAGGATATGCCAGAAGATCCCCCAGCGCGAACAGCCGTCGATCGCCGCGGCCTCTTCCAACTCTTTCGGGAGGCTGACGAAGAACTGATGCAGCAGGAACACCCCGAACGCCCCCGCGCCCGCCGGAACGATCAGCGCGGTCGGCGTGTCCAGCCAGCCCAACCGATTCAGGATCAGGTAGACCGGAACCAACAGAATCTGGCCGGGAACCATCATCGTCGCGACAACGGCGCCGAAGACCCATTTTTTGCCCGGCAGATCGAGCCGGGCGAAGGCGTACGCGGCCAGGGAATCGACCGTCAGGACCAACAGCGTCGCCGCCGAGGAGATAAACAGGCTGTTGCCGAACCAGCGCGCTATCGGAATCTCTTCCGGGCTGCCCAGAATAGCGCGGAAGTTCGCCAGGGTGGTCGCGCGCGGCAGCAGGCCCTGGAAGTGCACGATCTCCGAATCCGGTTTGAAAGCCGTGATGAGAATCAACACGAGGGGAAAGACGAACAAGAGCGCCCCCAGGGCCACCAGCCCTTCATAGAGCCAGGGTCGCCGCCTCGCGCCCGCAGGGTTCCCTGCCCCCTCCGCTCTCTTCGATTCATGTCTCTTCGATTCGTGATTTTGCGGATCCTCTGTCAGCATCACCGCTCCTTCATCAGGCGGAACTGCGCCAGGGAAAAGACCGCGATCACCAGAAACAGCAGCCAACTCAACGCCGCCGCGTATCCCATCCGGTAGTTGTTGAAGGCGGTCTCGTAGATATACTGGACCAGCGAGCGGGTGCTCATCTCCGGCCCGCCGCGCGTGATCATAAAGGTCTGTCCGAACACCTGAAAGGCCCCGATGACGTTGATGACGACGACGAACAGCAGTACAGGGCGCAGCAGCGGCAGGGTGATATAGCGGAAGCTCTTCCAGCCCGTCGCCCCATCCAGCACCGCCGCCTCGTGGTACTGCGGGGGGATGTTCTGCAGCCCCGCCAGCAGCACCACCATCGGCCCGCCCACGGTCCACCAGAGGGTCATCAGCACGATGGAGAGCATGGCCCAGTGCGTATCCGTCAGCCAGGGAACCTTGATTCCAAAGCGGCCCAGATAGGCGTTGAACAGCCCGAACTCGCTGTTATAGAACCACCGCCAGAGGATACCGGCCACGCTGATGGTGAGGATGGTCGGCGTAAAGTAGGCGGCGCGATAGAAGGCCTGCCGTCGGCCGTGCAGCGACTTCAGCCCAACGGCGAGCAGCAGGGCGAGGCAGACCGTGAGCGGAACCGCGAGCGCCACAAACTGGAACGTCGCGACCAACGATCTCCAGAAGTAGGGGTCGCGGACGGCTTCGGCGTAGTTCCCCAGGCCGGCGAATCGCGGCGGAAGTTGCGAGAGCATCTCCCAGCGGAACAGGCTCAAGCGAAGCCCATACAGGAGCGGCAGGACGACAAACAGCCCGAACAGCGTCAGGTAGGGCAGCGCGTAGAGGTAGCCGGACCAGCGGCGCAGCGAACGGCTGCGGGTCATCGCTCGCCTCCCGACCCGGCGTTACGCTCGCGCGCCATGATCTTGTTGATGTTGGCGGTCGCCGTGTCCAGCGCCTCTTGCGGCGTGGCGCTCCCCCGAAGCGCCTTCTCAACGGCGTTGTTGAACTCCGTCTGGTACTCGAAGATGAACGGCAGTCGCGGCAGGTAGACGACGTAGGGTATCTCACGGGCGAACGCGGACTGCACGGCCATCCCCTTGAACCTGGGCGTCTCGCGCAGGCTCTTGCGGACCGGTATCTGGCCGCCGGCGGCCCAATCCAGGCTGTTGTCCGAGAGGAACTTGATGAAGCGCCAGGAGGCCCGCAGCTCCGGTCCCTGGAGATCGCTGCGCAGACAGAGGTTATGCGAACCGGCCCAGACCGCCCGGCGCCCTCCGACGTCCGGCACGGGCGCGCCGCCGAAGTCGAGGTCCTGCTGCTTCTGCAGATCGGCCAGCATATAGATGCCCTCGAACACCATGCCGATTTTGCCCTGTCGGAAGCCGATCCAGGCGTCGTAGTTCTCCGGCGGCGGGGCGACCTTGTATTTCCGAATCAGATCCACGCAGAACTGCAGCGCGGCGACGTTGCGCGGGCCGTTCATGATGCAGCGCGTGTCGTCCGGCGTGAAGAACTCCCCGCCGAACTGCAGCATAAAGCTGTAGACGTTGGATTCGAAGTTGGTGAAGACAAAGCCCCACTGATCGGGCTTTCCGCCCGACGCGGGCCGCGTCAGTTTCCGCAGAGCCTCCAAAAACTCGGCGCGGTCCGTGGGCGGCTTCGGCTCTCCCCGCGCGTCCACGATTCCGGCCTCGCGGAACAGGCGGCGGTTGTAGTACATGCCCATCGGCCAGATGTCGAGCGGCGCTCCGTAGTGTTTGCCGGCGACGGCGACCCCCTGCCAGATATTGGCATCGATGTCGTGCACATCGATGCCGTCAGGCTGCGCGCAGAGATCGTCCACGCCGCGCACGAAGCCGGATTTGGCAAAGCGGGGAATCGCCAGCGTCTGCAGCACGAAGACCTCCGGCGCGCGTCCGCCGAGTCCCGCCACGAAAAGTTTGTTGTAGTAGGTCGCCCAGTCCATGCGCTGCATCAGCACATCGACATCGGGGTTCTCCTGGTTGAAGCGTTTGACCAGGCGTAACATGGTGCGACCGTCCGGCCCGGTGAACCCGTTCCAGAAGCGGACCGTGACCACCCGCCTGCCGCCCGACCCGCATCCTGTAAAAGAGGTCGTCAGCAGCGCCGACGCCATCAGGAGTAGTATAAGCGACGTTTTATGAAGAGTGTGCATCCTGGCCCCTTCGCTCATCAAAACGCTCGGATGTCCGTTAATGCCGTCCTGTAAATTTTATAATGCGATAGTGGCCCATTGTATCAAAACTCGATTTTCCTGTCAATCTCTCCGGTCCATTACAGTTCGTTCCGTCTGTCAAAAGTTCTCTGTGTACCACAACGACCTGGCAGCCGCAGTTCAGCGCCTGAACCGGTTGCAGAGCGCGCCTGCAAGGAGCGGATTTGCATTTCGCTCATTTAGAGGAAGCCTCCTTGACGTTTGCCCGCTATGATGAAACAACACGGTGGCCAGAAGTGTGAATCCGCAGGACGCGGTGCCAACCTATCATCGCAAGTAAGAGAATGAGTTTCTGACGCCCGAGCAATACCTCGCAAGATGGCGTTTAGAACAGCAGGCAAAGAGTTGCAGACAGAAATCAACGAAGTCACCAGATGGGCCAATCCAGGGAAACCGGTCATGACTACCAACGCGTTATGCGAAATCGCACACCCGAGGGATGCCTGCATCTTCGGCGCAGGTTTTCAGAGTTCCTTTAGAGAAGGGTGTTACAGTGTTGCCGGAGGTCGAAATTTATGAACGAGCCGTGGCGAGTCACTTTGCTAGGGGGGTTGCGCGCCGAGCAGAACGATCACGTTATTCTGCGCTTTTACACATACAAGATAGGCGCTCTGTTCGCGTTTCTGGCCTATTATCGCCAGCAGGCGCATTCGCGGGATGCGCTGATCGAAATGTTCTGGCCGGACAGCGACATGAAGGCGGGCCGGGCCAGCCTGAGTACGGCGCTGTCGAGCCTGCGAAACCAGTTCGAGCCGCCCGGCACGCCCGCCCACGCGGTTCTGCGCGCCGATCGCTTCAGCATCGGCCTGAACCCGAACGTCGTCATCACGGACGTGGCCGAATTCGAGAACGCCGTTCGGGCAGCGACGAAGGCGAACGGCGCGACGGAGCGTGTGCAGCGCTTGAGCGGCGCGCTGGACGCTTACGCGGGCAGACTGCTGCCCGCCTACTACGAGGAATGGATAACGGGCGAGCAGGAGCGGCTGTCCAGTCTCTTTTTCGACGCGCTGGGCCGGCTCCTTCCGCTGCTGGAAGCCTCAGGCGACCTGGATGCGGCTGTTGCCATTGCGCGCAAGGCGATTGCCGTCGAGCCGCTACGCGAGGAGGGACACAGCCACCTCATCCGACTGCTCGCGGCGTCCGGTCAGCCTGGCGCCGCCCTGCGCCAGTTCAAGGAATGGGAGCGCCGCCTCGACGAGGAACTGGCCGATGAGCCGTCCGCGCCGCTACGCGCGCTGGCCCGGCAGATCGAAAAGCAGTCCGGGATGAACGCGCCGGCCGTGACGATTCGCGTGACACGTCCGCCGACGCCGGCCCTGACGCAGGCTGCCACGGCCGGCATGCCAGCCACACTCACATTCCTCATGAGTGACATTGAGGGCAGTACGCGGCAATGGGAGCGGGCCGGGGATGCGTTCCGGCAGGCGCTGGAAACCCACCATGCGCTCCTTCGGGGCGAGTTCGCCCGGCACGGCGGCCGGGAGACCAAGGAGGCCGGAGATTCGTTTTTGGTCGCCTTCGGCAGTGCGAGGAAGGCTTTGGACTGTGCCGTCGCCGGGCAGCAGGCGCTCGCCGGACAGGCGTGGCCCCACGAAGTCGGCCCTATTCGCGTTCGCATGGCGCTGCACACGGGCGACGTGGAGCAAAGCGCGGACGGCGAGTACCACGGGCTGGTACTGCACCGGGCCAGCCGGATGCTCACCGCCGCGCATGGCGGCCAGATACTCGTCTCTGAGGTCACCGCGGGTCTGGTGCGCCGCGAACTCGGAGACGAGGTTCGGCTGACCGACCTGGGTATTTATCGTCTGCGCGACGTGCCTACCCCGGAGCGGCTGTTGCAGGTGGAGTACCCGGGCATGACCGAGAACGGGTTCGCGCCGCTTGCCGCGGAGGCGGGGTACCAGGCGAACCTGCCGCTTCAGTTCACCCGCTTCTTTGGGAGGGAACGGGAGATCGCAGAACTCACGGCGCTGCTGCAATCCTCTCAAACCCGCCTCGTCACCCTGAGTGGGCCAGGCGGAACGGGCAAGACGCGCCTCGCCCTTCAAGTGGCCGAACGCCTGACGCAGCCGCTAGGAGGCGCGGTTTGGTTCGCGCCGCTGGCCGACATCGCCGACCCGAGCCTCATCGTGGACACGATCCTGGGCAGTCTACGCGTGCCCCGCTCACCGCAGCGTGAGCCGCTGGATCAGGCGGTCGAGGCGCTGGCAAAGCAGCCCTGCCTGCTCGTACTGGACAACTTCGAGCATTTGGTCGAGAACGGAACCGTGACGGTCCAGGCGCTGCTCGCGCGCGTGCCGAACCTGACCGTTCTCGTCACCTCGCGGCAGCTTCTCGGGCTGTCCGGTGAGCGCGAGTTCGCGCTGAAGCCGCTGCCGACGCCAAACGGCGTCGCGGACACGCCGGAGCGTCTTTCCGCGTACGACGGCGTGCGCCTGTTCATCGACCGCGCGCAGACGTCGCGTCCCGACTTCCAGATCACCAACGCCAACGCGCCCACCGTGGCCGAGTTGTGCGACCGTCTGGAAGGCATCCCCCTGGCGCTGGAACTTGCCGCCGCCCGCGCGCAGGTGCTCACGCCCACACAGATGCTGGCGCAGTTGGCGCACCGCTTCGACTTTTTATCGAGCCGCAAGCGCGACGTTACCGACCGGCAGCGGACGCTCCGGGGGGCCATTGACTGGAGTTATCGGCTGCTCGCCCCCGAACTGCAGCGTTTCTTTGCGCGACTGTCCGTGTTCCGGGGCGGCTGGACCGTGGAGGCCGCAGAAGCGGTCTGCGAGGAGCCGCTCGCGCTGGACTACCTTGCCCAACTGCGGGAATGCTCGCTGGCGCTGACCGAGGAAGGGGACGGGATGCGCTTCTCCCTGCTGGAGACGCTGCGCGAGTATGCCCACGAGCAACTGGTCTCCGAGGAGCGGGCGGCTGCGGAGCGCCGGCACGTGGACTTCTTTGTGGTCCTGGCCGAGGATGCCGATTCACAACGTGTCGCTTTGGGCACGCAACGCTACCTGGACACGATTGAGGCGGAGAGCGACAACCTCCGCGCCGCGCTGGGTTACTGCCGCCACGAGACGGGAACCGAGAACGGCCTGCGTCTGGTGACAGCGATGGGCATGTTCTGGATTTGCCGCTGCTACTTCGCGGAGGGCGGAACGTGGTGCGGGGACGTGATGTCCCGCCCGAGCGCGGCGGGGCGGACGGCGGCACGGGCGCGCGCGTTGCATGTCTGGAGCGGCTACACGACCGAGCCGCAACGTTTCCTTGAGGAGAGCCTGGAGATCTGGCGCGAGGTCGGCGGGAACGCGAGACACATTGCCAACGTGCTCTGCAGCCTGGGGTTTCTGGCTCGCGACACGGGGGATCCCGAGGGCGCACGCGCCTACATGGAGCAGAGCCTGACCTTGTATCGGGAACTGGAAGCGCACGCCGACGTAGAACGAATGCTCACCATGTTGGGCTTCAACGCCTGGGGCCGGCGCGACACCACGGCGGCCCGCGCGTTGTTTGAAGAAAGTTTCGCCCTGGCTCAAAGCAGAGGAGCGCCCGAGAATTCCTTGACGCTCTGGGGACTGGGTTCCTTTACTGCGTTTGAATTGGGAGACCTCGCCACCGGCCGCGCCCTGTTGGAGCGCAGTCTATCCATGTATCGTGAGCTGCGCATGCCGGAATTTGTCGCCTATGTGCTTGAGGCGCTGGGAGGGATCGCGATTCAGGAGGGGGACTTTCCTGCGGCGCACTCTCTGCTTGTGGAAAGCCTCACGATCATGAGCGACATCGAGCACAGACACCGAACGACAGTCATGCCTCTGGGGCGTTTTGTAGCCATTGCGGAGGCGCAGGGGCGGATGGAACGCGCCGCGCGCCTGCAAGGGTTTATGGACACGTTGTGGAGAAATTGGACACCCGACGCTGAGTTCGAGGCACGTCTTGCCCGCGTGCGTGAATCTCTGGGCCAGGGTGCCTTCGAGGCGGCTTTCCAGGAGGGCCGCGCGATGGCCTGGGAACAGGGGGTCGCCTACGCCATGGAAGACGCCGCATAATTCCCTAACGGCAGCCCGATTCGGGAGGGGTTGGTTAAAGGCTGCGGGGCCTTTCCGCGCGTCCATCCTCCTCGAAAGGCCCACCCTGCGCGCACGAGAAAAAGGAGCCGATTCAGGCTCCTTTTTTTGGCGGGCCTTCCCATTTTAGAGTTCCTTTAGACAGGGCTGTTATCATGAGCGTGAACCCGGACATTCTGACCGTGTGTGCCGCAAGAATCAGGCGCCGGCATCGCAGAATGAAGTGGAGAGTTCAGGAGGAATTTCATGATGAACCGTCGTTTCGCTCTGGCCGCACTGGCCGCATTCACCGCGCTGGCTGCGATCGCAGCGAAGCCCGCCGTCGCCCAGACTTACCGGGTCACCGATCTTGGATCCCTTTCCGGCGCTTCCACAAGCGGCGCCAACGCGGTCAATGACAAAGGCTCGGTAATCGGCTTCTCAACGTTCAAGATCAAGTCAGGTACGATGAGCAGGTACTGGCTCTGGACCCCGGACGTAGAGAATGGGACGACCGGCCGCATGGCAGAGTTCTCGCTGCTTGCCGGTTTTGATCGTGCTACTGCGTATGGCATCAACAACGCGGGCCTGGTAGTGGGCAGAAATTGGGTGAACGCCTCCAGCCTCACGTCCCAGGTGGCCGTTTGCTACAAAACGCCCGACGCGCCCGTAAAAATCAACGACCTGGAGCGCGATACCAACGCCGATCCCTCGCTCGCCGACTGGCTTTTCACGAACGCCACCGCGGTGTCCGACCCCGACGCCACGACAGGCGCGTTCTACGTGGCCGGGGTGGGCCGCTACAAGGGCGGTGCCGAAGTCCCGATTGGCTGGCGTATGGCTCCGGGCACGACTGCGGGCGCCTACAAAATCTTCAGCGTGGTTTCAATGAATGCAAACAGCATGGTCTACGCGTTGAACGTCTACGGCCAGGGGGGCTCGGCATTTAATTCGCAGGCCACGTTATTGAATGGGAACACCGGGCAGGGCACAACCCTGGGCTGCCTGCCGGGAGGCACGAGGTCCTGGGCGTACGGCATCAACGATTTCGGGAGTGTCGTCGGCGAGTCCTACACGACGCCGACCGGAGTCAATCGTGGCTTTTTCTGGACGCCGACGATTCCCAACGGAACCGTCGGGACGATGACGGCTCTTGGCACGCTCGGCGGCACTCTGAGCCGCGCCAATGCGATTAACAATTGGAGCCAGATCGTCGGTTATTCCTACCTCAAAGGGGATCGGGTCCATCACGCATGCCGTTTCCTGTCCAACGGAGCCGCACAGGACCTGAACAGTCTCAAGGCTGCCGGCGCGACAGGGCTGGAACTTCTGTGGGCCAACGCGATCAACCGTGGGGGAAACATCGTGGGCGAATTCAGCACAGGCGCCTACCTGCTGACCCCTCTGCCGTAGCGGGCGGCGCGAGCATGGTGGTGCTTTCGGCCTGCAACACCGCACGCGGCGAGAAACGCACCGGTTTGCGCCCATTGTCAATGCTTCGGGCACGCCGGAGCCGGGAACGGTCGCGCTGCTCGCGGGCATGTTCGTCACGGGCGGCGTCTTTGGCCGCAAGCGACGCCACAAGTAAACTACGGCGCCTCTCCTGCCTGCACGACATATCTTGTGCACAGGCGGGTTGACATATCACACGCTTTCGCTCAGGAGAACAAAACTCAATGAAACTCTCTTCACTCGTTTGCATGGCGACCCTCGTCTCCCTCGCTCTCACGTCCCTGACAACCGTCACCGCCCACGCACAGCTACCCGCATTCTCCTTCACGCCCCCTCCAGGGGCGACCAGTTTCTCAGGCAATACGACATTCGGCGAGACCTTCACGGTAGGGACGAACGCCATTTCCGTGACCAGTCTGGGAATATGGGATGACCAACAGAATGGTCTGGCAGAATCCCATCTCATTACCATCTGGAATGGCGCTGGGACGGCACTCGGTTCCGCTACCGTACCGTTAGGGACGGCAGGCCCTCTTCTCGGGCAGTACCGCTATACAAACCTGCTCTCGCCCTTTACTCTCACGGCAAACACCACCTATACGATCGGGGCTTTTGATACAACGACTCTTGACGGGAATCCCACCTTCATTCCTTTGGGCAACATCACCTCGGCGAGCGGAGTCACCTACGGAGCGCCAAGGAACGGAAGCGGAAACGCCTTCCCTGCCGGCAACGGTTTTGCACTCGGGAACATTTTGAGCGCGAACTTCCAGTTCACCACCATCTCCGCCGCCACTCCCGAACCCGGCAACGTCGCCCTGTTCGGTGCGCTGCTCATGGCGGGAGCCGGGTTTATGCGCCGTCGTCGCAACGGGCGGTAGTCATGCGTTGCGTCCGTGTGTAAGGAACATCCATAAGGAGGGGCCGCCGTGAACTGTTTACGGCGGCCCCTCCTTGCGTGTCTAAACCACTGTCCGAATTCTTGAGGTTGGTCATAGTAGGAGTAATGAATAATATAGGGCTTTTCTGACACTCCGTACCCAAGGAATCTCGATAATCTTGTTTATGCATAGTATAAACAAGATTATCGAGCGTTTTTGGGGTACCTACCTGCGATACACTCTTGGGGTGAGGATGAGACAAAGCAGACGGAGAAGGAGCGTAGGCCCGAAAAGCGAAATGCTTTTCGGGCCTACGTTTTGCGGACTGTGGCGCTCTGGCTATTGTGTGGGTACGCTTGCGGCGCCGAATGCGGCTCCGGTCAGACCGACAGCAGTCAGAGAATGCCTGCGCTCAGAATCAGGAACAAGATTATACTATGGCTGAAAGCCTTTGTGACATAACTCGGGCCCTGGTCTGGCGTTGTGACAGAGTCCTGACCCTGCGGTGCGGCGTTTCGACGTCAGCGCGTGATAGCGGTCCCAACCCTCTGGTGACCACCCTTCATTGATCTTCTGAAGAAGTTCCGCCTCCTTAATCTCTGACGTCGGTCGAGCTGTACGAGCGGCTTGAGCGAGCAGGCGGGACGCGATTTCCCCCATGGCACTGCCCTCTTGGCGGCTCAGGCGTTCCAGACGATTTTCGGTCTCCGCATCCAGTTCTATCTGCAAGGTAGACATAGGTAGAATTCTCCTCTCCTCCTATTATATCTTAAGCACGCCTCTCGACAAACAAAAACAGCGAGGAGTAGCGACGGTGCTCGGTCTATCACAAGGGGACCTCACCGTGGTCTGGCCGCTCGGCGGGAGATGATCCTATAGTCTCGTAGCTTCTGCCTTTCCAGGAGACCGATGTGCGTCGGAGGCTGCCCCACTGGATCGCGATCAGGCTGACGATCGAGAGCGGAAAGAGAAGAACCGTTTCCCAGTGGCCGAACCGCGCGGCCTGCATGGCGCGCATGAGGAGAATGAGCGCGACCTGCACACCACACAGGACGGTCCAGGAGGCTCCCATCGCCAGGCCGACGATCAGAAAGAGAAACGGCGCGAGAAACAATGTTCCCAGCAGCAGGGTCATCACTAGCAGCGCGCCGAACGATCCCAGCCCTTCGTAGGCGTTGCGTGTGAAGCCGTTCCAGACCGCTCGGCCGCCCTCATACATGCGGCAGCGGAGCAGATCGGAAGCGTCGAACAGGTAGACCTTGCCCCCGGAGGTCTTGATCCGGCGCGCCAGTTGCAGACCATCGTGAAACGATCCGGAGATCGCCGCGTGGCCGCCGACATGCCGGTAGGGCGCGCGCCGAAAGAGCAGGAACTGCCCACAGGCGGCGCACAACGCGGGAGCCGGGGACTCCCATACCTGACGAATCGGCAGGAGCGTCACGATCAGAAACTGAAGCATCGGCAGCACCACACGCTCCGGAAAGGAGCCGACGATCTGTCGTGGGAAGGCGCTCACCAGATCCGCGTTCGTCTCCTCCGCGACCGCCAACGCCGCCCCCAACAGCCCCGGTTCGGCGCGCGTATCCGCGTCTACAAACAGGAGATAGTCGCCTCTCGCCTGTTCGGACAACTGCGCGCAGGCATGACACTTTCCCGCCCAGCCCGGCGTGATCGGTCTGCCTGGAACGAGTCGGATCTGCGGGTTCTCTACCGCGATGCGCTCGACGATCGCGCGGGTATCGTCCTCGGAACAGTCGTCCAGAACCAGGATTTCGAAATGCCGGTACTCCTGCGCCAGGAGGCCCTGAAGTCAGGCTTCGATGTTGGCCGACTCGTTGCGGGCGGGCAGGCACAGGGAGACGAAGGGGTGCGATTGGGGCATCTGTGCCGCCGGTTTGCGGTAGTCACGCAGATTACGCGCGACCAGGCCGAGAAAGGCCAGGAGCGTAAGGACAATGCCCACTTGGTAGATCCACATCGCTATTCACTCTCCCTGGACGCAAGCTCCCTGCATTTCACGCCGCGGGAGTGTCACGGCTCTCTGTGTCTGATCTCACGCCAGTGCGGGGTGAGAATGTCTCCGTGAGACTTTGTAAACGATTCGCCGCGCAGGCGGGCTATCAGCGCGCGCCCTACGTCGTAGACCGGACTGATGCCGTTGGAACTGGAGACAAGGGTCGAGAAGCGGGCCGGCTCGCGTTGCTCGCGCAGAGCCGTCAGAGAATCCAGGTGGTCCTCCATTTTGCGCTCCATGTCGTGGACGAACGCCCGCCGATCGAAGTCCGGCCCGACCGTGACGCGCTCCGGAGGGCGGACCGAAAGGAACGCTTCCGGGTGCTTCTCCGACCAGAACTCGTAGTCGAAGACGACCGTGGCGACGTAGAACCGGCTCAACGATTTGGCAATGGCCCCGATGCCCGGCTGAAATCGGATCGGGCGCGCACTGTTGGAGGTAAACGCTCCCTGCGGCGTGATTCCCAGGGCGCGCGGTTTGCCTTCCAGTAGTTCCCGGCAGTAGTCTACAAACTCCCGCGCCCCTTGCAGGCTGGTGCGATCGACCCCGATGACCCCGAGATGCGAGAAGAACCGGTAGCGCCGCAACTGCGCTTCGTCCATCGGCGCGTAGGAGTCCCACTGCGGCATAAGTTCATCGAGCAGAACGCCGAGCAGCAGATCCCACCAACTGCTGTGATTGATGCAGAGCAGCAGAGGCGTCTCTCCATCCCCCCGCAGCGCGGAGAGGTCGCCGTCCAGGTGGATGCGATGGAAGCTCCGACCGAGGTAGCGGCGGTTGTAGGCGCGAAAACCGCGCTGAATCCAGGGCGATTTGCGGGCCGGAATCATGCGTGTACTTTCTGCCCTCCGGCGGTCTTGGAGATCCCGCCGGACGCCACGTCTTCCAGGACGCACTGCGCCGCGATCTGACCGGACATGAGCACCATCGGCACACCCGCGCCCGGATTGACGCTGCCCCCTGCGAAGTAGAGGCCCGGAATTTTGCTCCGGTTGCCGGTCTTGAAGGCCGAGGTCAGCCCGCGTTTGGTGACGACCCCGTAGATCGCACCCTTGTTCACCCAGTAGAGCCGTTCCAGATCCCGCGGCGTGATCATGCGCTCGGTGACAATCGAGTCCTTCAGGCCCGTCATGCCGCAGCGCTCCATCTTGTCCACGATGATATCGCGATAGGCCTGCGCGCCCGTCTCCCAGTCGAACTCCGGGGAGAGCGCGGGCGTATGGACGAGCGCATAGACCGCTTCACAGCCTTCCGGCGCGACCGTCGTATCGGTGCGCGAGGGGATCGCCAGATAGATGGTCGGATCGGCATGCGGGATACGCCGCTCGTAGAGGTCCTTGAACTCCTCATCGGAGTTGGCGGAGAACATAAAGTCGTGGTGCAGCAGATTCGGGAACCGCTTTCGGCAGCCCAGATAGAGCACCACGCCGGAGCAGGCAGGCTCCAACTGGTCGGCGTGCTTGCGCAGATACGGCTCCGACTCCTCGGGGGGAAGCAGATCGTGGAAGGTGCGGACGATGTCGGAGTTCGCGATGACCACATCCGCTTCGTAGAGCCTGCCGCCCTCCGCCACCACGCCGACGGCGCGCCCGCCACGCACTTCGATCTTCTCGACCGCGGTATTTGTGTGCACCTCCACACCGAACTCCTCGCAGAGTTTCGCCAGCGCCCGCGCAATGGATCCCGTTCCGCCCATGGGGTACCAGCAGCCCTGCCCGATCTGTACCCAGGGGATCAGGCAGAGAATGGCCGGCGCGATAAAAGGCGAGGAGCCGACATACTGCACGAAATGCTCGAACAGTTGCGCCAGACGCGGGTCGCGGAAATGCTTGCGAATGGCCTGATGCATCGAGGTCATCGGATCGATGGCGGCGGCCAGCGACAGACTCTGCGGCCCAAAGGAGCCCGCTCCCATCACGTCTTTGAGAGAGCCCCAGGGCTTCCAGAAGAACCACTTCTCGGAGATGTCGTACATCCGGTGCGCGTAGGTGAGGAACTGTAGATAGGCGGCCATCTCCTCCGGCGCGAATCGGCCCATCTCGGTGGCCATACCTTCGAGAGAACTGTACAGGTTGAACTGTGTGCCGTCGGCGAAAAAGGTGCGCCACTGCGGGTCGAGCGAGACCATCTGCATATAGTCTTCCAGGCGTCGTCCGACACTCTCGAAGAGACGTTCAAGCACCATGGGCATCGTGATGATGGTCGGCCCCATGTCGAAGGTGAAGCCTTCCGACTGCCAGACGTTCATCTTGCCCCCCAGATGCGGGTTCTTCTCAAAGAGGGAGACCTGATGGCCCTCTCCGGCCAGCCGCACCGCCGCCGCCAGTCCGGCCAGTCCGCCCCCTACAATCGCTGCTCTCATCGCTTTCCCTTTCTCGAATCGTGGAAGGAGTTCCACTGGCGCTGCCAGGCGAGCGCTGCCTGTACCAGTTCCCGCGCGGCGCGCCATCCTCCCGGCAGGCGCATCCGGGCGGTGGCCAGCAGCAGCGGAACCGCCGCAGGAAGATACGGAAACAGGTGCCGGGGCGTGCCGCTCTGCCGATGCAGCGCCACCACCTTGCGCACAACAAACTCTTCCAACCCCTGCGCGCCGCGCTGCTTGCCGAATCCGCTTGCCCGCACTCCCCCGAAAGAGACCGCTGGATGCGCGGCGTCCAGCAGCACGCTGTTCACCGAAACCAGACCGACACGCAGTTGCGTCGCCAGGAGTTCACCCCGTTTCCGATCCTCGGTCCAGACGCTTGCGCCCAAAGCCATCGGATGGGCATTGGCGCGCGCGACGGCTTCCTGGTCGTCCCGCACGGGGCAGACCGCGATCACCGGCCCGAACAGATCCTCGGCCATTACGGCGAAACGATCCTCACACTCCGCCAGCAGTGTCGGCGGGTAGAACGAGCCGGGCGCTTCCAGGTCGAGTTCGCCGCCGTGCAGCAGGCACGCGCCGTGTTCGATCGCGTCCCGTACGAGCCGATGGCAGCGCTCCCGCGCCGATGCTGTGCGCAGCGGAGTCAATTCGTGAGGCTGCAGCGCCTCTAACTGCAGTTTGACCTGCTGCAGGAAAGGCCCGTAGATCTCCTTGGCGACATAGAACCGCTGCGGCGCGATACAGGACTGTCCGGCATTGGAGACACGCGCCCAGACCGCAGACCGCGCGGCGAGTTCCAGCGGCGCATCGGCGCAGACGATACAGGCGTCGTTGCCGGAAAGCTCCATGACCGCGGGTTTGCCGGAGCGCGCCAGATCCGCCAGAATCGAACGCCCGGTCTGAACGCCGCCGGTAAAGAGATACTTGTCGCATTCCGCACGCGTGAGCGCTCGTCCGGCCTCCGCGTCTCCGTACACGACCTCGACCACCCCGGGAGGCAAGCCGATCGATTCCAGGAGCCGTTGTGTCTCCCGTGCGCTGAGGAGCGCCAACTCCGAAGGCTTCCAGACGACCGCATTCCCCGCCGCAAGTGCCTGACAGAGCGGGATCAGGTTGAGAAACAGCGGATAGTTCCACGTCCCGATGATGCCGATGACCCCATAAGGCTCCGGGAGCGTCCAGGTTCTTTGCCCCACCAAACGAGTGGGTTTCAGCAGAGACGGGGCCTGACGGCAGAGATAGTCCAGCCCGCACAGCGTCGGCAGCACCTCCGCCCCGAGGCTCTCCTGCAAGGGACGACCGGTCTCCGCGGAGAGCGTCTGCGCGATCTGCTCCGCGCCGCGTGCCAGTCTATCGTGCAGCCGCCGGATTGTGGTGAGGCGTTCGGATAGCGGGGTCGCACGCCAGACCTCGGCAGCCTCCTTTGCGCTTCCGACTTTCGCCTCCACCTCCTCCTCGGAGTCGGCCCGCATCTCCAGCAGTGTCTCCCCGGTCGCCGGATGGCGAGAGACCAGGCTTCTCTCTGTAGACAGGATGTCCATACGCTCTCCTTCTCCCGCTGCCGCCCTTCGTCCGGCACTGAAGTGCCGTTCTGATAGGGTAAGTCCACCTTCGTGGACTCCAAAGCATCGAGTCCACGAAGGTGGACTTCCCATTTCAGCGCGGGATTTCAATCCCGTACTATGCTCTCCTTCTCCCGCTGGCGCCCCGGAGCTTGTCGCCCCACGGCCTTTCGGTCGGCGGCGATGGTCTCGGCGGCCAGACGGCCCGAGGTCAGCACGATGGGCACTCCCCCGCCCGGATGGGTGCCCGCCCCCGCAAAGTAGAGTCCATCCACCTCCTCCGATCGCATCTGCGGACGGAAGTAGGAGGACTGAAAGAAAAGCGGCGACAGCCCGAAAGCCGATCCCTGATAGCATCCATACTGGCTCTCGAAATCCTGAGGAGTGAACTGCCGTTCAAAAACGATCTTCTGCCGCAGGCCGGGCAGGCCCGCGCCTTCCAGTTTGTCGATCACTCTCTCCCGCAGCCGATCTCCCTCCGTCTCCCAATCCACAGGCCCACCCAGGTGGGGGCAGGGCGTCAGGACATAGACCACGTCGTGGCCGGGAGGGGCCAGCGTGGGATCGGTACGCGTCGGGATGCAGACATAGAGGGCAGGATCCACGGGAATCACTTTGCGCTTTGTAATGGCGCTCAGGGTCTCCTGGTAGTCGGCGGAGAGCAGCACCTCGTGGTGTCTGAAATCGGCTTCGAGATCGCGCACTCCCAGATAGAGCAGATGCGCGGAGCAGCCGTACTCTTTGGTCGCCAGTTGGCTGTCGGAGTGCTTGCGACGCAGCGCGGAGGGAACCAGACGCGAATAGGCGGTCGGCGCATCGACGTTCGCCACCACGACATCGGCCTCGACGAAGGAGTTCGGGACTCCCTCAAAACAGTCCACCTGAACCCCTCTGGCGCGACGCCCCTCCGTCACGATCCGGTTCACGGCGGTTTCGGTATGGATCTCACCGCCCATCTCGCGCAGAAGGCGAGCCAGCGCATCCGCGACCGACATCATGCCGCCCATCGGATACCAGACGCCGAACTCCATCTCGATGTAGGGCAGAAGCGCATAGATGGAGGGGCACTCGAAGGGGCTGATGCCGAGATAGAGCGTCTGGAACGTGAATGCCTGCCGCAGGCGTTCGTCTTTCACATAGCGTGCGACGAAGTTGTAGACGCTCGTAAGCGGAAGCGCTTTCGCCAGTCCCCGCAGGGTCTGAGGGCGCATCAACGAGGTCGCTCCATTGAAAGACTTCTCGATGAAGTTGAAGCGGGCATTTTCGTACTGCCTCTGCATGGCGGCGCACATTTTCGGAATATTCCTGGCGTCGGCGGGGGAGAGGCGCGCCGCTTCCGCCTGCATAGCCTCGACGCTGCCGCACATTTCGAGAGAGGAGCCGTCGGCAAAGCGCACCCGATAGGCGGGATCGAGACGGCGCAGGTCCAGGTAGTCCTTCAACTCTCGGCCGCACGCCTCGAAGATCCCCTGGATGACTTCCGGCATCATCAGGAGCGTCGGCCCCATGTCGATGCGAAATCCCTCCTCCTCGATCATGTTCATACGGCCGCCGCAGCGCGCGTTCTTTTCAAAGACGCTCACCCGCCAGCCTTCCCGCGCCAGATGGATGCCCGCCGACAGGCCGCCCAGGCCGGCTCCGATCACCACGGCGTGGGGGCGATGGTCGCGACTGTGCCTAGAGAGTTCGCGATAGGCGGTCCCCTCTCCATCGCGCGATGACAGAGGCGCTTTCGTCTCGGTGACGGCAGCGACGGCGGGTTTGCTCGGCACAGACATTCGGTTCTCCATGCGTCGATGCTCCATTTCGTATTGGGTCTTTCAGTCCGGCGGGGCACGCCTCCGCGACAGGGCAGAGTATCCCAAAATGGGACGGTGCGCTCTGCCCCTATAGTCCCTATCTGTCTAACAGTATGCCATCAGAATCGGACAGTGTCAATGATTTGTCTAAGCAATAGACGCCCAACTATTAGACATAGATCCCGAGTGAGGTTTTTCATGCGCCATAAGCACGCTCATTTATTAGACAATCAGATGAAGTGAAGGCTGTTAGTTTGACAAACATTGGACGATGGTGTATAGTGGAGGAGACTGGACGCTCGTGTCTGTGGGAGGACGATGAGAAGAGAACATACTATTCAGAAGGCAGCACAACTGGCGGGGCTGACGCCGCATACGATTCGCGCGTGGGAAAGGCGGTACGGTGTCCTGACGCCGGAACGGACACCATCCAACCAGAGGCTGTATACGGAGGAGGAGATCGAAAAACTCGCTCTCCTTCAGAAAGTCGTTCAGTCCGGTCATCGTATCGGTCAAGTGGCCGGATTGCCGCTGGAGGAGTTACGGAGACTCGTCGCTGCGCCGTCTGAGCCGGACAGCACAGAGGCTGAGACAGTCTTGCTTGAGAAGGCCCCTGTGCTGGAAGAGTGCCTGCTCGCCATCGAGCGTTTCGATCCCGAAGCGCTCGAACACGCCCTCGCTCGGACGGCGGCCCGACTCGGCGCCGCCGCGATGATCGATCAGGTCGTGGTTCCCTTACTGGAACACCTGGGAACAGGCTGGCACGACGGGAATGTGCGGATCGCCGACGAGCATATCGCCTCGGCGGTGCTGCGCACCTACCTGATGCGCGCCCTGAGCACGTTTCAGCCGCCGAAGCCCGCGCCCCTGCTCGTTGTAACGACGCCTACCGGCCAGAACCATGAGTTCGGGGCGCTTCTGGCTGCCGTAAAGGCGGCCTTGCAGGGCTGGCGGGTCCTCTATCTTGGGCCGAATCTGCCCGCCGACGAGATCGCCGGATCGGTGTATCGGGCCGGCGCGCAGGCGGTCGCACTCAGCATTGTCTATCCCCCGGACGACCTGCGGCTGTCCGATGAGTTGCCTGCCCTCCGCAGATCTCTGGGGGATTCCATTCCCATTCTCGTCGGCGGCCGGGGGGCGAACGCTTATCGCGATATCCTGACGGCGATCGGCGCTCTGGTTCCCGGTGATCTGCAAGATCTGCGTACGGAGTTGGAGGCCATTCAGGCCCGCACAGCCTCGCCTTCCAAGTCAACTCATTCCAGGTGAAAGGAGACGATGCCTTCGGTGGTGGTGAGAAGCAGGTTGAACTTTTCGCGGTTAAAGGTACGGGGCAACTGCACGCGCAGGCGCATCAGACGGGTCGCTCCCATCACGTTTTTGTTGAGGGAGGCGTCGCCGGGGGTGCTGTTGACGCCATAGACGACCAGCCCCTGCGCACACAACAGTTCCAGGACACGGGCGGAACTATTGGCCGTATCCTGCACTTCGATGTCGAGATTCTTGATTGGCTGCACGATTTTCAGAACATGTTCCAGGCGCTGTATGATCGTGAGTGTGCCCATCACGATCACCGTCGCCACAACCCCGAGTTCCCCGAGACGGGGGCTGGCTCCCAAGGTCATCCCGATGGCGGCCGTGGCCCAGATACTGGCGGCGGAGGTCAGACCTCGCACCGTCGCTCCCTCGCGCATGATCGCGCCGGCTCCCAGAAAGCCGATCCCGGAGACGATCTGCGCGGCGATATGGCCGGGGTCGCCCCGCATACCGCCCCGCACCCCGAGGCCGATCTCCACGGAGGTCATGGTCAGAATGGTCGAGCCGACGCAGACCAGGATATGCGTGCGGAGTCCCGCCGGATTACCATGCCACTGCCGCTCCAGTCCGATCAGCCCGCTGAGCAGCACGGCCAGCAGCAGTACGGCTCCTTTGCCCCCGATCGACAACGGGTCGATATGATGCCCGAAAAACACATCGGTATCCACATACCCCTCCTGGACAAGACTTGACAGCAGTGAGTCGCAGACTCTATACTACCCTCGTCTTAACATTCTCTATAACATTTCGCCGCCTCTAGTTTCCCTGTCGAAAGGACTTCTTCCTGTGAACATCCACAAGTCGACCACACAGTACGAGGAGTGGCTCGGCAAATTCACCCCTCTCATTGAATCAGACCTGAAGTTGAAACATCAACAGATGACGACCGGACCGTTTCCGTTCCTGCGCGCGACCTTCTACCGCTGGATGCAGGTCTGGCCCGATGTCTGCCATGAGCTGGCGACGGCTCCCGCCGCGCTCTCGGTCGGGGATCTGCATGTGGAGAATTTCGGCACGTGGCGGGACCGGGAAGGGCGCCTGGTCTGGGGCGTAAACGATTTCGATGCCGCCGCCCACCTGCCCTACACCAACGATCTCGTCCGACTGGCCACCAGCGCCTATCTGGCGATCGAGGCCAACCAACTGTGCGTGGAGTGCGTGGCCGCAGGCGATGCGATCCTCTCGGGCTACCGTGCCGGCCTGAAGGCAGGCGGAAAGCCTTTCGTTCTCGCTGAGGAACACGCCTGGCTGCGCGGCATCGCCGCCGGTATCCTCAAAGATCCGGTCACGTACTGGCAGAAGCTGAACGGGCTGGCGGAGATCAAGACCGGCGTGCCGGAAACGGCTCGGAATGCGGTTGAGCATGTCCTGCCGGTAATGGGGATGCCGTATGTGGTGAAACATCGCGTCGCAGGCCTGGGCAATCTGGGCCTCCCCCGCTATGTCGCCCTCGCGGATTGGCAGGGCGGCAAACTCGCGCGGGAAGCGAAAGCCCTGGTGCCCTCTCCCGCGATCGGCATGGCCTGGTCACAGCGCGCGACCGATACGCCGGAGATCTTCTACCAGACGATCCTCGACCGGGCCGTGCGCGCCGTAGATCCCTATGTGCAGTTGCAGGGCCACTGGATCGTGCGCCGACTGGCCCCGGACTGTGCGCGGATCGAGCTGGCCTCGCTCCCGGAAGAGCGGGCCGAGACTCAACTGCTGCATGCCATGGGCTGGGAGACCGCCAATATCCATCTCGGGACGCGGGGCGCAGCCAAAGAGATCCTACGGGATCTTCAGAAGCGTAAGGGCAAATGGCTGGACACGGCGGCGCAGGCGATGGTCAGGGCGACGACGGCAGATTGGGAGGCGTGGAGACGTCAGAAGTAGCGGGCGCAGCCGTACCGTTCTGCACGACCACCAGGGCGCGCACGCGTGTCAGCAACCTTGCATTCCGGTTCACCGCCCGAATCTCCAGCACATGTTCGCCGTCCTCCACATTCTGCGTGTCCCATTGATAGACGAAGGGCGCGGTATTCTGCGCCGCAATGAACCTGCCATCGAGCAGATAGGTGACGGCGGTGACCGGATCAGGCTCGCCTTCCGGTATGTTGGCGCGCAGGGTGAGCGTTCCCGAGACGACCTTGCGCTTCCCGGCGGCAGCGCGGGCGACGGCTCCGGCGGCATACTCCTTTTGCAGGGCGGTCACCTGCACGCGCACGCTCTCCTTCAGGGCGTCCTCGCGTTGCGCCTCGGTCTCTCCGGCCTTTGCGGCAGGCAGCGGCAGGCGGACATGAAACACGAAGACGTCGTCGAGGTTCGGCAGATAGTCCGCCGGAAAAGGAGCCTCACGAGGGGTGTCAGCGATGGCGCCTATGACCGTTCCCGCAGGCGGCAGCAGTTCACCGAACAGACCTTCGCCTGCGGCGATATCTGTCAGGATCCCGGCCGGCCCCGGTGCAGGCGCTTTCTTCCCCTTTGGCGCCGGTTTCACGGGTACAACAGCCGGCAACAGCTTCATGATACGCCCTGTAGCCACACAGAACGCGATCCCATCGCCCTGTGCCCTCAATACGGTCCCCACTGCCGTCGCGGTCTTCTCGTTCGCGATCTGCACCGCGGGCCGCTGCACTCTGCCGATCAGGATCGTATGGAGCCCCCGATCCAAACTGATCTCGATCCGCCCATACTGCGCGTTCTCGACCCGCAGGCTGTAGGTCTCCTTCGGAGGATCGGCCTCCGGTTTTCGGACAGAGATCTGCGCCTCGCAACGCACTCCCGCACCGAGCCAGAGACCTAGACTGAGATATAGAAATAGAAGGTTTCTTGCGTACATAACTTCCTCTTTCGGCGCGGATTGGTCTGTTTCCTTTAGCTCCTTCGTCTGAACCACGATTTTCACGATGAGACGGTTAACACGATTGTTGTCCCATCAGCCATCGCGTCCTCCGTCCCCTTGTCTGAGTGTTACCACGCGTGATCAGGGAGAAACCGCGATGATCAAACAGGTAATCGTGCTAATCGATTAATCGCGAAAATCGTGGTTCAGACAGATTTCTGGGGTAAAATCGGGTAGTCGGTTCTTCTCAGACCGACAACCTTGTTTTGGAAGCAATCAGGAGCGATATGGCGGCAGCGACGGGACAGATCACGGTATTGGGGGCAGGCAGTTGGGGAACGGCTCTGGCGGTGCTGTTGGCGGCAAACGGGCATATGGTTCGGCTCTGGGCACGCGAAGAGAGGCTGGTGGAGGCGTTGCGGGCGGCACGCGAGAATACCCGTTATCTGCCTGGGATCGTCCTGGCACCGAATATTTTGCCGACATCCGATCGGGCAGAGGCGGCAGGAGGCTCCGAGGTGATGGTCTTTGCGGTGCCGAGCGGTGCCCTGCGACAGGTCACGGAGGAGTTTGGGCCGCATCTCGGACCGGATATACTGTTGCTTTCGGCTTCGAAGGGATTGGAAGACAGTACGGGATTGCGCATGAGCCAGGTGCTGGCGGCGACCCTGCCGGATGCCGCCCGGCGTACGGTCGTGTTGTCCGGGCCAAATCTGGCAGTGGAGATGGCGCGCGGGGTGCCGACTGCGAGTGTAGTGGCTTCCGCCGATCCGAATGCCGCCGCCGCAGTTCAGCAGCTCTTTACCTACCAGTCGCCGCCGACCTTTCGCGTCTATACGAGTGAAGATGTGATCGGGGTGGAGTTGGGCGGCGCGATCAAAAACGTGATCGCGATCTGCGCGGGGGTCTGCGACGGACTGGGCTTCGGAGACAACGCCAAAGCCGCATTGATGACGCGCGGGTTGAGCGAGGCGGTGCGTTTGGGCCGGGCGCAGGGCGCGGACGAGGCCACGTTCCTCGGCCTCTCTGGGGTCGGCGATCTGATCGCAACCGGAGCCAGTTCCCTCTCCCGCAACTACCGCGTCGGTAAAGCGCTCGGTCAGGGCCGTTCCCTCTTCGACACACTGGCGGAACTCGGCCAGGTCGCCGAGGGCGTGCCTACCACCCGCGCACTCTGTGAACTCGCCGCCCGCAGCCAGGTGGAGATGCCGCTCTGCTCCGCTTTAAACGCCGTCCTCTTCGAAAATCGTTCCGCCCCTGAAATGATCCAGGAACTGATGCTGCGCCCCCCCAAACCGGAACGCGCCCTAAGGTAGTGCGCCGGACAGATCCGCAGAGAGGTAGACAACAATGACACCGGAAACAGAATTGAAGATGTGGACGCCGCAGGAAGTACAGACGCGCCGGGAGGCAGAGCCGGATCTACTGTTGCTGGATGTGCGAACCGAAGGCGAATGGCAGGCGTATCACATCCCCGGCGCGACGTTGATGCCGATGCAGCTGATCATGAGCCGTTTGGGAGAACTGGATCCACAACGTGAAACGATCGTACTGTGTGAACATGGCGTTCGCAGCGAGCGTGTCGCACGGTTTCTGGTGGAACAGGCCGGTTTCGAGAATGTCGGCAATATGCTCGGGGGCATGAGCGAATGGGAAGGCCCCGTTGAACAGGGTTAGATCTGTCGCGTGAGGAGAGGAAACGGAATGGGATTTGTGAAGGTGACCGAGGCCGAGAAAGTGGCCGTCGGGACTGGTACCGTAGTTGAGGCGGGCGGCAAAGAGCTGGCTCTGTTCAACGTAAACGGCGAGTTTTTCTGTATCGACAATAGCTGCCCGCACCGGGACGGCCCGCTCGGCGAGGGCGAACTCTACGGCGAGGCCGTCATGTGTCCCTATCATGCCTGGCAGTTCAGTGTGCGCACCGGAGAGGGCCTGTACGGCTGTGGCGTCGGCGTACGCACCTACGCCTGCAAACTGGAAGACGGCGACGTTCTGGTCGAGGTCTGAACGCACATAAATCAAGTATGGGATTGACAAAGTGTGATGCTGTATGTCGGGTACTTGTTGGGGCACCCCTTCCCTGTGAGCGAAGCGAACGAATCAGGGAAGGGGACGGGGGTTAGGTCAGCGAGCGAAGCGAGCACACCGGTTTAGATGTCCAGTGCGTCTTTGGGGAGGCCGAGGGGCAGGGGCTCGGGACGCTCGACGGTGCTGTGCATCCTGTAGTGGGTGTCGGAGGCGGAGGCGTCGTGGAAGCCGTGCATGGCTTCGAGGACATGGTAACCGAGCGCACCGCTGGCCCGGTGGGGTCTGCCGGACTGGATCGCGTAGGCCATGTCCGCCACGCCTACTCCCCGGCTGTTGTCGGCAAAGCCGTGGGTGAGGGGCATCTCGGACCAGTCTTTCGCGCCCATGCGCCGCACGAAGACGGGGCCGCCGAATCCGTTGGGATCGGGCACACGCAGGGAGCCTTCGGTGCCGTAGATCTCGATGTTGGGCAGTTGGGAAGCCCAGACGTCGAAGCTGGTCAGGATCGTCCCGATCGCGCCGTTGGCGAAATCCATGATTCCGGCGATATGCGTGGGAGTGTCCACGGTGATCTTCGTGCCGTATTTCGGGGCGCTGGTGACGGTACGCTCGGGGAAGGTGGCGCGCGCCGAGCCGGTGATACGCCGGATCGGACCGATGAGCGATACCAGCGCGGTCAGGTAGTAGGGTCCCATGTCGAACATCGGGCCGCCGCCGAGTTTGTAGTAGAACTCCGGATCGGGATGCCACGACTCATGGCCATGACCGAGCATAAAGGCGGTCGCGCCGATCGGCTCTCCGATCCAGCCATCGTCGATCAGTTTGCGGCAGGTCTGGAGGCCGCCGCCGAGGAAGGTGTCCGGGGCGGCTCCCACGCGCAGCCCTTTGTCATTCGCGATGGAGAGGAGTTCCTGCCCCTGTTCGCGGGTGATGGAGAGCGGCTTCTCCACATGCACATGCTTGCCCGCCAACAGCGCGGCTTTGCAGACGCTGTGATGCGCGTTCGGGATCGTCAGGTTGATGACGATCTGGATCTCAGGATCGGCAAGCAGTTCGTCCGGCGTACAGGCTTTCGGGACGCCGTGCTCCTCGGCTTTCGCCTGGGCGCGGGAGACATCGAGGTCAGCGCAGGCCGCGATATCGAGGATCGGGAAGGTCTTCCCAGCTTTAAAATAGATGCCGCTGATGTTGCCGCATCCGATGATGCCCACCTTGACCGGCTGCGACGACGGGTTGGAACTCATATCGAAGACGCTCTCCTCTCAAATTTCCCTCCATTTCCGTTCCAGTCGCCCCTATTCCTCCCCCGATTCCAACAAGAGGTTCGCCCTCGCACAGGATGTTTCTTCCGTAGAGTGTGACACTGCTCAATGGGATCGTCGGTATCAACGACTTCTCCGCCCATGGGTTCGATGTGCAGAGCGATCTGGCCGCGATGCGAAGAGACAGTACATTCATGCTTTCGCGATAAAATAGGCCATTCGCCTCATGCGTTCCGGCAGTTAAGACCTGTATCATGGAAGTAGAAAACAATCGGCGATTCAGGAACACACTTCTCATGAGAAACAGGCCCATATTACTCTGGAGTTCGCTATTTATCGGCTCCTTGCTTGCCCTGTATATCGCTCATAGTGTAAGGGAGAATCGATACAACAAATGGGAATTTGAGGCCGGTCCGGATGCGCTTCTATGTCAGGATGGAACTCTGCTGACCGACAGATCCGGATCACTCTTTGCCCTGGATGGGATTACAGGCCGTGTCCGATGGACGTATCTCTTCCCGACCAGGCAGGAGTATCCGAGCAATGGAGCGCCTTTCGCTGCAAGTGGCGATAACAACGTCTACCTCACGTCTGAGGTGGAGAGTAAGCCCCACAAACTCTACGCTCTTGACCTCGTCACAGGGAAAGAAAGATGGTCTACTCAGGAGGAGGTCGCTATTCCGATCAACGGCGAGAACCATCTTATTTTCTTAGGAAACAGGCGGTTAGTCGCGCTCGACAGCAGGACAGGACATCGGCAATGGACTTTTGAGCCACCGATGCCTGCAGGTTCCCCGATGCCT
>Ga0207705_10000223_pt1 | contig 56633 bp, 43 predicted proteins | sample KBSC13metaG_FD_184314 | JGI IMG/M metagenome (GOLD analysis project Ga0207705, IMG submission 184314) | Corn rhizosphere microbial communities from Kellogg Biological Station, Michigan, USA - KBS C1-3 metaG (SPAdes) (version 2) | ecosystem: Host-associated > Plants > Roots > Rhizosphere > Soil ... | reverse complement strand
ACGCGCGACGCGTTCATCGACGCGATCGTCGTCAACGCCGCGATCGGCGGTTCGACCAACGCCCAGCCGCACATCGTGGCGATGGCCCGTCATGCCGGCGTCGACATCACGCCTTCTGACTGGATGGAATACGGCTATGACGTGCCGCTGCTGCTGAACATGCAGCCGGCCGGCAAATACCTCGGCGAGCGCTACCACCGCGCCGGCGGCACGCCCGCCATCATGTGGGAGCTGGAGCAGAAGGGCTTGCTGCGCTCGAAGCGTCCGACCGTCACCGGCAAGACGATGGCCGAGAACCTCGTCGGCCGCGAAAGCCATGACCGCGAGATGATCCGCCCGTTCGACGAGCCGCTGAAGCAGAAGGCCGGCTTCATGGTCCTGAAGGGCAACCTGTTCGAGTTCGCGATCATGAAGACGAGCGTGATCTCGGAAGCGTTCCGCCAGCGCTACCTGTCGACGCCGGGTTCGGAAAATGCGTTCGAGTGCAAGGTCGTCGTGTTCGACGGTTCGGACGATTACCACCACCGCATCAACGATCCGGCGCTCGACATCGACGAGAACACGATGCTGGTGATCCGCGGTTCCGGTCCGGTGGGCTGGCCGGGTTCGGCCGAAGTCGTGAACATGCAACCGCCCGATGCGCTGATCAAGAAGGGTATCAATGCGTTGCCGACGCTGGGCGATGGCCGCCAGTCCGGCACGTCGGACAGCCCGTCGATCCTGAACGCGTCGCCGGAAAGCGCGGCCGGCGGCAACCTGGCGCTGCTGCGCACAGGCGACCGCGTGCGCGTCGACCTGAATGCGGGCAGCTGCAACGTGCTGATCTCCGACGCGGAACTGGAAGCGCGCCGCAAGGAAGCGCCGCCGGCGATCCCGCCGAACCAGACGCCGTGGCAGCAGATCTACCGCGCCACCGTCGGCCAGCTGCACACCGGCGCCGTGATGGAGATGGCGCTGGAATACCGTGACGTCGGCCACGACATGCCGCGTCATAACCACTGATCTTCCGATCGTGACGAGGGCCCGTTCGCGGGCCCTTTTTTTTGCCTATTCAAGCATGCATAGTTACGCGAACAGAATCAAGCACGCCGTTGTCCTGGCCCTGGCGTGCGCCTGGATGGCCGCCGCCCACGCCGCGCCGTCCCCACGGTCGACCATCCCCCTCGACGGCGGCTGGGAATTCATGCGCGGCGACACGCCCGGCGCGAAGACGCCGGTGCCCGCGCGCGGCGCCTGGGCGCCCGTTGACCTGCCGCACACGTTCAACGCCCTCGACGGCACGATGTCGAATCCGTACCGGGGCCCCGGCTGGTACCGGCGCACGGTCGTGGCGCCGCCCGCGGGGACAGGCCGCACCTGGCTGGAATTCGATGGCGCCGCGCTGTCGACCGACGTGTGGCTGAACGGCGCGTACGTCGGTCGGCACGAGGGCGGCTTCGCGCGCTTCCGCTTCGATGTGACGGAACTCCTGCATCCTGGCGCGAATGCGCTCAGGGTGCGGGTCGACAATGCGCGCCTGCCGGACGTCGCGCCCCTGGGCGGCGACTACACACTGTACGGCGGACTGTATCGCAGCGTGCGTCTCGTGACGACGGCCGACGTCCACCTGGACATGCAGGATCATGGCGGCCCGGGCGTCTACTTCAGCACGCCCGAGGCGACGGCCCAGCAGACCGGCCTGCACTGGCGCGCGCGCGTCGCGAACGAGCGCGCGCGGGCGCAGCACGTGCTCGTGACGGCACGCCTGCGCGACGCCGACGGCAACGTGGCGGCGGCGGCGCAGCGCAGCGTGCTGGTGCCGGCGCATGGCGTCGCAGCGGTGGACCTCGACGCCAGCCTGGCCGCGCCGCATCTGTGGCAGGGCGTCGAGGATCCTTATCTGTATGCGAGCGAAGTGAGCGTGACGCCGGCCGGCGGCACCGTGCCGGCCGACCAGGTCGAGAACCAGGTCGGCATCCGCAGCATCCGCCTCGACCCCGACAAGGGCCTGCTGCTGAACGGCCGCCCATACCGCGTCCACGGCGTCAACGTGCACCTGACCTATGTGCCGGGCAGGGGCGTGGCCGCGACGGACGCTGACATCGACGCCGACTACCGCATCCTGGGCGAGCTGGGTGTGACGGGCCTGCGCTACTCGCACTACCAGCACAACGAGCACAGTTATGCGCTGGCCGACCGCATGGGGCTTCTCGTGTGGACAGAGCTGCCGCTGACGGCGGAGGTCGGCGCGAGCCCCGCTTTCGTCGCCAACGCGACCGAGCAGGCGCGCGAACTCGTGCGCCAGAATTTCAATCACCCGTCCGTCTTTGTCTGGGGCCTCGGCAACGAGATCTACAAGGTGGACGACACGAGCGGCCACGTGCTGGATGCGCTGCAGCGCGTCGTGCACGACGAAGACGCCAGCCGCCCGACCGTCTACGCCAACTGCTGCGCGCCGATCGACGGTCCGCAGGCCACGCACACGGATGCGGTCGCGTCGAACGTGTATTTCGGCTGGTACGATCACGAGTTCGCGGACCTCGGGCCGTTCCTGGCCGACAACCACAAGCGCCGTCCCAACACGCCGGAAGGGGTGAGCGAATACGGCGCGGGCGCCAGCGTGCTCCAGCAGGAAGAGACCTGGAAGCGTCCGGTGGCCCCCAGCCGCTGGCATCCGGAGCAGTACCAGACCCTGTACCACGAGGCCGCGTGGCGCCAGATCGAGGCTGCGCCCTGGCTGTGGTCCAGCTTCGTGTGGGTCGGTTTCGATTTTCCGTCGTCCGGGCGCAACGAGGGCGACGCGCCGGGCATCAACGACAAGGGGCTCGTCACCCTGGACCGCAAGGTCCGCAAGGATGCGTACTACTGGTACCAGGCCAATTGGGCGAAGCAGCCGATGGTGTACATCACGTCGCGCCGTGTCGTGCGGCGGACGCAGGCGGATACCGAGGTCAAGGTGTACAGCAACCAGCCGACGGTGAGCCTGCGCGTGAACGGCGTCGACCAGGGCGAGCGCGCGGTGGAAGGGCATATCGCGCGCTGGCAGGTGAAGCTCGCGCCGGGTGCGAACCGGGTCGAGGTGAGGGCAGGCACTGTCACGGACAGCGTGGAATGGCGCCTCGAGCCTTGAACTAACACGGTGGGCACCCCGTGCCCACCAAAACGCCGATTAACCGGCAACCTTCAGAGTACCGTCGACCATGCGCGTGAGCCCCAGCGGATTCTCGTCGCGCAGCGCCTCCGGCAGCAGTTCCGCCGGCACATCCTGGTAGCACACCGGACGCAGGAAACGCTCGATCGCGGTCGCGCCCACGGACGTCGTGCGGCTGTCCGACGTCGCCGGGAACGGGCCGCCATGCACCATCGAGTGGCACACTTCGACGCCGGTCGGGAAACCGTTGAACAGGATGCGGCCCGCCTTGCGTTCCAGGACCGGCATCAGCCTGCCGGCCAGGGCGCGGTCGGCGGCGGTGGCGTGGATCGTCGCCGTCAGCTGGCCCTCCACGTGGCGCGTCACTTCCAGCAGTTCGTTCTCGTCCCGGCAGACGACCATCAGCGAGCTCGGGCCGAAGATCTCTTCTTCCAGCGCGCTGTTGGCGAGGAAGGTCGCGGCATCGGCCTGGTACAGGGCGGCCTGCGCGGCGCAGCCGCAGCCATCGGCACTGCCTTGCGCGATCAGCTCCACGCCAGCGAGGCCGGAACGGCGCGTGATCGCGTCGACATAGGCCTGGTGGATGCCGGCGGTGAGCATCGTGCCGGCGCCCTTGGCTGCCAGGGCTTCCGTCACGGCCGTGCGGAACACGTCCAGGTCGGTGCCGGCAAGCGCGATGACGAGGCCCGGGTTCGTGCAGAACTGGCCCGTGCCCATGGTGAGCGAATCGACGAAGCCCTGGGCGAGTTTCGTGCCGTCCGCGGCGAGCGCGCCCGGCAGCAGGTAGAACGGGTTAATGCTGCTCATCTCGGCATAGACGGGGATCGGTTCCTTGCGCGCGTTGGCGGCGTTCACGAGCGCCAGCCCGCCCGCCCGCGAGCCCGTGAAGCCGACGGCCTTGATCGCCGGGTGCGACACGAGGGCCTGGCCGATCTCGAAGCCGGTGCCGATCAGCATGGAGAACGTCCCTTCCGGCATGCCGGAGTCTGCCACGGCCTGGCGGATGGCCTTGGCCACCAGCTCCGACGTGCCGAGGTGGGCATTGTGTGCCTTGACGACGACGGGGCAGCCGGCCGCCAGCGCGGACGCCGTGTCGCCGCCGGCGACCGAGAACGCGAGCGGGAAGTTCGACGCGCCGAACACGGCGACTGGACCGAGACCGATCTTGCGCATGCGCAGGTCGGGACGCGGCGGCGTACGCTGGGGCAGGGCGGAGTCCAGCGTCGCTTCGAGGAAGTGCCCGTCGCGCACCACCTTGGCGAACAGGCGCAGCTGGTTGCACGTGCGTCCGCGCTCGCCCTCCAGGCGCGCGGCCGGCAGGCCGGATTCGGCACCGGCGCGCTCGATCAGCAGGGGACCGATGTCCATGATGCGGTCGGCGATGGTTTCCAGGAAGCGCGCGCGCTGCTCCAGTGGCATGCTGCGGTAGGCATCGAAGGCCTGTTCGGCGAGCAGGCAGGCGGCGGCGAGGTCGTCCATGCTGGCGGCCCCGAACTCGGGTTCGATTTCCGCGCGCGTGGCCGGGTTGTAGGCGCGCAGGGTGGCGGCGCTGCCGCGCACGGCCTGGTTGCCGATGATCATTTCGCCTTGGATGTTCATGTGGGCTCCTTGTCTGAAAACGGAGGTTGGTAACGCGTAGAAAAAGCGCCGCCGCCGGGGCCTCGCGGGCCGCGGCGGCGGTGCGTATCGATAGTAGATAGTACTAAACTCTATCGAATCATGCGCTCATCAGAACGAGTACTGTGCCAGCAGCGTGTAGCGCGGACCGCTCATGAACACCTGGCGGGTGAAGTTGCCCGCATGCTGCTCCATGATCTGGCGCGTGTACGAGTTGGTCAGGTTCGTCGCTTCCAGGCCGACACGGAACTTGTCCGTGAAGTCGTAGAAGATCGAACCGTCCAGCTGGCCGTACGGTGCCTGGTACAGCGGCAGGCCGAATGCCTGGTCGTTGTTGGTCGTCGGGATCAGGAAGCGGCTCGGGTCGGCGGCCGGATTCGTGTTCAGGCCGTTGTTGCCGCGGCTGCCCCACTGGTTCACGCCCAGCAGGTAACGCGAGCGCCAGTTGTACGCCAGGCGCATCGACAGGCCGTGCTGTTCGTACATGACGGCAAGGTTGATCGTGTGACGCGACAGGCCCTGCAGCGGGGTCTTGCCGAATGCACGTGCGTCGGTGTCGCAGCCGTTGATCGACAGGTTGTAGTTCGACGAGGCGTCGTTACCGGAACACCATGCATCGAACACCGGCTTGTTCAGCGTACGTTCGCTCGACACATAGGTCCAGCTTGCCTGGGTACCGATGCCTTTCAGCCAGTCGGGCACGAAGTCGTAGTATTGCTGGTGCGCGATCTCGAAGCCGCGGGCGAAGCCCTTGGCGCCGTTGACCGGACCCGTCACCACGAACGTCTGCTGCTTGCCGTTGACATCGGTCGCCTTGTACGCATAGTCCTGCGTGATGATGATGTCCTTGAGGTCCTTGTTGAAGGCCGAGAACGTCAGCGAACCGGCCTTTGCGAAGTACCACTCGGCCGTCAGGTCGACGTTGGTGGACGTGGTCGGCTTCAGCATCGGATTGCCGTCGCTGGTACCGCTCAGGGTGGACCCGTTGAAGGTGACCTGGGTCGTCTTGCCGGATGCATCGCGGACCGTCGTCTGGTTCGGCTGCGAATTCAGCGTGGTCTGTACCTGGAGCTGGTTGAAGTCCGGACGCGACATGGACTTGGCGACGGCGAAGCGGAACTGCAGCTTGTCGCTGTACTTCAGGCGCAGGTTCAGGCTCGGCAGCCAGTTGTGGTACGAGTTGTTATACGACTGGGCTTCGGCGAATGGCTTGATGTTGACCAGCGTGTCCGCGCCGATGACGGGCGCGTCGGTCGGGATGTTGACGCTCGACGGGTTGTACGAGACAAAGCCGCTGCCGGCACCGGTCGTCTTTACGTAGCGGATGCCGATATTGCCGTCGATCGGGTACTTCAGGTCATCCCAGCCAAAGCGCAGTTGCGTGTAGGCAGCGCGGGTCTTCTCCGACTGCGTGTTGGTCGCGGCCGGATCGCTGAAAGTCGCGGCCTTCCACTTGTCGCAGGCCGCGCCCTGTTCCGCGCACAGCACGTCGTGGTAGGCGTGGATCTTGGCCCACTCGTTCGGGAAACCGCGCACCGTCGCTTCGTCCGCGAACAGCATCGGCGGGATGTCGAATTTGCCATCGAAGAAGTTGTCGATCTTTTGCAGCGATGCGCCGCCGGCGAAGCGCGTGTCACCCAGACGGGCGACGTGCGGGATCTGCCAGCCTTCCATCCATGGGAAGGTGATGGCCTGCCAGTTGTAGAACTTCTGCGCCTTGTTGTTGACGCCCTCGCGGTTGGCCATCCGGACGCCGAAGCGGAGGTCGCGCAGCACCGGGTTGTCGAAGTTGTACTTGAAGTCCGTCTTCCATGCCTTCTGGTTGGCGGTGGCGCGGTCCAGCGCTTCCTGGGTATAGGCCCAGTAGTAGTTGTTCGGATCGGCCATGTAGGCCGGCGAACCCAGGGTGATCTGCGGGACCTTGCCGCGCATGTCCATCGTCTGGTTGGGCATGATGAAGCCCGTCGACACGTCGGCGTCGAAGCCTTGCGTCGTCGAATGCACGTGCTGGAAGTCGTTGGTCCAGGTCAGGTCCGGCGTGACGCGCCATTGCACGTTCAGCGAGATGTCGCGCGTGCTCGATTCACGCGTGTTGATGCGCTGCGAGCTGTTGAACGGCGAACCGCCATAGGTCGGATTCGAGATCGTGCCGCTCTGGAACACGCCATTGCTGTTGAAGACGGAGTCGGCGCTCGGCACCTGCTGGTACCACTTGTCCTCGGACGACGTCACGACGTGCTCGTCCAGGTCTTCCTTGTACTTCGTCTTGAAGTAGGTCAGCGACGTCGTCAGGTCCTTGTTCGGACGCCATTGGAACGCAGCATAGTCGCCGCGGCGCACACGGTCGAAGTTCTGCGACCGGTAGCCGACGCCGAGCGGGATCCACTTCGTCTTGGCGGGGTCGTACAGGGCCGGGTCCGTCGAATTCACGTGCGGGAAATACGGGTCGACACCGACGCCGTCCGAGCGGGTCGGGCTCTTCGCGTGGGCGAGGTCGATCAGGGCGCCGAATTCGCCCAGCGACGTCTTCCAACGGTTCGACAGCAGCAGGGTGCCGGTCGGGGACGGGGCACCCTTGCGCAGCGTCGAATAGCTTTCCGACGCGCCCAGCACGCCCTTGAAGCCCTTGTAGTCGAACGGCATCGCCGTGCGCAGGTTGACCAGGCCCGCGATGGCGCCTTCGACCTGTTCCGCGGACGGGTTCTTGTAAACGTCGACGCCGGCCATCAGTTCCGGTGCCACGTCGGCGAAGCCGAGCGAGCGGCCGCCGCCGGCCGAGAACGCGTCGCGGCCGTTGATTTCGGAACGGACGTAGGTCAGGCCGCGCACCGAGACGCCGGAGCCTTCGACGGACTGGCGGTTCGGGTCGCCCGCCATGTTGCGGTCGATGGTGACGCCGGCGATACGCTGCAGGACCTCGGTGACCGAACGGTCCGGCAGTTTGCCGATGTCTTCGGCGACGATCGAGTCGACGACTTCATCGGAATCCTGCTTGAGTTTTTGCGCCGACTGCAGCGCGGCGCGCTGGCCGCTGATGTGGACGACGGCGGGGCTGGCGCCGGCAGGGACGTCGGCCGTGGTGGTGGCGTTCGTCTGGGCCCAGGCTGCGGCACTGGACAATACGGCTACGTGCGCAACCGCTGCCGCGATTGCGGTCTTTTGAAACTTCATAAGGTCTCCCCCGATGATCAGGTAGTGTTTTCTTTATGACAAGCTAGAACAAAGCCAGGGTTTATGTGGTGCTTAACACTGGTTGTTATACGCTACCATATTTTTTTATCTGGCACCCTACTCGCGTTTAAGTTTTATCGCACCTCAAGACGCTCAGGTACGTTCGTGCCAGCGCGAACTGGCACTCACAGAGGGATGCATGTGTCGCCGGACGCCTGGGGCAGTTGTGCGCCCGTCGGCAGCAAGTCTCTGATATCACGAGTGAAAACGCCAGTTTTCAGATACAGCATATGTTAGCGTCTGACATACGCTACCAGCGTTAAGACACGATCAATGTTATACGCAATCGATTTCACGTACTGCAAATAAATTTTTCCAGAAGTGAGAGAAATACAACAAAATGTGTCCTTGAGGTAAATCTATTTCACAGCGTATTGTCACTTTCACTGGGAAACCGCTAAACACGCCCACCGGCACAAGACACAATATGAAGACCTGTTAGCGCGAACATTTTTCTTGCAGGACTAACATCGGTTCGCTTAGCATAGCGATCAGCAGCGCATAACGATAACGGAGATCCAATTGATGTCTTTCACCCGCCAGGCGGGCGTCCGCGCCTGTGCCGCGGCGCTGGCCGTCCTGGGCGTCGCCGGCGGCACGCTGGTGACCGCCGTGCCAGCGCAGGCCGCAGAAGCGCCCGCGGTCCGTCACTACAAACACTTCAAGACCGCGATCTATATCCCGGTGAACGTCACGCAAAGCCTCGTCGATCCGCAGACCTTCGAGCACCAGTTCGCGCGCGCGATGAGCCAGGTACCGTTCGACAAGGTGTACATCGAGGGCTACCGCGACAACCATTTCGCCAGCGACGCCGACATCGAAGCGGTAAAGCGCCAGTTCCAGGCGAAGGGGATCGAAGTGGCGGGCGGCGTGACGCTGGCGGCCGGTGGCTTCAACGGCCAGTTCATGACCTTCGACTACGAATCGCCGCGCGACCGCGACACGTGCAAGCGGGCGATGGAGCTGATGGCGCGCCACTTCGACCACGTGATCCTCGACGACTTCACGTTCTATACGTCGAAGTCGGATGCGGACATCAGGGCCAAGGGTACGCGCACGTGGACCGACTATCGCATCGCCACGATGCGCAAGGTGTCGAAGGAGCTGATCATCGGGCCGGCGCGCGCGGTCAACCCCAAGGTGAAGATCGTCATCAAGTACCCGAACTGGTACGAGCATTTCCAGGGGCTGGGCTTCGACCTCGCGCAGCAGCCCGAGATGTTCGACGGGGTCTACGCCGGCACCGAGACGCGCGATCCCGTCATCACCGACCAGCTGCTCCAGCAGTACGAGTCGTACAACATCATCCGTTATTTTTCGACCCTGCGTAAGGATGGCCGCAACGGCGGCGGCTGGGTCGACACGTATTCGATACGCTACGTCGACCGCTACGCCGAACAGCTGTGGGACACGATGCTGGCGAAGGCGCCCGAGATCACGCTGTTCAACTGGCATCCGGCCGCGCAGGACACGCCGGCCGAGGCGGGCGACCGCCCCTGGGCGCAGGAGGACACGAGCTTCAATTGGGATCGCATCGTGGCCGACTGGAAGTCCGCCAATCCGGGTGCGAAGGCGCCGCCGGGTTGGGGTCTTGCCGCCGGCGCGGCGCTGAAGCAGATCGACGCCGTGCTGGACCAGCTGGGCAACCCGACGGGCATCGCGAGCTACCGGCCCGCGAACGCCTCGTCGGCCGAGGACTTCCTGCACAACTACCTGGGCAATGTCGGCATCCCGATCGCGCTGACGGCGCGCTTCCCGGCGGAGGCGCAGACGGTGCTGCTGACGCAGGCCGCGGCCCTTGACCCGGAGGTGCTGGACAAGGTGAAGCGCCAGCTGGAGGCGGGCAAGGTCGTGTTCGTGACGTCGGGCTTCGTGAAGGCGACGCAGGATCCGAAACGCAAGGACCGCGGCTTCCAGGACCTCGTCGAAGTCTACGCGACGGGCAACCAGGTGCTGCTGAATGACTACTACAACGGCTATGGCGCGGGCAACGGCGAATCGCTGCGTGACGATCCGAAGGTGGCGCCGCGCGACGTGCTGTTCCCGGAACTGCACTATTTCACGAACGACGCCTGGCCCATCGTACGCGGCGTCGCCGGCGCGCGCGGCTTCCCCGTGCTGCTGATGAACCGGTATTCGAAGGGCATACTCTACGTACTGGCCATTCCCAGCAATATCGGGGACCTGTATAGTATGCCGCCTGGCGTGATGAACAGCGTGAAGAAATACCTGCTGGCCGATGCGCCGGTACGCATCGAGGGACCGGCCGGCGTGAGCCTGTTCACTTACGATAACGGCGCCTACGTCATCCAGTCGTTCCGTGACACGGCGACGACCGTCAAGGTGGTGACGCACCGGGCGGCGGGCGGCACGCGGCCGGCTGCGGAAACGGTGCCCGGCGGCGGCGAGGACACGGTGAGCGACGTGGTAATCCCGCCGCACAGCTTCCGCGTGTTCAAGGGATAGGCGTGGTACGCATGATGGAGACACAGCGATGAAGGCGAAGTTCCTGGCCCTGGCGTTTGCACTGGCCATGGCGCCGGTTTTCCCGGCATTGGGCGCGGACGCCACGCCCTACGTGTGGGACAGCGTGGCGATCGGCGGCGGCGGCTTCGTCACCGCCGTGGTGCCCAGCCGCGCCGCGCCCGGCGTCGCGTACGCGCGCACGGACGTGGGCGGCGCGTATCGCTGGGATCCGCGCAAGCAGCGATGGTTCGCGCTGCTCGATTGGGTGGCGGAAGACCAGACGGGCTTCCTCGGCATCGATTCGCTGGCCGTCGATCCGCGCGATGCCGACAACATCTGGCTCCTCGCCGGCATCCAGTACCTGAACGGCGGCCGCACCGCGATCCTGCATTCGACGGACGCGGGCAAGACCTTTTCCATCGTCGACGTCAGCGCCCAGTTCAAGACCCACGGCAACGGCATGGGTCGCCAGGACGGCGAACGCCTGGTCGTCGACCCCGGCTCCAGCCGCCACCTCTACGTCGGCACGCGCCGCGACGGCCTGTTCAGGAGCGTCGACGCGGGCCGCACGTGGGCGCGCGTGAGCGGGCTGCCGGTTACCACGACACCGAACGACGTCGGTATCGACATCGTCGTGCCGGATCCCGCCAGCGTGCGCGACGGTCCGGCGCGCCGCGTGTTCGTCGGCGTCTCGCGCTTCGGCACCAATGGCCCCAACCTGTACCGCAGCGACGATGGCGGCTCGACGTTCGTGCCAGTCGCGGGCGCGCCGGTCGACCTGATGCCCCAGCGCGCCGTGCTGGACGGCGCCGGCAACCTCGTCGTGACGTTCGCGAACGGCGCCGGACCGCATCCGGACCGCAACGGCCGCGAGCCGATGGACCGCGGCCAGGTCTGGAAGTACGCGATCGCCAGCGGCGTGTGGACGAACATCACGCCGGCCGGCTGGACCCGGCCGTTCGCCGGCGTCAGCGTCGATCCGAAGAATCCGCAACGCCTCGTCGTCTCGACCATCAACACCTTCCTGCCGCAAGGCGACGCCAAGGGCGACCGCATCTTCCTGTCCAATGACGGCGGCGCCAGCTGGACCGACGTCGTTGCGCGCGGCTTCGTGCGCGACGCGGCCGGCGTGCCCTGGCTGAAGGGCCATGCGATCCACTGGGCCGGGTCGGTCGAATTCGATCCGGCCGACACGCACGCCGTCTGGGTCACGTCGGGCAACGGCGTGTTTCGCACGGCGGACATCGACGCCGCGCCGGCCACCTGGACGTTCGCGGTGGCGGGCCTGGAAGAGACGGTGCCGCTGGGCCTCGCGAGCATTCCCGGCGGACCGCTCGTGTCGGCCATCGGCGACTACGACGGCTTCCTGCACGACGACCCGGCGCGCCACGGCCGCATCCATACGCCGGAAATCGGCACGACGACCGGCCTCGCCTTTGCGGGACTGGCGCCGCGCACGATGGTGCGCGTGGGCGACAGCATGCTGGTCACCCGCGACGGCGGCACGACGTGGACGAAGACGGCGATCCAGAAGGGCAAGCGCGGCCAGGTGGCGCTGTCGGCCGACGGCGCCGTCATCCTGCACGCGCCGGAACGGTCGAAGGAGGTCTGGCGTTCCGACGATGGCGGCGACACGTGGACGGCGGTCGCCGGTCTCGCGAAAGCGAACCTGAGGCCCGTGGCCGACCGCGCCGACCCGCATGTGTTCTATGTCTATGACGACGCCGCACTCCTCGTCAGCACGGACGGCGGTGCGTCGTTCGCGCCGCGCGCGAGCCTGCCCGCGGGCGGGTCGCGCCTCGTGCGCGCGGCGCCGGCACGGGCAGGGGACGTGTGGGTGGCGCTGAAGAAGGGCGGCCTCGTGCACTCCGTCGACGGCGGCGCGCATTTCGCGACCATCGCGAAGGTAGCCTATTGTGGGGCTGTCGGCTTCGGCAAGGCAGCGCCGGGACGCGACTATCCGGCGGTCTATGTGTGGGGCGAGATCGATGGGGTGCGCGGCGTCCACCGCTCCATTGACGCCGGCACCACCTGGACCCGCATCAACGACGACGCGCACCAGTACGGCGGACCGGGCGACGGCCAGTTCATCGTCGGCGACATGAACCGCTACGGCGTCGTCTACATGAGCACGGCCGGCCGCGGCATCGTCTACGGGACCCCGGCGACCAACTGAGCAAACCGAGCACGCTTCGCGAGAGCGTTTTTTATCGTCTTTTGTTGTATTCTATTTATTAAAAACATGATGCCCATCCGAACCCTGACAGGACTGCGCCACACGGCCCAGATGACGATCATTGCGCTGGCGCTGTCCGGCCTGGGCGGGGCAGCCGCCGCCGCGCCGGACCTCGTGTTGCGCTACGACCGTCCGGCGCAGGACAATGACTACGGCTGGGAACGCGAGGCCCTGCCGATCGGCAATGGCCGCATCGGCGCCATGGTCTATGGGGGCATCAACCGGGAGCACCTGCAGTTCAACGACATCACGCTGTGGTCGGGCGACGGCCGCGAGACAGGGGGCTACCAGCCGTTCGGCGACGTCGTCGTCGACCTGCCGGGCCACGACACGGACGTGCGCGACTACCATCGCACGCTGGACATCGCGCACGGCATCCACGCCGTCACGTACACGCACGGCGGCGTGCAGTTCCGGCGCGAGGCATGGGCGAGCCATCCGGCCGAGGTGATCGTGCTGCGCCTGACGGCCGACCGGCCGGGTCAGTACAGCGGCTCCATCGCGCTGTCCGACCGCCACGGTGCACACCTCGCCGCCGGTGCAGGCCGCCTGTACGCGACGGGCACGCTGGCCGGCTGGACGCCGTCCGGCGAGGCGCCGACCGCCAATGCGATGGATTACGCGAGCCAGGTGCAGGTCGTGAACGAGGGCGGCAAGGTGACGGTGGAGAAGGACCGCATCGTGTTTTCCGGTTGCGACGCGCTCACCGTGATCGTCGGTGCCGGTACGAATTACGTGGCCGACGCCGCGCGCCACTTCCGCGGCGAGCATCCGCTGGCGCGCGTGACGGCGCAGGTGTCGGGCGCTGCGGCCCGCCCCGTCGCCGACCTGCGGGCGGAACACGAACGCGATCTCGGCGCCCTGCTGGGCCGCGTGCGGCTGGACCTCGGCACCACGGCACCCGAGCGCGCAGCGCTGCCGACCGACGCCCGCCTGCTGGCGTATACGAAGCAGGGCGGCGACCCGGAACTGGAAGCGACGTATTTCCAGTATGGCCGCTACCTGCTGGCGTCCAGCTCGCGCGACACGCTGCCGGCGAACCTGCAGGGCCTGTGGAACAACAGCACCACGCCGCCGTGGCGGTCGGACTACCACACCAACATCAACGTCCAGATGAATTACTGGCCGGCCGAGGTGACGAACCTGTCCGAGATGGCGCGGCCGTTCTTCAACTTCGTGACGAGCGTCGCGCCCGTGTGGCGCCAGGCCACCGCCGCCGAGTTCAAGGGCAGGGACGGCAAGCCGGTACGCGGCTGGACGCTGCGCACGGAATCGAATCCGTACGGCGGCATGAGCTACCTGTGGAACAAGACGGGCAATGCATGGTACGCCCAGCACTTCTGGGAGCACTACGCGTTCACGCAGGACAAGGCTTTCCTGCGTGACGTGGCGTATCCGATGATGAAGGAAGCCTGCGCGTTCTGGCAGGACTACCTGAAGCAACTGCCGGACGGGCGCCTCGTCGCCCCGCAGGGCTGGTCGCCCGAGCACGGTCCCATCGAGGACGGCGTCACGTACGACCAGGAGATCGTCTGGGACCTGTTCAACAACACGGTGGAAGCGGCCGGCATCCTCGGCGTCGACAAGCCGCTGCGCGACCGGCTGGCGTCCATGCGCGACCGCCTGGCGGCGCCGCGGGTCGGCAGCTGGGGCCAGCTGCTCGAATGGATGGAAGAGAAAAAGGATCCGGTGCTGGACACGCCGGACGACACGCACCGCCACGTGTCGCACCTGTTCGCGCTGTACCCGGGCCGCCAGATCAGCCCCGCCCGCACGCCCGCGCTGGCCGCCGCGGCGAAGCGCACGCTGGAAGCCCGCGGCGACGCCGGCACCGGCTGGTCGATGGCGTGGAAGATGGCGTTCTGGTCGCGCCTGTACGACGGTGATCACGCCTATCGCATGCTGCGCGGCCTGTTGGCCACGCCCGGCGCGCGCGCGGCCCAGCAGGCAAGCAGAGGCTCGGAACAAATGAATGGCGGCGGTACCTATCCGAACCTGCTGGATGCGCACCCGCCGTTCCAGATCGACGGCAATTTCGGCGCGACGGCGGCCATCGCCGAGATGCTGCTGCAATCGCAGACCGGCGAGATCGCGCTGCTGCCGGCCTTGCCGTCCACGTGGCCGGACGGCGAAGTGACGGGCCTGCGCGCGCGCGGCGGGTTCGTGGTCGACATGCGCTGGAAGCAGGGCCGCCTCGTGGGCGCCACCGTGCGGGCAGCCGCCGGTGGCGGCGTCGCGAAGGTGCGCTACGGTGCGCGCTCCGTGACGGTCAAGCTGCGTGCGGGCGAGAGCCGGGAGCTCGATGCGTCGCAGTTCTGAAGCAACCTAAGGAATCGAGCCCGGTGCCGAACTTTTGCTTGATTTTATCTTTTACAATATTCTTAACCCATGTTAACGACTGGAGACACGTAAGCGCATGAAAACCAAGTCCTTCGGCGTGCTGGCGACAAGCCTGCTGTTCGCCACCGCCACCGCCGGCGCCCAGGCCGCCACCCCTGTCAAGAGCGCAGCCCCCGAATTGCCGCGCATCGTCCACCAGGACGGCCGCTACGCACTGATGGTCGACGGCGCGCCTTTCCTCATCCTGGGCGGGCAGGCTCAGAATTCGAGCAATTACCCGGCCGCGTTGCCGAAAGTGTGGGCCGCGTTGAAGGATGCGCATGCGAACACGCTGGAGATTCCCGTCGCATGGGAACAGATCGAGCCGAAGGAAGGCACGTTCGACTTCAGCTACGTCGACACGCTCGTGCGCCAGGCGCGCGAGCACAAGACGCGCCTCGTGCTGCTGTGGTTCGGCACCTGGAAGAACACCGGCCCGGCCTATGCGCCGGAGTGGGTCAAGTTCGACAACAAGCGCTTCCCGCGCATGATCGACAAGGACGGCAAGACGAGCTACTGCCTGTCGCCATTCGGTGAAGCCACGCTGGCCGCCGACAAGAAGGCCTTCGTCGCCCTGATGGAGCACATCAAGAAGATCGACGCCGACAAGCGCACCGTGATCATGGTGCAGGTCGAGAACGAAGTCGGCACCTACGGCACCGTGCGCGACTTCGCGGCGCGCGCCCAGGCCGCGTTCCAGCAGCCGGTACCGGCCGCCGTCCTGGCGCACCAGCCGCCGCCGGCGGGCCGTCCGAAGCAGGGTACGTGGGCCGAGGTGTATGGCGACTACGCCGACCAGTATTTCCACACCTGGGCCATCGCCAGCTACATCGAGGACATCGCCAGGGCCGGCCGTGCCGTGTACGACCTGCCGATGTACGTGAACAACGCCCTGCGCGCGCCGGTCGTGGACCAGCCGGCGCCGCCGTGGAAGGGTGACTTCGCGTCCGGCGGCCCGACCTACGACGTGATCGGCATCTACAAGGCGGCGGCACCGCACATCGACTTCGCCGGCCCGGACGTCTACATGCCGGAGTCGAAGAATGTGAGCGACACGCTGGCGCTGTTCCAGCGACCGGACAATCCGCTGATGGTGCCGGAAATGGGCAACGCGGCCACCTATGCACGCTACGTGTACCAGATCATCGGCAAGGGCGCGCTGGGCGTGGCGCCGTTCGGGTTCGACTACGCGTCGTACAGCAACTACCCGCTCGGTTCGAAATACACGGACCGCCGCATGATCGAGCCGTTTGCCAGAATCTACGACGTGTTTGCACCGATGCAGCGCGTGTGGGCAAAATGGGCGTTCGAGGGCCGCACCTACGGCGTGGCCGAGGGCGATGACCGCGCGCCGCAGGTCGTGAAGATGAACGGCTGGGACCTGCGCCTGACGTTCCGCGAGTTCCAGTTTGGCGAATCCGAACACCAGCAAGGCAGGACCGATTTCCCCGAAGGCACGGAGAAGCCCACGGGTGGCGTCGCGATCGCGCAGATCGGCCCCGACGAATTCGTCTTCGTGGGCCAGCAGATCCGCCTGAAGTTGACGGGCACCGGCCCCAATGCCGGCAAGCCCACGGGCTACGCACGGGTGGAAGAAGGCCACTTCGGCGCCGACGGCAAGTGGGTCATGGAACGCAACTGGAACGGCGACCAGACCGACTACGGCCTGAACCTGCCGGCCACGCCGACCGTGCTGAAGGTGAGGATGGGGTCGTACTGACCGTTTGCAACCACACAAAATAGAATTCGCGGGAGAGAGATATGCAATTGACTAGAATCGCCGCCGCCGCGCTGCTGCTGGCCACCGGCGGCCACGTCCTGGCCGGAACCGCCGTGCAGACCGCCACCGGCATCGAGGTGCGCCCGGACACCGGTCCGGCGAAGCTCGTGCGCCTGGAGCTGATCGCCGATAACATCGTCCACGTCGTCAAGCTTGACGACGCGGGCAAGCAACTGACCCCGTCCCTGATGACGGTCGCGAAACCGTGCGGCTGCAAGTTCACGGTGACGAACGACAGGCAGACCGCGACGCTGAAGGCGCAGAAGATTTCGGCCCAGGTGTCGCTGAAGGACGGCCAGTTGCGTTTCTTCGACGCCGCCGGCAAGCCCTTCCTCACGCAGGCCGCGGAAACCATCACGCCGATCCAGGTCGGCGGCAAGCCGTTCCTGGCCATCAAGGAAGGCTTCAACTACGGTACGAAGGACGCCTTCTACGGCCTGGGCCAGCACCAGAACGCCCAGATGAACTACAACGGCGAAGACGTCCTGCTGCAGCAGCACAACATGATCGCGTCGGTGCCCTTCGTCGTCTCGGACAAGAACTATGGCCTCCTGTGGGACAACAATGCGATCACGCGCTTCGGCGACGCACGTCCCTACGCCTGGCTGTCGCGCGACCTGAAGCTGACGGACGACCAGGGCAAGGCCGGCGGCCTGACCGCGCGCTACTACATCGACGGCAAGCTGGCGCTGACCCGCCAGGAAAAGGACATCGCCTACCAGTTCCTGAAGGACGTGGACGAAAACTGGCCTGCGGAACTGCCCCCGCTGAAGGCCCTGGGCGGCAAGGAAGTCAAGGTCGTGTGGGATGGCGCGATGGCCAGCCCGAAGGCCGGCGTGCACAAGATGCAGCTGTACGCGTCCGACTACGCCACCTTGACCGTCGACGGCAAGCAGGTCATGGACGTGTGGCGCCAGGGCTGGAATCCGTGGTACCACAACTTCGAAGTGAAGTTCGCGGCTAACAAGCCGGTCAGGCTGCACCTGGAATGGAAGCCGTCGGGCGGCATGGTCGCGATGACGCACAACGATCCGCTCCCCGCGCCGGAACGCCACTCGCTGACGATGTCGTCGGAGATCGCCGAAGCGGTCAACTACTATGTCGTCAGCGGCGACAGCATGGACAACGTGATCGGCGGCTACCGCCTGCTGACCGGCCAGCAGCCGATGATGCCGAAGTGGGCCTACGGCTTCTGGCAGTCGCGCCAGCGCTACGAGACGCAGGACCAGCTGCTCGACACGGTGGCGGAATACCGCAAGCGCGGCTGGCCGCTCGATAACATCGTGCAGGACTGGTTCTACTGGCCGGAGGACGGCTGGGGCACGCACGACTTCGACAAGGTCCGTTTCCCCGATCCGCAGGGCATGGTCGACAAGGTGCATGCGCAGCACGCGCACATCATGATCTCCATCTGGGGCAAGTTCTATTCGAATACCGACAACTACAAGGAACTGGCGTCCAAGGGCCATATGTGGACGAAAAACGTCGAGGACGGCAAGCTGGACTGGGTCGGCAAGGGTTACAAGAACAGCCACTACGACCCGTACACGCAGGAAGCGCGCGACATGTATTACCGCCAGATGCAGCACAAGCTGGTGGACAAGGGCTTCGACGCCTGGTGGATGGACAACACGGAACCGGACGTGCAGTCGAATTCGCGCCTGGAGGACTTCAAGAAGCTGATCGGCCCGACCGTCTACGGCCCGGGCGAGATCACGTTCAACCCGTACAGCCTCGTGCACTCGGGCGGCATGGTCGACGGCCTGCGCCGCGACCAGCCGGACAAGCGCCAGTTCATCCTGTCGCGTTCGGGCTTCGCCGGCATCCAGCGCAATTCCGTCGCCGTGTGGAGCGGCGACACGGCCGGCCGCTGGAACAACCTGTACGACCAGATCGCGTCGGGCGTGAACTTCTCGATGTCCGGCATCCCGAACTGGACGCACGACATCGGCGGCTATGCGCAGGAAAACCGGTTCCAGTACGGCGACGTCGGCTCGGCCCAGGAAAACCGCACCACGACCAACGACCAGGCCAAGCCGGAAGACATGAAGGAATGGCGTGAGCTGAACCTGCGCTGGTTCCAGTTCGGCGCGTTCTCGCCGCTGTTCCGTTCGCACGGCGAAGTCGTCAAGCGCGAGATCTACAATATCTCGGCCGGCGACGATGCGATGCGCGACTCGATGGTGGGCTACCTGAAACTGCGCTACCGCCTGATGCCGTACATTTACTCGATGGCAGCCGACACGCACTATGCCAACGGCACCATGATGCGCGGTCTCGTGATGGACTTCCCGAAGGACGACAAGGTCAAGAACATCAAGGACCAGTACCTGTTCGGCCATGCGCTGATGGTCGCGCCGGTCACGAGCTATGGCGCGCGCGAGCGCACCGTGTACTTCCCGGCGGGCGCCGACTGGTACGACTTCGATACCGGCAAGCGCTACGCGGGCGGCACCAGCGCCACCGTCCCGGCACCGCTGAACCGCATCCCCGTGTTCGTGCGCACGGGCGCCGTGGTCCCGACCGGACCTGTCACCCAATACGTGGACGAGAAGCCGGACGCGCCGATCGTGCTGCAGGTGTATGCGGGCGCGAACGGCCAGGCCAGCCTGTACGAGGACGATGGCGTGACCAACGCGTACGAGCGGGGCGAGTACAGCCGCATCCCGTTCAGCTACGACGACAAGACAGGCACTGTGACGATCGGCGCGCGCAGCGGCCAGTACAAGGGCATGCCGCAGACGCGCCAGATCAAGGTGCGCGTGCTGCGCGCCGGCGTCGCGACGAGCGCCGACATGGACGCGGCTGACAAGACCGTGACCTATGACGGCAAGCCGGTGACCGTGAAGCTGTAGGACGGGCTGTGTACCGACGCAGTCTCCTGCAACTGATGCTGGCGTTGGCCGGGACGGGGTGCGCGTCCGCGCGCATCCCGCCGGGCGCCGTGCCCGTGGACGCGCAGGCGGACGCGCGCACCCGGGAGCAATACGCCTGGCTGCGCGCGACCTGGGGCCGGCAGACCATCGCCGGCCAGCAGGACCTCACCTGGAACGACGGCGTGGACATGGCGCAGCGCGTGTTCGACGACACCGGCAAATTCCCGGCGTTGATGGGCTTCGACTTCATGAACACGTGGACGACCGGCGCGCGGCCCGACGGCCGGCACCAGGTCGACGAAGCAATCGCCTGGGCGCGCCGCGGCGGGCTCGTGACGTTCTGCTGGCACTGGCGCGACCCGTCCGTCGCGAGCGGGGAAGGGAACTTCTACGCGCACGACGCGGATGCGGGCAAGAACACGGCGTTCACGATTCCCGTGCGCGACGGCCGCCTGGACACGGGGAGCAGCGCGGGCCGCCGCATCGACGCGGACATCGATCGCCTGGGCGTCGAGCTCGCGAAGCTGCGGGCGGCCGGCGTCACCGTCCTGTGGCGGCCGCTGCACGAAGCGTCCGGGCACGAGGGCGACGGCTGGTTCTGGTGGGGCCGCAAGCGCACGGACGGCGTGCCGAACGCGTCGGCGTATGTGCTGCTGTACCGCCACATGTTCGACCGTCTCGTGCGCGCGCACGGCCTGCACAACCTGATCTGGGTGTGGAACGGCCAGGATCCGGCCTGGTATCCGGGCGATGACGTCGTCGACATCGTCGGCTACGACGTCTACGACGACACCGACCGCAAGACCTACAAGTCGCAGGTCGACATCTATCGCCGCATGGCGGCCATCGGCCGGGCCGTGAAGCCCGTGGCCATGAGCGAGAACAGTTACATCCCCGATCCCGACCGCATGATGGCGGACGGGGCGCGCTGGCTGTGGTTCCTCACCTGGAACGATGGCCACGCGCCGGCCGGTACGTCCGACAAGGACAATTTCTGGACCGGCGATCATTACAACACTGCGGCGCACAAGACGAAGGTGTATCACCATCCCGACGTGATCACCCTCGACCGTCTGCCCGCATTCCTGAAAGCCCCTACATGAAACGACTTACCACGATTCTCACCAAGAGCGTTGCATTCGCCGCGCTGCTGCACGCGGGCCTCGCCTGCGCCGGCGTCGCCGTCGCGCCGACCGACAAGAACCTCCTGTACACGGGCCGCATCGATTTCGCGCAGCCGACGGCACCCGTCATCACGTGGCCGAACACGGCCATCTCCGGCAATTTCACGGGCGCGTCGCTGGCCGTGACGCTGGACGACGAGAAGGGCAAGAACTACTTCAACGTGTTCATCGACGGCGATCTCGCGAGCCCGCTGATCATCGAGGCGGCCCAGGGCACGAAGACCTATTCCGTGGCGGGCGGCCTGGCGCCGGGCAAGCACAGCTTCCTGATCACCAAACGTACGGAAGGCGAGGAGGGCGCGACGACGTTCCGCGGCCTCGAACTGGCCGACGGCGGCAAGATGCTGGCGCCGCCCGCACGTCCCAAGCGCCGCATCGAATTTTTCGGCGACTCCATCACCAGCGGCATGGGCGACGAAGCGCCCATGAATGGCCGCGACGACAACAGCCGCGACAAGAACAGCTTCCTCTCGTACGCGGGCATCACGGCGCGCAACCTGAACGCGGAGCTGCACCAGACGTCGCAGAGCGGCATCGGCGTCATGATCAGCTGGTTCCCGTTCACGATGCCGGACTTCTACGACCAGCTGAGCGCCGTCGGCAACAACGACACCCACTGGGATTTCTCGAGCTGGACGCCGGACGTCGTCGTCATCAACCTGATGCAGAACGACCGCTGGCTGATCGGCGACCGCCACCAGCTGCAGCCGGAGCCGAACGAGGCCGAGCGCGTGGCCGCGTATGAAAAATTCGTCAAGCGTATCCGCGAGCTGTACCCGCACGCATACATCGTCTGCGCGCTCGGCAGCATGGATGCGACGCGCGCCGATTCCGCATGGCCGGGCTACGTGAAAGCAGCCGTGGAAGACATGCGCAAGAACGGCGACAGGAAGATCGATTCCGTGTTCTTTCCGTTCACCGGCTATGGCCAGCATCCGCGCCTGAAGCATCAGCGCGACAACGCCGAGATCCTGACGGCGTTCATCCGCCAGAAAGTGGGCTGGTAAGCGTCAACGCAGCGCCGGCGCCTTCCACGTCACCCACGGCGTGAGGTCCGGCGCATCTGCCTTCTCTCATTAATTTCCCTGGTGAAATTTTTGTTCATTATCCTTTAACATGCTGATATGATTTCGCTAATTCATTTCAGCTAATACGTTCTACGCCGATGCACGCGCCGGGCACCCATGGCCGCCAGGGAACGTTAAAGGATTCACACATGAAGGGCTGTCACACCACAGCGGGAATGTCCTGTTTTCTTGCCTTTTGCTGCGTGCTGTTCCTGGGGCTCCCATCACGGCATGCAGGCGCGCAGCAGCTACCGTTGCGGTATTACGCGACCTCCGAAGGCTTGGGTAACCTGGCAGTGGCTGCGTTGGCCCAGGAGGCAGGCGGGGCAATATGGATAGGCACTGAAAATGGCCTGTACCGCCACGACGGAGAGAGCATCCGAAAGCAGGGTGGCGATGCGAGCCTGCAGGTGCAAGACATGGCGTTTGGTCGCGACGGTACGTTATGGATCGCGGGTGCGGGCGGTATTCATCGTTACCGCGACGGAAAGATGGTACAGGTGCCCTCGAGCGACTCGACCTGGTCGCCGCTCGAGGGGCAGGCCCTGGCGCCGTTGGCGCAAGGCGGCGCCCTGGTCGTCGGCAAAGACGGCAAGCTTTTGAGGGTGACGGGGTCCGGCCAGGACGCACGCATGGAATACGCCTTGCCGACCACGCTGGAGTCGTCAACGTCCGGGGCGCTGGAAGTTCGCTCGATCCTGGTCGCCAACGACGGCGCATGGTGGTTTGGATGTGGGAGCGCACTGTGCCGATGGCACGAAAACCGGCTCCAACGCTGGAGTGCGGCCGATGGCGTACCGCAAAGCGAATGGCTGCGCCTGCGGCAAGCGAAAGATGGCGCCATCTGGGCGCGTAGTGATCGCTACGTCGTGCGTCTTGCCAGCGGCGACAGGCAATTCGCCGACGTCACGCCGCAGGGGCTGGGGCGGGGCTCCAACCACTACTGGCTGCCGATGGTCGAGGACGGCAAAGGACGTTTGTTGACCCCAGGTAATGCAGGGGTGTATCGCTGGGAGGCCGGACGATGGCGGTATTTCGGCGAGCGCAACGGACTCGTCGAGGATGGGGTACGAGCCATGCTGATCGACCTCGACGGCGACGTCTGGCTGGGCACGAGCGGTCACGGACTCGCGCATTGGCGGGGCTATGAAAACTGGTCGTCCTGGACGGCACGCCAGGGCCTGCCTTCCGACGTGGTCTGGTCCATCGCCGACGATGGAGCAGGACGGGTATGGATCGGCACCCAACGTGGCGTCGTCTCCGCCGGCGCAGACCAAGCGATGGCAAATGAGGCGCCGTCGGTGTCCGACCAGGTCGGAGGCCTTGTGGCGGATGGCAACGGAGGCATGTGGTTATCCACTTTCGGCGGTGAACTGATGCATCGCCGCCGCGGCCAGTCATGGCGCTCCATGACCGACGGCGGCCGGATCCGTGGAGGACGTTTGTTGGCGGCCGATGGCGAATTGTGGGTCATTGGCCGCAAGTATGGCCTGTTCACGCTGCCGCTCGATGGGAGCGGACCAGGGCGGCGGCGTGACGAAGTGGATCGATTGATCGACACCAGCGATCGAAGCGTGAATAGCGCATGTCGTGAGCAAAACAGCGATGTGATCTGGATAGGCACCGGCAGTGGTCTGTTGCGATATGACCCCGCGCATGGCTTCTCACGGCCGCAGGTCAACGGCCTCGATCCGAGTAGCGGGGTCGCCTATCTTGCATGCGGTGCCGGCCGTGTGTGGTTGCGCACCGGGACCGGACGACAACTGATGCGTATCGACCTGCATCAGTCGGGCGTATTGCGGGCGGTGCCCGTGCAGCCCGCCGTACTCAAGGGGTTGCGCATCCTGTCGCTCATCGAAGACCGCCGTGGCTGGTTGTGGGCCGGTACCGATGTCGGTGTAGTGTGGTGGAACGGCAGGCACTGGCGCCGTTTCGACGAGAGCAATGGGCTGGTCTGGAACGACTGCGACCAGAACGCGCTTGCCGAAGATGCGCAGGGCGCGATCTGGGTCGGCACGAGTGGGGGCGTGAGCCGCATCGCCTTTCCCGAACAATTGGAACGGGTACAACCCATGGTGCTCAGGCTCGATGAGGCCAGGTTGGGCAGCGTCGATCTGGTACCGGGACGCAAGACAGAAGTACCCGGGCCGACGCAGATGCTGGAACTACGCTGGGAGACGCCGCACTTTACCAACCGGTTATCCCAACACGTGCGCTACCGCCTGGACGGAAGCGAGGAGGGCTGGACCGACGTGACCGGCAGCGAGTTGCGGTACGCGGGCCTGGGCTCGGGCAGCTATCGTCTGGAGCTGTATGCTGTCAACGACGACCTCGGCCAGAGCAGCCAACCATTGACGCTCGCCTTCGATATCGCACCGCCGTGGTGGCGGAGACCGTCCGTCGTCACCGCGGCACTGTTGCTTGCGGCGCTGCTGGTTTACATCGGACACCGTTACCGCATTCGACGGCTCGTGCAGCACCGGAATGCGCTGGAGGCGCTGGTGCAGGAACGTACGCGCGAACTGGCCGAATCGCACGAGCGCATGCGCGAACTTGCGTTCACCGACAGCTTGACTGGTGCCATGAGCCGGCGGGCCATCCTGAGCGCAGCGGAACGCGAACTGGCGCAGCAACGGCGCCACGGCGGATCGTTGACGTTGGCCCTGCTGGACCTGGACCACTTCAAGAGCGTCAACGACACCTATGGGCACCCCGCCGGGGACGCACTGTTGCGTGGGCTGGTGACCCGACTGCGCACGCAGATCCGCGACAGCGATTGCATCGGCAGGTACGGCGGCGAGGAATTCCTGCTCGTGCTGCCTGACCTTTCCGTGGATGAGCCGGGCGGCGTGGAGCGCGTCGACAGCTGGCGCCAGGCAGTCGCCGGGGATCCTTTCGACATCGGCGGTGCGACGCCACTCGGCGTGACTTGCAGCATTGGCGTTGCCAGTGCGCTCGCCGACGAGACACTGGAATCCTTGATCGATCGCGTCGATGCTGCGCTGTATCGGGCCAAGGCCGCCGGACGGAACCGGGTCGAGGTCTGGCGTCGCTGAAGGCCGCCCGGCGGCGCGGCGTTGCGCCGCCGGGCGGGCCTTGTCAGCGCTCCAGCGATTGCAGCGCGGCCGCCACGTACACGAGCGGCGCGTTCCAGTTGATGGCGACCTCGTTGCTGGCATAGCTGCAGCCGAGGTCGAGGTAGGACAGCGCCGGCTGCGACGACGGATAGCGGGTGCCGGCAGGGCAGTCCTTGATGTCCTGCTGGCCGGGATTCGGCCCGCCCACGAGCCAGCCCGGCAGCGGCGCCGCGATGCCGTCGGCCTCGGACGGGCGGTGGTGCGGGTGCATCGCGGGACGCGCGCCGAAGCCGGTGACATAGCTCAGGCCCAGCGGATTGCGGCCCAGCGTGTAGTCCAGCGCCGACTGCGCCGCGTTCAGGTAGTCGGCCTTGTGGGTGATGCGGTACGCCTGCACCAGCATCATGGCCTGGTTCAGCACGACGGCATTGCTGCCCCAGACGAAGTCGGACTTCGCCATCGACAGGCGTGCCGGCGATGCCTGCCAGCGCGCGAGCAGCTTGTCGGCGGCGGCCAGGATCTGCCGTTGCGCCTGGTCGGCGTCGCCCGGCTTCGGCAGGCGGGCGCGCTGCTGGGCGAGCGAGATCCAGCCGAGCGGACGCACGGCGCTCCATCCCGGCTCCGTCTGCGCGGCCGACGCGGCAGGGGCCTTCGCGAGGGCGCGGGCACGGTATTCGTCCTTGCCCGTGGCGATGTACAGCTCGGACGCCGCCCAGGAGAACTCGTCGTCGATCTTCTCGTCGCCGTACGTGCCGGTCTTGATGTCGGGCGGCTGGCGGTACAGCTCGTTCGGGTTCTTCACGGCCCAGCGCCACGCGGCCTCCGCGGCCGCCAGGTAGCGCTGCGAGCGGCCCGGCGCCCTGGCGTCGAACGGCGCCAGCACGCGGCTCGCCGTCGCCATCACGGCCGCGAAATCGAGGGCCGCCGCCGTCGTCTTCTGCACGACGTAGCGCGGGCCCGTCGCCTTGTCCGGCATGACCATGCCGTCGAACGTCTTGTTCGTCAGCTTGTGATAGACGCCGCCGTCGTCCGGATCCTGCATCGTCGCCATCCAGTCGAGGTTCCACAGGACCTCGTTGAGCAGGTCCGGCATGCCGTTGCCGGATTCGGGCAGGTTCAGCGCAAGCTTGTCGAACCAGGCCGGGAAGTGTTCGTACGCCGCCAGCAGCGTGTACGTCGTGATGCCCGAGTTGACGATGTACTTGTTGTAGTCGCCCGCGTCGTACCAGCCTTTCGGGCTGCTGATCACGGTACCTTCCGGCCGTTTCGCGGACGCCGCCGAGGCGTGCACGAGCACCCTGTCGTCCGGATGGCCCAGCGCCCTGGCATACGGGCCCGCGATGCGGGCGTCCAGCGCCACGCCGGCGCGTTGCAGCGTGTAGGCGCGGATGGCGCCCGCGTCGAGGGCGCGGTACGGCGCGGCGCCGATGGCGAACACGGGCGAATCCGGCTGGCCGGCCACGGCGATATGATACCTGCCGGCCGTGCGCAGGCCGGAGAAATCGGCGACGCGCACCCGCTCGCCGGACGCGTCCCACGTCGCGGCCGGGCCCAGCTTGCCTTCGTACACGACCTTGCCGCTGGCCGCGTCGACAACGGCGAAGCGCGCAGCCGCATCGTCGTCGGCCGCCGGCACGATGGCCAGTTTTTGCGCGGACGGCAGGAAGCCGAGCTGGTTGACTTCGATGCCGGCGGCGGCGTGCGCCGCGCCACATGCGAACAGCGCGGCACAGGCGAGGAGGGTGGAACGGGGGACGGACGGGTGCACAGGAATCTCCTTATGGGTTTTATAGGTGAAATCGATTTCATCCTACAACGGCACGGAAAGCAAAGTCAATCGTTCGCTCTATCCACTTATTTGCGTAATTACGTTTCCTTTTTGTGTCAATACGCACCGCTTCCGTTCCGCAGCGTGTGAGGCGGCGGTTGCCTGCCGCGTCCGATCCGGTCAATAATTGCCGCGGTCGAATCAATGTAGCATGGGTTCGCCGGAGGAGAATGCGGCCCTGCCGCGAGAACAGAGTCATTGAGAGGACCCCTTGAAATCAACCATCTTGTGCTGCGCGCTGCTGCTGGCAGGTGCGGCCGCTAGTGCCGCGCCAGCGGCCGAACGCTTCGACGTCGCCTTCACGGCGGACGACCTCCCCGCGCACGGCGCCCTGCCGCGCGGCATGACCCGGACCGGCATCGCCCAGGCCCATATCGACACGCTGAAGACGTACGGCGTGCCCGAGGCCTGGGGCTTCATCAATGCCTCAGGCATCAAGCCGGACGGTGACGGCGTCGCCGCGCTGGAACTGTGGCGCCGCGCCGGCTACCCGCTCGGCAACCACGCGTACAGCCACATGGGCCTGTCGCAAGCCGCGTCGCTGGAAACGTGGGAGGCGGACGTGCGCGCGAACGAGCCCGAGCTGAAGAAATACATGGCCGGCAAGGACTGGCATGTGCTGCGCTTCCCGTTCCTCGACGCGGGCGGCAGCGGCGCACGGCACGACGACGCGCAGGCGTGGCTCAAGGCGAACGGCTACCGGATCGCCGACGTCACCCTGGGCTTCGACGACTGGGCCTATACGGACACGTATGCGCGCTGCGTGGAGAAGGGCGACGTGGCCGCGATCGAATCGATGAAGGCCAGCTACCTGCGCCGCGTGGACCAGCAACTGGCGCGCACGAAAGCCATGTCCCAGCGCGTGTATGGCCGCATGATCCCGCAAGTGCTGCTCACGCACATGGGCGGTTGGAGCGCGGTGACACTGCCGGAAGTGATGAAGCGCATGGACGCCGCCGGCGCGCATTATGTGCCGCTCGATCAGGTGCAGGCGGACGCCGCCTACCGCATGCCGAGCCCGCAGTCGGCCCAGGGCTCGCTGATGGAGCGTCATGCGCAGGATGCGCACATCGACCTGTCCGGTTTGCCGGCGGTCGAGCCGGTGGGCAACCTGGATGCGCTCTGCCGCTGAGGAGTGATACCGATTTCGATATCGGTCGAGTCAAAAAAGTTATTGGTGACGTTGGGCAACAGATGTCATTATGTTCATAATTAACACAGATTGCCGCCATGACCTCCAGACTCTTACGCTGCACGCTGCCGTGCTTCCTGCTGGCCGCTCCCGCCGCCCGCGCCGTTGAACTGAACATCGTCGAACAGGCTGGCGAAGGTGGCGTGGCCCTGCTGGTGATCCTGGGCCTGTCGATCCTGTTCCTGGCGGTGGCCATCGAGCGGCTGCTGCACCTGCGCGCGCGCCACATCGTGCCGGCCGGACTGGCCGACGAGATCCTGCCGCTGTGCGCGTCCGGCCAGTTCGCGCTGGCCGGTGCGCACGTGGCGGGCATGGACAGCACGCTGGCCCGCATCATCGCGTTCATCGCCGAGCATCACCAGATGGACTATGCGCGCGTCAGCGCCGGCGCGGGCGACATCGCCTCGCTGGAACTGCGCCGCCACCAGCAGAAATTCTACGCGCTGGCCATCGTCGCCACCGTGGCGCCGATCGTCGGCCTGCTCGGTACCGTACTCGGGATGATCGAAGCCTTCCACGTGATCGCCTTCGCGGACGGGATGGGCAATCCCGCGTTGCTGGCAGGCGGCATTTCGAAGGCGCTGGTGAATACGGCTGGCGGCCTGTCCGTCGCACTGCCGGCGCTGGGCACGTACCACTTCCTGAAGCACCGGACGGCACTCCTCGCACTGGCGCTGGAGCAGGACGTCAATCGCCTGCTGCGCGCCAGCTTCCCGCCGCGCACCGACAAGCATGACCTGCAGGTGGTGCGCCATGCGCATTGACCTGGGCCACGACGAGCCGCCGGAGATCGGCCTGATCGCGCTGATCGACTGCATCTTCTTCCTGCTGATGTTTTTCATGGTGGCGACATCGTTCAAGCAGGACAAGCCGAACAAGCCCGAAAAGGAATTGCCCGTGCAGCTGCCGGCCGCGCAGGCCAGCCTGGACGCGGCACGTGCCGCCGCCGCGCCGCTGGTGCTGGGCGTGGACCGCCAGGGCCGCGTGTATGTCGGCAGCGACCGGGTGTCGGTGCAGGGCCTGCATGACGTGCTGAAGCGCGAGGCCGCGCGCGACCCGCATCGCCGCATCCGCATCGACGGCGACGAGCAGGTGCCGTACCAGGAGATCGTGCACGTGCTGGACCTGTGCCAGTTCGAGGGCTTCACCAACATCGCGCTGCACACGCGGCACTGATGGCGTTCATGCGTCGCCCCTATCTGGTCGCCTCGCTGGCCGCGCACGCCGCGCTGCTGGCGCTGCTGTATTACTACGGCGCCTACGAGCCCAAAATCGCGGCGCAGGAGCGCCAGCTGGGCGAGAGCCGGCAGCTGGACCGCCACGCGGAAATGCGCCGGCACGTCGCCGACATGGAGCAGATCGAAGCCCTGATGCGCGCGAGCGAAGGCAAGGCGATTGAGGCCGCGCCCGAGACGGTACGGTTCGACGCCACCACGGCCGAGAGCCCGGAAGAACTGCTGGCGCGGGCCGAGGCGCTGTCGAAGAAGATCGATGCGATGGGGGAGCAGGCGCGGGTGGAGGACTACGCCCGCATCACGGGCCAGGACAAGGAGAAGGCTGCCGCGCAGCTGGAGGCAGCCGCGCCGGCGCCGCAACCCGAGGCGCAAACGCCGCCCGCTTCCCCGGAGGACGAGGCATCGGTATCGGCACAGGCAACGGCACCGGCGTCGGCACAGGCAACGGCGTCGGCACAGGCATCGGCGTCGGCACAGGCATCGGCGTCGGCACAGGCACAGGCACAGGCGCAGGCACAGGCACAGGCACAGGCCCCCGCCGCTAGCGGTGGAACGGCTTCCGCGCCGGCCACGGCGGGCGTCCCGTCCGGATCCTCCGGCGCGGCCGCGGAAGGCCGTATCGAGGCGCTCGAACGCCATGCGCGCGACGTGCTGGCGCAGCGCCAGCGCCAGATCGAACGGGCGGGGCAGGGCGTCCGGGTGGAGGGCGCACAGCCGGGAATCGCGGGACGCATCGCGTCCTTCATCCGTGGCGGCACGTCCGGCACATCCACCGGCAGCTACTGGGGCAATGGCGATTTCTTCGACCACGGCCCCGGCCAGATCCCCACCGCCGACCGGGCCGCCATGCGCAAGGGCATGGGCCACAAGCTCGGGGCGGGCGGCGACTACGCCAACCGGGTGTACGTCAACAACTGGTATCTGATCGGTCCGTTCCCCGGCAAGCATGGCCGCGACATGTTCGCCACCGACAGCTTTCCGCCGGAGCGCGCCGTGGTACTGGACGCCGCCTACCGCGGCAAGGATGGCCGCGTCCTCACGTGGCATTACATGGAAGCGCCGACCTATCCGCTGGAACCGCCGGACATGGCCCAGGACAGCGTCTACTACGGCTACACCGAACTCATGATGGACACCGACCGCGACCTGGCGATGTGGATCGGCGCCGACGACGACGCGCAGGTCTGGATCAACGACCGCCTCGAATGGAAGGGCGGGAACGTCAACAAGCTCTCGTTCTTCCAGCAGGTCTACGACAACTGGAACAGCTACGCCGCCGCCTACAACATGAACGAAGGCAAGGTGACGGTGCACTTCCGCAAGGGCCGCAACAAGGTGTTCTTCAAGCTGTCCAACGGCCCCAACAAGTCGTTCTTCTCCATGGTGCTGACGCCACCCTAACGGATCGCCACGCCCCAGGGCAGCTCGCCGACCGGCACGTCCGCGCTCCGCTTCAGGGTGCGCGTGTCGATCACGGACGCGGTTCCCGAGCGGCCGTTGGCCACGTACAGCCTGGCGCCATCGGGGGTGAGCGCCATGTTCCACGGCCGCTGGCCGACGGCGACCGTGCCGCGCACGCGCCGTGCTTCCGTATCGACCACGTCCACGCGCGCCCCGCGCCCGCTCGACACGTACACCGTGTGGCCATCGGGCGACACCGCGACGCCGTTGGCGAACGGTCCCGTCGCGATCGGCGTGCCCGCCGTGCGCGTCGCCGTGTCGATCGGGACCAGGGTGCCGTCCAGTTCGCACGCGACCCACGCCGTGCGCCCGTCCGGCGCGAACGCGATGCCGCGCGGGCGCCGTCCCACCGGCACGGAGGCGACCACCTTGCGCGCCGCCACGTCGATCACGTCGACCTGCGCGCCATCCTCCGCCCCCACATAGACCCAGCGGCCGTCCGGGCTGAAGGCCGTGTGCTCCGGATTCTTGCCGGGCACGGTCACGGTCCAGCCGCGGTGCGCGCCGCCCGTCTCCACGAACACGACGCCGTTCGACGTCTCGCTGGCCGCCGCGACGAGCGCACCGTCGTCCGCCAGCGCGATGCCCTCGGGCGATTCGCCCAGCGGCAGGCGCGCGCGTACCTTGCCGTCGGCGGCGTCGACGACGAGCAACACACTGCCTGTCTGCTCGCTCACGTAGACGGTTTTCCCGTCCGGGCTGATGGCGATGCCGCGCGGCTTGCCGCCCGTCGCGATCGTGCGCACGACCGTGTCGCCATCCGTGTCGATGACGCTGATGGTGCCCGATTTTTCGTTGGGCACATAGGCGAACGGCGCGGCGGCGGCCGTGCCGGCGAGTGCCAGGAATATGGCGGCTGCAAAGGCTTGCGGGTTCATTGTCGCTCCTCGTCGGATGCGTGCAGCTTAGTGGAAATCCGCGCATCGGCGCGCTGCATTGCCGGGGTAACACAGCCGTCATTCGTGCGCGGGCCCGACCGAAAATCAGTTATACCTACAATATAGTTTCATTTTTTGCATTCAAAAAAATCACGGATTTTTTTCGGGGAAACACATGGACATCATGCGTGCGTTGGGCGCCGTTTGCATGACGATCGTCCTGGCATGTGCCGGCGCGGGCGCAAGCGCCCAGCAACCGGCGGATGGCGAGTGGCCCATGGCCGCGCGCGACCACGCGAACACGCGCTACAGCCCCCTCGGCGAGATCACGCCGGCCAATGTGACGGGCCTGAAACTCGTGTTCAGCTTTTCGATGGGCGTCGAGCGCGGCCAGGAAGCGGCGCCCGTCGTCGTCGGCAACACCATGTACGTGGTCGCGCCTTACCCGAACTTCCTGTATGCGCTGGACCTCACCAGGCCGCAGGCACCGTTGAAATGGACGTTTGCCCCGAACCCGCAGGCGAAGGCGCAGGGCGTTGCGTGCTGCGACCTCGTCAACCGGGGCGTTGCCTTCGCCGACGGCAAGGTGTTCATGAATACGCTGGACGGCCAGTCCATCGCCGTGGACGCCGCGACCGGCAAGGAAGTCTGGCGCACGAAGCTGGGCGACATCGGCAAGGGCGAGACGATCACGATGGCCCCGCTCGTCGTCAGGGACAAGGTCCTCGTCGGCAACAGCGGCGGCGAACTGGGCGTGCGCGGGTGGCTCGTCGCACTCGACACGAAGACGGGCAAGGAGGTCTGGCGCGCATGGAGCACCGGCCCGGACCGCGACGTGCTGATCGGCCCCGATTTCAAGCCATATTACGAATCCGAGCGCGGCAAGGACCTTGGCATGACGACGTGGCCCGGCCAGGCCTGGACGGTGGGCGGCGGCAACGTCTGGGGCTGGATCTCGTACGACCCGCAGGCGGACCTCGTGTACTACGGCACGGCGAACCCGGGTCCCTGGAACCCGGAGCAGCGGCCCGGCGCCAACAAGTGGACGGCGGGCATCTTCGCGCGCCGGCCCGGCGACGGCCAGGCGCGCTGGTTCTATCAATACAGTCCGCACGACCTGCACGACTATGACGGCGTGAACGAGAACGTCCTGCTCGATCTCGACTGGAAGGGCAGCCCGCGCAAGCTGCTCGTCCATCCCGACCGCAACGGCTACGTCTACGTGATGGACCGGCTGACGGGCCAGGTGCTGGCGGCCGACCCGTTCGTGCACATCACGACGACCGAGGGCGTCGACCTGAAGACGGGCCAGCTGAAGTACAACCCGAGGAAGGAGCCGCGCGTGGGCGAGACGATCCGCGAGATCTGTCCCGTCTCGCCCGGCGGCAAGGACTGGCAGCCATCGGCATGGTCGCCGCGCACGCGCCTGCTGTACATCCCGCACCAGAACCTGTGCCAGGACTCGGAAACCTATGACGTGTCGTACATCGCGGGCACGCCGTACGTGGGTGTCGACAGCAAGATGTATGCGGGGCCGGGCGGCTTCCGCGGCGTGTTCACCGCGTGGGACGTGCAGGCCGGCCGCAAGCGCTGGAGCATCAACGAGCGCTTCCCCGTGTGGAGCGGGGCGCTCGCGACGGCCGGCGACGTCGTCTTCTACGGCACGATGGACGGCTGGTTCAAGGCCGTCGACGCGAAGACCGGCAAGCAGCTGTGGCAGTTCAGGACGGAGTCCGGGATCATCGGCCAGCCCGTCTCGTACCGCGGGCCGGACGGCAAGCAGTACGTGGCGATCCTCGCGGGCGTGGGCGGCTGGGCCGGCGCCATCGTCTCGGGCGGCCTCGATGGGCGCGACGGCACCGCGGCGAAAGGCTTCGTGAACGCGATGAAGGACCTGCCCGCGTACACCGGCAAGGGAGGAAGGCTGTATGTCTTCGCGCTGCCCTGACACGCTCGTCGCGCTGGCACTCGCGTTGGCGCTGCACGCGGCGCATGCTGCCGATGAAGCACCGCCGCTGCGCGTCTGTGCCGATCCCGACAACCTGCCTTATTCGCAGCGCGACGGCAGCGGCTTCGAGAACCGTATCGCCCGCCTCGTCGCGGACGACCTGCACCGCCCGCTCGCCTGGTTCTGGCAGGAGCAGCGCCGCGGCTTCGTGCGCAAGACGCTGGGCGCCGGCGAGTGCGACGTGCTGATCGGCGTGCCGGCCGGCTTCGACAAGGTGCTGCGCACGCGGCCCTATTACCGGTCCACGTATGTTGCCGTGAGCCGGCGCGGCGAGCCGCCATTCGCCGGTTTCGCGCCGGGCCAGTTGCGCGGACGCCGCTTCGGCGTCCAGCTGATCGGCAACGACCTCGCCGCCAGCCCGCCCGGCCATGCGCTCGCGGAGAACGGCGCGACGGCCAACGTCACCGGCTTCCTCGTCTACGGCGACGGGCCGGCCGCGCGGCGCATGGTCGATGCCGTCGCGGACAAGGCCATCGACGTGGCCCTCGTGTGGGGACCGCAGGCCGGCTACTTCGCGCGCCACGCCGCCGTGCCGCTGGCCGTCGCGCCCATCGCCGCGCCGGCGGGGTTTCCCGCGCCGTTCGACTACGCCATCGCGATGGGCGTGCGCAAGGGGGATACGCTACTGCGCGACCAGCTGGACGAGGTGCTGGCAAGGCGCCGCGCGGACATCGACGCGATCCTGGCCGACTACGCGGTGCCGCGCGTCGACATGACTTCGACCAGGGCGGGCACGCCATGAGGACAATCGTGGTCCTAGCGTGCGTGGCGGCGCTCGCCGGCTGCGAGCGCGAGCAGCGGCCCAAGCATGCGCCGCCGCCGGCGTCCGGCCTGACCGGGCCGTCGTACCCGACGCGCGCCGTCGCGCAGGCCGAGAACCGCTACGAGGAGAACGCCTGGGCGGTTTCGCAGGGCAAGACGTGGTACCGGGCCTACAACTGCAACGGTTGCCATGCGCAGGGCGGCGGCGACATCGGTCCCGCGCTGATGGACGCGAAATGGCGCTATGGCGCCGACCCCGCGAGCATCTATGCGACGATCGCCTACGGCCGGCCGAACGGCATGCCGGCCTTCGCCGGACGCGTGCCCGAAGACCAGATCTGGCAGCTCGTGGCCTATGTGCGCTCGCTCAGTGGTCAGCTGCCGTCGAGCATCGCGCCCTCGCGCAACGACAGCATTTCGGCCGGCAAGCCGGAAGCGCGGCGCTCGAAAGAGAAAGTGCGCCCCGAGCCGCCGTCGAACCCGGGAGAACTGCGATGACCGACCCCGCATCCAACATGCAGGACGCCTTGCGCGCAGCCGGCGCCCAGGCCGCGCACATCGGCGACCTGTGGAACGGCACGCTGGCCCTGTGCACCTTCGTATTCGTGGCGATCGTCGTCGCGACGATCGTCGCCGTGTGGTGTGCGCCGCGCGCGGATGCCGCCACGCGGCCCGACACCTCGTCGCTGTCCGGACCCGAACACCGCATCTGGCGCCGTATCGGCTGGGCCACGGCGGCAGCTATCGCCGGCCTGCTCGTGCTGCTCGCGGGCGACGTGTTCACGAGCCGCGCGCTGGCCCGGCTGCCGCTGCGGGATGCCGTCGACATCGAACTGGTCGGGCACCAGTGGTGGTGGGAGGCGCGTTACCGCGACGCCGACGTGTCGCGCGAATTCACGACGGCGAACGAGTTGACGATCCCGGTGGGCCGCCCCGTCATCGTCACGTTGCGCGCCAGCGACGTCATCCATTCGCTGTGGGTGCCGAGCCTGTCCGGCAAGAAGGACCTTATCCCGGGACGCACCGCGACGTTGCGGTTGCGCGCGGACCGGGCCGGCACCTACCGCGGCCAGTGCGCCGAATTCTGCGGGCTGGAACATGCGCTGATGGCGCTGCTCGTGCATGCCGTCCCACCGGCCGATTTCGAGGCGTGGGCCGCGAACCAGCGCCAGCCGGCGCGCGAACCCGTGGACGCCGCCGCGCGCCGCGGCCGCGAAGTCTTCCTCGCCACGAGCTGCACGATGTGCCACACGATCACGGGCACGACCGCGCAGGCCCGGCTCGGGCCGGACCTCACGCACCTGGCGTCGCGCCAGACGATCGCTGCCGGCATGTTCCCCAACAACCGCGGCCACCTGGCCGGCTGGATCGGCGACCCGCAGGCCCTGAAGCCGGGCGTCAACATGCCGGCCAACACGTTGCCGCCGGACGACCTGCAAGCCCTGCTGGCTTACCTGGAGACTTTGCGATGACCGTATCCGACCCCCGTCACGCCCAGTACGCCGACCCGGCCGATTCGGCCGGCGCCGCCGCGCTGGAGCGCACTTGGCGCGACCCGCCGGGCATCGTCGGGTGGTTTTCCGCGATCAACCACAAGACCATCAGCAAGCGCTTCATGGTCACGACGATGGTGTTCTTCCTGCTGGGCGGCGTGCTGGCGCTGCTGATCCGCCTGCAGCTGGCGCAGCCGAACGCGGACATCATCGGGCCGGACATGTACAACCAGGTCTTCACGATGCACGGCTCGACGATGATGTTCCTGTTCGCCGTGCCCGTGATGCAGGCGGTGGCGACCTACCTCGTCCCGTTGATGATCGGGGCGCGCAGCCTGGCATTCCCGAGGCTGAACGCCTATGCCTACTGGATCTTCACGATGGGCGGCATCATGCTGTACGCCGCGTTCCTCTTGAACGCCGGGCCGGATGCGGGCTGGTTCGCCTACGTCCCGTTGTCCGGACCGCAGTACTCGCCCGGCAAGCGCGTCGACTTCTGGGCGCAGATGATCACGTTCACCGAGCTGTCCGGGCTGATGGAGGCGATCGTGCTGATCACGACGATCCTCAAGCTGCGCGCGCCCGGCATGAGCCTGAACCGCATGCCGCTGTACGTGTGGGCGATGCTCGTGACGTCGTTCATGGTGCTGTTCGCGATGCCGGCCGTGATGCTCGCCAGCACCGCGCTGATCACCGACCGTCTCGTCGGCACGCATTTCTACAACCCGGCCGAGGGCGGCGACGCGCTGCTGTGGCAGCACCTGTTCTGGTTCTTCGGCCACCCCGAGGTCTACCTGATCTTCATTCCGCCGCTGGGCTTCATCTCCGCCATCGTCGCCACGTTCGCGCGCCGGCCCGTCGTCGGCTACCCGGCCATGATCCTCGCGCTCGTGACGACGGCGTTCCTCGCGTTCGGCCTGTGGGTGCACCACATGTTCGCCACCAACCTGCCGGAGCTGGGCAAGACGTTCTTCACGGCCGCGAGCCTCGTCATCGCGGTGCCGAGCGCCGTCCAGATCTTCTGCTGGATCGCGACACTCGGCAGCGGCCGGATCAACTTCAAGACGCCGCTGCTGTTCGTGCTGGCCTTCTTCTTCATCCTCGTGATGGGCGGGCTGACGGGCCTGATGCTGGCCTCGGTGTCGCTCGACACCCAGCTGCACGACAGCTTCTTCGTCGTCGCGCACCTGCACTACGTGCTGCTGGGCGGCGCCGTGTTCCCGCTGTTCGGCGCGTTCTACTACTGGTTCCCCAAGTTCACGGGCCGCCTGCTGGACGAGCGCCTGGGCCGCTGGAACTTCTGGCTGTTCTTCATCGGCTTCAACGTCGCGTTCTTCCCCATGCACGTGCTGGGGCTGTGGGGCATGCCGCGCCGCGTGTACACCTACCCGGCCGAGATGGGGTGGGGCGACCTGAACCTCGTGGCCAGCCTCGGCGCCGCGACGATCGCCGTCAGCGTGCTGCTGTTCCTGTTCAACGTGGCGCGCACCCTGCGCCATGGCGCCATGGCCGGGCCGGACCCATGGGGCGCCGGCACGCTGGAATGGAGCGTCGCGTCGCCGCCGCCGGCGGGCAATTTCGAAGTGATCCCCGTCGTGCATGGGCGCTACCCGCTGTGGCAGCCGCAGGCCGAGCCCACGCACGTGACGGGCATGTCGAACGAGTGGCGCGAGGTGCTCGTCACGACCGTGGCCGACGCCGAGCCGGATCACCGCATGTGGTTGCCGATGCCCTCGATCTGGCCGTTCCTGTCCGCGCTGGCGACGACCGTGCTGTTCGTCGGTTCCATCTTCACGCCGTGGGCCATCGTGTGGGGCAGCGTCCCGGTGGGCATCGCCGCGACGTGGTGGTTCTGGCCGAAGCGCAGCGTCGTGCAGGAGCGCGTGCGCACGGAGGTGCCGCCGTGAGCGCGCCGCAACAGAACCGCGATGCCGGCAAGGACGCGCTGCGGCGCGGCGCCGCGCTGGACGTGGGGCACATGCCCACGTTCGCGTTCGGCACGCGCAGCCCGATGTGGTGGGGCACGATGGGCCTCGTCGCCATCGAGAGCACCGTGTTCGCGCTGACGGTCATGACCTATTTCTACCTGCGCAGCCACGCCAGCGTGTGGCCGATGAGCCGCTTCCCGCCCGACCTGTTGTGGGGCACGGCGAACACGGCGATCCTGCTCGCCAGCATGTGGCCGAACCAGATGGCCAAGAAGGCGGCCGAGCGCCTCGACCTGGCCGGCGTGCGGCTGTGGATGGTGGTGTGCATGCTGTTCTCGCTGGCGTTCCTCGCCGTGCGCGCATTCGAGTTCGGCGCCCTGAACACGCGCTGGGACAGCGACGCCTACGGCTCGGTCGTCTGGATGCTGCTCGGGCTGCACACGACCCACCTCGTCACGGACGCCTGGGATTCGCTCGTGCTGACGGTGCTGATGTTCACCGGGCCGCTCGAAGGCAAGCGCTACGTGGACGTCAGCGAGAACGCGGGCTACTGGTATTTCGTCGTCCTCAGCTGGCTGCCGATCTATGCGGTCATTTACTGGGGGGCGCGCTTCTAGCGGGAAAATCATGGGAAACTGGCCGGCCTTGCTGCTCGCGCCCACCCTGGCGCTGACCAACCTCTCCATCACGTACGCGCTCGTGACGCCCGCGTGCACGCGCCAGTCGATGTTCGCGCCGAACCTTGTCTCGGCCGTCGTGCTTGCAGTGTGTGCGTGGATGAGCTGGGCGGCGTGGCGCAACTGGCGCGCGGGCCGCAGTCAGGGCCGCGAAGCCGCGCGCGACCGCGTGCCGGACCGGCCACCGTTCGTCGCCCTCGTGGCCGCGCTCGTTGGCGCGCTGTCGTGCCTGGCCGTGTTTGCGCAATGGTTTCCGCAATGGGTGTTGTCGCCATGCGCCGGCTGACCGTCTTCCTCGCTGTGTTGCCTGTCGCAGCCCGCGCCCACGACGTCCAGGCGGAACTCGCGTCCGGCCCCGCGCTCGGCTGGGGCGCCGAATGGTGGGTGCTGACGCTGCTGGCGCTGTCCTTGCTGCTGTACGCGGCGGGGCTCGCGCGCCTGTGGCCACGCAGCCATCTTGCGCGCGGCCGGCTGGTGCGCCTGGCCGCGTGGTTCGGCGCGGGCTGGACGATGCTCGTGCTGGCGCTGGCGTCGCCGCTGGACGCCGCCGGCAGCTACGCATTTTCCGCGCACATGGTGCAGCATGAGATCCTCATGATCGTGGCGGCGCCGCTGCTCGTGCTGGGCCGCCCGCTGGCGTTGTGGCTGTGGGCGTTCGGCGCGGATGGGCGGCTGGGCATCGCGGCGGTCACGCGCCGGCCGGGCGTGCGCGCCGCTTGGGGTGCGCTGACAGCGCCGGTCAACGCGTGGCTGCTGCACTTCGCCGCGTTGTGGATGTGGCACGTGCCCGCGTGCTTCCAGGCGGCGTTGGCGAGCAATGGCATGCACGCGCTGCAGCACACGAGCTTCCTCGCCAGCGCACTGCTGTTCTGGTGGGCCGTGCTGGGCCGCGAGGGCGGGACGCATGGCCGCGGTGGCGCCATCATCTACCTGTTCACGACGATGATGCACACGGGCGCGCTCGGCGCGCTGTTCACGATGTCGGGCGCCGCCTGGTATCCGCTGTACGGCAACCGCGCGCTGTTGTTCGGCCTCGATCCGCTGGAAGACCAGCAGCTGGGTGGCCTGATCATGTGGATCCCGGGCGGGTTCGCCTACCTGGCGGCTGGCCTCGTGCTGTGCGCGCGCTGGCTGCGCCAGGGGCCGGGGCCACGCGCCGCGGAGGTACGGCCATGAAGCGCCTTCTTTCGTTGCTGCTATGCGCCGCCGCGCTGGCGGCGTGCTCGAAGAAACCGCCGCAGACGGAGCCCATCACGGGGGGCGACCCGCGCGCCGGCCGCGCACTGATCGCGCGCTACGGCTGCGCGAGCTGCCATCAGATCAAGGGCATCGCTCATGCCGACAGCGAGGTCGGGCCGCCGCTCGACAAGATCCGTTCGCGCGGGTACATCGCGGGCGTGCTGCCGCACAGCGCCGACAACCTGATCAAATGGATCCAGCATCCGCGCCAGGTCGTGCCCAACACGGCAATGCCGGAGCTGGGCGTGACGCAGACCGAGGCGCGCGACATGGCGGCGTATCTTTACAGTCAATAAGTCACGCATGTTCGAACAGACCGAGCAACAGGTACGCGCATGGGTAGAGTGGTTGCGGCTGCTCGTGGAGTCGCTGGGCGCGGTCGTGATCGCGGCCGGCATCGTCATCGTGATCGTGGCGCTCGTGCGTTACGTCCTCGCGGGCGGGAGAGGCAGCTTCGTCCCGATCCGGCTCGCGTTCGCGCGCTACCTCACGCTGGCGCTGGAACTGCAACTGGCGGCCGACATCCTGTCGACGTCCGTCGCGCCGACGTGGGACCGCATCGGCAAGCTGGCCGCCATCGCCGTGATCCGGACCGCGCTGAACTATTTCCTCAGCCGTGAGCTGAAGGACGAGACGGCAAGCGCCGAACCCGCGCTGCGGCAGGCCTCGGGCGGGGAAGAACAACGTGGCTGACGACGGCATGCCGCGGCGGCGGCGCCTGGGTGTCCGGCGCCAGACGCTGCTTGCGCTGGCGCCCACGCTGACAGTGCTCCTCGTGCTGGCCCTCGTCGAGGCGGTGAGCCGCCAGCAAGCTGACGTTAAATAGTTATTCTAGATTCCTGATTGCCGTGGCAGCCACACTTGGCGCCGCATCGTGGCGAGAATGGAAAGTATCAGGGTGATAGAAGCTACGGCAAATAAAGGTCCATATTCTGCCGCCACGACGGTAGCGCCTGCTCCAGTTTTAAGGTGGGGAAATGTTGCAGGTATGACAAACGCGAGCATATTAATTGCAATATGCGCTGTGATTGCTGGTATTAATGAACGCCTGGTGAGCGTCATCAGGGAGAAAACGAACGCGTAAATTCCGTGTGCCAGCATCTCAAAATGTAGGGCCGAAAATATTGCAATTGAATATCCTATCGCGATTGGGCGACGGAAGCGAAGCAGCAAATTTCCTAAAACATATTGGCGGAAAAATATTTCTTCGACCGTGGGAATCAAAAAGCAATAAACAACAAATCCGACTGCAAGTGGAAATGGCGACGCTTGCAAAATTGGATTGAAAAAAAACCACTCGGCAACAATTTTGCTGAATGTCGGAGATGCCGTGGCAACGAGATAGACTTCGGTGAGTGAGGCTACTGTGCCGAGCGCCGCGAGTAGTACGCCGATAAATAATGCAGACCTAACATTGTGCCATGGATCCTCAAGGCGGAGCAAATTCGGCGAATTGGTCGTGTCCAGGCGCCATTTAATTAGCAGTAAAATTGCGCCAAACCCCATCGCGGTGGAGATGATCCGCGAAAAAAACACGCCACATGACTGCAGCAGCGCAAGGCTAAGGAGTTGTATTATTGCCGTGATTATGAAAATAGAAAAAACCGAGATGGAAAGGGCTTTGTTATCTCGTTCCAATAATGGACAAAAATCATGATTGACTAACGTTATCTTTGTCATGGCCTGGTTTGAAAAATGTTACCGATGACCAAACTGATCATTCGATAAAAATAATCGTCTCCACGTCGTCGCGGCCAGAATGGCGCCAAGAATAGGGAACAAAAAAATAGAAAAAAATCCAAACCGGACCGCCGCCATTGGGTCTGTGAAAAATGCGAAAAGCATGGTGGAGGCCAATGCTGTGAAAAAGCCCCAAAGAGCTAATAAGGCGCTGTATAAGCGCTGATGAAATTATCCGAATCTACTTTTTAAGTGTCAACTAAACTTTCGTTAACAAGTAGAAAGGGAGTAAGGCACGAGGTTAAAATTCAGCCTTCTTTATTGTTTGAGATACTCTCCAATATTAACGGGTGGAAGATAAAAATAGAAATTTCGGACGGGTATATCCTCGAAATAAACTGATGGGCGCACTAACTTGGTGCGGGAAATTTGATGTGAAATATATTGCAATGCACGTTTATGCATGCCCCACCAGAAACGTGAAATTCGTGGTTGCTTTGGGCAGGGAAGATTTTACTTCTTTGTTACAAATGGTGACTAATATAGGAAGCAAATCCCGCCAAGGCGTGACGCCCCTTCCATGACATTGCCGACGATGTTGCCGTGACGAGACCAAGCCCGTTCGCCGCCCAAGGACGCGACGCGAAACGGAATAAACTCGACGATATGTTATGGGCACTGGACAGGCACGTCGATTTCGTTGCATTTGCCGCCTAAGTGGATGTAGACAAAATCAATAACGTAGCCATGGCATGCTATCTCACTGTGGGAGGAGCATGGCATGGCAACGAAACATCTGCTCGACGGCACTAAGCCGTCAAGCAACGTTGGCGGCAGGCGCCATCTCGTTGTCGATACAATGGGACTGCTCATCGCAGGCCCGGTAACGGCCGCGAGCGTACAGGACAGGGATGCTGTCGCAGCTATGGTTGCGCAAGCGTGCTCCAAGTGCCCTCGGCTGGAAAAGCTCTACACAGACTGTGCATACGGTGGAAATTGCGCTCATGACAATCGAGCAAACGCATCATATTCGGGTTCAAGTCGTTCGCCATCCAGGCAATGGCAGGACTGGAACACTGCATGCCCCCAAGCAGGCAGTTGACCGAGATGCACCAGTGAATGCAGGGTTCATGGTCTTGCCAATGCGCTGGGTTGCTTCGAGTTGATTTCGTCTACAGCCTGTTCAGTCGCCCAGCGCCAGCACCATCGCCTGTTCGGACAAGTCCGTGCCCGGTCGAGGCTCGGGCGCGCCCACGTCCACGAAGCCCGCGCGGCGGTACAGGCGCGCGGCCGCGCCATCGCCCGCCGTCACGCCGAGGTGCAGCGCCGACGCGCGGCGTGCGCGGGCCCACGCGATCGCGGCGTCCAATAACGCGGCGCCGATGCCTTGTCCGCGCGCCTGCGGCGCGACCCACACCTGGTACAGGCTGGCCGTGGCAGCATCCGGCGCGTCCAGCTTGACCCATGCAAGCCCGACGGGCGTGCCGTCGATCTCCGCCACGTACGGCCACGCATGCCGGTAGTCGCCCAGCGCCGGCGCGGCGAGGCGGGCGGCCCAGGCGTCGTCCGGGCGCGCGGCTTCCTCGGCCAGCGTGCTGCCGAAGGCGTGCGGCGCCTCGCCCAGCGCGGCGAGGCGCAGGTCGCGGTAGACGGTCCAGTCGGCGGGATGCAGCGTGCGGATGGCGGGCATATCGGGATCCAATGATGTAAGGACGTTGATCATAGCGGAAAACCGCATGAGCAATTGCGAAAAGCTTCGTTGTCGAATATGGCGTGCGACCCTAAGCTGGGTCCATCGACAACTCAAGACGCTGCCATGTCCGCCGTACTGCAAACCCGCCAGCAATTCGACGTCATCCCGTTCGACGCGCCCCTCGGCGCCGAGGTCGTCGGCCTCGACCTGTCGCTGCCGCTCGACGACACCGACTTCGCCCGCCTGCACCGCGCCCACCTGGCGCACCACGTGCTCGTGTTCCGCGAACAGCACATCACGCCCGCGCAGCAGGTGGCATTCAGCCGCCGCTGGGGGCCGCTGCAGATCCACGTGCTGCGCCAGTTCCAGTTGGCGACGCAGCCCGAGGTGCTCGTCGTCTCCAACATCCGCGAGAACGGGCAGCCGATCGGCCTGGGCGACGCCGGCCATTTCTGGCACTCCGACCTGTCATACAAGGAGACGCCGAGCCTCGGCTCGATGCTGCACGCGCAGGAACTGCCGGCCGAAGGCGGCGACACCTTGTTCGCCAACCAGCACACGGCGTGGGAAAGCCTGCCGGCCCACCTGCAGCGCGCCGTGCGCCACCTGAAGGCGGAGCACAGCTACCTCGCGCGCTACGCGGACCTGCAGAAGAAGAACCCGTGGCGCCCGAATCTCACGCAGGCGCAGGTCGACGAGGTCAAACCCGTCGTGCAACCGGTCGTGCGCACGCATCCGGAGACGGGCCGGCTCGCGCTGTTCGTCAGCGAGCATTTCACGACCCGGATCGTCGGCGTGCCGGAAGACGAGAGCCGCGCGCTGTTGGCCGAGTTGTTCGACCTGAGCACGCGCGTGGAACACGTCTACCGGCACCGCTGGCAGCCGCACGACATGGTGTTCTGGGACAACCGCTCCGTGATGCACCTGGCGGCCGGCTGCCCGGACGACCAGCGCCGCAAGCTGTACCGCACGACCATCGAAGGCGATGCCCCCTACTGATCCAGAAAGTCTTTACACCATGCGTACAACATTCAGCAAAATCGCCGCCGCCGCCGGACTGGCGGCCCTCGTCGCCACGGCGCCCGCACTGGCGGAAGGCCAACTGCGCGTCGCCCAGCAGTTCGGCATCACCTATCTGCTGCTGAACGTGGCACAAGACCAGAAGCTCATCGAAAAACACGGCAAGCAACTGGGCGTGCCCATCACCGTGGAGTGGGTCCAGCTCTCCGGCGGCAATGCCGTCAACGATGCGTTGCTGTCGGGTTCCATCGACGTGGCCGGCGCTGGTGTCGGACCGCTGCTGACGATCTGGGACCGCACGGCGGGCCGCCAGAACGTCAAAGGCGTCGCTTCGCTCGGCAATTATCCGTACTACCTCGTGTCGACCAATCCGGCGGTGAAGACCATCGCCGACTTCGGCGACAAGGACCGCATCGCGCTGCCGGCCGTGACGGTATCCGTGCAGGCCCGCCTCCTGCAGATGGCCGCGGCGAAGCGCTGGGGTACCGGAGAATTCGCGCGCCTGGACCGCCTGACGCAGACGTTGCCGCATCCGGATGCCGCCGCTGCCGTCATCGCGGGCCGCACGGAGATCAACGGCCACTTCGCCACGCCGCCGTTCCAGGAACAGGAATTGGCGGGGAATCCGAAGGCGCACGTCGTGCTGAGTTCCTACGACATCCAGGGCGGCCCGAGTTCGTCGACCGTGCTGTATGCGACGGAAAAATACGTGAAGGAGAATCCGAAGACGTACCGCGCGTTCATCGACGCGCTGGCGGAAGCGGCCGAGCTGGCGGCGCAGAACCCGGACCTGGCGGCCGATGCCTATCTGCGCGTGACCGGGGCGAAGATCGACCGCGCCTTCCTCGTGAAGGTGCTGCGCAATCCGCAGTTCCAGTACAAGGTGGCGCCGCAGAACACGCTGGGGATCGCGCAATTCCTGTACCAGGCGGGCGCCATCAAGAAGCAGCCCGTGAGCTGGCGCGATTACTTCTTCGAGCATCCGGCGCTGGCGTCGGGCAGCTGAACGGGGGCCTCTCATGAACGTACTGCCTTTCCAGGTCGTGCCGGGCACGCCGCTGCTGCGGGCGCAAGGCGTGACGATCGAGTATCCGGCGGCGCAGGACGTCGTGCGCGCCACGCACGACGTCAGCTTCGATGTCTGGCGCGGCGACCGCTTCGTGCTGCTGGGGCCTTCCGGCTGCGGCAAGTCCACGTTGCTGAAGGCCGTCGCCGGTTTCATCGCGCCAAGTGCCGGCAGCCTGCAGCTCGATGGCCGGCCGATCACCGGACCGGGGCGCGACCGCGTCGTCGTGTTCCAGGAGTTCGACCAGCTGGCGCCGTGGAAGACGGTGCGCCAGAACGTCATGTTCCCGCTGCTGGCCGGGAAGGTGCCGAAGCGCGAGGCCGAGGCGCGCGCGCTCCACTGGATCGAGAAAGTCGGGTTGTCGCCCTTCGTGGACGCGTATCCGCACACGCTGTCGGGTGGCATGAAGGCCCGTGTCGCGATCGCGCGGGCGCTGGCGATGCAGCCGGACATCCTGTTGATGGACGAGCCGTTTGCGGCGCTGGACGCGCTCACGCGGCGACGCATGCACGAAGAGCTGCAGGCGTTGTGGATTGATGCGCGCTTCACGATGCTGTTCGTGACGCACTCGATCGAGGAAGCGCTCATCGTCGGCAACCGCATCCTGCTGCTGTCGCCGCATCCGGGCCGCGTGCGCGCGGAACTCAACAGCCACCAGTTCGGGCTGCACAGCGCGGGCGGCGCGGAGTTCCAGGCCGCGGCGGCGCGCATCCACGGCCTGTTGTTCGGGGCGGCCGTCGCTACGGCGGCCGTCGCTACGGCGGCCGTCGCTACGGCGGCCGTCGCTACGGCGGCTGCCGATGCGGCCGCGGACGTCGACACGCGGGCGGTGAGGTCATGAGCGCGGCGCTGAATCCTCCGGTGCGGCCGGAATACGAAGTGCCGCTGGTCCCCGCGCCCGCCGCCGCGGTGGCGCGTCCGTACTCGCCCGTGCAGCGGCTGCTGCGCTCCGGCTGGCCACGCAAGGCCGCGTTGCTGGCCGTGCTCGCGATCCTGTGGGAAGCGGGCGCGCGCTGGGCCGGCAACGACCTGCTGCTGCCAGGATTCCTGCAGACCGCGCGCGCGCTCGTCGACGGCGTCGTCTCCGGCCAGTTGCTGCGCTACGTGGGCGTGTCGCTGTGGACGCTGCTGCAGGGGTATGCTGCCGGCGTGGTCGGGGCCTTCGTCCTGACGACGCTCGCGATGGCGACGCGCGTCGGCCGCGACGTGCTGGAGACGCTGACGGCGATGCTCAATCCGTTGCCGGCCATCGCACTGCTGCCGCTCGCGCTGCTGTGGTTCGGGCTGGGACAGGGGAGCCTGATCTTCGTGCTGATGCATTCGGTCCTGTGGCCGCTGGCGCTGGCGACGTATGCGGGGTTCCGCGCCGTGCCGGAGACGCTGCGCATGGCCGGGCGTAACTATGGCCTGGGCCCGCTGGCGCTGGTCACGCACATCCTTGTGCCGGCCGCGCTGCCTGCGATCCTGTCGGGCCTGAAGATCGGCTGGGCGTTTGCGTGGCGCACGCTGATCGCGGCGGAACTGGTGTTCGGCACGACGTCCGGCAAGGGTGGCCTCGGCTGGTACATCTACCAGAGCCGCAACGAGCTGTTCACGGACCGCGTGTTCGCCGGCCTGGCCGCGGTGATCGCCATCGGCCTGCTGTTCGAACACCTCGTGTTCCAGTCCGTGGAGCGGCTGACGGTGCGCCGCTGGGGGATGCAGCGCTGAGCTGCGGGCGTTTGCACGGGAGGGCGGGATCGGTTAGCATCGGCATCATGACTTTCCTGAATGTTCCCTACGCGGAAAAAGACGAAGCCCGCGCCCTCGGCGCGCGCTGGAATCCCGGCCGCAAGCGGTGGTATGTGCCGACCGGCGTGGCGCTCGAACCTTTCCAGAAATGGCTGAAGGAGGGCAGCCCGGCGCCGTCTGGCCGCTCCGACGCGGCGGCGGCGAAACCGGTCGTCGGCGCCCATTACGTCGAGCTGGCGCACGAGTGCAACCCGTTCGAGCCCTGCGCCGAATGCGCGCGCCAGCTGGCCGGCACGCGCTGGCTGGAAGCGCGCACGGCGCTGGCCGCGACGGTTGCCGCCCTGGGCCGGCGTTAAGGCCGCGCCAGCACGTTCAGCACGGCCAGGCTCATGGCCTGCGCCGCCGTCTTGATCGACGGTTCCGGCACCGGCGCGTAGAACGGCGAGTGGTTGAAGGCGAGCGGCTTGCCGCCCGGTCGCCTGGCCTCGGCCACCGCGTCCGGCGCATACACGCCCGTGAAGAAGAACATCGAAGGAATCCCCTCGTTGGCGTACAGCGAAAAGTCTTCGCTGGCCGTCATGGCGGGCATGCGCTGGGCGTTTTGCGCGCCGAACGCGTCGCGGAACACGGCTTCCGTGCGGCGCACCAGCGCGTCGTCGTTGGCGATCGCGGCGCCGCCCGGGACCAGGCGCACGTCCGGCGCCGGCGCGCCCGCCATCGCGGCCGAGGCGTTCGCCACGCGCCGCACCCCGTCCAGCAGCTTCGCGCGCACGTCCTGGCTGTACGAGCGGATGGTGCCGCGCACCTGCACCGTGTCCGGAATGATGTTCCCCACCGTGCCGCCCTGGATCGCACCGATCGTCACGACGCCGAACTCCTTCGGATCCTTCTCGCGGCTGACGATGGTCTGCACGTCGACGATGAAGCGGGCCGCGATGGCGATCGGGTCGATGGCCTTGTCCGGCGCCGAGCCGTGGCCGCCGCGCCCGTTGAAGCGGATCTCCAGCGCATCGGAATTGGACGACACGGGGCCGCTCTCGAAACCTACGGTGCCGTAGGCCAGCGGCCAGGAGTGAAGGGCGAACGCGTAGTCCGGTTTGGGAAAGCGCGTGAACAGGCCGTCTTCCAGCATGGCGCGTGCGCCGGACACGGTTTCCTCGGCCGGCTGCGCGATGAACATCAGCGTGCCGCGCCATTGCGGTTTCAGTTCGGCGAGCGTGCGCGCGGCGCCCAGCCACGCGGCCATATGCACGTCGTGGCCACAGCTGTGCGCCGTGAACGCGGCACCGTCGCGCGTGTGATCATGGCTGGCGTACGGCAGTCCCGTCTTTTCTTCCATCGGCAGGCCGTCCAGCTCCGTGCGCACGAGCACAGTCGGACCGGAACCGTTGTGGAGCAGTGCCACGAGTCCCGTGCGCCCGACCTTTTCCGTCACGTCGAAGCCCAGCTTGCGCATCTCCTGCGCGAGCTTGCCCGCGGTGCGCACTTCCTGGAACGCGATCTCGGGATGGGCGTGCAGGTCGCGGTAGATGCCGTCCAGCCACGGATACATGCCGTCGACCCTGCCGGCGACCTGGGTCTTCAGGGGCGCGGCGGTCTGTGCCCACGCGGGCAGTGCCAGGCCGGCCAGTGCCAGCACGAGAGTGGAAACGGTGCGTCGCACGGCCAGCCTTTCGATCATGTGAAACGAGAAGCCTAGCACGGGCCCGTCAGGCCATGCAAACGCGGTTGCGGCCACCGTTCTTGGCCGTGTACAGGGCACCGTCGGCGGCCTGCAGCAGCGTGGCCGCGTCCTCGCCGTTGGCCGGCCACATCGCGATGCCGAACGAGGCCGTCACCGGCGGCAGCAGCGTGTCGCCGTTGCGCAGTTCGAGGGCGGCGATGGCGTTGCGGATTCCCTCGGCACAGCGTACGGCCGCCGACGCGTCGCATTCGGGCAGGATGAGCACCAGCTCCTCGCCGCCGTAGCGGCAGGGGATGTCGCTGCGGCGCACGCCGTCGCGCAGGCATTGTCCGACCGCGCGCAGCACGGCGTCGCCGGCATCGTGTCCGTACGTGTCGTTCATGCGCTTGAAGTGGTCCAGGTCGATCATCACGATGGCCAGCGCGGCGCGCTTGCGCTCGGCGCGGAACAGTTCGCGGCGCAAGGTCTCGCTGAGATAGCGCCGGTTGTACAGGCCCGTGAGCTCGTCGACGGTCGACTGGCGCCGCAGGACTTCACGCAGGTTGATGTTGCTGGTGCCGAGCGCCAGCTGTTCGCTGATGGTGTTGGCGGCGGCCAGGTCCAGCGCGGCGAGCGGCCCCGCCGGGATGCTGGCCACGAGCAGGCCCAGCACTTCGCCCTGCGAGATCAGCGGCACGCACAGGTCCGTGCGGCCCGGCGGCGTCTCGCCCAGGTGGGCGCAATGCATGCCGTCGCCGGCGCGGGTCGCGTGCGCGTGGCCGAAGCGCAGGCCCCAGCACTCGTCGGGACTGACGAGCTCCGGCTGGTGCTCGGCGCCGCCCCAGGTGGCGACGCGCTGCAGGAAGTCGCGCGAGTGGCGGTACAGGTAGACCGCGCCGCTGCTGTCGGGCAGCAGCTTGGGCAGATAGGCCGGCAAGACGTCGCGCAATTCCTCGGCGCGGGTCAGGCTGTCCATCGTCTGCAGCATCTGCGACGCGACGGAGAGCCGCTGGCTGCGCGCCAGGCTCTGGCGCGCCTGCTCGGCCTCGGCCTCGGCGAGATGCTGCGCATGCTCCACGGCCTCCGCCCGTTCGCGCAGGCTGCGGTTGGTCACCCACAGCGACAGGCCGATGACGGGAGCGCCCGCGAGGCCGGCGATGATCGCGAGCACGGTGTTGTAGGCCAGTGCGGAGTTCAGGCGGTCGCGCAGGACGAGGCGCTGGCGCCCGAGCACGGTGAGGCGCTCGCCGATCAGCGTGCGCAGGCGGTCCATGGTCACCCTGCCATTGTCGTGCGCGACCACGGCCACGGCCGGACCGAAGCCGCCGTCGCGGCGCAGCCGGATCGTCGTCGCCAGCTCGTACAGTTTCTGGCGCGCGAGCCGGGCGACCTCACCCAGGATCGCCCGTTCTTCCACGCTGTCGGCCAGCGGCTCGAGCGTGCGCAAGGCGTCGGGCACGGCCGCCGACCCTTCCTCGTACGGGGCGAGGAACGACGGGTCGCCCGTGATCACATAGCCACGCTGGCCCGTCTCGGCATCCTTCAGCACGTCGAGCAGGCGGTCATAGGCGCGTTCCTTGTCGATCACGGTCTGCAGCTCCGCCATCGTATTGTCCGCCTCGCGGCTGCTGAGAAAGGGCAGTGCGGCCAGCCAGGCGACGATCATCAGGATGACGACGGCGAGCCAGCGCAGGCGCGGATCCGCGTAGGCGGCGGGGCTTGGCGATGGAAGGCTGTCGGTCACGAGCACGTTCTGTCCTCATCTTCAGCAGCGGCGATTTGTGCGCCGCGTCATGGCCATTGTGCCCAGTGCACCAAAGTTGTTCAAGTTTTAATTGCCGGAAATGCCGAATTCGGCGCGGCAATCCTGTTATTTATGCGGGTCGAATAATGTAAATATGCTGGATTTGCCGAACGAAACCGAAAATCTGTTGCCTTGGGTAAAGTATAGCGCGTTCTGTGCGATCATGACAGCGCGCCTCAAGGACGCGTTGCAGCATGAGTCGCCGCAGTCCGGCCGACGACGTTGCGGCGGCGTCAGTGACGCTTGCGCACGGCCGGCAGCGCCAGAAGCAGGAGGCACAGTAGATAGCGCCCGGCGTCCACGGCGCGCCGCAGGCCCAGCGCGGACGCGGCCAGCCAGCGGCGCCACGGATGGACCGCTGGTCCGTCGATGGCGACGTGTTCGCCCGGCGCGTCCAGCACGGCGATGGTGGCCGGCCGGTCGGCGCGTACGACCAGGCGGGCGGCATGGCCGGGCAGCTCGCGCACGATCGCGTCGTAGCCGAGCGAAAAGCGGCGCGGACTGGCCCCGCGCGGCGGCACCAGCACGGCGCGCGCGACGAGCACGTGCGGACGCGCGTCCTGCGCGATCCACACGTGCTCCAGCGCGACCCACCAGTGGCGGCCATCCTCCGAGACCGGGTCGATGTGCGTGCCGAGATAGCGGGCCACGTCCGTACGCAGTCGCCCCGCCGGGTCCAGCCGGCGCCCGAGCGCCGCCTCGAGTTCGCGCAGCGGCAGCCGCAATTCGGCCAGCACGGTGTCTTCGCCGAATTCGAGCAGCACCTCGGAATCCCGGGCCGCTGCGCTGCCGGACCAGGCCAGCGCCAGCCAGGCGACGACGAGCCTGAGCAGGATGCTCATGGCGTTCCCCTCGCGGGAGCGGCGGCCGGTGCGGGACGGGCCGGTGCCAGCAGATGCGGCCCTCGGATCGGCGCGCGCTCGGTGCTGGCGGCCACCAGGACGGTTGCCGCCAGCGCGAGGCTGACCGCGAGCGGCTTGTAGGGCAGGGCAGGCAGGTGCATGGCGTCGGTCACTCCGGGATTGCGCAATGGAGTATGGGACCGCCGGACGTGAAACGGTGTGCTGTTCCTGTAAAGTTGTGCAAATGCGGACACGCCCGGGTGCCGGGCGCGCCACGCACGTTCACTCGACGACGAAGACCCGCGCCTGCGGATCGCGCCCGCGCACGAAGTTCACGACGGCGTCCGTCGTGACGGTGTCGATCTGCCCGGCCATGCGGCGGTCGAACGGGTGGTCGTCGAAGGCGACGTTGGCGCGGAACATGCGGCCACCGAGGCGCGCGAGCGCATCCACGTGCACTGTCGGTACGCGATAGCCCTGGGCGCGTAGCCAGGACTGGGCCTCCGCCCGCGTCTCGACGGCGCCCGCCGGGGCGCTCGCGGCGGCCAGGGTCTCGAGCACCCACTGGTTCGAGTTCTGGTAACGGGTCGAGTACACGTAAGCCAGCATGTTGTAACGCGGCTCGTGCAGGCGCCGGGCCGTGCGGCCCGCGAGCAGCGCGGCCACGCGCGCCTGCAGTTCCGGGCCGGGAACGACGACCTGCGCCCGGTAGCGGTACAGGTCGCTGAGGAAGAAGTTGCCGACGCCGTCCACGTACAGGTCCGACGCGGCCGTGCCGCACGCGTTCAGTTCGTGCACGACGGTCCAGCGGCCGGCCGCGTGGTCGCGCACGACGATGCCCATGTGCGAGTAATCCAGCCCGTACTTGCTCAGGTCCTGGCCGGCGCGGGCGACCAGGGCGACGCTCGCACCGCTCGCATCCAGCGCGGCGAAGGTGCGCTGCGCGAGCGCCAGCGACTGGCGCACTTCTTCCACGCTCAGCGGTTCTTCGCGGCAGCCCTGGCCCGCATGCGCTGGCTGCGCGACGACCAGCGCCAGAAGCAGCACCAGAACCGGCGCGGCCCGCTCAAGTTGCGCGCGCATGGTGCAGCAATGCCTGGCCGACTTCGTTCGGAATGAAGGCAAGCACCTTGCCCGACAGGACCAGCGCCTGTCCGGCCGACATGGCGACGACCTGCAGAACCGTGCCGGCGCCGATCGACAGGCCACGGGCCGCTTCGCCCGACAGGTGCACGGTGGCGCGGCTGGCCTGGCCCGCGCCTTCCAGCACGACTTCGATGCCGTCGCCGACGGCCTGCACGCTCTCGACGACCACGCTGCCCGTCACGCCCACGGCGATGATCGATCCCGCCACGAGACTGCCCGTGACCTCGCTGATGGCTTTCGATGGGGCCGACGGATCGGCGGCGGAAGCGCTGGCGCAGGCCAGGCCCAACAATGTTGCGTACAGCAGGCGTTTCATGTGTCCTCCGTGTGAAATGATCCCTTTGGTCAGGCATCGCGGCGGATGGTAGCACGGGTAGTTAACCCTTCTGCAATATGAAAAATCGAATACTTCCTCGAATTCCTGATGGTCATCATATTTCGATATGGCAAAAAATTCGCCGAAACTACCCGCTATTCATGGCCAACTGTGCACGGCTCCGCCGCGAAACGGCATTAATATGCGGAATCTGACGGCGATGCAGGACTGGCAACGTCGTCCGTCCCCGGCATAAGGAGGAAGCAATCCATGACCGACCCCAACGAGATCGACCAGACCCGGCGCGACCTGCTGATCGGCGGTGCGCTGTCCGCCTCGGTGGCCGTCCTGCCCGCAGTCGCCAACGCGCAGGGTCCGGATACCGGCGGCGTGGCCGCCACGCCGGCGCCTGTCAAGGCGAAGGTCGCGCTGCGCGTCAACGGTCAACGCTACGAGATGGACCTCGACACGCGCACGACGCTGCTCGACATGCTGCGTGAGCGCCTGCGCCTGACCGGCACCAAGAAAGGCTGCGACCAGGGCCAGTGCGGTGCCTGCACGGTCATCGTCGACGGCCGCCGCATCAATGCCTGCCTCAGCCTCGCGGTGATGCACGAAGGCGCCGAGATCACCACGATCGAGGGTCTCGGCACGCCGGACCGGTTGCATCCGATGCAGGCCGCGTTCGTCAAGCACGACGGCTACCAGTGCGGCTATTGCACGCCGGGCCAGATCTGCTCGGCCGTGGCGGCGCTCGACGAGCTGCGGCGCGGCATCCCGAGCCACGTCACCGCGGACCTCAACGTGCAGCCGCTGTTTTCGCCGCAGGAGCTGCGCGAGCGGATGAGCGGGAACATCTGCCGCTGCGGCGCGTACTCGAACATCATCGAGGCGATCACGGACGCCGGCGGGAGGCCCGCATGAAGGCCTTTACCTATGAACGCGCCCGCACGCCGGCGGAAGCCGCGGCCGCCGCCGCGCGTCATCCCGGAGCGCGCTTCATCGCGGGTGGCACGAACCTCCTCGACCTGATGAAACTGGAGATCGAGACGCCGCCGCACGTCATCGACGTCAACGCCCTGGGCCTCGACCGGATCGATTCGACCGGGAAAGGCGGCCTGCGCGTGGGCGCCCTCGTGCGCAACACCGACCTCGCGGCCGATCAGCGCGTGCGGCGCGACTACGCCGTGCTGTCGCGCGCCCTGCTGGCGGGGGCGTCGCCGCAGCTGCGCAACAAGGCGACGACGGCAGGCAACCTGCTGCAGCGTACGCGCTGCCCGTATTTCTACGACACGAACATGGCGTGCAACAAGCGCCGGCCGGGCAGCGGCTGTTCGGCGATCGGCGGCTACACGCGCCAGCTGGCGATCGTCGGCCACAGCGAAGCGTGCATCGCCACCCACCCGAGCGACATGGCGGTGGCGATGCAGCTGCTGGACGCGGGCATCGAGACCGTACGGCCGGACGGCACGGCACGCACGATCCCCATCGCGGACTTCTACCGGCTGCCGGGCGGCACACCACACATCGAGAACACGCTCGCGCCGGGAGAGCTGATTACCGCGGTCACCCTGCCGCCGCCGCTCGGCGGCCGGCACTACTACCGCAAGGTGCGCGACCGGGCGTCGTATGCGTTCGCGCTCGTCTCGGTCGCGGCCGTCGTGCTGCCGGACGGCAGCGGCCGCGTGGCGCTGGGCGGCGTCGCCCACCGGCCGTGGCGCGTGCCGGCGGCGGAAGCTGCGCTGCCGCGTGGCGCGCATGCCGTGACGGATGGCCTGCTGGCCGGGGCGCGCGTCAGCACCGACAACGCGTTCAAGGTCCCGCTAGTCCAGCGCACGCTCGCCTTTGTTCTGGCCGACGCAAGGCAGGGGAGACCGGCATGAAATTCACGACACCCGCCACCACCAATCCCATCGACCGGCTGCAGGTTCTTGGCAGGCCGACGGACCGCATCGACGGTCCGTACAAGACGACGGGTACCGCCCCTTACGCCTACGAACAGCACCGGGCGGCGCCAAATGCGGCATACGGCTGGATCGTCGGCGCGGCCATTGCCAAGGGCCGCATCACGAAGCTGGATACAAACGCGGCCCGTGCGGCACCCGGCGTGCTCGCCGTCGTCACGTACGAGAACGCGGGGCGGCTGGGCAAGGGCGACAAGAACACGGCGCGGCTGCTGGCCGGGCCAGACGTGCAGCACTACCACCAGGCCGTCGCCGTCGTCGTCGCGGAGACCTTCGAGCAGGCGCGCGCCGCCGCGAGCCTCGTGCATGTCGAATACGCGCCGCAGAATGGCGTGTACGACCTCGACGCGGCGATGAACGCGGCCGGCCCGGCCGGCAAGGACAAGGCGAAATCGACGACGAAGGTGGGCGACTTCGACAAGGCCTTGGCGGCCGCACCCGTGAAACTGGACGCGACCTACAGGACGCCGGACCAGACGCACGCGATGATGGAGCCGCATGCGTCGCTGGCCGTGTGGGAAGGCGAAAAACTGACCTTGTACACGTCGAACCAGATGGTCCACTGGGGCGTGCAGGACATGGCAAAAACGCTCGGCATCCCGGAGGACAACGTGCGCCTCGTGTCGCCGTACGTCGGCGGCGGCTTCGGCGGCAAGCTGTTCCTGCGCTCGGAGGCGCTGATGGCGGCGCTGGGCGCGAAGGCGGCCGGGCGGCCCGTGAAGGTCACGCTGCAGCGCGCCCTGATGATGAACAATACGACGCACCGGCCGGCGACGATCCAGCACATCCGCATTGGCGCCACGCGCGAGGGCCGCATCACCGCCATCGCGCACGAGAGCTGGTCGGGCGACCTGCCGGGCGGCCAGCCGGAGACGGCCGTCAACCAGTCGCGCCTGTTCTACGCGGGCGCCAACCGCTACACGCAGATGCGGCTCGCCGTCCTCGATCTCCCGGAAGGCAATGCGATGCGCGCGCCGGGCGAGGCACCCGGCCTGATGGCGCTGGAGATCGCGATGGACGAGCTGGCGGAAAAGCTCGGGATGGATCCCGTCACGCTGCGCGTCGTGAACGACACGACGGTCGACCCGGAAAAGCCGGGCCGCAGATTTTCGCAACGGCGCTTCGTCGACACCCTGCGGATCGGGGCGGAACGCTTCGGCTGGAACAGGCGCCACCCGAAGCCGGGCAAGGTGCGCGATGGCCGCTGGCTCGTTGGCTATGGCGTGGCCGGCGCATTCCGCAACAACCTCAACATGAAGTCGGCGGCGCGCGTGCAGCTCGAGCGCGACGGAACGGTGACGGTGGAGACGGACATGACCGACATCGGCACCGGCAGCTACACGATCATCGGCCAGACGGCGGCCGAGATGCTGGGCGTGCCGCTGGACCGGGTCACGGTGCGCCTCGGCGATTCCGCGTATCCCGTATCGGCCGGCTCCGGCGGCCAGTGGGGCGGCAACAGCTCGACGGCGGGCGTGTACGCGGCGTGCGTGAAACTGCGCGAGAACGTGGCCAGGAAGCTGGGCCTCGATCCGGCGCAGGCCGAGTTCGCGGACGGCACGGTGCGTGCCGGCGGCAAGCCGGTGCCGCTGGTGCAGGCCGCGCGCGACGGCGAGATCGTCGGGGAGGACACGATGGAGTACGGCGACCTCGCGAAACGGTACCAGCAGTCGACGTTCGGCGCACACTTCGTCGAGGTGGCCGTCGATGTCGCGACGGCGGAGGTACGCGTGCGGCGCATGCTGGCCGTGTGCGCGGCCGGACGCATCCTGAATCCGAAGTCGGCGCGCAGCCAGGTGATCGGTGCGATGACGATGGGCGTCGGCGCCGCCTTGATGGAAGACCTCGTCGTCGACAAACGGGTCGGCTTCTTCGTCAACCACGACCTCGCGGGCTACGAGGTGCCCGTGCACGCCGACATCCCGCACCAGGAAGTGATCTTCCTCGACGAGACTGACCCGATG
>Ga0207705_10000221_pt1 | contig 56813 bp, 55 predicted proteins | sample KBSC13metaG_FD_184314 | JGI IMG/M metagenome (GOLD analysis project Ga0207705, IMG submission 184314) | Corn rhizosphere microbial communities from Kellogg Biological Station, Michigan, USA - KBS C1-3 metaG (SPAdes) (version 2) | ecosystem: Host-associated > Plants > Roots > Rhizosphere > Soil ... | reverse complement strand
CGCTCGTGGTCAATACCGGTAATGCCAATGCGGGCACCGGGGAGCCGGGTCTTGCGCACGCGCGCGAGACGTGTGACGAACTCGCGCGCTTGGCCGGCATTGCGCCCGAGCAAGTGCTGCCGTTCTCGACCGGCGTGATTCTCGAGCCGCTTCCGGTCGATCGGCTCAAGGCGGGTTTGCCCGCGGCGCTCAGGTGCCTTGCGGCCGCGCACTGGCACGAGGCGGCCCAGGCGATCATGACGACGGATACGCTGCCCAAGGCTGCATCGGCGCAGGTGACGATCGATGGGCACACGGTCACGCTAACGGGCATCAGCAAAGGCGCCGGCATGATCAGGCCGAACATGGCGACGATGCTCGGCTTTCTAGCGTTCGATGCGGCAGTTGCGCAGAACGTGCTCGATACGCTCGTCAAGGATGTTGCCGACCGCTCGTTCAACTGCATTACGATCGACGGCGACACGTCGACGAACGACTCGTTCATCTTGGTCGCAACGGGCAAGTCGAGCCTGCCGGCGATCACGTCGATCGATACGCCCGCTTACGCGGCGCTGCGCGAGGCCGTGGTCGGACTGGCGCAGACGCTCGCTCAGCTCATCGTGCGCGATGGCGAGGGTGCGACGAAGTTTATGACCGTGCAGGTGGAGGGCGGCGCGACCGAGGCCGAGTGCCGCCGGATTGCCTACGCCATCGGCCATTCGCCGCTCGTCAAGACCGCTTTTTATGCCTCCGACCCCAACCTGGGCCGAATCTTGGCGGCAATTGGTTATGCGGGGATCGACGATCTGGACGTCTCGAAGATCGACCTCTATCTCGGCGACGTTCACGTGGCGACAGCCGGTGGCCGTCACCCCGCTTATCGCGAAGAAGACGGCCAGCGCGTGATGAAGGAAAGCGAGATCACGATCCGCGTCGTGCTCGGCCGCGGTTCGGCGAACGCGACGATCTGGACGTGCGACCTATCGCACGACTACGTATCGATCAACGCGGACTACCGTTCCTGACGCGGGCCGGCCTGAAGACGAGCCGGCGCGCGCCTCGACGCGTCGATCGCGCCCTGCCGCTCGACGCGGCGCATGACGCAGCAAAAATCGCCCATGGATAAACTCGAACAGTTTTTGAACCGCGCCGAGGCGCTGCTCGGCCGTCTAGAAGGCATGCTGCCGCCTACGGCGCCCAGCGTCGACTGGTCGGCTTCGGTCGCATTTCGCTGGCGCAAGCGGCAAGGGCGGGGTTACCTCCAGCCCGTGCCGGCCGTTTCCTCGATCACGCTCGGCGACTTGCAGAATATCGATCGCCAAAAGGCGCTGATCGAGCAGAATACGCAACAGTTCGTGCGCAACTTGCCGGCCAACAATGTGCTGCTCACGGGGGCGCGCGGGACGGGCAAGTCGTCGCTGATCAAGGCGTGCTTGAATGCTTATGCCAAAGACGGCCTGCGTCTCATTGAAGTCGATAAAGACGATTTGCACGATCTCGGAGACATCACCGAACTCATCGTGTCTCGCCCCGAGCGGTTCATTGTGTTTTGCGACGACCTCTCGTTCGAAGAAGGCGAATCGGGCTATAAGGCGTTGAAGGTCGCGCTCGACGGCTCGATTTCGGCGCAGTCCGACAACGTGCTGATCTACGCGACATCGAACCGCCGCCATCTACTGCCCGAGTACATGAGCGAGAACGAGACGTACAAGCATACGTCCGATGGCGAAATCCATCCGGGCGAAGTCGTCGAGGAAAAGATCTCGCTCTCCGAACGCTTCGGATTGTGGGTGAGCTTTTATCCGTTCAAGCAAGACGATTACTTGACGATTGTCGGCCACTGGCTGCGCCATTTCGGCTGCACCGACGAGCAAATCGCGGACGCGCGCGGCGATGCGCTGGTTTGGGCGCTCGAGCGCGGGTCGCGTTCGGGCCGCGTGGCCTGGCAATTCGCGCGCGATCGGTCGGGCCGCAGGGCAGGAGCATGAAGCAGAACCTCAACGGCACCGAGGCGGCCGATGTTTCGCCCACCGGCCGGCCCATTACGGCGGTTGCGGTCGGGGTGCTCGTTCAGCCGGACGGCCGGTACCTGCTCGCCCAACGGCCCCCGGGAAAGCCGTACGAAGGGTACTGGGAGTTTCCGGGCGGCAAGCTCGAGCCGGGAGAGACGGTCGAGGCCGCGCTCGGGCGCGAATTGCACGAGGAGCTCGGCATCGTTATGACGGCATGTCACCGCTGGCACACGCTCGAGCACGACTATCCGCACGCTTACGTACGGCTTTACTTTTGCAAGGTGACCGGGTGGACGGGTGACCCGCATGGCCGAGAAGGCCAGGCATTCACTTGGCAGCGCCTACCGGTGCAAGTCGCGCCGCTGCTGCCTGCCGCGATTCCTGTGCTGGACCTGCTCGCGGCCGACCGGCCCTAACGGGACAGGGAACTGGGAACTGGGCCATCAGCGGAAGACGGCGGGGGAAGGGGCCGGTAATCGCGGCTCGCCTAGGCGGCACGGTACTGTCTCGATCACGGTCTCTTCGATCCGGCGGTCTAAAATCGGCTCGCATCGATGCCGATCAGTTTAGGTCCCCGCGCTGATCGTCATCCGATGGCGGCTCCTCGTCGGTGCCGCCGATCCGATACTTTTCATTCGCCCACGCGCCTAGGTCCATCTGCTTGCATCGTTCCGAGCAGAAGGGGCGAAAGCGGTTCTCGGGTATCCAGCGTACGTCTTTCCCGCAGGTGGGGCATTTGACAACGGTAACCATTGTGTCAGCTAATCGGCGTTAGATCGCAAGCCGTCTGGACGAGTGCCGGACCGGCGGCGAATTATCGTGCACGGCGCGTGCCGCACACCGGGTCAAAGGCTGCAAAGCGTCAAGTGGAACGGCACGTCGACATCGACGGCACGTGGGCGCACATCTCCGTCCTGAACCGTGAAGCGCACCCAGAGCATATATTTATTGGCACTTGCTTCCGGGATCATGCGCAATTCGGGCGAGATCCGCACTTGCATCAATTGGTACGTGCGGCCCGACAACATTTGCTGATAACTGCCCTGCATCGCCATGACTTTGGACGCTTGCCCGGACTCGCGCGCGAGCCTCAGCACGATCATCGTGGCGTCGCGCAGCGGCAGCAGCGGGGTGATCCACTTCACGATGTCTTGCCGGCGGTGATCCGGATGCGATTGCTGCCACGCGTAGTAGGAAGGCAGATCGAATTCGCAGGTGCCGCCGGGAATGATGGCGCGGCTGCGGATGCTCGCCAACCATTCGTTGTCGGTGAGATGCTGGCCTGTCTTGCCTTGCATTTGTCCCAGACCGGCAAGTGTCTGCTCGATCTCACCGAGCACGGCTTCAAGGGCGCTCTGCTCGATGCCCGGATTGCCGCGAAACGGCGCTAGCGTTTGGCGCTGCCGCTCGAGCTCCTTCATCAGATCGGACTTCAAGTCCGCCCGGCCCGTCACTTCCGCGATTTCGAACAGCGTGGTGAGTGCGACGTGGTGTTCTTTCGCGTCGTCTTGATTCAAAAAGAACGTGAAGCGCTCGAACAGATCTTCGAGGCGCAGCAGCGTGCGAATTCGCTCGTTAAACGGATACTCGTAAAGAATCAAGCGCACTCGCCCCTGGCGTCGTCGATGATGGGATTGCAGGACATTCTAATGCCGCAGATTGCCACCCGCAATCGCAGAATTGGGCACTTTTGACTGCTAATTCGCCGAAACGGAGATCTCGAGAACGCTTGCACGCGCGATGTGTTCGGAAATCGTGCGTTCGACGTGCTTCGGACGCGATGCACGGTCTTTAGGAAGACGCCGCGCGCGCGAGCTTCTGGTAGTAACGGTGCAAACGGCGTACCTCCTCTGTTAGACGGTCGAGCGCCGCATGGTCGTTGAGGATGACGTCGTCCGCCGCCGCCACCCGCGCCTCGCGCGTGGCCTGGCGCGCGACGATCGCCAGCACCTGTTCGCGCGAGAACGCATTGCGGTGCATGACGCGTGCGATCTGTGTCTCGACACTGCAGTCGACGACGAGCACGCGATCGACGCGCGACTTCCACGTACCCGATTCAACGAGCAACGGCACGACGATGAGCACGTAAGGCCCTGTCGCTGCGCCGCGCTCGCGTTCCGTCTCCGTGCGAATGAGCGGATGCGTGATGGCTTCAAGCCGCAGTTTGGCAGCGTTGTCCGAGAATACGAGCGCTCTCATTTTTGCGCGATCGAGCGAACCGTCGGCGGCCACGAACTGCCGGCCGAACGCCGCTTCGATGAGCGGCATGGCGTCACCGCCTGGCGCCGTGATGCGATGCGCGATGACGTCGGTATCGACGACAGCGACTCCGTGGGCGGCGAACAAATCCGCAACGGTCGTCTTGCCGCTTCCAATGCCGCCCGTGAGCCCAACGGCGAACATGTTCTCAACCTCCGAGCAGGTGGAAGATGGGCGTGTCGGCAAATAGCGTCACGATGCCGCCGAGCGCGAGGAATGGGCCGAACGGCAACGGCTCCCCGAACCGAAGGCGCCCCGACATCATGGCGATGACGCCCGCGACGGCACCGGTCACGGCAGCAATCAGGACGATCTGCGGCAGCGCAGCCCATCCGAGCCATGCGCCTAACGCCGCGAGCAACTTGAAGTCGCCGTAGCCCATCCCTTCGATACCGCGGGCGAAGCGGAACACCCAATAGATGCACCACAAAAAAAGATACCCCGCGATCGCGCCCGCAACTGCTGCGTGCAGCGTTGCAAAAGTATCGTTGAAGTTCACGATGAGCCCCGCCCAAAGCAGCGGCAGCGTGAGCGAATCGGGCAGCAGGCGCGTTTCGGCGTCTATCGCGCTCATTGCCAGCAGCGCGGCGCATAGACCGAAGGCGGCGAGCCCCGTCCCCGTTGGACCGAACGTCGCACACGCGCCCGCGGCCAATGCCGCGCTGGTCAGTTCGACCAGCGGATAGCGTACGCCGATAGGCGCGCGGCAAACCGAGCAGCGGCCGCGCAGCAAGACGTAGCTGAGCACGGGGATGTTCTCGTAAGCGCGCAACGCATGGCCGCAATGCGGACACGCGCTGCGCGGCACGCAGAGGTTGTAGCGTGCCGGAAGATGATCGATTTGATCGATTGGGGCTGCCGCGCTCGTCGCCTCGCTCATTTCCAAACGCCAAGCGCGTTCGAGCATGATCGGCAGCCGGTGGGCCACCACGTTGACGAAGCTGCCGATCACGAGGCCGATCGCAATCGCGAACGCAAACTGCCAGGCAGGCGGCATCGCGCCGAAGCCGGCGCCGATGCCCAGAAAGAGGCGCGCGAGGGGATCGCTGACGAAAGAGGCGTGCACGGATGAAGTCGTGATTATGGCCGAGTGGCGAATGGGGGGCATGCTACACCACGTTGCCGAGGTCGATAACGGGTAGATAGAGGGCGACGACCAGCGCGCCGACGGCGAGTCCCAGGACGATGACGATGATCGGTTCGACGCACGCCGACGCGAGGGCTAGCTTTTCGTCGATCTCGCGCTCGGCCAGCGCTGCGCAATCGAGCAGCATAGAATCCAGCGCGCTCGATTCTTCCGCAACGGCGAGCGGCTCGACGAGCGCCGCCGGGAAGCAGCCGACGGCGCGCATGGCGAAGGCGAGCCGTTCGCCGCGCCGCAAGCGCGCTTCGATTTGCGCATTCGCGGCATCGAACACAGCATTGCCGGTTACGTGCGAGAGTGCGCGAAGGGCGTCGGCGAGCGGCGTGCCCGCTGTTAGCAGGGTGCCTAGCGCGCGCGACCAGCGGGCGGCGGCGATCGCTCGCGCGAGTGGCCCCAATAAGGGCGTAGCAAGCAGCAGTCGATCGCGTGCCGCGTGCGCACGGGGCGATCGGCGCACGATGCGCACGCCGACCAACGCGGCGGCGGCCAATGCGGCAAGGGATAAAGGACCCCAACGCAACAAGAAGTTCGACAGCGCCATCACTGCGCGCGTCGGACGCGGAAGTGCCGCGCCGAAGCTGTCGAAAACCTGCTGGAATGTTGGCACGACGAACGCCATCAAGGCAGCCGTGACCGCGATGGCGAGCAGCAGTACGGCGCACGGATAGGCGAGCGCGGCGCGCAGCTGCGCGCGCTGAGCGGCGGTGCGCTCGCGGTGTTCAGCGAGACGCGAGAGCACTTGTGCGAGCGTCCCGGTGGCTTCGCCGATCGCCAACAGTTCGCGATAGAGCCGGTCGAACTGGGCCGGGTAAGCCCCGAGGGCCGCAGCGAACCGCTCGCCCCGCTCGATCCGGTGCGCGAGGCCGCGGGCCACGCGCGGCATGGCGGCGTCGTGCCGGGCCGTTTGGGTGAGGACCTCGAGCCCCTGGACGAGCGTCAAGCCGGCGTTCAACAGATTGGCGAGCTGTCGCGTAAATGCTGTGACTTCGCGTGCGCTGGTACGCGGCACTTTGGCAAGGCCCCGCGCCACGAGCGTTGCGGCGACGATGCCCTCTTCGCGCAGGCGTGCGCGGGCGGTTGCGGCGTCGGGCACGATGAGCCACCCGCGACGACGCGTGCCGTCGAGTTCGACGCCGCGCCAGCGGAAGCGCTGCTCTGCCATGACCGAATCGACGGGCGGCGAGGCCTCTCGTGTCGCGTCTAGCGGTGGCCGCGACGCAGCGCTCATAGCGCGTCCGTCGCTGCGACGGCTTCGGCGAGACTCGTCGCGCCTTCACGTACCTGCGCGAGCGCCGCCTCGCGCAGGGATCCGACACCCTCGACCCTTGCTTGGCGCGCAATCGCCTGCGTGGTTGCACCGTCGCTCACCATCTCGCATAGCGCCGGCGATGCCAGCATGACCTGATGTACACCGACGCGCCCACGATAGCCCGCCCCGTGACAGACGGCGCATCCGCGCGCCGTGTAAGGCGCCCACAGGGAAAGTGTCTCGGGCGCGAATCCTGCCGCGGCGAGCACTGACGGCGACGTCGCCGCCGGCTGCCGGCACTCGGTGCAAAGGCGCCGCACGAGCCGCTGCGCTGTCACGAGCTTGAGCGCGGCCGCGAGGCTGTACGGCGCCGCGCCGATATCGATCAGCCGCCCGATCGCACTGGGTGCGTCGTTCGTATGCAGTGTCGCGAGCACGAGATGCCCCGTCTGCGCGGCTTTGAGGGCGACATCGGCAGTTTCCGCATCGCGAATCTCGCCGACCATGATGACATCGGGGTCCTGCCTGAGCAGCGCCCTCAATGCCACCGCGAAAGTGAGGCCCGTCTTGTCGCGCACGCTGACCTGATTGATGCCTGCGAGTTGAATTTCCGCGGGATCTTCCACGGTACAGATGTTGCGCGAGCGCTCGTTGAGCCGCTGCAAGAATGCGTAAAGCGAGCGCGTCTTACCGCTGCCGGTGGGTCCTGTGACGAGCACGAGTCCGTGGGGCGCATGAATGGCGGCTTCGACGAGCGCGCTTTGCCGTGCATCGAAGCCGAGCGCGGCAAGCGATAAATCGGGGGGCAGCGCCTCGAGACGACGCAGCACGAGTTTTTCACCGTGCAGCGTGGGCAGTGCGCTCACGCGATAGTCTTCGATCCTGCCCGACGCCAGCGCAAGCCGCAGCCGGCCGTCTTGCGGCACGCGCCGCTCGGCGATGTCCAGGCGCGCGAGCACTTTGATGCGTGTGATCAATGCGTCGCGCAAATGCGAGGGAGGGCTTGGCATTTCGTCCAGCACCCCGTCCACCCGCAGTCGAATGCGCCAACCGCGTTCGGTGGGTTCGATATGGATATCGGAAGCCGCGCGCTGCGACGCTAAATCGAGCGTTTGCGCGAAAAGCCGGGCGGCGGGCCCGTCATCGGGCGCGTCCGGCTCCGCAAGCGGAGAAAAAATCAAAGAGGTAGACATCGAAGACCGGCATTGCGCCGCCGTGAAACGCGATCATGCAATCATCGCCCGCGTTGCGGCCGTGCGCCATTTAGCCGGTAGGCCAACGCGACGACGCTTCGCCGCGACACACGCACTGTTGCTAAGGCTTGGATGCGGCGCGCGCGCGCGGCTTGAATAGCTTGACGGTGCGTACGGCCTGGTCATCGCTTTGCATCACCTCGAGTTGTACATCGCCGATTTGCAGGCAGACGTCCCCCTCGGGGATTTCTTCCAATGTTTCGAGAATGAGCCCGTTCAGCGTTTTCGGCCCGTCGGTGGGCAAGCCGATGTGCAGCCAGCGGTTCAGTTCGCGCAGCGGCATGCTGCCCGCCACGATGCATTCACCGTTCTCGGTCCAGCCGGTACGCGTGCTAGCGCTGCGCGGAATCGATGTCGTGAACTCGCCGATCAGCTCTTCTAGGATGTCCTCCGGGGTGACGAGGCCCTCGAGTTCGCCGTATTCGTTCACGACGAGTGCCGTCCGTTGTCGCGTTTCCTGGAAATACTGCAGTTGCTGGAATACGGGTGTGCCCGACGGCACGAAATACGGATCGGTCAGTAACTCGCGCAGTGTCTCGCGCGTGAGTTCTTGCTTGTGCAGAGCGGCCAGCGTCTTACGGACGTGCAGCACGCCAAGTACCCGGTCGATATCGCCTTGATAAGCGATCAGCTTGTTGTGGTAGCAGGTTTCCAACTGCCGCAGGATGTCCTCGAACGGTGCGTCGAAGTCGAGCGATTCGATCCGCCGGCGCGGGATCATGACGTCGTCGACCGAGATGTTTTCGAGGTCGAATAGATTGAGCAGGATGCTGCGGTGCTTAGTCGGCATGAAGCTGCCCGATTCGAGCACGATCGCGCGCAACTCTTCGGTAGTGAGCCGCTGATCGCGTCCGCCTTTCGTGTTGATATGCAGCACGAGCAGGATGGCGTTCGAGAATAGATTCACCAACCAGATTACCGGCTTGAGCAGGCGCATCAGCGGCGCAATGATGACGCTGGCGGGCAACGCTATCTTTTCGGGATAGGTTGCGCCCACGATTTTGGGCGTGATCTCGGCGAAGACGATGATGAGGAACGCCACGATGCCGGTGGCGATCGATAGCACCAGGTTATCGCGCCCGAACGTACGCAGGGCGATCGAAGTCGTGAGCACCGGGACGATCGTGTTGAGCAGATTGTTGCCGATGAGTACGACGCCGAGCAGCTGGTCTGTCCGCGCAAGCAGGCTCTGGGTGGTGCGTGCGCCGAACGCGCCCTTGCTGACGAGGTACTTGAGCCGATGGCGGTTGAGCGCCATCATTGCTGTTTCCGAAATCGAGAAAAAGCCGGAGCAGAAAAGCAGGACGAAAACGGCGCCGATTTGCGCCCACAAGGGAATTTGTTCCACGCGTCGTGCTGATATGGCGATAAAAGGGATGGGAAGACTATAGCAGAGCGGTGTCCGCCCTCGGAGGTGCACGGAAGCCGGTCTCAATGAGCAAGAAACGCCCCATGGCGGCGGATCGCAGCGAGCCGGATAATCAGCGGGTGTCTTTGCGCAAGGAGTCACCGATGAAACATCGGCTCGCCGGTCTTTTTTCGGCGCAATCGGATGCTTATAGCGCCAGTCGTCCCACCTATGATGAAGCACTTTTCGCCTGGCTGGCCCATCGCACCCCAGCGACGGCTCGCGCGTGGGACTGTGGGTGCGGGTCGGGGCAGGCGACCCGCGATTTGGCGCGGCATTTCGAGTGCGTCGTTGCCACTGATATCAGTGCCGAGCAACTCGCGCACGCCCCGATCCTACCCAACGTCGACTATCGTCGCGAGCCCGCCGAAGCGACCTCGCTCGGCGCTGCGAGCGTCGATCTCACGTTCGTCGGTCAAGCCCTGCACTGGTTCGACGTCGAGCGTTTTTACGAGGAACTCGGGCGCGTATCCAAACCGGGTGCGCTGCTGGCGGTGCTGTCGTACAACGTTTGCTCGATCAGTCCCGAACTCGATGCACTCGTGTGGCGGCTCTATCGCGATATCGTCGGGCCGTATTGGGCGGCCGAGCGCAAGCACGTTGAAAACGGATACCGAGACATACCTTTTCCGTTCGCGACGATGAAGGCGCCGGCAGCGACTTTGAGCGCGTCGTGGGACCTTGCTCGCTTGCTCGGCTATCTGAAGAGTTGGTCGGCTGTCGCGGCCTACCGCCGCGACACGCATGAGGACCCGGTGGAGGCGATGCGCGAGGCGTTCACGCGGGACTGGGGCGCGCCCGAGCGCCGGCGCGCCGTGGCCTGGCCGCTGACGGTCAAAGTGGGGATCGTGAAATGAACGAGACGGTAGCGGATCGTTACACCGGCTGGTTCAGTGCCGCAACGCCGTACGAATCGCTCGCTCAAAACAAAAAACCGTCCAGTATGCTGGACGGTTTTGGCCTTGGTTCACAGGAAAGCACAAGGAGAATAATTCTGGTCGGGGTGAGAGGATTCGAACCTCCGGCCTCTACGTCCCGAACGCGTAAGTCAAAAGGCGATTTGACGGGGTTGTCATTGCCATCGTAGTATTTGTTGGGACAAATTTGGGACAACGGTGGATGGGCACGATTACCAAGCGGGGCGATCTGCAGTGGCAGGCAAAGGTGCGGCGGAAGGGGTTCCCGCAGCAATCGCGTACCTTCATGTACAAGGAAGACGCGGAGAAATGGGTGCGGACTGTCGAGCGAGAGCTCGAAACCTCCGGGTTTGTCGACCGGCGTGAGGCGGAGAAAAACACGCTTGCGGAAGTGCTCCGGCGGTATCAGAAGGATGTTACCCCTCAAAAGAAGTCGTCGGCGATCGAGTCCGTCAAGATCGACGTGCTGCTGCGCGACAAGGCGCTCGTGGAACTGAAGATGTCCGCCGTCACGAGCGCCGCGCTGGCGAAGTGGCGCGATCGCCGACTCAAGGAAGTGACTGGTGCAACGGTCAACCGGGAAATCGACGTGCTTTCCACGGTGCTGAATCACGCGCGGCGCGAGTGGGGTATCCATGTCGAGAACCCTGTGCCGTATATCAAGCGGCCAGAAAAGGCGCGCTCGCGGGATCGGCGGCTGTCGTCTGACGAAGAGCGTTACTTGATGGCCGCGCTGACTGGCGGTGAGCGACGGGAGGATGGAACCTTCAGCAAAGGCGCGCGGAATCCATGGTTGCTGCCGCTCGTAGAGCTTGCCCTCGAAACGGCAATGCGACGCGGCGAGCTGTTATCTCTGCAATGGGAGAACGTCGACCTCGAGCGACGCACCGCTTACCTGCCCGATACGAAAAATGGGGACGCGCGTACGGTGCCGCTGTCGACGCGGGCGGCCAACATCTTGAAGGCGCTACCGTCGTATATCGCCGACAAAACTGGCGAACGTGCCGCCGGCCCTGTCTTTGCAACGACTGCGATGGCGCTGCGGAAGGGGTTCACGCGGGCGATCGAGAGAGCCCAGCAGCAATATGCCGCTGATTGCGAGGAAGCCCAAAAGAAGCCTCTTCCAGGGTTTCTCTGCGACTTACACTTCCACGATACGCGCCATGAGGCGGCGTCGCGGTTAGCTGAGAAGCTTTCCAATGTGTTGGAGCTGTCAGCCGTGACCGGGCATCGCGATCTGCGGATGCTTAAGCGCTACTACCACCCGCGCGCTGAGGATTTGGCAAGAAAATTGGGCTAAGTATTCCCAGTTTCGAGTGCTGTCGAGCGTGGCGAACTGTGATCGGTCAGGCGCCTCTTGAAGCTGATATTCTTTGCTAACTTGAGCGGCTACTCAATGCCGGCGAACGCGATGTTAAACCGGGGTTCCAATGAGCAATCAAAAAATTAAGATTCCGAGAAGTTCAGATAGGCGGGTTGCTGAAACTTTCGCCGAGCTAGCTAAGCTGATTGGTGCATCTAATGCCAACGTGGGTGCGTTAGCCTTTACGCATATTGGTGCTGTTTCACTGCAAACGGAGCCTGCGGGTGACTGGAAGGCACTTCTTGATAGGGATTCTTGGTTAATAGACACGATGGCTGTATCGGCCAAGGGTCTAACAATTCAGTATGCTCGCGGTGGTCAGGTTTTGCCGGAACAAAAATCTGCGATTTATGACGAAATCGTTCTTTCGTGGGAAAATCCAAATCCGGCACCGCAAAACCCTCTTTCTAATGAGGAAAAGCTGGGTGTTGTAGCTCTTATTAATGAAAAATTAAACCCTTTTGACCCGGAGCGGATAGTCGGGTCAAGATTATTGTCTGACGAGCAAAATCAACTTCTGGCTATCCATAATAGCGCGCTGGAGCGGCTGGAGCAGCTTAATGAAAACTTGATTCGGCAGAGTGTCGAGTTTCGTGGTGAGCTGGATAAAAGATTTCAGGAGAAAGTCAATGCTGTCGAGTCGGAGTATGCGCAGAAAAAGCAGCAACTAGATGTAGAAGCTGAAACCCGTATCGTAGAGGTTGATGAGAAGCAGCGTCAGCTTGACGAAAAACTAAAAGCCATTGACGATCGAGACAACACTCACGCTCGACGCGAAATTCGTGATCGAATGCTTGAGGACGTCAAGCAGAGAATAAATCAATTTGGTGTATCTAAGTCGACTGAGCGGAAGCGTAGGCCAGTTTTCTATGGCATGCTACTGCTAGCTTTTGCATTTTCAGCTCTCCTTGCATGGACTAGCTACGAAGTCCGCCTGTTGGATCAGCAGTACTATTCCCAGTTGGAGTCAATGCGAAATGTGTCCTCTGCCGGCCTTGATAAGCTGAAAAGCCTTGGTCTAAGTCCGGATGCGATAGCGAAAGTCTCGGCTGTTGACGCAGATCGACGAGATATTTGGTGGCTTTGGGGAAGGTTTACCTTGTTGTCGTTCGGGCTCGTCGGTACGATACTTTACTACATAAAATGGCAAAATCGTTGGGCCGAGCAGCATGTGACATCCGAATTTCATCTTCAGCAGTTCTATATTGATGTAAATAGGGCGAATTGGATCGTGGAAAGCTGTCTGGAGTGGAGAAAGGCGGCTAATTCAGATATTCCGGACGAGCTTTTGAGAAGTATTGCAGGTAACCTTTTTGTCAATGGTCAAGGGGAGCCCGAAAAAGTCATCCATCCAGCAGATGAATTGGCCTCGGCTCTCCTTGGTACGGCATCGAAATTGAAGTTGAAAATTGGGGAAAATGAGCTGGACTTCGACAAGCCGTCGAAGATTTCCAATAAGGAAATTAAGATAGGTGCGGCAGCGGATAAATCTTGACGATACCTGTTAGGCGAGCCGCGTAGGTTCGCCTTGTCGATTGCTCTGCTGTGGATAACCAGTGTTGGGACTCGGGATAGCGTTCCTCTGCCTTCGGGATAGCGTTCCGGAGTGTCGGGATAGCATTCCGATTTCTCGGGATAGCGTTCCGCTAGCCACGCGAGAAGCCTTGTTGGTAGAGGCTTTTGCGGGAACTCTGTAGCCTCTACCTTTCTTCTACCCTTTTCTACCAGCTAGAGCTGTGGACGAACGAATGATTCACTCGTATATCACCGACGCTTGTAGGAAATACGGGCATCGGTGCGTGTAACGCTGTCGTCGTCCGGGACGAACAACGCGGAGCTGCGGGCGGAGAACACCGAATCTTTGAGAAGGGATGAGCGGGCCAAAAATAACCAGCTACACAGCAATGAAACGGCTCAGGTTCCGAGGCTTAAACGGTTCGGCACGCTTCGCTGCACCGGTTGGGATGCGCTGTCTTCGTGCTCGCCCTTGCCAGCCGCCTGGCTCGGGTAATTGAGTGAATTATGGCAATGCGATTACTCTTGCTGCCGCGAGCCGTGAACGCCTCAGAGGTGTTGATTCCGAACTGAGTTGATGCCCTGCTGTTACCCCGAAGTGTTGATATGAAGTGCGCTAAATGTAGAAATTACGGCGGAAATTATCGCAACGTTAAAGGCAAAATCGATTACTAGTAGCACAATAAACACCTCGAGCAGGGCGCGCTTTGTTGCCCACCAGCGTCGGCATGATTGTTTAAATCTGTCTTTGGCGGCGCCTTGAATGGGTGGATACTTGGTGCGTGCGCGCTCTTTTTCTGGCGAAACTAGGTTCTTCCGCAGTGATTCAACGAATAAGCTTGTGCTGGCTAGTGCCGCGCCAAGGCCCATGAGCAACAAAAGAACGGCGACAATCTTTTTTGTTGTCGTCTCATGTCCGGTTAGTCCGCCGTGAAAAAACATGGCGGACATAAAAAATAAAAGCGACTGGATCGGAATGTTTTTGATAAAGTCGAGATAATCCTTTCGTCCTTCTCTTGAAAAGTACATGTTCCGATCCGTATGAGTTCGTCGTTCGGTACTCAACAGGGTTATGCGGAAGGACGCGATAGCCTCATCCGGTCCCTGAGCTTCTGAGTCAGATCTTCGATCGCGGGGCGCTCGTCCGTCACTTTGCGCGTCTTGTGCAGCTCGACCCACCAGACGTTGATCTGGTCCTCCGGTATGTTCAACCGGCGCAACCAACCTTCCGTGGCCACGACTGTGTTCAGGAGCGGGGCGGTACTGTCCAGCGTTCCGTCTTGCAGTGTGTCGAGTGTGTCCGTCACAATCGGGCGCAGCGCCTGGTTGAGCAGCACATACGCGGCCGGGGGAAGGACCGGCTTGCCCGGTCCGTCCGAGATCCCGGTTTCCGGCGCGGCGCCCGCCTGGATGATCAGGCCGCCATTGCCCAACGGCTCGCGAATGAACCAGTCTGGCGGCAGTGCGAGCGACGAGGAGCCGCCGACCTCGCGGACCAGCTCCGCGTCGAGCGCGTTAAGCCAGTCCACCGTCTTGATCTTTGTGTACAGCTTGCGGATGTTCGAGCGCATGGGATCGCCTACGTCGATCCCCGGCCCGAAGCGGCGGGCATAGAAATACTCGCTCGCTTCGTTGGGTCGTCGCCCCATCGGCGGCACGTTCACCGCAAAACCTGCATGCCCGTGGACGGTAGGCAGGGCCTCGGCGAAGACGTTGAACATCGCCTGGAACCGGGCGGGGCGATGCACGAGGAACGCTCGCGGCACCGTGAAGGCCACCCCATCGAGACCGCGCTTGCGCTCGGCTTTCCAGTCGCTCAGGGCGAACGCGGTGAAATCGTAGAAACCGGTGGCTAGCTTGTGCTCTGCGCTTGTCATGGCGACGGCCAACGTCTGGTTAGCAGGAACCGTCTTGGCTAGGCGTGCGAATCCGGGTGCTTGGTCATACGCGATCGGATCCTCTCCCTCGGTGTAGAACCAACGCAAGGGACCGGTCTTCGACGTCTGCTGGCCGGCGGCTATCTCCGCGGCGTGGTGGTACTCCTCGATCACCGAGCTGTACTGCTCAAAGCAGCTCACGAGAGCCTTTCGGACCTCGGGCGTGAAACCGTTGCGGAAGTACAGCACGCCCCGGACCACCAGCGCGGCGCCGGTTATCCCCTTGCGATGCGGGGGCTCGTAGAGCCCGTAAGGCATGGTGTCCGCGCGGTGCGGATCCTTGGCCCAGGCTTCGATTTGATCGTCGGTCATGGCGTCAACTTACCAAACAGGTGCGGGGAACGGGGCGGGTGGTATCGGCGGGAGCGGCGGGCTCCCGGGCGCGCTGCTTCCGCCACCGTACAGCTCGTCGAGGTCCGATTGCGGCGCACGTTGCTTCGATGACGAGGTTTGCTTCTGCCCATCGTCGTCACCGCAGCCGCACTCGGCGGCTCCCAAGTGGGCAAACTTTGAGGGGCTGCCCGCGATCTCGATGTAGTCGTCTTCTTGGTCCGGGCCGTACCGGTCACCGGGGAACTTCATTTCTACTACCGTTTTGATGTTCGATTGTACGGGCGGTCGCGACGGGTCATTGACGATCACTACGTCGGGGCGTCGCACGTCGCCGGACTGATATGTCTTTCCCTTGCTGGGCCAAACGTCACGAATCCATTGACGGATGCTCGAATGCGGCTCGAGCGGGTCGTCGTAGTCCATGATCGGGGACGGCGGCTCCGTGGTCATGTCGTACGGCTGCTCCGGACGATATTCCGTCGGAGCGCCCGTCTCCATCTTCGACGCCGCGTTCGCCAAGTCAAGGCGCTGCTGGACGCAACGCTGGCGCTGCACGCGGCCGGCTTTTGTAGCGACACCGATCTGCCGGCACTTGCAAAAGGTATGGCAGAGGATCTCGCGGTCCTTCGGCGACAGCCGGGCGGCGCTTGCGCCGACCTGCGTGGTTTGACCTTCGGGACTCATCCCCCCGGGCGACCATCCCGGAGCGTATCCCGTCATGCGTCGGTCCCCGGCTGATGGAACGAGAGGGACGAAGCCTGGTGGCCTTCGAGCCAGTCGGTGAACCCGTTCGAGTCTGTCATACCCTGGATGACACGACCATCTGACGAAGTGACGGTATAGGGGTGCCCGGCGAGGGGCTGACGAGTGACGTCGTCGATGACCTGGAATCGTCCGCGCTGGGGCGTGTCGTGGTTCGCTTGCGACAGCACGCTCTTGCCACCGCCGACGGACCCACCGGGACCGCTGGTCGGCTCCGCGGTCGTGTTGTTTTGCGAGGCGATGAGCGTCGCTCCGCACGCGGTCGTATCACCATCTGAGGCGACGGGCCGCCCATCGAACGTCACGCCGAGATTCTTAACCCCGACGATCGGATAGATCCCCCCGCACTTGGGGCACGACACCTTGTCGCCGAGGAGGGCGATTGGTCGACCATCGTCTGTGTTTTCTGGTGAACACGCGAGCACGCGGCCGCCGTGCGAGGTAGTGTCGCCCTCACGGATAAATGCGAATCCCATATTTTTGAAATCGTCTCGGAATGGAGCCCGCCGGAAATCTACCTCACCGCTGCCGAAACGGGCAACTGTCAGCTTGCCGGTGGATCGTCCGTAAAACTTCCGGGTATCGTTGTTGAAAGTCGCCCAGCGCGGACGATCTTGCTGTAGATCTCTGTTGCTTTACGAACGGCCGCATCGCCGTGGATTCGTAAGCAGTTGCGCTCTTGACTGAGGCGCGCTTGCAGCGTAAGCAATGCGTTTATCCGATCGGTATCGGGTTGGATTTTTCCTCGCTCCTCAGCGACGTCGCGCGAGACAATCGCGATTACGTTACCAATGGTCTCCAGTGCCGTCTCGTAATTCGCCAATTGATCCGCAATCCAGCGTCTCATGTTGTCCACTCGCTTGTCGTCGATCGTTAAGCTGGCCGAGGCCGATTCCAACCTCGGCGCCAGTCGCCTTTGAAGGTCGGGCGTGATCGCCCTCCTTGGCTTCGTTTGAAGCGTCCGGCATGGCGTCCGCCATGAGGTATCGCAACTGGGCCTCAGTCTGAACGTGTGTCTGATTATCACAACACCTTTTCGTTCGCCGAATCATGTCTAAAAAGTGTTGTTAAGAGTAATTCGAGAACCTTCCTCGATACCGTCTTTTCTGCTTGGGAAAAACCGTCCGTTCAAGCTACCTTCAAACTGTCCGCAAACGACAGCGTAACTTCGGTGACAGGGTAGGGTTTGTAATGCCGCCAAATTGGCGTCATTACAACCGGCAGCGCACCAGTCGTTTCACTCCCTATGCGCGGCCTACCGCCCCTGCTCAGGGCTTTGCCCCGAGCCCCCGACTTCGAGCGAGGAGGGCGTAACAATGAGTACGAGCGAACAACGAAGAAGGAACGGCACGCTTCCGCCAATACGGTGTTACGACGCCGAGGAAGCTTTGGTCCGCGGGAAAGCGCGCGATAGCGGCATGAGCGTCGGGCAATTTGTGCTCGCCGCAGCGCTTGGCCGTCGCACGCGTACGAAGATAGAGGCGCACATCCTGAATGAGCTTCGCAGGCTCGGCGGCCTGCAGAAGCACCTGTTCAACGAGGGCGGTGGAGTGCTGTCGAAAGAATACGCTGCCATCCTCGTCGAGATTCGCGAGGCAATTGCACGGATCGGTGATTGAAAAATGCTGGCCAAGATTCCACCTCGACGAGAGGATCTGAAATCGAGCTTTGCGGACTTGGTGGAGTACATCACCAATCGCGATGAAGAGAAGATGCATCTGGACGACGAGGTCGATCCGATCGATCCGCAGGATCGAGACAAGCATCTCAAGAGTCTCGCGCGTGCCAGAGAGCATCTCCGGTTGGCAGCGAACTACCTTCGACAGTCACCGGAAATTGACCGCGATTTCCAACGGAGGGCGTTAGCGCGGCGAGCCCTTCCGGGGCTCGAAGAGAAGCCGATTCGGCCAGCACCGAGCCCGGCCGAAGCGGAAGCCTTGGCGGACCTCTTGTCCGGGCGACTTCTCGGCCAGGCCGAACGTCTCGTAACGTCAACGGGCGTTGCGTGCGAACACAATTGCCTGTCACTGTCCTCCGCCGCGGCCGAAATGAACGCTGTGGCAGCCCAAAATGCCCGGGTCAAGGACGCCGTGTACCACATCGTTCTGTCGTGGCCCGCGAATGAATCGCCGACCGATACGCAAGCGTTCGAATGCGGGGTGCATGCGCTTGGCGCTGTCGGCATGGCGGATCACCAGTACGTTTTTGCCGTGCATCGCGATACCGACAATACGCACCTGCACATCGCCGTAAATCGCGTCAATCCGGATACGTTCACGGCTGTCTATCCGGACCGCGACTACTTCAAGCTGGATCGCGCGATGCGCGAGCTCGAACTCAAATACGGCTGGCAGCACGACAATGGTCCATACGCCGTGTTCGAGCGCAACGGCCATGTCGTCGTAGACTGGGCGAGCAAAGATCCTTGCACGAAGGGTAAGCGACCAACGCCGGCGGCCGACATGGAGCGGCATGCCGATCAGGAGAGCTTGTTCAGCTACGCCCGGGGAGAGCCGCGCAAAGCGCTGCTGTCGGCGCTAAAAAACGACAAGCTCACATGGCGGCAACTCCACAACCTTCTCGCGAAGTACGGTCTCGAGCTGCGCGAGAAGGGGCAGGGTTTCGCGATCTACGACCTACGCTCAGGCGACACAACGCCGATCAAGGCCAGCGACATGCATGAGGCGCTGGGCAGAGGCAGGTTAGTCAAACGGCTCGGCATATTTGAGCCGTCCGCGTCGGCAACCGACGCTGTTCTGAGTTACGACAAACACCGCCCGACGAAACGCGATCCTGTGATCCGTGGGGGGCGCCGGCAAGAGCGCGCAGAAGCCCGACGCGACTTGCGTGCCCGGTACGGCGACTATAAAAGCGCGTTCGTATATCGCCGACTCGAGCCGGCCACGGTGCGGCAGCGATTTTTGGATATTCGCGAAGCTGCCCGGCAGAAGCGACTCGAGATCAGAGAAACCGTGGCGGACGCTGGGGCTCGCAAGGCGCTGTACAGCGTCGTCGCGTTTGAGACGCTGCGGGATCGCGATCGGCTGCGACGCGAAATCCGGAAAGAGCGTCAGGCACTACACGTTGACTCAACGAATCGCAGGCTGTCATATCGCGAGTGGGTCGAGCGCCAGGCGGCCACCGGCGACAGTGCGGCTATCGGCCAGCTACGAGGCTTCGTCTACAGTGAGAAGCGTCGCGCGAGAGAGCTAATGCGAGCCCTGGCCAACGCCGCTGCTGATGGCGTCATCCACGTTGACGATGTCGATCCGGTTGCCCGAAACGTCGCTGATGGACTGTATTTCCGCGTCCGCCGGGACGGATCGGTTGTCTATCGAATGGACGATGGCCGCGATGCTTTCATTGATCACGGGCGTCGCATGGACTTACTCGCCAAAGGCGATGGCGACGACGTGTCGATCACGGCCGCCCTGCGATTGGCTGCGGAGAAGTACGGGGGCGCATTCGAGCTCACCGGCAGCGAAGAATTTAAGCGACGCGCGATCGGCCTTATGGTCGAACATCGAATTGACGTTCGGCTCCGAGACGGCGAACAGGAAGCGTTGCGGCGTGCCAAAGCAGCGGCAGCATCGAAGCAACCTACACGGCGCACGCCCCGCGGTTCCGGCAAGCCGTGAGCGGAACAACGTGTCACGTCAAATATATTCGGGGCCGCATGGACTCGAGCGGTGCTTCCGTCTATAGTAGTCTCAGGTATTACCTTTTGCTACGGAGGCCGTGTCATGGTTACGGCAACATCGATCAAACTTGATGATGAACTGAAAGGGCGAGTTCAGCACTTGGCTGAGGCTCGTCGGCGTACTCCGCATTGGATCATGCGCGAGGCCATTGAGCAGTACGTCGATCGCGAGGAAAAGCGCGAGGCGTTGAACCGGGACACGCTCAAGGCGTGGGATGAATTTCAGGCGACTGGTCTGCACGCGACTGCTGAGGAAGTGGATAAATGGCTCGCGAGCTGGGGAACTGAAAATGAACTACCTCCGCCAAAATGTCACAAGTGATTTTTGCACCGGCGGCAATCGGGGATATGCAACGGTTGCGCGAGTTCCTGAAGCCGAAGAATCCCGACGCCGCGCGGCGGGCTGGCGAAGCGATTAGACGGGGCGTCCAAGCTCTCGGTGCCCACCCTCGGATGGGGCGTCTCGTAGAAGATCTGCCCGAACAGTACCGGGAATGGCTTATCGATTTTGGGGATAGTGGCTACGTGGCTCGCTACCGTCTTGATGGCGATGCAGTCACGATTTTGGCCGTTCGACACCAGAAGGAAGCGGGGTACTGATCATGACAGATGACGAGGCCAAGGCGCGGATCGAAGGGCTCCACGACGAGGCAGCGGCCATCCTGGCCGAGCAGGGGCTGTCGCCCCTTCGGGCTTACTGTCTGATCCTCGAGCAAGTCACGGTCCGGGACGAGCCCACTTTGCGATTGCTCGCCGACGCGGCGGCGCATGACCGATGGTTTCGGGAACAGGTTCGAGATGGGCTGGAGGAAGCTGACGATCTGAATACGAAATGGGTATCCGACGATGAAGCACGGGAAAGCTATGCCAGAAAGCGAGCCGAACTGCTCGCCCGGATCGGAAAAGGCAATGCATGACGATTACACCCGCTGCGGCGCACCACTGGTCTACGGCGGCCAGCTCGAGCTGCGGCCCGATATCCTCGCCGAACTCGGCGAGCAGCAGCAGGACCAGGAGGCTTCACGGTCTACCTGATCCACATTAGGCGCCCCGCCCGTGTGCTGGAACACGCGGGCAGGACTTCCACTACACCACCTGGACTAGAGGTGATGACATGGCAACTGAACATCGTATCAGCCCGGATGCAATCCGGCTCGAGATCGCACGCCTTCAATGGGCGAACGCCCTCATGCGTGCGGCCAACAAAGCGCTGGCGAAGGGCGATAAAGCAGCCCTGAACGACATGGGGTTCTCGCTCGAACATGTCGACAAGTTGCTGACGAATGGTGGTTTCCCTTCCACGTCGATCGGCAACAACACACGAATGATCACGCATTTGCGGTCGCTTGGTGAGTTTCATATGACCTGAAGCTGCCCGGTAGCTGTCGACCTCGGCCGCCGTGATGACGACGGCCGCAGTAGCGTGTGTCAACGCGATATCGATCGCAGCCATACAAGGAGGAACGCATATGTCGATCCTGCCGATTCCCATAGATCGCTTCTGGCGGGCGGATTTGTGGACGATCCCAACAGGCGAGGAAATCCGACAGGTAATTGAGGTGAGTCGACTGTCTGCGGAGGGGGCGGCAGCACTTCTTGGCTTGGCGGACAGCAATCACGTGGCGAGCTGGCTGGGCGATGTATCGCCAATTCCATATTCGGCCTGGGCGATGCTCTGTGCCAACGCGGGACTTGGATCCATATGGAATTCCGGGCCAGGGCCGGAACTCACGCTGGAAGACTACTTTCGACCGCGTGCGAAAAAGGAGCGGCGCGCATATGCGAATTTCGAAGTCACCGCGACGAGAGATCCTTTCGCATGTGTGATCGAGGTTAACCTGGCGCTTCTCAACGGCGCGCTGAAGGGCGATCGCATCTGGGCTGCCAATTCCGCTGAACGGACCCGCGAGACTTTCCGGGCAGATCGGTACGCACGAGCCCACCAAGAGTTTACGTCGGGTGAGGTCGTTTACATGCCGTATCTCTCCTTTGATCGCGGTCGTACCACGATCACGGATGGTCGCCATCGGCTGTATGCATTGATCGATCTCGGCTATACCCACTGTCCTGTCGTGGCGGATTCAGACCATGTCGTTGCCATCACGACCTTGGTGCGGGACGAACCGTAATGGGCCAGATTGCCCTCCTGTCGTCCGCCCAGAGCGTTGGCCGTACGACGCAACAGACGACACTCCTCAACTTCGTCCGGGTTTAACGGGTGATGCACTCATAGCTTCAATGCGCTCGGTCAGGGTCAACTGGGCAGCGGGCTTGGGGTGAGGGAAAAGCGTATAGAAGCCCCGGGCGTGTCCCATGGCCATCAGTATTCGCGCGAGCGTTTCGACGCTGCCGGTGCCGGATAACTCGAAGCGCTTGTACGTTCGAAGCGCTACTCCCGCCTTTTCGGCAAACGCCGACTGCGAAAATCCATTCCGCACTCTCTCTCCACGCACCCGCATAGCTAGATATTGCGCGATGTCTCGCTCGGTGGCCGATTGAAGGAAATCAAGTTGTTGTTCCGGTGTCATGGCAAAGTGACAGATTTGGCACCATCTGTGGATAAGCTGTGTGCAAGATTAAGCGATCTGGCACAATAAGTCATCTGAAGAACGTATTCGTCGAAAAAATTCAACCTAATTGGTACATTTTTTTTGAGATGTAGGTTGCATAATCAAGCCGGGTCTTGCTACACTCGCGTCGAAGGACTTTGTTAGACAAACGGGAGCAAGAAATGGCACTCACCGCATTCGGCAAGGCCGTGCGGAAAGCGCGGGTCGATATTGGGCAAACGCTGTTGTCGATGGCTGCAGAATTGGATACCACGGCGTCGTTCCTCAGCGCCATGGAAACCGGGCGCAAGAAAATCGGTGCCCAGTGGGTAGAGAAGATCGGCAAGTTCTTTGAGCAGAAAGGGCATCCGATTGCAGATCTCGATCAGTTGGCCGCTGTGTCTAACGAGGCGGTTCCGGTCGAGGGTTTGCCTCTTCAGCAACAGATGCTGGTGGCTGGTTTTGCCAAGTCGAGCTTTACGGCCGAGGAACTGAAGCAGATCGCTCAGTTGCTCGAGAAGATCAACAAACGGAAAAAAGAGTGATTATGTCGGACGCAGACAAAGCACCGTATGCGATGCGAGGAAATCGAGTGGTACACCGATCCGCCGCCGAAATCGTTCACAGCGCGGAAACGTTCTGTCGAATGTTTCGCGTGAATAGGAAGACGCGCCTGAACCTCGCGCGGTTCTTCGAGTCGTTGTCGACACGCTCGATCTGCATCGATCCGATCGAGGACAGCGAATGGTTGTTGTTCACGGACGCGATTTGTTCGCCGGAGACGTTCACGATCCTCGTCCCCGAAAGCACGTACATTAGAGCGTGCAACGGGGATGACGCGGCGATCAGCACCATCTGTCACGAAATCGGTCACTTGGTACTGGCGCACAAAGCGGTCCTGCACAACGAAAAAAGTGCAAAGCCGTCTCAAGGAGAGGATGCCGAATGGCAGGCTGATGAGTTCGCGGAGTACCTGCTGTCGCGGATGGGAATCGCGTCGAGCAAGCAGCTCACGCTCGATTTTCGCGACGAATAAAAAGGCCTCAAGCGTTGGCGCGCTAGAGGCCTCGAGGAAAACTTTTGAAAACGCGACACTCAACGATCTCATGAGTGAAGCGTCTTGGTGTTGCTGTGTGAGAGCAGAAATAGTATGCCTGATCAGGCAGGACTGTCAACATCAAGTTCCATGCTGAGGTCGCTGAAATAGGAGCCAAAAATGGCTACGAACGACAGCGAGGAACAGGTCATCTATCGGATGACCATTACGGTCAAAGGTCGAGTAATTCGTCGACCGAATGGCCAGCCGTTCCGCATCGTACTTCGCAACCCGAAAACGAAGTAACGATGTAGAACCAGCGTAGGACTCAGAGGGGACTTCCGTGGAAGCCTCCTCTGTTCTGATGACTTGACTTGGAGCCTGAGATGTCGAAGAAAATATTTGTCGAACGTCGTCCCGAGGGCGACTATGCAGTGCGCCGCCCGAATTCGCAGCGAGCAAGCGATGTATTGCCAACTCAGCGAGAAGCGATCGAGCGGGCAAAGCAGCTCAACGATGGTAATCCCCCGCTCGTCGAGCGCGTGCGGCATACCGGCAAGGGCAGCCCCGATAAGTGGCGCAAGCCGTGACGTTCCTTCCGATGATGTGAGATGCGGGCGACATACAACGTCGCCCGTTTTTGTTCGGTTCGATGGGTTCTATCCATCCGCTACGCAGCGTGCTCCAAGGCATAGCGAATCCGTGCGCCGGCGTCTTCGGCTTGTAGCCTGCTGATCCGAATCTGCATCGAGGGATTAGCGAAATCTCGGAAGCTGAAGGTGAACGCGGAATGGATCGCGTCGCCGGCGTCGCCCACTTCGGCGCTTTGAATGTAGGTGATCGGCTCGCATTTCGCGAAGTTCTTCTCGCGATCAATCACAACCGTTTTGCCCATTACCGTGTCAATGCCGACATACCGCGTGCTGAGGTAGTCGGCAACCTCGACCTGCGGCCGGAAGCTCGGCGCGATCGACGCGACCAGCTTCCGCATGTCGCTGTCGCGCGATCGGCGCCATTTCGATAGCAACAGGAGACCGCCCACGACCCACGAGACAGACGCAGCCATTGTTACAAGGGCCGCGCCGGAGTGCAGGAATTTTCCGCCCCATACCGAATACGCGAAGGCGGGGAGCGCGGCCAGCACGGATGTCGCGACGTAGAACAGCTCGGATGCAAGCCTCAGCAATCGCATAGCATTCTCCTATTCCCGGATGCCGTTGGACTTGGATGACGGACTAGTGCCACCCAGCGGGCGCCTGCCAGCGCCTCCTGACGGGCGAATATCGAACTTTGCCAGCATAGTATTGAGCGCGGTTTTGGTCCTCTCGCTATGATCGCTACCGATCATCGCCGGGGCGACGCCGCCTACCCAGTTGATGACCTTGTCGGGGACGAGGAAAATCAAGTTGAAGCAGCTATGCACGAGGTTGAGACACATCGAAAAGTAAATCGTGCAATACGCCAAAATCGAACCGATGCCGGTCAACGAGTCGAACTGCGCGTTGGCCAGAGCGACTCCGAACCCTTCGTTCAGCAACGTTCCTCCGGCGACGATCCCTGCGCCGCCGAGGAAAAAGCCGATCACCATCAGGATAGGACGAACCATCATTTCCAGGAGGAAGATGTAGCCGTGAGCGGTCTTGTGGCCGAGGCCGTCGCCCTCTCCGCCGAGGTGCGTGATCGCCCAAAGCGGCGCCGCGATCACGCCTTCACCCACAACGACGAGCCAGTTCACGGCTGCGCCGAACCAGATGACGAACGGCACCATCGGTAGGTAAGTCGACAGGCCGAGGCCGAGTAGCAACGCGGCAATGATGATCATCATGATGATCGGCCCGGCACCATCCAGCGCGCCTTTGATGAAACTGATCGCCCCGCTGGCGTCGGCTACCCGCGACGCCAGACCTGCGATGCTGAAGCTCTCGCTGGTCTTTTCGAGCCCCTTGGCAGTCAGGTATCCGGCGAGGCCGATTTCGGCGACGCCAGTAAGATGGTCGCCGAGGTTTTTCATCTTGATCAGCGGGTTGATTTGGCCGCGCGACTCGCCTCCATCGTTGATGTTGGTGATCGCCTCCGTCAACGTTTGCCCCGGCGAGCCGAACAGCTTTGCGAGGACGTTCCCGCCGTCGTCTTGCCGTTGCATGCCGAGCGGAGTCGCGTGCGTCGTCGTCGCTCGCCCGTGCTGCGCCTGGTACGCATTCAAGGCCGTCGTGTAGACGGTCATCATGCCGGGATCGCCGCTAATCGATGCACCGAATGTCGTTGCCTTGCCGGCTACAGCATCGGACAGTCTCGTGTTGGCCGCGGCGAAGGTTTGATACCACTGACCGAGCGTCCACCACCCCCCTTCCTTGATGGACGAGCTGAGCTGGCTGGCCAACTCCCCAATGTTGCCCTGTTTCGTAGCGGCCTTCGAATTGACGGTATTTTCGTACTGCTGTGCCGCTGCCTGAATGGCGACTTCGGTGTCCGGCAGTGTGCTGTTGCCGCTCGTGCTGCGCGTCGTCACCGCGTTGACGAACTGTAGCGTGGATTCGCTCAACGATTTTTCCATGCTGGAGAGCGCTTGGAGGTGTGCCCTGCGGACATCGGCAACATCGATCGTGCTCGAGAGCCAACTCGTCGAACTCGCCTGCGATTCGAGGTTGGGGGCGACGTTGGCGCCGCCGCACACGAAGCTCTTGTTGGCGAGGACGAACCCGGTATCCGTCGCTTGCGTTTGCACGTAGCTGTTTTCGGGAAGGAGTGCCCCTTCGCTAGACCCCATAGTCAAGCCTGCGTTGATTCCGTGGCGGCACAACTCGATCTCGAAGATCTTGTGAGCCAGCTCATAGGTGCTGGGCATCACTGGCTGTAGCACCATTCCCTTTCCGTCGTTAAACGACGTCACGGCGGCGTCGACGCCGAGATTCGCTACTCCGACGCCCATCACTGCAGCGCTCCACAGCATCAACAACTGAGCGAGCGACCAGCCGTTTGCCGTCGGCACGAGTGAGGCAAGGCCCCACACGATACGGATCGGCCCCCACATCGTGTGCTTGTCGCGGTCGAACACGGCGCCGTCGTGCGCCGTCTGCGACACTTTCCGGAACATCACATAGCACGCGAAGAGCGCACCGATGACCAGTAGCGCACCGTTCGCGACTTGGAAGATTCCGGATTCCGGCCAGTATCGTGTCGCTACCTCCGGCGCCTCCGGTCGCAAGGGGATTGTTGACGACGTTTCCGTAGATGGTGACTAGCGCCTGGCGCGACTTGTCGCCCGAGCGCTGCGCCGCCTGCGTAATCTCGCCGAGCGTCGTACCGTCGGCGAACGCCGGCATGGACACCCAGCAACCGGCGATAAGCAGCAGGAGGGCGCGCGTGGTCTTCATGCGGTTCATCGCTGCTCCTCCCGTTGATCGCTTTTTGTCCACCAGAGCCGAAGCTCGTAGTCAAAGATGTGGGCCCACCAGAACCGCCGTCGGTAGTAGTCGATACACGGCCGGTCGGGATGGCGTGCGCGCCACAGGAGTTCGTCGGAGAACCAGGCGAGGACGGTTGTGACGACCAATAGGATCGACCATACGAGTGGGTGAAAAAGTCGCTCGGTGAGGAGGCCGACGAGCGACGAGAGGGCGAGAAAGAGAAACGCCCGCTTCAGCGCCAGTTGCTTGGCGACTTCCTTTTCATCGGGGCTTGGCATTTTTATTCCTTACATGTGTGCGTATGTACGTACATACGCACGTACGTACTCAATTGCGGCGGTCCGACGAACCACGGGGAATAGGCGGCTCGCATGGCTTACAACTTGGTCCACACTGCTTGCTCCGAACCGCGTGTGCTGGTTCCGATGTGCGCGGCGGCGATGACTTCAACACGCTCTAGCTCCGCGAGTGCGGCGCGCAAAGCGCTTCGGAATTTCCGCAGCGGGCTGGTGTATTGAAGCTTGTCCTTGAGCCAATCGAGGCCGTATCGCTGCACCTTGTCGGCAGAGGTCGCGACGAGGCGCTGCAACGTTTTGGCCATGTCTTGGCCTCGCTTGATTGCTAGGCGCTTCTCCCAATCGATACGTGCGAACTCCTGATTGCTGTACACGGCGACCCATCGAGGGTCGATTACCAGCGTGTACTGCTTGCGCGATGCGTCGTATCTGAATCGATCGATCATTCGTATCCCGTCGCCGTCGGAATCGCTGTTGCCGATCCGGTACTTGTTGACGACGTCGATGATCAAGGTGGCTTTATAGAGTGCCTCGACAGCTCGTCGAAGCCAACGGTACTCGGCCCCGCCGATTTGCCGGCCCATCGCTTCGAGTATCGATGCGCTGCGCACATCGAACGGCTCGCCGATTGGGGACGCCGACGCGACATGCATGAGCTGCATCCAGACGTCGGCCTGACTTTCGTCGAGTTGGACACCGGTGAACCTGATCACCACGTCGCGGCGGCTGATGAGGATGTGATCGTTGAGAAAGCGTCTCTGATGGGTTTTCGAGAGAGGGGCGAAAAGGCTGCTTCGGGCAATGTGGTTCGGCATTGCTCGCATCGTCGGCTCCAAGCCGGGCAGGAACATTTGGCGAGGCCGTGCGAGCTCGCGTGCCGCCCGCTCTTGTATTCGCGACCACATCTCAGTGCTTAGGACGCTTGGAGGCTGCCGCGATTCGAGCGCCTTTGGCGAGCGGCGCGCATCTTTGCCTTGCGAAGCATTCATCGCTCGGCCCCCGCGCTGTACTCGTAACCTTGTCGCTTGGCGTCCCCCTCGATCCAGCCGGAAAAGTAAGAGAAGGCGTCAAGACTGGCGGGGCATGGCGTTATAGCTCGACCGGTTTCGCCGGCCACAAAGCCGGCGCGCCAAGCATCGGGATCGATCCGCGGGCCGATGTTCATCGCGCCCCCTGAGCCGGCGAACGCGATTCGATCGTTTGGCGCTGCCAGGCTGCTTGCTGCGCCTTTGTCGGCCGGCCGCGCGGGCGTCGGGCTGCAGGGGGCGGTGGTTCCCGACTTGCGTTGATCCACGCAAGAACGTCACTTTCCCACCAGCACAGCCGCCGGCTGTTGGGCATCTTGAAAGGGCGGGGGATCAGGTGGAGGTACTTAGCGTTCGTCGCGCAAGTACGAATGGTGGTCGGTGCTTTACCGATCAGCCTGGAGAGTTCTTCGATGAATAAGACGCGTACTGGCGCGTCTCCCTTGGCGGGGAATGGGACGGACATGACACCTCACACGGGCTCGAAAGCGCAGTGAGGGGTAGGTGTCAACAGTCCTCACATGTGTGGGCCCCGTGCGGGTGGCTGGCGGACATCGAGCAAGACGGCAATGCGCGGTTGCGCTTCGCACACTACGGCCTATGCTCCCGACGCCTTCATGGACTGAAGGCGCAGCACTCCTTGTCGAGCTATCCCATACACTGACTTCGCTCGACGCTCCAGCGTCATCGCGGCAGCGCAGAACGTCGCCGCAAATCCAGCGTTCCTGGCCCATGATCCTGGTAGCCATGAATGCCGACGTGAGGGAAGATAGTACAAAAGAAAATGTCCCGTCAACTGACGGGACATTCTTGGGACAACCAAACTGGAGATTTACTCTAACTCGACATGAACAGTGAGTTAGTAAAGGATCGATAACTCCTTGATCCTTTTGAAAAATTCTGGTCGGGGTGAGAGGATTCGAACCTCCGGCCTCTACGTCCCGAACGTAGCGCTCTACCAGGCTAAGCTACACCCCGAATTTGACACTGCTTGGACTCTTACGGACTATCCGTCTCATTCAAGACTGGCGGGCCGTCGAGTAAAAACATAATTCTAGCAGGCTTTCTTTGTAAATGGAATCGGGAAGCAAAGAAATCGCCTGGGCCGCCGCCTGTGCTTCGCGCTTCGCACACTCGAGCGTGTGATCGAGCGCCCCGGAGTGCGTGATGGCCTCGAAGATGGTGTCAAAGCGGTCGGTGCCGCCCTGTTCGATTGCCTCGCGCGCGAGCGCGGACTGTTCCGGCGTGCCGCGCTCGATGAGATAGATTAGCGGTAGCGTCGGCTTGCCTTCGCGCAGGTCGTCCCCCGCGTTTTTGCCCATCGATTCCGCCGTGCCCGTGTAGTCCAGCCAGTCGTCCATGATCTGGAATGCCGTGCCGATGCGGCGCCCGAACTCGGCGGCGGCCGCCTCCGTCGGTGCATCGGCGCCGCAGATCACGGCACCCAACTGCGCGGCCGCTTCGAATAGCTTCGCAGTCTTGTACCGGATCACCTGCATGTAGCGGGCTTCGTCGACATCGGCGTCGTGCATGTTAAGCAACTGCAGCACCTCGCCTTCGGAGATGATGTTCGTCGCCTCGGCAAGAATTTCCATGACGCGCATCTTGCCAATACCCACCATCATCTGGAACGAGCGCGAATAGAGAAAATCGCCGACGAGCACGCTCGACGCATTGCCGAATAGCGCGTTCGCTGTCTGGCGGCCGCGCCTCAGATCGGACTCGTCCACGACGTCATCGTGCAGCAGCGTGGCCGTATGGATAAATTCGACGATCGCTGCGAGTTCGTGCCGATGGCCGGTCGAATCGCCGAGCGCCCGAGCGACGAGCAGCAGGAGCGCGGGGCGCAGTCGCTTGCCTCCGGCACCGATGATGTATTCCGAGATTTGATTGATGAGCATCACCTCGGAAGCCAAACGTTGCCGAATGACGCGATTGACCTGCTCCATATCCTCCGAAATCGGAGCGAGCAGGTTGGCGGCGTTGGGGGGGGAGGTGGCGGTCGACGACATGATCAAAAAAATGGGTGGTGCCGCGGATTATAAAGGGTTATCCGGCCTTCCGAGGGGCGCTGCGGCACCGGATGTTGCGCCGTGCACGGGGGCTGCGCACCGTCCGGCGCGCGAGCGCTGTCTCCGTCAGGCGGCGCAAGACTTTGACCGAGCGGCTAACCCCATGTATAATCACGCGTTTTCACGCTGCGGTGTGGAGAAAGGAAAAGCAGGAAAGAAGCAGGCGCGACAGGGGCGGCGCAAGCCGTCGCTAGAAGCGATGCAGTAGTAGGTTTGCAAATGCGTTTGAAAAATGCGCCACATCAGTGGCGCGCACAGAGTGAGGTTCTCAATGTACGCGGTCATAAAAACCGGCGGCAAGCAGTATAAGGTTGCTGTCGGCGAAAAATTGAAAGTAGAACAGATACCGGCAGACATTGACGCTGAAATCACGCTCGACCAGGTTCTCGCGGTAGGCGAAGGTGAATCGATTCAGTTCGGTACGCCTCTGGTCAGTGGGGCTTCCGTCAAGGCTACCGTCGTATCGCATGGGCGGCACGCCAAAGTGACGATCTTCAAGATGCGTCGCCGGAAGCACTACCAGAAGCACGCTGGTCACCGCCAGAACTATACCGAACTGCGCATCGACGCGATCAATGCGTAAGCGCACCGGTTAAGGAGCAATCAGATGGCACACAAAAAAGCAGGCGGGTCTTCCCGCAACGGCCGCGACTCCGAGTCGAAGCGCCTCGGCGTCAAGGTGTACGGCGGCCAAGCGATCAATGCTGGCGGCATCATCGTGCGCCAACGCGGCACGCGCATGCATCCCGGCGATAACGTCGGGATCGGTAAAGACCATACGCTGTTCGCGTTGGTCGATGGCCACGTCAAGTTCACGACGAAAGGCGCCGACAAGAAGCATACGGTCATCGTCCTCCCGGCCGCGGTCTGAATCCAATCAGACACGGGATCGACACAGCAAGAAGGCCCCGCGTAGTTGGCGGGGCCTTTTTTCTTCTGTGCGCGGCTTTTGTGCATCAGCATGGTGAAGGTGCGCGGCAAGCGGCAAAATATCGGGAAAACCTGGGACGGAGCGATACATGAAGTTCATTGACGAAGCGCGGATCGAAGTGATCGCCGGCGACGGCGGCGACGGCAGCGCGTCGATGCGCCGCGAGAAATTCGTTCCGTTCGGCGGTCCCGACGGTGGCGACGGCGGGCGAGGCGGTAGCGTCTACGCAGTTGCCGACCGCAACATCAATACGCTGATCGATTACCGATACGCGAAGAAACATCAGGCGCGCAACGGCGAAAACGGTCGGGGTTCCGATTGCTACGGCAAGGGCGGCGACGACGTCTACCTGCGCATGCCCGTCGGCACGATTATCAACGACCTCGATACCGGCGAGATCATCGCCGATCTGACCGAACACGAGCAGACTGTCCTCATCGCCCACGGTGGCTCGGGCGGGCTGGGCAATCTTCATTTCAAGTCGAGCACGAACCGCGCGCCGCGCCAAAAGACCGAAGGTAAGCCGGGCGAGCGCCGCATGCTGCGTCTCGAATTGAAAGTGCTGGCCGACGTCGGCCTGCTCGGCATGCCGAATGCGGGCAAGTCCACGTTCATTTCGTCCGTGTCGAACGCCAAACCGAAGATCGCCGACTACCCTTTTACGACGCTCGCGCCCAATCTCGGCGTTGTGCGCGTGGGGCCGAGCAAGAGCTTCGTTATCGCCGACATCCCCGGGCTCATCGAAGGCGCGGCGGAAGGCGCGGGGCTCGGGCACCAATTCTTGCGCCACTTGCAGCGCACCGGCCTGCTGCTGCATCTCGTCGATCTCGCACCGTTCGATGAAAGCGTGGATCCCGTTGCCGAAGCGAAGGCGATCGTGGCCGAGTTGCGCAAATACGATGAAGCGCTCTTCCAAAAGCCGCGCTGGCTCGTGCTCAACAAGCTCGACATGGTTGCCGAGGACGAGCGGGAAGCGCGCGTAGCCGATTTTCTCGCGCGTTTCGAATGGAACGGGCCGGCTTTCCAGATCTCGGCGCTGACAGGCCTCGGTTGCGAGAACCTGTGCTATGCGATCTACGATTATCTGACCGAGCACTCGGATGCTCACCGCGCCGAACGGGCGGAGGACCTCGCTGCCGACGTTCGCTTCAGGGATGCGCCACCGGCGGGCGATAGCATTGCGCCGAAGATTTAACGTGCATGGGCAACCGGCCACGGCCGGTGCTCACACCGCCCGTCGGCGCTCGACGGCCGGCTTACCGCTCACATAGGGAGACTTTCGCACGATGCGCTCTGTCATCGCGGATTCGAAGCGTTTGGTGGTCAAGGTCGGGTCGAGCCTCGTCACGAACGATGGGCGCGGCCTCGATCAAGAGGCGATCGGCCGCTGGGCGGCGCAGATCGCGCAATTGCGCAAGCGCGGCAAGGAAGTCGTGCTTGTGAGCTCAGGCGCGATTGCAGAGGGCATGCAGCGGCTCGGGTGGGCCAAGCGTCCACGTGAAATCGCTGAATTACAGGCCGCTGCGGCCGTCGGCCAGATGGGGCTCGCGCAAGTCTACGAAAGCCGCTTTGCGGAATACGGCATCCGGACAGCGCAAATTCTGCTCACGCATGCCGACTTGGCCGACCGCGAGCGCTACCTCAACGCGCGTTCGGCGCTGCTCACCCTGTTACGGTTGGGCGTCGTTCCGATCATCAACGAAAACGACACGGTCGTAACAGACGAAATCAAATTTGGCGACAACGACACGCTCGGCGCGCTGGTCGCGAACCTGATCGAGGGCGACGCGCTCATCATCCTCACTGATCAGCAGGGGTTGTTTACAGCCGACCCGCGCAAGGATCCGGCGGCGCAGCTCGTACGTGAGGCCGACGCCGGCGCATCCGATCTCGAAGCGATGGCTGGTGGCGCGGGCTCGGCGATCGGTCGCGGCGGCATGCTCACAAAAATTCTCGCTGCCAAACGTGCGGCCGGCAGTGGGGCGAACACGGTGATTGCGAGCGGTCGAGAAGCCGACGTGCTGACAAGGCTCGCCACGGGCGAGGCAATCGGCACGCAGCTCGTTGCACGAACGGCACGCCTCGCCGCGCGCAAGCAATGGATGGCCGATCACCTACAGGTGCGTGGGCATGTGGTTATCGACGATGGGGCGGTCGAGAAGCTAACGTCCGGCGGCAAGAGCCTGCTGCCGATCGGCGTCGTCGACGTGCATGGCGCGTTCGCGCGCGGCGAGGTGATCGCATGCGTGAGCACTGCTGGGCGCGAAGTGGCGCGCGGGCTCACGAACTACAGCAGCGCGGAAAGCAAGCTCATTCAGCGCCACGCGAGCACCGACATCGAGTCGATTCTCGGTTACATGCTCGAACCGGAATTGATTCACCGCGACAACTTGGTTCTGATCTGACGACGCGCTCCGGTGCCGACCCGTCGCCGGCATGGGTGCGGGTGGATCGCAAACTCGCGCCAGGCCCGCATCGCCGAATGCGGGCCCGCTTTTTCGAAGGCGAATGTCTGGAGCGCCGGCTCGTCGCCCAGGCGGTGCCGGTCGCACCGCCCGTGCTAACACTTCGCACTTCTCACTTCGCGCTCGGCAGCTAGTGGGTATTAAGCGATGTTTCGGTTCGATGCATCCGCATGTTCTCCAGGATCGCTTTCGCGGTGCCTGTCGGCAGCTTGTTCGCGCAAAAATAATCCTGATAGAGCGCCGCGTGGTACGCATTGAGGTTGCCGTTTTCAATGCGCGCCCAGTCGTTGGCCACGGTGCGGTCCCAGCCGTCGTGATCGGCATTCAGCCCGGCATAGAGCCGCCACTCGTATGTTTCGCAGCGGATTCCTTCGTAATTGACGTTACGCGCGCCGCTCGGGCTCGTGATCACGACCGAGTAGCGCACGACGCCGTCGGACCCCACGGTCAACGAGCTGGGATCGAGCGCGAAATGCAGACGCGTGTTCTGCGAGACGTCGAACGAGAGCAGGTCGTGATCACGCGGTAGAGGCGGCAACGTCTCGACCTTGTTTTCGGCCCATTCGGAGTTCCGATCGAGCAGATACTGGAAATGGGTGTCGTCTTTGGGGTTGGTCGGCGTATGCGAGCAGCCGGCCAGGAGGGTGCCGCCGGCCAAGCAGGTCAGCGCGAGAACAATCGATTTCAATATGGATACCTCGAGGAGCGGGCGCAAAGATTCGAAGAACCGAATGATAGCGCCCGCACAGGCACTCGCGGGAGTGACCGCTAGCAATTCCTTGCGGCACGCTATCACCCCCGCGCCGGCCGTGCGTTGCGTTGCCTTGCATCGCCGAGCCGGGGACGCGGCCGACTGACTAATCGGGCAAGATGAAAACGGGCGATGCGCAGGGCGATACCTCCGCATTGCCGTTGGCGACGTCGATCAGCGTGCCGTCGGGCATCGGCCCTTGAGCCGACGGCGAGACGCGCGGATACCGATGGCCGGGATGCGGGCCGTGCGGCTTATCCATACGGGGTGCAGCGCGCCGCAAAAAGCGCGATAACTCGGTCAACGCCAAATGATAGACATCCCGCTTGAACTCGATCACGGCGTCGAGCGGCACCCAATACTCGTTCCAGCGCCACGCGTCGAATTCCGGGTGATCGGTGGCGCGCAGGCAGATGTCGCAGTCGCGGCCGATCATCCGAAGCAAGAACCAGATTTGTTTCTGCCCGCGGTAATGGCCGCGCACCTCGCGCTTGATGAACTTGTCGGGCACCTCATAACGCAACCAGTCGCGCGTGCGACCGATGATCTTGACGTGTTGCGGGTGCAGCCCGGTTTCTTCGTGTAACTCCCGATACATCGCTTGCAGAGGGGTTTCGCCGTACTTGATGCCCCCTTGCGGAAACTGCCAGGAATGTTCACGCAGCCGCTTGCCCCAAAACACCTCGTTGTGCGCGTTCAAGAGGATGATGCCGACGTTCGGGCGAAAGCCTTCGCGATCCAGCATACAACCACCTTCGAATCCTTTAAAATTGCTTTGATTATAAACAGATAACGAGCCTTTGGCACCGGCATGCACCGTAAGGGTTCAAGGCACCGCATCGATCGTGCCTCGTCCCGCTGACGACTCGTCTGACGAATTGCGGCGCACCGTACGGGGTTAAACCTTGTGCGCACACGGTCCTCGTTGGTGTCCCGAAATCACTCGTTCCCCCTTTGGGCGGCTCCTCTGGAGCTGCCGCTTTTGGAAAATCGTTGAATGAAAGCCTCCCGTTTCTTTATCGGCACCCTGAAGGAAGCTCCGGCGGACGCGGAAGTCGTCAGCCACAAGTTGATGTTGCGCGCCGGCATGATTCGCCGCGCCGCGGGCGGCATCTACAGTTATTTGCCGATCGGCTTGCGCTCGATTCGCAAGGTGGAAGCGATCGTGCGAGAGGAGATGAACCGCGCGGGCGCGCTCGAACTCTTGATGCCGTCGGTGCAGCCGGCCGAACTGTGGCAGGAGTCGGGACGCTGGGAGCAGTACGGCCCCGAGCTGCTGCGCTTCAAGGACCGCAGGGAGAGCGATTTCGTCCTGGGGCCGACGCACGAGGAAGTCGTGACGGACATCGCGCGCAATCAGATCAAGAGCTATCGGCAGATGCCCGTGAACTTCTATCAGATTCAAACGAAGTTCCGCGATGAGATCCGTCCGCGTTTCGGCGTGATGCGTGGCCGCGAGTTCACGATGAAGGACGCCTACTCGTTCGACAAAGACCAAGCGGGCTTGCAAGAGTCGTATCGCAAGATGTTCGAAGCCTACGTGCGCATCTTCACCCGTGTCGGGCTTCAATTTCGCGCGGTCAACGCCGACAGCGGCGCGATCGGCGGTAATCGGTCACAGGAATTTCACGTGATCGCGGCGACGGGCGAAGACGACATCGCCTATTGCCCCGCGTCCGATTTCGCGGCCAACGTCGAAGCGGCCGAGGCGTTGCCGCTTTACGCCGAACGTGCCGCACCGCGCGAGGCGATGCAAAAGACGGCGACGCCGGGCAAGGCCAAATGCGAGGCTGTCGCCGAACTCTTGAATATTCCGCTCGAGAGGACGATCAAGTCGATCATCCTTGCGACCGACCATGAAGGCGCCGAGCCGACGATTTGGCTGTTGATGCTGCGCGGCGACCACGATCTGAACGAAGTGAAGGTCGGCAAGCTGCCTGGCCTCGCGGGGTTTCGCTTCGCCACCGAAGCCGAGATCGTCGAATGGTTCGGCACGCCGCCCGGCTACCTCGGGCCCATCGGCACGAGAAAACCCGTGAAGGTGGTGGCCGATCGCACCGTGGCAAATATGAGCGATTTCGTCGTCGGGTCCAACGAGGTCGATTACCACACGACGGGCGTCAACTGGGGCCGCGACCTGCCGGAGCCCGAGGTGGCCGATATCCGCAACGTGCGCCCCGGCGATCCTTCGCCCGACGGCAAGGGCTCGCTTGAGATCTGCCGCGGCATCGAGGTCGGCCACGTGTTCCAACTCGGCACCAAGTACTCGGAAGCGATGGGCGCGACGTTCCTCGACGAAACCGGCAAGCCGCAGCCGATGATCATGGGTTGCTACGGCATCGGGATTACGCGCATTCTAGGCGCGGCCATCGAACAGAACTTCGACGAGCGCGGCATTATTTGGCCCGAGGCGATTGCACCGTTCGAAGTCGTGCTGTGCCCGATGGGCTACGACCGCAGCGAGAGCGTGCGCGCCGAAGCCGATAAGCTCTATGCACGATTGTCGGAGGCCGGCATCGACGTGATCCTCGACGATCGCGGCGAGCGCCCCGGCGTCATGTTTGCCGATTGGGAGTTGATCGGGGTGCCGCATCGCCTGGTGATCGGCGAGCGCGGGCTCAAAGAAGGGAAGGTCGAATATCAAGGCCGACGCGACACCGAGGCGACGCTGCTGCCGATGGAAGAGGCCGCCGCATACGCGATCGAGAAAGTCCGCGCCGCGTTCGCGCATCCTGAACTCGCAGGCTGAGTGCGATGTCCGGGCCCGGGCCGCTGCGTGAGCGGCCCGCCGATCCGGCTCCGTCGACGAAACGACCGCGCCGGTTCGAGCGACCCCACCCGCTTGGCGCGCTCGTCGGCGGCGACGTTAGGCGCCTTCGGTCAGCGCGCGGATCGTCGGCAGATTGCGCCAGTAGCCCTTTGCATCCATGCCGCAGCCGAACACATAGCGGTCGGGAACTTCGAAGCCGCAGAAATCCGGGTGCAGCGGCTTGGACTTGGCGATTCGTTTTTCGCACAGCACCGCGCTTAAGAAACGCTTGGCGCCCATCGCGAGGATACGGTCGCGGATCGCGGCCATCGTTTCCCCTTCGTCGAGAATGTCGTCGAGCACAAGCACGACCCGGTCCTTCACCGATTCGGCCGGTGCGACGCGCCATTGCATGTCGGCGCTGCCTTGCGTCGTATTGCGGTAGCGTGTCAGGTGGATGTAATCGAACTCCAGCGGGAAATCGAGGTGCGGCAGCAGCATTCCGGTGAAGACGGCCGCTCCGCCCATTACCGATAGCAGCAGCGGGAAATCTTCGCTGACCTGCGCGCGGATGGCCGCTGCCATGCGTGCGATCGACGCATCGACATCGAGGGCCGAGACGATTTCCTCGGAGTGCTGAAAAATGTGGAGCGCTTCTTCGCGGTTCATGGCATTCGGCGAGCGGTAACTGTATACATAGTGTGAAGCGGCGCGCCGACGGGCGCCACCGCATGAGCGCGCGTGCTTAACGCATGCCCGGAAGCATGCCTTTCATACCGCGCATCATCTTTTGCATGTTGCCGCCTTTGAGCTTCTTCATCATCGTGCGCATCTGCTCGTACTGGTTCAGCATCCGGTTCACCTCCTGCACCTGCACGCCCGCGCCCGCTGCGATGCGGCGCTTGCGCGTCGCCTTGATGAGCTCGGGTTTCGCACGTTCTGCCGGCGTCATCGAATTGATGATGCCCTCCATACGCCGCATCTGCTTTTCCGCTTGGCTCATATCGGCCCCGGCCGCCGCCTGCTGAAATTGCGCGGGCAGCTTGTCCATCAACGTGGACAGGCCACCCATGTTTTTCATCTGCGAAAGCTGCGCGCGAAAATCGTTCAGGTCGAAATCGCCGCCTTTCTTGACTTTGTCGGCCAGCTTTTGCGCAGCCTTGACGTCGACGTTGCGCTGCGCTTCTTCGACGAGCGCAAGAATGTCGCCCATGCCGAGGATGCGGTTCGCCATCCGTTCCGGGTAGAACACCTCGAGCCCGTCGAGCTTCTCCGCCACGCCGACGAACTTGATCGGTTTGCCGGTCACATGGCGCACCGACAGCGCCGCGCCGCCACGCGAATCGCCGTCGAGCTTCGTGAGCACGACGCCTGTCAGCGGTAGTGCGTCGTTGAACGCCTTGGCGGTGTTGACCGCGTCCTGACCGAGCATGGCGTCGACGACGAACAGTGTTTCGACCGGATTCACAGCGGCGTGCAGCGCGGCGATCTCCTGCATCATCGGTTCGTCGATGCCGAGACGGCCTGCCGTGTCGACAATGAGCACGTCGTGGTAGTGGCGCTTGGCCCAATCGAGCGCGGCCAGCGCGATGTCGACGGGCTTTTGATTCGGCTCCGACGGGAAGAAATCCGCGCCGACTTGCTCGGTTACCGTCTTCAACTGCGCGATGGCGGCCGGTCGGTAGACGTCGCAGGAGACGGTCAGCACCTTTTTCTTCAGCTTTTCGCGCAGGAGCTTAGCGAGCTTGCCCGAAGTCGTCGTCTTACCGGCGCCCTGCAAACCGGCCATCAAGATGACGGCGGGCGGCGTGACGGCGAGGTTCAGTTCGGCAGCACGGCCTTCGTAGTCGCCGCCGATGACGGCCGTGAGTTCGCGCTGCACGGCCGCGACGAGCGCTTGACCCGGAGACAAGCTCTGCAAGACTTCTTCGCCGAGCGCCTTTTCCTTGACCTTGGCGACGAAGTCGCGCACGACCGGCAGCGCCACGTCGGCCTCGAGCAGCGCGAGGCGCACTTCGCGCAGCATATCTTGCGTGTTGGCTTCGGTGAGGCGAGCTTCGCCGCGCAGCGTCTTGACGACGCGCGCCATCCGTTGGGTGAGTGTGTCGAGCATGGGGAGCGGTTAGGCGCAGCGGCCGCTGCGCACCGAACGCGCGAGCGCGGCGGGCGAAGCAGCCTGGTGTAAACTTGGAACATGGATATTGTACTGTATGCCCTCACCGCGCTCCTTTATGGCGGCTTGGCCGTGGCCGGCTGGCGTGCGCACCGATTCGAGGGCGCGCCGTCGATGCTCTCGAGCGTGCCGCCCATGGCCGCACCGGCAAGCGCGCCGCCCGGAGGCAGCACGCGTGCCGGCCGCGCGCTTTTGTTGGTGGCGCTCGTCGTCCACGGGGTGCTGCTGCATACGACGATCTTCCCGCGCGATGCGATGGTGTTCGGCTTCGCGTTCGCGCTGTCGGCCATGTTTTGGCTCGGCGCCTGCATTTACTGGATCGAAAGCTTTTTCTTCCCGCTCGAGAGCCTAGGTCTGCTCGTGCTGCCCCTCGTATGCGGGGCGTCGCTGCTGCCGCTCGCGTTCGGCGGTGTGCATGTGCTCCCGTACGCGGCCGCGCCGCTGTTCAAGATGCACTTCATCATCGCGAACATCGCCTATGGGCTGTTCGCCATCGCGGCGTTGCATGCCGTGCTGATGCTGTTTGCCGAGCGCCGCCTGCATACGCTGCGCGGCGCGCTCGAGCGCAACAGCGGCAGTTGGTTGGCCGGTTGGCTCGATGCGCTGCCCCCGCTCATGACGCTCGAGAAACTGCTGTTTCGCTTGATCGGGGCGGGTTTCGTATTGCTGACGCTCACGCTCATATCGGGCGTGCTCTTTAGCGAGCAGTTGCTCGGGCGTCCGCTGACGTTCGATCACAAGACCGTCTTCGCGGTGTTGTCTTGGCTCATGTTCGGCGCGCTGCTTACGGCCCGCAGGGTGTCGGGTTGGCGCGGGCGGGCCGCGCTGCGCTGGGTGCTCGCATCGTTCGTGGCCTTGCTGCTTGCTTACGTGGGCAGCCGCTTCGTGTTCGAGGTGCTGCTGCACCGTCCGGTGGTTTGATTCTATGCGACAGATCCTGCTTCTCGTCGTTTTCGTGCTCGCCGCCCGCTGGCTGGTGAGGACGATGCGTGCCGCTCAAATGCAAGCCTCGATGCGCGGGGGCTCCCGTGCCGGGGCGGCGGCGGGCGGGGCGCGGCCCAAGCAGCCCCACGGGCCGCGTCAGCTTGCCGAGCCGATGGTGCGCTGCGCTGTGTGCGGCGTGCATGCGCCCAAGAGCGATTCGATCGCGGCTGGGGGCGGGTACTTCTGCAGCGCCGAGCACGCGCAGCGCTACGCGGCGCGTGCGAGCGGCCGCGAGGGCCGATGAGCGCAACGCCGCCGCTCGCCGTCGGCGACGACGGCTGGGTACGTGCCGCGCGCGTGCTGCCGTCGCCGAATTTCGAGGCGCGACCTGTCGGCGCCGTGCCGACGCTGATCGTCATTCACAACATCAGCTTGCCGCCCGGCGAATTCGGCGGCACAGCCATCGCCGAGCTCTTCCTGAACCGTCTCGATTGCGACGCACATCCTTATTTCGATGCGCATTTGCGCGGCCTGCGCGTGTCGTCGCACTTCGTGATTCGGCGCGATGGCGCGCTCGAACAATTCGTCTCGTGCGAAGCGCGTGCATGGCACGCGGGCGTCTCCAGCTTCTTCGGACGCGAGCGTTGTAACGATTTCTCGATTGGCATCGAGCTCGAAGGGGCGGACGAGCAAATCTTCGAGTCGGTGCAGTACGCGACGCTCGCCTCGCTCGTCTCCGCACTCAGGGTGCGCTATCCGATCGAGGCCATTGCCGGCCACGCCGACATCGCTCCGGGCCGCAAGACCGATCCCGGCCCGCATTTCGACTGGATGCGTCTGCAGCGCGACACTGCGCTGGCCGATCGGTATTTCCCCTACCGCCGCGTCTAGCGGCCGCCCCTAGGGGCGTTTGCGCCGCCTGCGCAAAGCCGCGCGCCGGCTGCGTTTCGGTAAGTCATTGCCCGGGCTCCGTTAATTAAAAGTCAAGCGCTCGGCCTCAAATAAACCGTTTTGACTTGGTCGGTGTGTCCACTATACTTGGTGGCAAGACGACGCAACTTCACTAGATATTGTGTCGGCAAGCCAGGGCAGCCGAACAACGCGGCGCCCGTGGAAGCCGAAAAAAGCGGCGCGTAAATCATGCGAGTCGAACGCCGGGCAATGCTCGGCGTTCGACCTTCGGGGGACCTTTCTCTCCCGCCCCTCATCGTTCGCGCTCGGGGTGGCGCGGCGGTTGTTCCAATCCGCGGTTTGACCGCACATCCAAGATCAGGAGCTTTGCACATGCAAACGACCGACAACATGACGAGCCAGCAAGAAGGCGCGCAAGCCGGACGCGCCGCCGGCGCGCAGGCTGCCTATGCGCAGCCGCTGGCGCCGCAGGCGACCTTCGCGGATTACAAAGTGATCCGCCGTAATGGCAGCGTCGTGTCGTTCGAGCCGTCCAAAATCGCGATCGCTGTCACGAAGGCATTCCTGGCCGTCAACGGCGGGCAAGGCGCGGCATCCGCACGCGTGCGCGAACTCGTCGAACAGCTCACCCAAAGCGTCGTGCGCGCACTCGTGCGCAGTCGCCCGAACGGTGGCACGTTCCATATCGAAGATATTCAAGATCAGGTCGAGCTCGCGCTGATGCGCGGCGGCGAGCACAACGTCGCGCGTGCTTATGTTCTGTATCGCGAAAAACGCACTCAAGAGCGCGGTCAGGAGCAGGAAGCCGCAGCGGTGCCGTCCTCGGGCCTGAACGTCGTCGACAACGGCGTGACGCGCCCGCTCGATATGCAAGCGCTGCATGCACTGATCGCATCGGCTTGCGAGAAGCTCGGCGATGCCGTGAGCCCCGAGCCCATCGTGGCGGAGACGGTCAAGAATCTTTACGACGGCGTGCCGTTGACGCAGGTGTACGACTCCGCGATCCTCGCGGCGCGTACGATGATCGAAAAGGATCCGGCCTACAGCCAAGTGACGGCCCGCATCCTGTTGCATACGATCCGCCGCGAGATCCTCGGCGAAGAAGTGGCGCAAGGCGAGATGAGCGAGCGCTACGTCGATTACTTCCCGCAATTCATCAAGCGCGGCGTCGAAGCGGAATTGCTCGACGAAAAACTGCTGCACTTCGATATGAAGCGTCTAGGGGCCGCGCTCGACGCGAGCCGCGATCTGCAATTCGGCTACCTCGGTCTGCAGACCCTGTACGACCGTTACTTCCTGCACATCGAAGGCACGCGCATCGAAATGCCGCAGGCATTCTTTATGCGTGTCGCCATGGGTCTCGCTTTGAATGAAATCGACCGCGAAGCGCGGGCGATCGAGTTCTACAACGTGCTTTCGACATTCGATTTCATGAGCTCGACCCCGACGCTGTTCAATTCGGGCACGCGCCGCTCGCAGTTGTCGTCGTGCTATCTGACGACGGTGGCCGACGATCTCGACGGCATCTACGAAGCGCTCAAGGAAAACGCGCTGCTCTCGAAGTTCGCGGGCGGCCTCGGCAACGACTGGACGCGCGTGCGCGCCCTCGGTTCCCATATCAAGGGCACCAACGGCAAGTCGCAAGGCGTCGTGCCGTTCCTGAAAGTGGTCAACGATACCGCCGTCGCCGTCAACCAAGGCGGCAAGCGCAAGGGCGCCGTTTGCGCCTATCTCGAAACGTGGCACCTCGATATCGAGGAGTTCTTGGAGTTGCGCAAGAACACGGGCGACGACCGCCGCCGCACCCATGACATGAACACGGCGAACTGGATTCCCGACCTGTTTATGAAGCGTGTGATGGAAGGGGGCGACTGGACGCTGTTCTCCCCGTCGACCTGCCCCGATCTGCACGATAAGTTCGGCGCCGACTTCGAGAAGGCTTACACGGCCTACGAAGAAAAGGTTGCGCGCGGCGAGATCAAGCTCTTCAAGAAGGTTCCGGCCGCCCAGCTCTGGCGCAAGATGCTCGGCATGCTGTTCGAGACGGGCCACCCTTGGATCACGTTCAAGGATCCGTGCAACCTGCGCTCGCCGCAGCAGCATGTGGGCGTCGTTCATTCGTCGAATCTGTGCACCGAGATCACGCTGAACACGAGCGATACCGAAATCGCCGTCTGCAACCTGGGTTCGGTGAATCTCGTCGCGCACCTGGTCAAGCAGGCGGACGGCAGCTACGCACTCGATCACGACAAGCTCAAGCGCACGATCAGCGTGGCGATGCGCATGCTCGACAACGTCATCGACATCAACTACTACGCCGTGCCCAAGGCGCGCAACTCGAACCTGAAGCACCGCCCGGTAGGTATGGGCATCATGGGCTTCCAGGACTGCCTGCACCTGCTGCGCGTGCCTTATGCGTCCGAGCAAGCGGTCGAGTTCGCCGATCGCTCGATGGAAGCGGTCTGCTACTACGCCTACTACGCGTCGACGGAACTCTCTGAGGAGCGCGGCCGCTATTCGAGCTACCGCGGCTCGCTGTGGGACCGCGGCATCCTGCCCCAGGACACGCTCAAGCTCTTGGAGGAAGCCCGCGGCGGCTACGTGGAAGTCGATACGAGCGAGACGATGGACTGGGCGACGCTGCGTTCGCGTATTGCCGCGCACGGCATGCGCAACTCGAACTGCGTCGCGATCGCGCCCACGGCCACGATCTCGAACATTATCGGCGTGTCCGCCTGTATCGAGCCGACGTTCCAAAACCTGTACGTGAAGTCGAATTTGTCCGGCGAATTTACGGTGGTGAACGACTACCTCGTGCGCGATTTGAAGGCGCGCGGCCTCTGGGACGAGGTGATGGTTGCCGATCTGAAGTACTTCGACGGTACGCTCTCGCGCATCGACCGGGTGCCGGCCGACTTGCGCGCGATTTATGCGACGGCGTTCGAAGTCGATCCGAAGTGGCTCGTCGAAGCCGCCTCGCGCCGCCAAAAGTGGATCGACCAGGCGCAGTCGCTCAATATCTACATGGGCGGCGCCTCGGGCAAGAAGCTCGATGAGGTCTACAAGCTTGCTTGGGTGCGTGGGCTGAAGACGACCTACTATTTGCGCACGATGGCCGCTACGCACGTCGAGAAGTCGACGGTCGCACATGGCGCGCTCAACGCGGTGCCCGGCGGCTCGAGCGGCGGTGGCGCTGGTGGTTTCGGCGCGCAGGGCGGCGCGATGGGCGGTGGCGTGAGTTCGCCGATGGGCGGATTGAGCGCGGCGTCGGCCACCGTCGAGGCGCTGCAGCCGGATGGTCCCGCATGCATGCTGCGGCCGGGCGATCCAGGCTTCGACGAATGCGAGGCTTGCCAGTAACGACGGCTTCGCTCGAATGCCCGCGCGGCTGAGTGGCTGCCGCGCGGGCGTTGCCCAGCGAGGGCGCGCAACGAAGAAGAACGACGAACACGAACGCGCGCCACGATAAAGCGCAACGAGCGTTGCGATGCATCGAGCACGTCGAGCATCGATATGGCGAGGCTGGGACGGGGATAGGTAGGACGACGAAAGTGTCGTCGATCGGTGGTCCGCGTGAGTCCTTTTCGACGAGAAGACATCGCATCGAGAAGGCCGTTCACGAGTCATCGACGATCTCGCGCGAGCGACGCGACCAACAAAGTGTTGTATCGAGGTCGCAGCGCGAATCGAAAAACAGGGATTTTCATGAGCGAACCCTTTTATCGCTCGTGAAAAGATGGTACAAACCGATCTAAATTGATGGTGAGAATTTATGCTCAACTGGGAAGACGAGACGACTGCCGTAACTCCCTCGAGCGGTTCGCAACGCAACGCGTTGCGTAACCCCGCGGGGCAGGCCGTCGGAACGCAAGCAGCGACGCGCGACGCGACGCAAGCTCCGTTGGCGCAAAACATCTTCGCGGACGACGTCGCCGTCGCTCCGTATGTGGCTCCCGCCGAGCCGACCGGCGCCTCCGAGGCGCGCGTGAACGTCGCGGACAAGCGGATTATCAACGGCCGCACCGACGTCAACCAACTCGTGCCGTTCAAGTACAAGTGGGCGTGGGAGAAGTATCTCGCCGGCTGCGCGAACCACTGGATGCCGCAGGAAATCAACATGTCGCGGGACATCGCACTTTGGAAAGACCCGAACGGGCTGACCGAAGACGAGCGCCGCGTCATCAAACGCAACCTCGGCTTCTTCGTGACGGCCGACTCGCTCGCCGCGAACAACATCGTGCTCGGCACCTACCGGCATATCACGGCGCCCGAGTGCCGCCAGTTCCTGCTGCGCCAGGCATTCGAAGAGGCGATCCACACGCACGCCTATCAGTACATCGTCGAATCGCTGGGCTTAGATGAAGGCGAGATCTTCAACGCCTATCACGAGGTCTCCTCGATCCGCGACAAAGATGAGTTCCTGATCCCGTTCATTCACACGCTGACCGATCCGGCTTTCAAAACCGGCACGCTCGAGGCCGACCAGAAGCTGCTCAAATCGCTGATCGTGTTCGCCTGCGTCATGGAAGGCTTGTTCTTCTATGTCGGGTTTACGCAAATTCTCGCGCTCGGCCGCCAGAACAAGATGACGGGCGCGGCGGAGCAGTACCAATACATCCTGCGCGACGAGTCGATGCACTGCAACTTCGGCATCGACCTCATCAACCAGATCAAGCTCGAGAACCCACACCTTTGGACGCGTGAATTCCGTGAAGAGATTCGCGAGATCTTCAAGCACGCGGTCGAACTCGAATACCGCTACGCCGAGGACACGATGCCGCGTGGCGTACTGGGACTGAACGCGTCGATGTTCAAGAGCTATCTGCGGTTTATCTGCAACCGGCGTTGCCAGCAGATTGGTCTCGATCCGCTGTTCCCGAACGAGGAAAACCCGTTCCCGTGGATGAGCGAGATGATCGACCTGAAGAAGGAACGCAACTTCTTCGAGACGCGGGTCATTGAATACCAAACCGGTGGTGCGCTGTCCTGGGAATGACACGTGCTCCGCTGCAATGAACGATGATGGGGTGCCGCCGCGGGAAGCCGCGGCGCAAACGGTAAGGAGCAAGAACGCCTAATGCAAAGCGTGCCCGACGGCGCGGCCGTCGACAAACATGAGAGGCACTTTGCGAACCCTTCGGTGGGATGGGCGAACTACCCCCTAAAGAAGCCGGCGGCATTGCCGCCCGCTTGTCACAAGCGAATATCGGGCTGCGCGAGCGCAAGGCGCTCGCCTGCCGACTCGATCCGGCGTGCTGTGCCTTCGGGCACGGCACGCTGTACCGCATTCATTAGCGTAAGCGCTGAGTTGTTGCGTACGCCGATGAATAGCCCGCTTCGCAGCGCGCGCCGTCGCCGGCGCGCAGCGGGAAGCGGGTTTGAAGAAGGGTGTAGTTCGAAACTGACTCATTCTCAAACCTGAAGGAGAAACACAATGGCAACTGCCAAGAAGAAACCTGCCGCTAAGAAAGCCGCGCCGGCCAAGAAAGCAGCAACGAAGAAAGTTGCGGTGAAGAAGGTCGCAGCGAAGAAGGCCGCTCCGGCGAAGAAGGTCGCAGCCAAGAAGGTCGCAGTGAAGAAGGTTGCTGCGAAGAAAGCGGCGCCGGCCAAGAAGACAGCGGTAAAGAAGGTTGCTGCGAAGAAAGCGGCACCGGCCAAGAAGGCGGCGGTGAAGAAGGTTGCTGCGAAGAAGGCGGCACCGGCCAAGAAAGCGGCGGTGAAGAAGACTGCTGCAAAGAAGGCAGCACCGGCCAAGAAGGCGGCGCCTGCGAAGAAGGCCGCGGCCAAGAAGGCTGCTCCCGCTAAGAAGGCTGCGCCTGCGAAGAAGGCTGCCGCGAAAAAGGCCGCGCCCGCGAAAAAGGCCGCTCCTGCTAAGAAGGCTGCGCCCGCGAAGAAGGCTGCCGCACCTGCTAAGAAGGCTGCCCCCGCGAAGAAGGCAACGGCCAAGAAGGCCGCGCCCGCTGCTCCCGCTTCGCCTGCCCCTGCGGCCGCTTCGACGGCGCCTGCCTCGACGGTGAAGACCGCGCTGAACCCGGCCGCTGCATGGCCGTTCCCGACCGGCAGCCGTCCGTAATAGGACTGGTGACGAGCGCGGCGTCTCGCGCTCGATCGGAAGCCGACAAAAAAACCCCGCACCGCTGGTTCGCCGGCGTGCGGGGTTTTACTTGCTATGTACGGTACGTGCCGCGACGCGCGTATGGCCGAACGCGGCGCGCAGTGCGTGGTGGTGTCAGTGCGTGACGCGCGTCACGCCGGCGCTCGAGAGCAGGCGTACCCGATCGCCAGCCTGGAAAATCTCCCCGGTCGAGGACTGCGTGATCGCGCGCAGATCGCCGTTATCGAGCCGCACCGTGATCTCGAGCCCCGCACGCTTGGCGGTGCCGTTCTCGACCGCATTGCCGGCCACGGCGCCCGCGATACCGCCGATGATGGCCGTCGCGATCGATCCCCGACCTCCGCCGATCGCGCTGCCGGCGACGGCCCCGAGTGCGCCGCCGCCGAGTGCGCCGAGCCCGCTCGGCTGCCCATCGTTCGACGAGATCGTCACCGCGCGTACGCTCTCGACGGTGCCGAAGCGAACCGTCTCTTCGCGCTGGGCTTGGCCCGCCGTGTAGACGTCAGGCGAGCTGCTGTTATAAGCGCACCCCGTCATCCCCAGCGACCCAGCAAGCACCATGGCAAGCATGACACGAGCCGATGTTTTCATTTTCTATTGCTCCACAAGAGTAAGGCGCAGGCTATCGGGCTATAGGCTATAGCCGTAGACCTGCTTGAACCGTTGGTCGATTTCGTCGCGGGTGGGCGCATACGTCTGCGGACCCGGTTGCTCGATTTTCAGCGAGCCCATGAGGCTTGCCAAGCGGCCTGTCGTGGCCCAGTCGAGCCCGTGTTCGATACCGTAGAGCAGCCCACCGCGGAACGCATCGCCGCAACCGGTCGGATCGACGATCGTCGAGGCGGGTACGACGGGAATATCCTCGCACCGGCTGCCGTGATGAATATGCGAGCCGTGCTCGCCGCGCGTCACGATCAACGCTTGCACGCGCTCGGCGATTTCTCCAAGCGACCAGCCCGTCTTGTTGCTGACGAGACTCGCCTCGTAATCGTTGACTGCTAGGTAGGTGGCGAGTTCAATGGCGCGCCTGAGGGCCTCGCCCGAAAAGAGCGGCAGGCCTTGACCCGGATCGAAGATGAACGGCACGCCGGCAGCCGCGAGCTTCTCGGTATGCTGCACCATACCCTCGTAGCCGTCCGGTGCGACGATCGCGAGCTTGATGCCCTCGGCTTGATCGGCTTGGTTCAAATGCGCTTGCATCATTGCGCCCGGATGAAACGCGGCGATCTGGTTGTTATCCAGATCGGTTGTAATCATCGCCTGCGCCGTATAAGTGCCGGGTACCACGCGCACGTGATCAAGCGAGAGCCCCAGGCTCTTGATACGGTCGAGATAAAGCTGCCCGTCGATTTCGCCGAGCGTCGCCATGATGCGCGCATCGCCGCCGAGCAGGTTCAGCGAGTAAGCGATATTACCGGCGCAGCCGCCGAACTCGCGGCGCATCGTCGGGACCAGAAAGCTCACATTCAGAATATGGACCTGCTCGGGCAGGATGTGCTCGCGAAAGCGCCCCTGGAAGGTCATGATGTTGTCGTAAGCGAGCGAGCCGCAGATCAGCGTAGCCAAGGCAAAGTTTCCTATGCGTGTCGTGTTTATATGAAAAAAGGGCGCGCCATACGAAAACGCCGCGCGGACAGCGCGGCGTGCTTCGGCCAATGGCGGACGCGTCTTACTTAAGCGCGCTCAGCGCTGCGTCGTAATTGGGCTCGTTCTTGATCTCGCCGACGAGTTCGGCGTGCACGACCTTATCGTTCTCGTCGACGACGACGACGGCGCGCGCCGTCAGGCCGGTCAGCGGGCCCGATTTGACGTCGACGCCGTACGCCTGTGCGAACTCGCGGCCGCGGAACGTCGACGCCGTCACGACGTTCTCGATGCCCTCGGTCGTGCAAAAGCGCGTCGCGGCGAACGGCAGGTCGCCCGAGACGACGATGACCACTGAATTTTCCAGTTTTGCGGCCGCTTCATTGAACTTGCGTGTCGACGTGGCACAGGTCGGCGTGTCGAGGCTCGGGACAATGTTGAGCACTTTGCGCTTGCCGGCGAAATCGGCGAGCGTCACCGGCTTCAGGTCCTTACCGATGAGCGAGAACTCGGGTGCCTGTTGGCCGACCGAGGGAAATGCACCGCCGACTTCGATCGGGTTACCGCCCAGCGTGACTTGACTCATGTTTAGCTCCGGATATTCGTTACGGGTTATCGCAAGTGCGAAGGGAGGGAAAGCGTGCCCGCGTTGTGCACGCCCCTGTTTGGCGCTACGGATAAAAGATCTGAACGCGGAAGTTCGTTGCGATCGCATCGCCGCTGTCGAGCCGCACGATCATCGTCCGCGTGGTATGCGCCGGGAGGCCACCGGCGACTGCGGTGCCCGGCGGCAAATAATCTTGCGGCCATAGGATGCGACGGATCGCGACATCGTTCTTACTGTCGAACAGCGTCAATTCGATCGCCGGGTAGGCAAGCGCGATGCCGTACCGGTTGCGCAGCGGGACGCGCAGCTCGAGCCGGTGCGGCCCGTCGATCTGGCGCAGATCGGATGCCTCGACTTGCAGGCCGTCGATGTCGCGCGGCGGCAAGATCTGGCAACCGAGGCGAGCGCAAACGCGGACGAACAGCGCTTGTGAGTCGGGCCAGTAGACCATGACGGCTTCTCGGCGCCACCAGGCGAGTTGCGCGATGAGCACGACGACGAGCGCCACTGCAACGATGCCGCCGACGAGATAGCCGAGCGCGCGCCTTGGCGACCGGGCGCGCGCTTCGCGCGTTACGGCGAAATGGCGGTCGCGCTCGCTCGACACCGGCGGCTGCGCGAAGAGGGGAGGTGCACCCGCCGCGCGCACGCGCGGGTCTTCGGATGCGACACCGAAACGCGGTTCTGCATCGTCGGAGCGCACGCCGCCGGTTAAACGCGGCTCGTCGTCGTGCCAGTGCGACGCCCAGTCGGCTTCTCTGGTTGACGGCGTGCGTTCGTCTACGGCGGGTTCGACAGGCTCCGATCGCACCGGGGTGACGTAGGGCGGTTCGGATGCGGAAGTGACAGCGGGGAAGCGCTCGGAGACAGGCGGCTCGCCTCCTTCGTACGGGCCGGCATCGTGCGATGCGACCGGCTGCACCGCCCCTTCGGGGCGTGGGCCCGCATCGGATTCAGACGGCGGTTCGGCGCCAGGCTCGGATAGCGCTTCGGCTTCCGACCCGGACAGCGGTTCGCCTTCGGACGAAGACGGCTGCCCAGCTTCAGGCTTATGCAACGGCCCGGCTTCGTGTTCATGCCGCGATTGGGCGTCGAACTCCGCTTCAGGCGCGGATTCGGCTTCGGGAGCGGCTTCGGCTTCGGGTTCGGGTTCGAATGGCGGTTCTGTAGCCCGCTCGTCCAGCGGCGCGCTTTCGGCGTCGGGCCAAGCTCGTGCGCGAGATTCGGCCTCGACGTCGAACCGGGTCTCGTGCGCTTCGTCAGCGGGCGCAGACACTCCCTCGGGTGCGAAAACGGGTGCGACGAAAGGCGGCACCTCCGCACTCATCGGCGGTTCGGCGAAACTCGGGGCGCGCTGGTCAGCGCTCGATTCCGCTTCGGCTGCTGCGGGCACGGCTTGCGGGCCTGCGTCGGGCGCATGCTCGCGATATTCGTCGCGCGCTTGTGCCGCGCCGTCAGTGTCGGGGGACGTAGCCGGTGTGGGCTCCTGCGCGACGTCGTGCGTGCCGGGATGCGGGTCGAGCAGATTGCCGCGAGCATCGAAGACTTGATGGCAGTGTCCGCAGCGCGCGAACCCGCCCGAGCGTGCAAGCATCGCTTCCTGCAAGCGGAAAACCGTTTCGCAGTGGGGACAACGTGTGGCTAGAACCATAGTGAGCGGAAAGACCGGCGTCAGGGCCGGTGCATCGATCGATAGGCGCTATTCTAATGGTTTCCTGCGGGGCGCTCGGCAGCACGCTTTACGCCGGCCAAGCAGACCCACCCTTCGTGCTCGCGCCACACGCTGATCTCGATCCACGGCCGATAGGCCTCAGCCACTTCATCGGCTTGCCGAGCCAGCACGCCTGATAGCGCGATGCGTCCCCCGGCCTTCACCTTGGCGCATAGCATCGACGCCATCAGCTTCAGCGGATTCGAGAGGATGTTCGCGACGACAATGTCGAATTGTCCGTCGGGGCAATCGCCGGGTAGCGCGTAGGTCACGTTCGCGCTGTTGCGCTCGCTATTGAGTCGCGCCGATTCCACGGCTTGCGGATCGATGTCGACGCCGATGACAGGCGCGGCGCCGCACTTATTCGCAAGGATCGCGAGAATGCCGGAACCGCAGCCGTAATCGAGCAGCGATTGCCCCGGCGCTACGGACTGTTCGAGCCATTCCATGCACAGTCGCGTGGTGGGATGGCTGCCGGTGCCGAAGGCGAGACCGGGATCGAGTTCGAGAATCAAGGCGTCCGGATCGGGTGCGTCATGCCATGACGGCACCACCCAAATGCGCGCGCCGATCGCAATCGGTTCGAATTGCGATTGCGTCAACCGCACCCAGTCCTGCTCGGGCACGTCGCGCACCTCGAACGCCGGCGTGACGGGCAGGCCGATGGCGTTGGCGGCAGCCGCAGCCAGCACCGCCGGCTCATGCTCGGGCGCGAGCAGCGCGATGACGCGCGAATGCTGCCAAGCAGTTTGATCCGGCGTGAGGCCGGGCTCGCCGAACAGCGGCTCCTCGCCGGGCGTATCGGCATCGGCGTCTTCGACCGAGACCGATAGCGCACCGAGTTCGATGAGCGCATCGGAGAGCGCTTCGGCGCGCGTCCGATCGAGTTCGACGATCAGTTCCCGGTAGGTCATGATGGTCAAGCTTCTTCCGGCGCGGCTTGCAGCTTTTGCGCGAGCCTGTTTTCCAGGTAGTGAATGCTCGTGCCGCCTTCGACGAACGCACCGTCCAGCATCAGTTCGCGGTGCAGCGGAATATTCGTCAGGATGCCTTCCACGACCATTTCCGAAAGGGCGATGCGCATGCGGCGGATCGCCTGATCGCGCGTCGCGCCGTAGGCGATGAGCTTGCCGATCATCGAGTCGTAGTTCGGCGGAACGAAATATCCGTTGTAGGCATGCGAATCGACGCGGATGCCGGGGCCGCCCGGCGTATGCCACGAGGTGATGCGGCCCGGCGAAGGCGTGAAGCGGAACGGGTCTTCCGCATTGATCCGGCATTCGATCGCATGGCCGCGGAACACGACGTCCCGTTGGCGCAGCGCGAGCTTCTCGCCGGCGGCGATGCGGATCTGCTCCTGCACGATGTCGACGCCCGTAATGAGCTCCGTCACCGGGTGCTCGACCTGGACCCGCGTGTTCATCTCGATGAAGTAGAACTCGCCGTTCTCATAGAGAAACTCGAACGTGCCGGCGCCGAGGTAGCCCATCTTCTTGCAAGCGTCGGCGCAACGGTCGCCGATGCGCTCGATCAGGCGGCGCGCGATGCCGGGCGCGGGCGCCTCTTCGATTACCTTTTGGTGGCGGCGCTGCATCGAGCAGTCGCGCTCGCCGAGCCATAACGCATTCTTGAACGAATCGGCAAGCACCTGAATTTCGATATGGCGCGGGTTCTCGAGGAACTTCTCCATATAGACCTGAGGGTTGCCGAACGCTCGCTCGGCTTCCTCGCGGGTCATATTCACGGCGTTGACGAGCGCGGCCTCGGTGTGGACGACGCGCATGCCCCGCCCACCGCCGCCGCCGGCCGCCTTGATGATGACCGGGTAGCCGATCGAGCGCGCGATCTTGACGATTTCCTTCGGGTCGTCGGGCAGCGCGCCTTCCGAGCCGGGTACGCACGGCACACCCGTCTTGATCATCGTCTGCTTGGCGATGACCTTGTCGCCCATCATGCGAATCGTTTCGGGGCGCGGGCCGATGAACGCGAAGCCCGACTGCTCGACGCGCTCGGCGAAATCGGCGTTCTCCGAAAGAAAGCCGTAGCCGGGGTGGATCGCCTCGGCATCGGTGACTTCCGCCGCGCTGATCAGCGCGGGCATGTTCAGATAGCTCTGCGGGGACGGTGCTGGCCCGATGCAAACGGCTTCGTCGGCGAGCTTGACGTACTTGGCGTCTTTGTCGGCGGTCGAGTAGGCGACCACAGTCTTGACGCCGAGCTCGCGGCACGCGCGCTGGATGCGCAATGCAATTTCGCCGCGATTGGCAATGAGAATTTTTTCAAACATGGCTATGGTTCGACGCAGTAATGGGCTCGTGCGTCGTGGGGCCGCGAAGTATCGGCGGCGCACGGCATTCGAGCGAAACGGCAACGCCCGAGGCTAAATATCCGCCCGGGCCCGCTTTGCGATCAGCCTATGACGAAAAGCGGCTGGCCGTATTCGACGGCTTGACCGTTTTCGATGAGAATTTCCTTTACGACGCCGGCTTTGTCGGACTCGATTTCGTTGAGCAGCTTCATGGCTTCGATGATGCAAAGCGTCTGGCCTTCCTTGACCGAGTCGCCCACTTGCACGAACGGCTCGGCACCGGGGGACGGCGAACGGTAGAAGGTGCCGACCATCGGCGAGGTAACGACGTGGCCTTGCACGGCGGCGGCCGGTGCTGCTGCGGCGGGCGGTTGCTCCGACATACCGGTGCCCGGCATGGGGGCGGCTGCGGCCATCTGGGGCGCGTAGGAGGCGGACTGCTGGACGTAAACCGGCGGCGCATTCTTGACGATGCGGACTTTGCCTTCGCCTTCGGTCACCTCGAGTTCGGAAATACCCGATTCCGAGACGAGGTCGATCAAGGTTTTCAGCTTACGTAGATCCATAGGGAATCCCCTTTTTAATGCGGAAGGCGGCGGCTCGCGCCGGCGCCGATTTGGTGTTCTGGAATCAGCCGCGCGCGTTTTGCGGCGCGAGCCGCTCGAGTGCAAACTCGAGTGCGTACAGATAACCCTTCCAACCGAGCCCGCAGATAACGCCTTCGGCCTGGTCGGAAAAGTACGAGTGATGCCTGAACGGTTCGCGGCGATGCACGTTCGACAGATGAATCTCGACGAACGGAATGCCGACTCCGGCCAAGGCGTCCCGCAGGGCGACGCTCGTATGGGTAAAGGCGGCGGGATTGATCAGGACGAATTCGACGGCGTCTTTCGCGGCCGCTTGTACGCGGTCGACGAGGACGCCTTCGTGATTGCTCTGAAAGGTGAGAAGCTCGACCCCCGCTTCCTTCGCGCGTGCCGCAAGCGCCTGATCGATCTGCTCGAGGGTGACGCGGCCATAGACCTCGGGTTCCCGCGTACCGAGCAGGTTGAGGTTGGGGCCGTGCAGCACGAGCAATCGTTTCATGGTTAGCTTCTGTTTCCGCGGAATTGCGCGCACTTTAGCGCCGTTTGTCGAAACTTGTCTAGCAAAGGATGAAAAAGGGCAAGGGCGCAGCGGTATTTCTTACTTGTTGCAGCTCCCTGCTGGCGCTAACTTCCGCGAATTTGATGCGAATCTGCCGAGATGTCCGCCGATCCCGCCGTGCGAGCTGAAACGCCCTCACAGCGTGTCCAAAACCTTGCCCAAGTCAGCGGGGGCGATTTGGCCTAGTTTTGTCGACCGTACGACGCCGTTAGCGTCAATTACAACGGTGAAGGGGAGCGCGCCCGCTGCATTGCCGAGACTGCGGGCGAGATCGGCGCCACCGAATCCGCTGACTAAAATCGGATAATCGACCGGGATCTTTTTCAGAAAATTCTGGACGTTCTGTGCTGAGTCGACCCCAATGCCGATGAACTGAATGCCTTTGCCGGCGTAAGCATCATGGAGTCGAACGAGCTCGGGCATTTCCGCCACGCACGGGCCGCACCAGGAAGCCCAAAAGTTGACGACGAGTATGCGTCCCTTATAGGCCGCGAGCGTTTGCGGCTTGCCGCCGACATCGCGCAGCGGGGCGTTCAGCAATTGTGCGACGGCCCCGCTCGCCGGCGTTGATGTGGCCGGCACGCGATCGGCGGCGCTCTGCGCCGTTTCGGTGCTGGGGGTGTCACTGCGCAGCCAATGTTCGGCGGCCACGCCAAGACTCACCGCCAGGACGGCAACGGCTGTGACAGCGAAAGTGCGTTTCATGTCGGTTTCGAATAGGGCGTCGGCTGGCGTTCCAACCTTCGATTCAGTTGGGGAGCGGCGCGGCGCCGTCACCCGTGAGCAGCGCACGCACGGCGTCGGCGCTTGCCCGGGCCGTGCGCCCACGTGCGTCGGCGCGTACGGCGCCCCGCAAGTCGTCCGTGTCGTAGAGCGCAATATGGATGCCGACCGGATCGTCCTCTCGCGAGGCGGGCCAAAGAAAGCTCAACGTCTCGACGTCGCGGCGTCCGCCGAAGTGGCGCGTCTCCGAGACGTCGTACTGCACGTTCGCGTTGAGCAGATAGATAGCGACTTCTTTCGAGTTGTCGCAGAACACCTGCAGGTGAATGTCGGAGTGCTCGCCGGCCGTGCCGTTCAGCACCGCCCCCGTCAAATAGGGATTGAACGGGGCCAGCCGCTGCATCCATTCGAGCGCAATTTCGCGCAGCCGGCGCAGGACCGCCGGCTGCGTATCGGCTTGGAACAGCGACTGATACTCGCGGATTTCCTCCTCGATCTGATCGTTATCGGGTAGCCATTCGCCGGCCACCCGCGTGGCTCCGACGACTTGCCGCGCGGCCTTGCGCTTTGCGCTCGCGTAGTCGAGACCTTCCTCCGCGATCAGCCGCGCGGCTGCCATCGCGATTTCGTCACGCACGCGTTGCGGATCGAGTAGAGATTTGCGCACCATCCGCCCATCATACTAGATCGTCTGATACGGCCCTGCGTGCCCCGGATCGGGGCAGGCGCGTCGGGTACAATAGCGGGCCTCAAGCACGCCGCGCGCTCGCGGCGTTCGCGCCCATCCATGCACGCGCGGCAAGCGCGGCACGAGCACGACAGTTTTATGCACATCCACATCCTCGGCATCTGCGGCACGTTCATGGGCGGCCTCGCGGTACTCGCGCGCGGCGCGGGCCACACGGTGACGGGCTGCGACGCCGGTGTCTATCCGCCGATGAGCACGCAGCTCGAGGCCCAAGGCATCAAGCTCATCGAAGGCTACGGGGCCGAGCAAATCGGCCTCGAGCCGGATCTGTTCGTGGTCGGCAACGTCGTTTCGCGCGGCAATCCGCTGATGGAGGCCATTCTCGACCGCGGCTTGCCGTACGTGTCGGGGCCACAGTGGCTCGGCGAGCACGTGCTCGCCGGCAAGTGGGTGCTCGCCGTCGCGGGCACGCACGGCAAGACGACGACCAGCTCGATGCTCGCCTGGCTGCTCGAAGACGCGGGGCTTAATCCCGGCTTTTTGATCGGCGGCGTGCCGCTCAATTTCGGCATATCGGCGCGGCTGACCGATTCGAGCTTCTTCGTGATCGAAGCCGACGAATACGACACGGCGTTCTTCGACAAGCGATCGAAGTTCGTCCATTACCGGCCGCGCACGGTCGTGCTCAACAACCTCGAATTCGACCACGCGGATATCTTCCCCGATCTGGCCGCGATCGAGACGCAGTTTCATCACCTCGTGCGCACCGTTCCTTCAACCGGACGCCTCCTCGTGAACGGGAGCGAAGCG
>Ga0207705_10000219_pt1 | contig 57051 bp, 91 predicted proteins | sample KBSC13metaG_FD_184314 | JGI IMG/M metagenome (GOLD analysis project Ga0207705, IMG submission 184314) | Corn rhizosphere microbial communities from Kellogg Biological Station, Michigan, USA - KBS C1-3 metaG (SPAdes) (version 2) | ecosystem: Host-associated > Plants > Roots > Rhizosphere > Soil ... | reverse complement strand
CGCAGCCTTTCGGGGCGGGGCCGTCGCCATGCCGCAGGAGAACGTCAGCGGTCGCGGGGACCAGGTTGAAAGCTGACGCCATCAGACCCGCGATCTGATCACGGTCAGCCGACGTGGCGTAGCGGCTACCCGACACGATCATTGTGATCATGCGCCACCGCCCACGGGTACGGGCGCTACGGCGGGCCAGCCGCCGTCGGGTTCGACCTCACCCGACACGACATCATCCACGGGGGTAGAACCATAAGCGGGCGGTGTGATCGACGCCGTTTCGGCGCGTTCCTTTTCGGTGGCGCGCTTGCGGAGTTCGATGATCAGCCGGTCGGCTTCGTCGCCGGTGAGGTCATTCAACGAACCGAGCGACCGCCCGACCGCATCAACCGCGAGTTGAACCCGCGCGGCCCGGTTATCTGGTCCGCTAAGGTCGAGTGCCCGCCACAGGTTCCACATTTCCTGAGCCCTGTCCGTACCCTCAGCGGCCGGCGTAGACGGCTCTGGGGCGGTCTGGGCGGGCGGGCCGAGGATCTCCGCCGCAGTGACCGGCGGACCCACGGACACAGTCGTCAGGGGTGCCATGTCCTCGATCTCTTCCACGCTGTACGCCATGCCGTGCAAAGCGTCGGCGGCGGTCTGCCGACACACTTCGGACGCGGCGCGGGCATAGAACATCTGCGCGGGGTTCGTCTTGTACTTGCTGTTGGTGTACAGGCCGGCGGCCATCGCGCGGGCAGGGTTCCACGTGCACCGGTTGACCCTGTCCTCTGGCCAGTCCCGTCGGCGGGCGCACACCGTAACCGATGCGTCGGACTGCGACTCAGTCCACACGTCATGGCCGGCGGCCTGCAGCACCGCAACCATGGACTTCGCATACATGCCGACCCTGCCGCTGATGACGTAGATCGCCTGCCACGCCGCCAACGGGTCCATACCCAGGGTCGCGCCGTACAAGACGGCGGCGGTCGCTGCCTCAACCTTCCCCCGGAAGTGCGGCGGCACGAACTCGGTGTTGCACAACTGCCGCGAAATCTCCGACGCGGCTTGCAGCTGTGCCACCCACCGGACCAGATCAACGCCCGCAGACGTGGCCGGCGGAACATACTGCAGGGTTTCGTTCGTCATCTGCTCGCGTACGGCAACCTCAGACATCGTCGCTCCCGTTCCATGCCTCGCGCTGCAGCAGCGCAGCGAATGACCCGCCGAGTTGCTGCCGGCGGTACGCCCTGCGGCGGTCGTACGGTGTGCGGGCGTTTCGGTCTTCAGCTTCGACGCGCTTCGTGTGACGCATCAACGCCGCCGCGCCGCGACCCGAACGGGGAAGGCCGTTACCCTGACGGCCGTGCCAACGTGACATCACCACTCCAAATCGTTTGCGAGGTATGACGGTAACTCGACCGTCAGGATATCACCCGCGTCGTCGTAACCCGGCCAAATGTCGGCCGTCCGGCAGTCCCGGAATCGTTCCAATGCCTGCCGGTTTTTCTGATGCCCGTACATCAGAGCTTGCGCCGACAACTGTACGACTTGAATCAGATACGGCGGTGTTTTCTCCTGAAACACGAACATGAACGCCGGATCCGAATCAAGCCCGGTGCCGCGGATCCCGCGGCGGTAAAAATCGTCCTGCTGCCAGTAACCCCAGGTGCGGATGTCTTTATCAATGTCGCGGGGCCGGACCGAGGTCGTGGTTTTGTAGTCCACCGCAACCCACCGGCCCGACGGCAGCAGCGCCCACCGGTCCAACCTGGCACGGCACCACACGTCGACCACGGGTTCTATCCAGAACAGCGACCGTTCCGACACGCCGTCGCCGCGGAGCAGCTGCGCGGCGAGCGGATGCGCGTCGACTGCGGCAGCCATAGCGTGTACGGCCTGGTAGTCGTCAGCCATGATCGGGATCTTGTGTGCGGCGCGGGCGGCGGCTTTGTCTTCCTTGGCTGCTTTCGTGAGCATGTTGTCAGCCGGCACCCCGGGCGCTTTCATGATGATGTGCAAATCCTGGCCTGCGCCTAACACGACCTTGTGCGCGGCGCTGCCGAAGTCGAACTCTGCCCGTTCGACCCGCCGGGCACCCTGCGCGGCCTTGTACTTAGCGGGTACGGCCATCTGACGGGCGCCCGTAGACGACAGGCTCCCGCCGTCAACAGGGTCCTGGTGATAGGTCTCCTCGGGCATCCCATCAACCACACACGGGCTCGTGATCACCGACGTGGTCCGCTCGGCCCAGTCCATCACCACCACAGCCCCCGCTCACGACGCCGCGATGTACGGCCATGCTGACGGCGGTAGTTGCCCGTCAACCGGTCCACCGACGCGACCAGGCCGACGATCACGAAGAACGCGCCGAGAACCACGAGAACGCCCATCAGAACGGGCAATCAGCGAGCAGCGACGGCCGGAACACCAGAGTCAACGGCCCGCACGTCTCGACGACTTCGTCGGGGGAACCGTCGGCAACCTGGTCGACGCAAAGCATGTAGACGCCGTTGTCGATCGACAACGGCGGTTTCACGCTGGTGAAGTAGCGGCCCGGCGCGGCGATCCACGTGCGCATGCGCTGGTCTTGCCACAGGTCCCCGCGGCGGGGTGGCCAATACGCGCCGGGCTTGTTGCGGCTGATCATGCCGGGCATCATCAAATCCCATCCGTCCGAGTCCTCGTCGGGTTCGGGTTGGGGCTGGTTAACGCCGAGCGCGGCGGCGATCGCCAACAAGGCGTGTATCTGGGCGTCCTCGCGTAACTCGCGGCGGCGTTTCGGCGACCGGCCGTAGTTCCCGGACGCGGTCGCTTGGTTTTCGGCATGGCGGAAGTGTTCAGCGCCGTTCAACAGGTCTCCTCGGGTGGGGGTTCAGTGTGCGGGGCGGGTACGACAGGTTAGACGTGTGAGATCCTCGCCCGTGGGCGCAGAGGTTAGACGAACGTGATGCGGCCATCCTTGCCAGCGACCGCGAGTCCCCACGGGGTACGGGTCGGGATCGGGCGAGGGTACGCGGCGACCATCGGCGCGGCGACAAGCGCGGCTGCGAGGATCAGAAACGCGAGGATCATCAGTTGCTCCAATCGGTGAACGCGGCAGCTGCGACGGCAGCGCCGAGCAGGAACGCTACGGCGTGGGTGGTGGCGAGCCCGACGGCCATCCGCCACCACGCGACGTCGATCAGGTCACGGTGCCGCGGCTGGGGGTGTTGGGGGCGGCGGGTGCGGCGTAGCGGTGTGACGTCTACGGGGTGTGGGGGGATGTAGTCGGCGGGTGGTGCTGTGCGGAGGGTGTGAAGGTCAACCCTCAATGTTTGGTCGAGTCCTGCGGGCCGGATCGGGGTGGTCAGGTCAACGTCGGGGCTAGTGTTGGTGGTGTATCCGGGCGAAATCGGGTGGTTCGGGTGGGCCATGGTGTTGCCTTTTGCTGGTGTGCCGGCGGAATAGGTTAAGCATATGCGCAGGTCAATGCGCGTGTGTTACAGGGTGGGCGGCGTTTTCGTGAACTTTGACCAGGCGGCGCCCGATCCACTCGATGACCGGAACCGCGACGGAGTTGCCCAGTTGCTTCGCACGCGCCGAATCCGACTGGATTTTGCCCGCGGAGTGTGACGTCCACCCATCAGGGAACCCCTGCAACCGTTCTTTCTCCAACGGCGTCAGACGGCGCACAACCGTCCCGCACCCCACAATGGGCGCGTCACGCCCAGTCCCGTCCTCGGATGCGTCATGCCCCTCAGCGGTCAAAGCGTGGGTCCGGTCCCCCGTAACCGACACGAACGTTTCCGTAGCCGGATCGTTACGGCCCTGATGCGCCAACAACGGTGCCACTACTCCCCCGCCGCTACCGCCTCCAACGCCGACCGAAGCGACCTCGGCAACATCCGCCCCCGACGGTCCGAACGGCGCAGAATCCCCGCTGCTGCTTTCGGGCTCAAGCAGAACCTCGACAGGGCCGTACTCATCGTTTCCAAAATGTCCGACAACGAAGACACGCGCACGTCGCTGGGGGACTCCGAAGTGTTGAGCGTCCAGAACCCGCCAGCAGACCCCCATCCGGAGTTGGGCCAGGTCCCCGACGACGGGTGCCGAAATCCCGTCCGCCGTTGACTTGCAAAAGGCCAGGGACGTTCTCGCCGAAGAACCAGGCGGGGCGAAGTTCAGCCAACAGGCGCACGACTTCGCGCCACAGTCCGGAGCGTGGGTCATCCATGCCGCCACGACGCCCCGCCACACTGTTTCCCTGGCATGGCCACCCTGCGGTAACGATTCCATTTCGAGGGTCAAAGCCGGCTGCGATGAGGTCATGACCGGTTACCTTCCTGATGTCGGTGAACAGGCGCACGTCGGGGAACCGGTCGGCGATGACACCGCGTGCCGGGTCGTCGATCTCCACAGAGGCGACGGTGCGGACACCGGCGCGGGCCAGCCCGAGTTCGAACCCGCCGATGCCTGAGAACAGGGATACCGCCGTCATGGTCATGGTGTGGCCTCGATCCGGTTGACGGTGACCCCGCGGGCGGGTGCCATCGCGCAGGTGCGGGTGTAGCAGTCCGGGCACAGGTACACGTCGTAGGCCCGCCCCGCGTCGGTCAGGGTGGCGTGTACGGCCCGCGACGGGGGAACCCGTTTCGGGCAGGCCGTACACCTGCGGTGGCGGTGACTCACGACGGAACGCCACGCTTCGCGCGGTATCCGCGCATGTTAAGGGCCCATGCGTCGGTGCATGGCCGGCAGCGGCAATCATGGTTGGTATAGGTGTGGTACAGGCCGTGTCGTGGGTCGTCGGCCGCGATGGGGCGGGTGCGTAGGGTGCGGTGGTGGGCGGCGTGCGCGGCGCGGCAGGGCTCGCAGCGGCAAAGCAGGTTCTTGTAGCCGTTCTCTGTGCCGTGGCGCGGGTCGCGGTCGCCGGGCTGGATGCGATCCGCGGTGGTCATGCGACACCGTCCAACGCGCGGGCGATCGCGTACACCGACACCAACTCTTCGGTCGTGACGGTCGGCCGGTCGCATGGCGGGTCGTCGTGGGCCAAGACTTCGCCGTACGACGCGCGGTGATCGTCGGGGTCGCCTACCTGATACCAGTCCCCGTCAGGGTCTTTCGGCGGGGTGTCCTGGTCGGATCGGACCCACACCCGTTCACGTGGCGGCAGGTCCTCACGTCCGTAGCCGCCGCTGTATGTGGCGATCAGCACGGTTCCGTCTGGGGGGACCTCATACCACGACGCGGGGATCAGCGCCCGCACAGCGGCGACCTGAGCGGCCAGACGGGCGTTCTCCTCTTTCAGCCGCGCGTGCTCAGCGAGCAGCGACGGAGCGTAGGTCAGGAGCGCGGCCATATAGTCGGCGAGTTTGACGCTGAACGTTTCGATATCCGTACCGGCGCAGCAGTCGCGGATGTCGTGATCGATCGGGTGGTCGGGGTCGAGGCAGACGGGGGCGATCCCGTCAGCGTTTTCGGTGTCGGTGTACACGGTCCGCCACGGGCCGATGCCGTGGATTTCGGCGGCGCGTTCGAGCATGGCGGTAAGGGCGACGTTCATGCCGTGACCTGCTTGCGGGCGTGGTCGAACCAGACGGCGTCGATCGCGTCGGTCATGCCGTCGTGAATCGGGAAGTTCGTGATCCAACCGTGGACGGAGCACAGGACCGTTACGCCATCCGGGATGGTTTCGACGATCGGCGTACAAGTCTCCATGGCGTCGCGCTGCGCGGTGTAGGTGCGGAGTTCGTCGAGCAGCAGGACCGTGGACGTGGTCAGCGGGTCGAGGGCGGGCAAGCCGGCGAGGATGGGTAGCGGGTCGCGGGTGTCGCGGATGTGGGCGTGGATCGCGGACAGGGCTCGTTGCGCACCGCCCTGCGTGCGGAGCATCCACGCGATGCTGTCGGCGGCGGTCAGGTCGGCTTCGGGCAGGTCGATGGTCGTGCCGACGTGTTCAAGGTTGACGATCATGAAGTCTCCTTAGGGTTCGGGGTCCAACGGGGATAGTGGCCGGTTCCCGCGCAGTTGCTGGGGGGCCAGCCTTCCTTACTGCCGTGGCGGCGTACGAGCCCGTTGGCCTGAGCCAGTAGCCACCGGCCGCAGATCTGGCATTCGACTCTGCCACGGTCGTCTGTGCGTTCAGGCATGGGCGGTGATCGCGGGGAACGTGAGGGGTGCGCCGAGGATGTCAGCGAGGATCGACAGGTCCTCGGCGGGCCACGACGCGGACCCCTGGCAGCGGCGCGAGATCTGCGCCTTGTCGAGGTTGAACAGTTCCGCGAGTTGGGTTTGGGTGATGCCGCGTGCCTCCATGTGGTTGCGGATCGCGGCGGCGAGTGCGTGTCTCCGTTCGGTGCGGGTCATGTGCAGACCATACAGGGTGGTTGCGTTAGCCGCAACCCCGGGGTATGGTAAGCGGGCACACCACAACTACACAACGGAGGCACCCTGATGCATCACCTCAGCGACACGGTGATCGATTCAATCGTGGCACTGAACGCCTACATGGGGGATCGCGCACTCGGCTTGCACCTGCTGGGCGCGATGGAGTCCGCCGGGCGCGCCGATCGGGACGTGTTGGCGCGTGCGTTCCCGGACCTGCACACGGCGTGGCGGGTGTGGTCCTCGTTTGAGGATTCGTACCCGACGGCGAAGGAGATGACGACCGCGCTTGAGTTGGCGTCACGAACGAAGGTCTACGGTTTGTAGGCGCCAACACAGAACCCCGGGCCTTAGGGTCCGGGGTTCTGTCGTTTTGTTGACACTTCCCAATCACCTCATGGGTTGCGTTTAACGCAACCTGATGTAGGATAAGAGGGTAAGCAAGAAACAAGCCAAGGAGAACCCGATGACCACCACCCCCCGCGACGGACACACCGCCCGCCGGACCCCCCTCCCCGCGCTCGCCACCGCCAACCTGAGCCGCCTCGCCGACGAGATCCTGACCGCCATCGAAACCCGCGCCCACAACTTCGCAGCGCTCGGAGTGACCGCCGACTACATCGGCGCCGTCATTGCGAACGTAGCCGCCGAGCGCGCACGCCGCGCCAACTGAAAAGGAGACCCGATGTTCCAGCCCTTCAACGCCGACGAGAACAACGCCCGCAACGAATGGCTCCGCAGCCTCACCCACGAAGACGTTACGGTCCTGGTCGCCGACCTCGGCGGGACCTGCGGCCACGGCTGCTCGACCTGCGACCCCAGCGCCTACTACCTTCAGTTCATGTTCGACAAGGGCTCGTGGTCCGGTGGGATCGTCTGCCTGCGGGCCGCGACCTACCTTGAGCGCCTGATCGCTGAGGACGCCGCCGCAGGGATCCACACCGCGAAGTTGGAGCGGATCCACACCGCCGCGCAGCGCGCTGCGGCTGCGGAGAACATCGGCTGGTGAACCTCTCCGGTGCCGCCCCCATGTGGGGGCGGACGCCGAAGGGCTTCAACCCGAAACCCCCCAACCGAGGAGACCTGATGCAGACTGTTCCCGCTAACGCTGATGTCGACCTGAACACCGCCGAGTGCGGCCACCCGCTCGACGCCTACTGCACGTGTATGGCGGACGCGATGGAAGCTGAGTGCGACGCCGAGTACGGTTCCGAGGCTGACTGCCAGTTCTGAACGGTTCCAGTGGTGCCCGCAGGGGACGGGCACCGCCGAACCCGTTCAACCAAACTGAGGAGACCCTGATGCGTTACGCAGCGAAACAGGAGCCTAGAGACCCTGGGTTGTGGAGTGTGTACGACACCGTAAACCAAGCTTACCCAGCGATGATGTGGGGGCGGCGGATCGCCAACCACGTCTCCGATTTGGCTCAGGTCGAGGCTGATGTCCGTTGGCTCAACGAAATGGACGCCGAGTGAAAGCGCGTGACGTGGTCGGCCGGCGCATCGTAGGCGTCCGGCAACAGCGATTCTATGATCAAGAACTGCGGCAGTGGGCGACCGAGCTGACGGCGATAGAACTAGACAACGGCGCATTGCTCAAAGTTATGTCGATTGCCCACGGTGAGGAGCCGTACGTTCAAGGCTGGGTTGAGGAATCCCCCTAATCGTCACCCCGGTTGCGTCTAACGCAACCGGGGTGTATGCTTTCAGTACCACCCCAAAGGAGAACCCCAATGCAGACCATCACCCGCGAACAGGTCGGACGAGCACTGATCACCATCACCCACGACGTGGTCGCCGGCAACAACATCTGGCGCGTCGAAACCCTCGCATCCGGCCTGTACATCCACGAGCACTCCCGGTCCTACTCGACCGAGGTCGACGCCACCGACTTTTACGCCATGGTCGAGGCGTTCTACTCCCCGATGCCGGACCCGTCGATCCTGCTCCCGCCCGTGCCGGTGGTGGACCGGCCCGAGCCCCGTACCGGATGGCGCGCAGCCCTGTCGAACCTGACCAGCGGCGGCTACACCACCCGCAACATCGCGACCGCGCTCAAGGTCACCCCGCAGGCCGTCAACCGGTGGAAGCGCGGCGGCAACCCGAACGCCCACCACGCGGCGTGGCTCGTGACCCTCTCATCCGTCCTGCGTGCCAACGGCGCGGGCTGCGGGTGCGCGGGTACCGGCGTCGTCGTTATGGGCGACACCCGCTCGCCTGAAGGCCGGATCGTCACCGCCTACCAGCGGTGCACGACGTGCAACAAGGCCGCGTGATGGCCGACGTCGAGTTGCCCGCGTGGTGTGCTGTGGGTGCGCGGGTCGCGATCCTGTACCGAGGCACGCGCGGTAGCCGTGTCCGGTTCGTGACCGTCGCGCGTCACACCAAAACGCTGATCGTGGTTACGACCACGGCGGGGGATGAAAAGTTTCGTCGGTCCAACCTGCGCGAGGTGGGGGAGGGGGAAGGGGCATGGGGCGGTTATCACATGCTGGCCGACCCCGCATCCCCGCCGGTAGTGCAGGCACTCCGGGAAATGACGATCGCGGACATCGTTTACGGCATCCGTAAAACGATGGAAAACACGCGCTTTCCCGACTGGGAAGCGGTCACCGTGCTCGCCGCGATCGTCAGACTCCGCAACGAATGCAACGCGGCAATTGCCGCACTCGACCAGATCTGAGGAGTCCTGATGAAGCGCAGTGAGATTAAGGTCGGCGCCGCCTACTACTACGACCGGTCGTCGAACTGGCAGCTGTACGACTACGGGCAGCGTGCCGTGGTCGTCGCTGGGGGCCGGTGGATCATGCCGAAGTTCCGGCCGTTCGTCCCGCGTGAGGTCAACGACGGTACCGGCGTGCTGGTCGACATCTATTCGGGTCCTGACGACGACGCGCCGACCCGTGAGGTTGTGCCGGCCGCGCACCTGCGGGGCCCGTACGAGGAGACCGCCGCGCAGGTTGATCTGTGGATCACGGCGCGTCGTGAGCGTGAGCAGACCGAGTCCGCCGCTCGCAGCACCGCGCACATGAACGCGCGGCGGGCCATGGAACGCGCTGAGGCGTTGGGATTCCCCGCACGGACCGACGGCCCGAACGTGGTCCTGACTGCCGATGTCCTGTACCGCCTGTTGGATGCTGCGGAGCGTGGCGCGTGAAAAGCTTGTGGGAAAAGTTGGCGTACTGCGCTGAGGTTGACGTCAACCTGCCGGGGTCGTTGACCTGCGATGCGTGGGACGAGATCGAGGCGCGTGCGGATGACAACCGTGAGGCTCGGATTTCGTACCGCGTCCAGTTCGAACTGGCGCTGTTGATGGCGGTGGACGCCTACCTTGAGTCGCCGGTGACGTACGAGTTCAACCGGCGTGCTGTCTAGTCCCTGACACCCGGGGTTGCGTTTAGCGCAACCCCGGGGTATGCTTTGGGAGTAAGCGAAAACAACCCAAAGGGAGACCCGATGATCACCAAGTGCCAGCACCGCCACGACGGACGTTGCAAGGCCACCGCGGTTTACCTGCGGGACGGGATCGCCGGATGCCTGCAGTGTGACACCTACTACGTCACGATCACCCCGAACGCCGGGGAGCGCACCCACACCGAACACGGCGCCGCGCTCGCCAATGCCTACGCCGCCGAGGTCGCCTACGTCGAAGCGAACCGCGAATGGCGGACCACAAACGTCCAGTGGTCCTGACCGTTTCCGTGCCGCCCAGCCTGCGGGGGTCTGGGCGGTGCGGTGCCGGCCACACGGCAGGCAAGCTAAGGAGAACCTGATGGGCAAGAACGACCTCCCGCCCGACGTTGAAGGCGACGCGATCCGCGCCCGGACCCGCGCGAAAGTCGGGCAGCCGTCGCACCCCGACAACCGTCCCGAAGACCGGATCCCCACCACAGATGAGGTGCGGCGTCGTGCCGGCGGAAAGTGACCAAGCCCACCGGACCGCCCGCGTTCTGACGTTGCTTGACGAGTCGTGGCAGCTGTGGGAAGCCGGTGACCAGATGCGATCCACAGTCGCACGGATCAAAGCCAGCGACGTCGACCCTGTCGTGGTCCTCGCCGTCAAAACCGGGATGATCCTAGGGGAGATCCCCGACCCCGCCCGCGACTACCCCGCGTGGGCCGGCTACGTCGAGTCGGCACGGGAAGCCGCCGAAGACCTAGCGGCGCGGGAGTACACCGACAGCGAGCAGTGCGACGACTGCGAGGGCACCGGACAGAACTGCCCGCTACACGACGGCCCAGAGTGGCGCGACGACGACGGTCCTAGCGTGTAGCATCGGCGTTGGCTCCCACACGGGGCCGACGTGGCACAGCATCCAACGCACTGCTTTCCCCCCCGGAATGCACAGAACGGCCCGCCCCTCCCCAGGTGGCGGGCCGTTCGCTATTGGCTAGTGCCGCGGCATGTAATCGTCGTCAGGTTCGGGGTCGGGCGCAGGTTGCGGGGCGAGCCACGGCAGCCAACGCCGGATCCACCCGTCAACCTGCGGGATCGCCATCACCCGCGTAACCCCGGTTGTCGCGCCGATCAGCCACCCGCCCCACACCGTGGCGTGTAGGTGCAAGTCCGTCAGGACCACCGCGACCAGAGGTAGGGCCGCGACCGTAGCAGCTGCAGCGGTGCGGATCGTGGCACGCCACGGATAGGAGACCTGAGAACTCACCCGACGCGCGGCGGCCACGACCAGCGGCCCTGTCCTTCGCCCTCAGCCACCGATGTAGCCCAGTACGTGTCATTTCCGTCTAGGGTTACCTGCAGATTCGCCGTGGTCGTCGATGGGTCGAACACCCGAACCACGGTCGCCGGAAACACCTGCCCAGCCTCGGCGTGGTTACCGACGTGCGCAACGTAGCCGTTAGCTTCAAGCGGGTCCGTCTGGCGGTTCGTGGTGGCGTCGGCGCGCCGCTTGTTGATCGCGTTGGCGTCCTGCTCGGTCAGGGTGTAGCGGACGATACGGCCGATGGTGACGGTCATGAGATCTCCTGATCTTCGGGTTCGGTTGCTAGCAGGGTCGCGCCGCACCCGCAGACGTGCGCTCCGTCGTGCGGCCACGGCACCTCGCACGTGTGCAGATGTTTACCCGGCCCATACCATCCGGACCGGCACACGTCGTCTAACACTTCCACAGGCTCACCGTTCATAGGGGCAACCCGAGAGGGCTACGGGCCGGTTTCGGGGCGGCAGGGACACGCAGGGGACGTGTTGCGTGGTCCGTGGCGTAGGCGCGCTCCCACGCCTCAGCCCACCGCCACGCATGATCCTCCACCAAGTATTGCCGGCCTAGCTCGCGGGCGGCGTCCGAGGCTTCACACCGGCGGGCCGGATCCGTGGCGAGCGCCCGCACCGCTTTGAACCAGTCGTTCGGCGTGTCCGCGAGAATGCCAGCGCCCGGCTGCCTAGCGTGCAGTGCCCGATACTCGGCCCGCGGCGACGCGACCCACGGGACACCCAGCGCGGATTGCTCGATCCCCTTCAAATGGGATTTTGATGCGTTAAACCGCGTATCGGACAAAGGGATCAGACCGACACCCAACGCCGACAAACCGACCGGCCACCGGTTGATCGGGAGCGTACCGGTTGCGTTGACCTTGTCCGCGTCGATCCCGAGCGTGTCCGCGATCCCATCCGCCGGACCCACCACATGGAACGGGACACCCAGCCGGCGGACCGCGTTACCCATCACCTGCAGATCGTCGGGGTGCGAACGTAAGGATCCGCCCCATCCGACACGGTCCGAATCCTCACGCGGGAGGTCCAAGAACAGGCCCGGGACACAGTTCGGCAACACATGCCCCCGCCCGTGCGGCGCATACCTGGGTAACAGTGCCGGCGTCGACACCGTCACCAGCGAAGCATCCCGACAAGCGTCGAAGCAGTACGACCACGCGTGACCCGTGTTCGTCCGCGGGTGCAGATGCGCGAACGCGGGGTTGCTGGGGTGGATGTGCTGCAGGTCGTCGTCCACGTCGATGACGACAGAGATCCCTTTCTTACGCAGCAACGGCACCGCCTGCGCTAGCCGCGAGTTCGAAACCCGCTGCATCACGACCACATCAGTTCCGGGCGGGACGTGCGCGTCGATCATCTCCTCGCCGCGCATGTCACCCGTCACCCCGTACGACGCCGAATCGGGGCCGGGCGGGACGATAACCACGTCATGTCCCTGCGCGCGGAGCACGTTACCGGCGAGGATCAACCTGTAAAATCCGCACCCGTAAAGGTCTGCGGCATACGCAACTACCCGCATGATTTCCCCTTACCAGTGGGTGGGGCGTCCGCCGGTGTTCGCCAGCGTCCCGTCCGGCCGTGCATTGTGGACCCAAGTCCACGTGCGCTGTACAAGGTGAGACACGGTTGCGCCGGCCGCTAGGCAGCCTTGCAGGAACCCGAAATCCTCACCCGTGTTCCCTTCGCCGCGGTCAAGCTTGCGGTACCCGACGGCCTTAGCTAGCTCGGCGCGGACCAACACGGTGATCGTCGTTTCGATCGGGTTCGCTGGGTCGAACGGGTTCAGGAAATGGCCGGGCGGGAAGATCGGATCTACGTCGCCGTAGTCGCGGCCATCCATCCCGCGGAGCCTGAACCACGAGTAAACGTAGTCCGCGCCGGTTTCCTGCGCGTGGCGATACAGCGCTTCGAGGTGGATGTCGTCGACTTCGTCGTCGTCGTCGAGTGGCGCCACCCACTCAATGTCGCTGGTGACGGCGTCCAGTGCGCGTTGCCGGGTTGGGGGTGCACCCTCGCGGTTGATGTCGTACGTGATGATGTGCGCGGCGGCGGGGAGGGTCTGCGCCTGTGCGGAGAAAATCGCGCGCCGCAGGTTCTTAGCCCTCGGGGGGATTGAGGGCGTTATGAAGGCTATGCGGGGGTTCACGGAGGGTTAGCCTTTCGGTCGGTCGGGGCGGCCACTCTTACCGGCGGCCCACCCGTCGTGGTGGATACCGGTTATCTGGGGGATGAACACGCCGGGCAGGCCAGCTTTGCGCCAGTCGTTGACCATTTGCCAGTCGGTGGCGTTCTCCCCGGCCCACGGGTTCCAGCGGGCGACGCTGAGGGCGTCTTTGTAGCACATGATACCGGTGGTATCGAGGTGCCCGAGTTCGTATGACTCATCGCCGATGATCAGGTAAGGCGCGCCGTTCACCCTGAAATCGACCTGCGACAGAGACCACAGGGCGTTGCCGGCTTGCATCGCTTCGATGTGGGTGCGCGCGTGATGCGGGAACAGTTCGTCGTCATCACCAAGGAACCCAACGAAGTCGCCCATCGCGAGATAGGAGCACAGCATCCACGGAACCGCGCCGACCAGTTTTTCTGTCTCCGCGTTCCGCCACGTCTCGTTGATCTCCACGAACCGGACCGGGCGATCAGGATGGTTCAACTTAACGTATCTGTCGAACTCTGCCCGTAGGTCGGGGTTACGGTCGGAGACGATCACGTGCTCCACGACGGGCCAGTCGAGGGCGCGGACGGATGGCATGCACCGGTCTAACAGTTCGGTTTCGCGGCCCGGGAAGGTGGGGGTGGCGATCGTCAGGGTGGGGGTCATTCGGTGCCGCCCTCAGCGACCATCCACGCGGCGAGTTCGGCGAAGTCCTGGCGGGGTGTCCACGGTAGCCGCGGGTCGGGCTGGGCGTGGAGGGTCGCGACGTCGGTGAGGTTCCCGAACGTGTCGTCAATCTTGACGTGGTCATGCCAGTCGAGTCCGACAGCTGAGAATGCGACCTCAACCCATTCCTGTACCCCGTGGGGGGTGCCGGCTGACACGGTGTAGTTGTCGGGCTCGAGCGCGGCGATCATCGGTAGGGTCGTGACGAAGTCGTCAGCCCATCCCCAGTCCTGTACACGGGTCAACGCACCCAACACGACGTGGGTGTCGAGTCCGGCGGCGATACGCGCGGCGGCGCGGGTCACTTTGCGGGAGAAAAACGACTTCCCGCGGCGGGGTGAGTGGTGCCCGCCGAACACGGCGCAGGACACCGCCAGGCCGCGCTGCCGGTAGTCGCCGGCTATGGCGTGGGCGTAGCCCTTAGCTGCGCCGTACGGGCCGTGTAGGGCGATCGATGAGGCTTGCACGACCCGCGCGTCGGGGGCGTACCGTTGGACGGCGTCGAACAGTCTGAGGGGGCCGAGCCCCGTCACGTCGGCGGTCAGGAACGGCTGCCCCCACGCCTGCGACGGGGCGGAGATCGCACCCAGGTTGTACACCTCATCCGGTTGGGCATACCGGACGGCTGCGTGCAGCGACATCGGGTCGGTGAGGTCACCGGCGATCAGGGTGATATCGGGAACCAGCGTTTTGACCCAGTCGGCTTTAGGGTTGTCATGCCCGCGGACCATCCCGAACACGTCATAGCCCTGGGTCGTGAGGTGCTCGGCGAGGTATGAGCCGTCCTGACCTGTGACACCTGTTATCAGCGCCCGCATCAGACGACCACGGGGAACGGCACCGGAACAATCCAGCGCCCCCCAGCTGCAGCGTGGGCACGTTCGTTGCGCATGACATGCCCGATGTAGTTGGAGATGAACAGCAGATAGACGTCGGGGCGGCGGGAGTCGGCGGTCGGGGAGATGATCGGGATTTCGGTCCCCGGCATGTACCGGCCGTGTTTAGACGGTGTCGTGTCGACGACGTACTGAACTAGGTCCGCGTCGATCCCGCACCACTGCAGGAGTGTCGTGGCTTTCGCGGACGCACCATACCCGGCGACCTTTTTGCCGCCGAGTTTGAAGCCCTGCAGCATGTCAACCAAAAGGGTCCGGATCCGGTCGGCGGTGGCTTGCATTCCGGCGAGGGCGTACGGGTCGGTGAGCCAGTCCTCGGCGCGGCGCAGGTGCCGCACGGTGTGGTCGGGGTGGCTGCCCGGCGTCTGGTGTTCGATGGTGACGCGCAGGGATCCGCGTTGCTGCGGGGTGTGTTCCGCGTGGACGGCGGTCAAGCCGCGGCGCTCGAGGATCTGCGCGAGCGCGGTCAGGGTCAGGAACGACCGGTGCTCGTGATACACGTGATCGTATGCGTTCCCGGCGATCAGATCGGGGCCGTACTGGAATTCGACCAGCGCGGACCCCTCAGCGTGGAGAACGGTCGCGATCCCGCCGACGAAGTCGTCAAGGTCCGCGACGTGCGCGATCACATTGTTAGCGATGACCAGCCCGAACGTTCCGAAGTCTTCGACGATCGACGCGGCGATGTCGTTCGTGAAGCCCATCGGGAGGACGTCGAGCCCTTTACGCCGGGCCGCGTTGACAGGCCCCGACGCGGGGTCGACACCAAACACCTTGTAGCCGGCCGTCGCGAAGTGCTGCAGCAACGTCCCGTCGTTGCACGCGATCTCCAACACCCCCGCGCCGGTACGGGCGGTCCGCCCGTAAGCGCTGATGGTGTGGCGTGCGTACCGGTCGAAGTAGTCGACAGCCGCAGCGGACGCGCCGGTGTAAAACCCGTAGTCGCCCTGCCACAGGATCTCATCAGGCACGACATACGAAAGTTGGATCATGGTGCATTTCGGGCAGTGCTGCAGACCGAGTGGATAGCGGTCCTGCCCCGAATGCGGGACCGTCGGGAACTCATCCGCAAGCGGGCTATCCCCCAGGTCAAGCACGTTCCGGATGCCGGGGTTACCGCACCCGGCGCACGTGGATAGCAGCATCAGAACTCTCCCCTGTAGACGGCGGCCCACCGGTCGATGTGGCGGCTGATGTGGAACTGCTCGGCAGACGCGCGGGCAGCGGCGGCCATGGACTGGCGTAGCCGATCGTCGGACAGTTCCAGCAGGTACGACACCCACTCGTCCATGTCGTGAATCAGGAACCCGTTCACGCCGTGGTCGATGAACTCCGGATATTCGGCGTTCGCCGACGCGACCGGCACCGCACCGCGTGAGGCGTACTCCAAGACTTTGCAATGCGATTTGTACGTCGAGTGCGGCGACGTGTTCAGCGGGGCGATACCGATGCTGAAATCCAGTTCCGCCAGATACGCGGGGATGATCGACCAGCCGTGCACGCGGAGCGGCCAAATCCGGCCCTCCGTGTAGTCCGCGCCGATCATATGAAACTTAGCGCGCGGCTCCTGCGCCTGATACGCGGCCAACTGCTCAGGGATCCCCGGCCAGTCCTGGTGATGGAAGAACGACCCAGCCCACCCGACGGTGATCGGATCCGACGGGACAACCGGCGTCAGCCACTCATCCGACGAACAGTTAGGCAGGATCACGACGTTCGGGTTGATCGGCCGCACATACTCGGCGAGTGCCCGCGTCGACACGGTCACCACATCCGCTATGGCGATGTTATGGCGGGTGTCGTCACGCTGCGGAAAGAAAATGTTGTAGATCGTCGGATTCCCGGGGTCCAACTCCATCAAGTTATCGTCGAGTTCGTACACGGCGAGCAGGTCAGGATCCGCGCACATCTCCTGCCACGCCGTGTTATACCCAACGATCCGCTGCCCGATAACCACATCACCCGGCTCGCGGCCCTCAGCCGGCGGACCCCAGATCACTTCGAACTCGTCGGGGTCGAGGTTCGTCAACGGCAGGTTCAGGCGATAGTGCCAGCACCCCGCGCTGTCGGTTGCGATCGCGAAGATACGTCGTTTCACCAGGGCCGCCATCCGTGAATTTCAACGAACATTTCCGTATCCCGTCCCGCCTGCTCACCCAAACCGGGGACCGTGGTCAGGAAGTCGTTGGGGCGTTCATTCAACACGACCGGTCCGGGGAGGAGGACCACCCCGCCCGCGGTGCTGCAGCGCCACTGCCAATCCGTGTCGCCCCACCAGAACATCAACCGTTCGTCGGCGCGGAGGGTTTCCCCCTGGTCGGTTTTCGTCTCCCCGGCGGTGACCCACGCCCACGGACACATCCGGTTGACGATGTCCGAGTCGGGGGCGGTTTTGACGATCGGGAACGCGCAGGGGGTGATGCCGTGCGTTGACGCAGCCGCGGCACCGTGGGTGCGCATGCCGTCGGCGACTAGCCGGAACCAGCCGTCAGGGACGATCGCATCATCACACAGGACTGCGACATCCCGGACGGTGTCGACGCCGGCAACGTCCGTAACCCAATCTAGGCCGGTGTTCCACAGGCGGGACAGGTTCGGGGGCTGGTCGGGAATGTTAATGACGCGAACGTTTGCGGGCCAGGGCTCGCCCGAATGGTCGCGGCCGGTTACGGGCGGCACGGTGGCGTTGTCGACGATCAACACCCAGTCGACTTGCGGGGCGATCGCCGTGACACAACGGCTGAGGAGTTCGGGCCGGTTGTGGGTCAGGATGATCGCATATGCGGGAGGGTTCAACACGGCACCTTAGGCGTAGAACGTGACTTTGATGTTCGAGTGAGTTGCGTTGACACGGCCCGTCGCGGCGGCTGCTGACTTTCCGGCGTACATTTCGAACGTGTGGTTACCGGCCGTGAGCGTTCCGGACCATTGCTGCCCGACGGTCCCACGACCCACCGACGCCAACGATTGCAACGCTTGCCGGGTTTGTTGGACTGCGTCAACATACAGGAATCCCTGACCTACGGATGCGCCCGCCACTGTTGATTCAAGATCGTAGAAGCCGGTCACCTCGTAGTACACCGTCGACGGCGCTGTGACCGTAACCGACGCGCCCGTCATCAACGTGGGGGTCGTGGTCAGGGCTGCGAGGGCCGTACACGTCGCTTCCCCCCGCGCGACGACCTGAGCAGCCTCACTACCCGTCGTCGCGCCCAACACATACAACCCTGACGGGGGAACCCGCATCATCGCGACAGGCGTCCCCTCAGGGTGCGCACCGGACACGTTGATGCACGGCACCGCGACGGTATCGCCGTCCACAACCACGGTTGTGGTGGTCGCCATCCGGCCGGTAAGCAGCTGCCATGAGATCCCCAACTCCACAGCGCGGGCCTTGACGGCCTGCACCAGCGCGGTCGGGTCCTGACTGGCCGGCGTCTCGGCGGGGGCGGTCACGTGTAGGCCCGCTGCAGTTCGTGTGTCATTTCCCCGCCCTCGATCATGTCCAACGACCATCCGGTTTCGAGCCACTGCACGCCGCGCCACAGGATGACGTCCCACCCGTCGTGACGCGGATCCGGCGGTGTTGACACGCTAGCGTGTTCCAACACTGTCGCGGTGGTAGCGAGCCCGTCAGCGATCGCCTGCGCCTGCCCCTGCGACGTCAGCTGCAGATTCCGGGAGTCAACGACCACGAACCCTCGGTTAGGGATCGAGTTCGGGGCGTTCACCGGAATGTCAGACGACGCGGAGATCACATCATCGTGGCCGGCGTTGGAGGTGACCACGAACCGGTTAGGTGCATCGAGCAGGTCGTTACCGACGGTCGCCGTCCCGCGTAACACCCGCTTGTAGTAGTCGAAGTCAAACGTCGGTACCGCCGCCGCGGGGTCGAACGTGCGGATCATCCGCAGCACCCCGTCGTGGTTCATCCACGGCCGCAGGTAGTCGCCCTGCGTCCCCAATGCGTCGAGGATCTGCCCACGGCCCGCACCGATCGACCACCCACCCGTCACGATGTACTCAGACGGTTCGATATCAATCGTCGGCGGGTCCTGCACCGTCGCAATCAGGTCGATAATCGACCCCATGACCGTACCCGCGGGCGCGAACCCACGATCAATTTTCTGATCAACGCGGAACATTTCGTCCGTCAACTGCAGCGACGTCACATCGCCGCCCGTCGTGAGCAGGGGCAGCGCCGACGACACCATGTACCGACCCAACGGGTACGATCCGCCGCCGATCTCCATATACGGCAGGACCCGATCGGCGATCACATCGATAGCCGCAGAGTCGTCGGCACCCAACGTGAGGCGCATAGTTCGTGGGATTGTCCGGTCCGCGTTGTGCTGCAGCCGTGCCCCCGGATCCCGGAGCGGATACAGCTGCCCTTTGTTCTCCCCCGTAACACCGTCAACCCAATCGAACCGGAACGTGGCGCTACGCTGCCCGATGCAGTCATCCAAGTCGAACGACCGGTTAGGGGCCTGCGTCGTCAATGCGACAGTCCCGACGCGGGGGATGGTCACAGTTCCACCACACACGGCGTGTCAGACACTTCGATGACCTGCACTTTGACGAGTTGCAGTTTGCGGTTCCGTTTCACCCTGCCGTCAGGGACGATCACGGTCGCGAACCAGCGGTCCCCCAACTCGTTGCGGACACAAATCTGGGTCACCGTGTCCCACGCCATGTCACGTAGGCTGCCGAACACGTTCTCCAACACGGGCGCGGCCACGGCAGCGTTCTGCACCAACAGGGTCGCGTCGAACCGTTCCCCGCCGCGCTCCGTCGGCCGGAACGCGGTCACATAATCGCGATCGTAGAACTCCTGCAGCTTCACGTTCCCCGCCTCGGGGAACTCGAACTGATGTTCAGGGTTGTTCGTTTCCCAGTTCTCGGTATACGCAAGGTTGATCGACCCGTCCTGCCGCTCATTCGCAGTGAAGATCAAAGTCCCGTTACCGTCGCCGACCCCCGCAACACCCGGCGCCAGAATCGTGTTCGTGACCGTCGACGACCACGACCCGCAGAACCCGTAAAGGTCACACCCGCGGATCCGGTACGACGACAGGACCCCCACCCGCGGCTCATAGTCGTAGAACGTGGTCGACGCGACCGTACTGATTTGCGCGATCGTCGCCCAGTCCGTGTCGATCGTGTCGGAACGCTGCAGTTCGTAGTACCCGAACCCAGTAACCGTCGCGCTGCTCGCCCCGTACTGCGAGGCGTACGACGTCCACGACGCCCGGTTGAACGAGATCCCCGTCGGGATACACGCCGGTGGCAGCGAAATACCGCCAGTAGCGGACGGCAGCGAGTTCAGCCGCACCGACGCCTCATCAACCCACATGACGTTACCGGCTGCGGGGGTCGATCCCTGCTGTACGTTGAACGACCCGAACGCCGCCAACGCGGGAGCGGTGAACGTCGACTGCAGCAACGTCCATTTCGATGCGATCGACGCCTGCGTGACAGTAGTCGTGGACAGGTACCCGCCGACGGAGTCGAACCAGTTGATCCCGATCCCTGTGTCGGCATACCCGGCAGTCGAGTACACCCACGCCGAACCGGCGTACACGGTACCGACTGTTACGGCGAACTGCCCGGATTCGATGTAGCTGACAGCCCCGATTCCGTTCGGGGTGACTTTCCCCGACTGATACGGCGAATACGACCACGTCGGGTCGTAGGTGATGGCCGCGCCGCCGTTGCCCGTCCACCCTGTTGACAGGGCAAACGCTGGGTTCGACAACAGTTGCGGCGCTAGTCCGCGGGGGTCGGCGCATTGCATCCCGATCCCTGACACGGCCTGCGACGCCGTCGCGAGCGCCAGTCCCGTAACAACCGGCATGGCCTGCGAAAACAGGACCGACGCGTCGGTGGTGGTGTCTGATGCTGTCGCACCCGAGTTGGGTTGCAGCCACGCCATGAACGCGGTAGCGCCGCCGTACGTCGCGCTATCCAACACCTGCCCGGTGGGGACGGTCTGTAGCAGGTTACCCGGCACACCTGAGATAGCGGGCGCGGTGACACCCAACACTTCCCACCGGTTACCGACCGTTTCCGCCGTCGACGACCATTCATACGTTGTGGCGGTCCCGCCCGCGGTGAACGACGGGGTAGGCGACCCGGCGGCGAACGTCAGGTTGACCTCTTTCCAGCCGTCCAAAATTTCGGGCAGCAGGTCGAAATCGGCCACGGTGATGTTCGCGGTGATGACGGGTGCTCCGGATTGGGTTTTGAACACGAGCGGCTGTGTCGTGTCCCCGAACCGGCGGGCCCAGAACCTGACCTGCGGATAGTTGGTCGGCGATGATCCGTACGCCGAGTTGACGATCCCCTGGGTAGCGACCGCCCCCGACCAGACAGGCGCGGCGGCTTGCCGGCCGTACACGTGAGGTTCGGTCAGCACCGCCCCGCCGGTCGTATGGAGCGACAGTTGCGGCAGAACATGCGTTGTCTCAGACGTGAACGTCCGCCCCACGATCGCGGGGGTTTTCGGAAACGGCAGGTTGATCTGCAAACCGGGATGCGGGGGGATCGCATACAGTTCGCGGAGTGCGTTGATGACCGGGTATTTTGTTGACGTAACAGGAACGTTGTTTGCTGAGTGAAAGATGCCCTGATCAGCTGACGACAGGACCGCCGTGTACGCACCGGCCGCAAGAACTGGATTAGCTACCTGCGAAATGTTCCGCATCGGAACCGTATTCACGCCCATCACATACGGCCGGTGCCGTGTCGGCCACGTCGCCGAGTACCCGAACGACCTAGCGCCGACCGCGACTCGACGCTCCTCGCAATACAGGATTTCGAGCGCAACATATTCCATCGTAATGAAAAATGACAGGCTCGCGGACGCCGCCGTGCCGATCGCACCGGTTACCGAAATACGGTTCGCCGACGATGCCTCAAACCGCGCCAGCCCCGTGTAATCCCATGGCTGCCGTTCCGTGGTGCTCGCACCCAGCGCCGTTGACCAGAGGGGGTTTATTTCTCCCATCGGCATACGGGAAATTTGGGTAGGCTGCGCCGACGTCAACACGCTCGCCGAAGTCGAGTTTCCGTAAAGAGTGCCGTCTTCCGTGTCGCCATACAGGACAGAGCTAGTCGACGCGGCGTCGAGCGCTAGACTTATACTGAAATCGGAATCCTCAATATCACCAGCCAACGCATACAGAACGTTAACGCCCAATATGCGCTTACCGGTGAGTTGGTTCTGATACTGCGACGTAGCGAAGAACGCGCGGAAGTAGTTGGAGCCACCACCGAACGTTGACGCCAACGACAGCCCCGAACCGTCGGATGGGTCTTCGAACGCCTCAGCCAACGTCGTCGCGGTCCCGTAATAGTTGAGGTTACCGCCAGTGATACCACCCGAGTTACACGGAATGATAACCCGCTGCACCGGCCCAGAGTTGTCTTCCTGCCCCTGCGGATACACCGACACCATGTACACCTGACCGGCAGCCGAACCCGGCGGCCAATCGTTGATGTAAAACCGGCCGTCGCCGATCTGCCGTGACGTGGCGAGCGTGAACCCGTGACCCATCTCGACGGCGTTGACGGCGGGGGAGAACGTCAGGTTTTCGTCGCGGATCCCGACCCACTCATTACCCAAAATCTGGGGAGCATCCGGGTTGTAGTTGCCCATGTCAGATTGTCCTTACCTGGGTTTTGACGTTCCGCGCCGACATGACGTCGACGATCCCGCGGCCGACAGCTATCCCGGTGCGGCGTGCGTCGGCTTCGGACGGGGTACCGCCATCAAAACTGACAGCGACACTGCCGGGTCCGAACACGATCGTCTGCCCGCCCCCGCCACCCATCCCGGCGGCTTCGAGCGCTGCAGCGGTACGCGGGTCACCCAACGGGATGACGACTTCGTTACGCCCGCCCTCACCGATCATCGCCAACGTCGGGCCGGTCGCCATACCGCCCGCGGCTAGAAGCGGAATCCTCGGCAGGGAAAACGGTAGTACGTCATCCACCGCCGCAATGGACCAGTTGATGCCGCTCAATACTTCGTTTAGTACGTTTTTGATCGCGCCGCCGACGCGATCGGCCAAGTTGTCAACAAATCCGCTTACAGCTTGCAGCCCTTGAAAAAAGTTTCGGATCAGGAAACGGCCGGCATCTTTGAACGCATCACCGACAGCGCGTGCCTTTTTAGGTATCTCGTTAAAGAAATCCTCTATGCCCTGCGCGGCGTCGTTAACAAACCCGAGGATCGAAACGAACGCGTCTTCGCCTGCTACCTGTACATCGTGGAACCAGCCGAACAGGGTCGTAGCGGCTTCGATGATCCCTTCTATACCTTCGAGAATCATCATCCCGACAGCGGCGTTTTCGGGGGTGAACAGTTCTTTGAACAGCCCGCCCAAATCGCCTGCGATGTCGATGATTTCGCCGAGGACCGCAGCGCCGTCTTCTATCCATTTTTGGAAGTCGCCGTTTTGGATCGACTCCATGATGAACCCGGAGAACGCTTCCAAAGCGTCGCCGAACTGGCCTGAGAATTCTTCGATGAACGGCAACCCGGCTTCGACTGCTGACCCGATGGCGCTGAACAGGCTTTCGACGCCGGGGCCGACTAGCTTAATGACTTTTTCGGCGGACGCGAAGATCTTGTCAAAGAATGCGCCGGCTTTCGGGGTTGAAAGTTTCTCTAAGAATCCTGAGATCTGCTCGCCGATCGCGCCGGCAACTTTCGTCATGCCGGCTTGGATGTGCGGGAGGGTCGTGTCAGCGAACTTTGTCGCATCCCCGACAAGGGGGGCGAACAGGGCCTGCTGCACCGACTGCCGGAACTGGTCAAACCTTGGCTGCAAGGCGATGATCTCTTCGGCAACGGACCGTGCCGCGGGCGCGAGTTTCGCCAACGCTGCGGCTTGCGCGTCGATCCCACCACCGCCCCCACCGCCGCCCTGCTGCGCTTTGCTGAGCGCCTGCTGTGCCTCAACGACGGCGTGGATCGCGTTAGCTTCGGCCTCGCGGGCGGATACAACCTGGTCGGATCCTTGTACACCTTTCTTCTGCGCGGCGGCCAAATCTTCGGCGTTGCGCTGGTTGCGGGTCCGGATGTCTTCCAAGTTGTCGACGGCTTCGTCGTATGCCTGCTGCGCTTCGCGGCGTTCGAATCCGTGGGTGCCGCGCAAATTCCGGCGGGCGCGTTCAACTGCGAGCACGCCGGATTCTTCGTCTTCGGCACCGCGGGCTACGGCCCGGTTCAAATCTTCGAGTTCGCGGGTGGCGTTCTGGGTGGCCCTAGCTAGGTCGTCGGATGCGTGGGCTCTTTGGCGTTGGGCTTGCGCTAAAGAGTATTCAGCGTCCTCGACCATGCCCATCGTGTCGACGGCGCCGCCACCAGCGGTTTTAGTCTTTTTCAGTGCGTCGGTGAACCCTGAAAACCCGACGATCGCGGGGAGGATCAACGCGCCCGCGACGGCCCCCGCTGCAGGAACTGCGGCGAGCAACCCGAGTAGTTGGACCAGCGCCGACGATAGGGCGATGATCGGCGGGATCGCGAACATGACCACAGACCCCATGGTCGTAATCGTCGCCCCGAACGACGCGACACTCCCCGACAGTTGACCCGGGAGGGTCGTAAAAGCGTTGAAAGCTTGCGTCGCGGGTTGTAGGCCACGCTGCGCGGCGTTCCCGATGTCCGCGAACCCGGACACCAGACGGGACTGCCCGTCGCGTAGCCGGCCGTCAGCGTCCCTAGAGAACCCGTCGGCGAACTCCCGGCCCGCGGCCCTGCCCGCCTCACCCGCGGCGTGGGGGAGGCTGGAGAACCCGCCCGCGCCGCCTTTATCGATGTCGCGTGACAGGCCGCTGAACGCCGTGTTGAGTTCGGCGCGGACCTTGTCGCCGAACCCGGTGAAGTTCGGTTCGATCTGAACGTATGCGACGTCGATCGGGCCGGTCATCGCATGGCCTCACGTGCTGCGGCCAGGTTCGCGGCGGCAATGTCACCGGCGGGCCACCATGCGGGCGGGGTGAGTCCGGCGGGGATCGGGATCCTAGATTGGCGGGCGACCGCTTCGGTTCGGGTCACGGTCGGTGCTCCGATCAGACGGGCGTTCAGTTCGGCGTGTTTCTCGGGCGGGTTGATGGTGAGGATGTAGTGGTGTACCAAGTTCAGGAACCGGTCGGGGGGGAGTGCTACGGGGTCGAGTCCTCGGGCTGCGCACCATCCGTCGAAGTAGGTCCAGACGGTTCGGCGTCGGACCCAGTCGAGGATGGCTGCGGCGGCGTGCGCTGGCCTTTTCCCCAGGTCTCCATCATGTGGCGTTGGATGCGGATCATGTCCTGGTCGTCGACGGGGTTCCACATGTCTGCGGCGGCGGCGCGTAGCTGCTCGACGGACTCGGGTGGCATGACCAGCGACCACAGGGCCCACAGTGCGTCGAGGTTGTCGAACGTCGCACCGACCTTGGTTTGCAGGTCAGCGAGCTTCGCGTAGTTCGCGAGGGGGATCGCGGGGGCGAAAAGGTACGTCTGTCCGTTGAGGCGGAACCGGCCGACGGCGGGGCGGGTGGGGTCGGAAATGTCAACGATGTCTTCGTCGGGGAGGGTCGGGGGGCGGAGGGTGTCAGTCATGTCCGATATTATCCGGCACTTTGTTAAACCGTGACCACGGTCTATATGTCGTGGATAGTGGCGCTATCCGTACGTCGTGTCGGTGGGGTCGCGTAAGATCGCGCCCAGACATTGAAAAAGCCCCAGACGGGAATCTGGGGCTGCCGCGCGTCGGTCTTAGCTCGTGTGTGAATTGAGGATAGTGTGAGTACCTGTTTTACGGCAAGTCAGATCCCCGACCAGCCGGTTTCGCTGCGGTGGATGATCGACCGAGCGATAGACCGATCCGGGCTCCCGCCTCTCGGGCGCCATGTTCTATCGGTTCTCCTGAAAAAGGCTGACGTCGCGACCGCCGAGGTCCCCATATGGCGGTGTCCGTCTTACACCGAATTGGCTGCGGCTACGGGCCTCGGACGGTCGACCGTCATCCGGTACGTGAAGCAACTCTGCGAACTGGGGTGGCTGGTCCGGATCGTGCCGTCGAAGATCGGTTCGTTGATCCGGCGCGAGCGGAACCGGTACCGGATCCAGCTGCCGCCGCACCTCGCCGGACCAGCAGTGACGGACGTTTCCGCAGGTCGCCCCCTGGTATCAGAGCGGGACTCTTCTTTAGATCTTAAAGACGTAGATCAAAAGATCGACGCGCGGGCGCGCGCGAGGGTAACCGCCGACCAGCAACACGGCAAGGTCCGACGAAAGATTTTCCCCGAAAAGGGACACCAAAAACCCACAACCCCCGTTCTCGCAGGTAAAGGCGTTACACCCGCCGACCAGCAGAAAATCATCGCCCATGTGCAGCGACTCGCCAAGCAGCCGATCGGGAACATGAACGCCTACCTCACCGCCATGGACCGCAACGGACAGCTAGAACCGCTGATCGCCGCGACATGCGCACCCGCCCGCGAACACGCCGCCCGTGTCGCTGAAACCCCCCAATACCTGATCGACCTCAACGCACGCCGGAACGCGGCAACGTCCATAGCCGCCGACGCGAAAGCAGCGATCCGGAACCTACTCGGCCGCAACCGTGGATAACGGGACGGCAACGATCCTTGCGGAACCCCGACCGGTGGGGGATGGTGGAACCAATCCCGTAACCCCAACTATTGGAGATGTCATGGCGCAGGCGCAGGGCGCACGGATGGTCGAAATGCTCGACGAGTACATCGACCTGATGACCACGGACGAGTTCACGATCATCAAAGACGGGTTTATGGACCAGGAAGTCTGCACGTCCCTCGGCGACGGCGACGCGCAGGCACGGGCGAACCTGATCCCCCCGAAAGACGGCATGCTCTGGCAGATCAGCGTCGGCGAGACGATTTCGTGCTACCACAACCGGCGCACCCACCGACACATGGTCATGCTCGCCGTTGGTGGCCGCCGTGGGTAGACACAACGCGCCGCCCGTCGTACGGGGCCCGATCATCGGCCGGACCTACGCCGAGGGCCTGTCACCGTGGCCGGGCCGTGCGTTCGTCCTAGGGTTGGTCCTAGTAGCACTCGCGGGCGTTGTCGCGTCAGCGTTGATCCTGGGGCGTTTACTGACCCCCGACGCGGTGTGGTCGCCCTAGCCGAGCGCCGCGGCGGGCAAAGCGTCTTTCAGGAACGGGTTCCCCCGCATCCCCTTGACGGACCGCCTGTACAGGAATACCGGTGACCCCGCCGGTTTGAACCGGAGCACCTGAGCGGTTACGGGTGTAATCGGTTGCCGGCGGGGCCCGTAAATACCAGTCCCGTTATGGACCCACAGCGCATACCGGACGGTCGTCCCGACCCGTACGACGGGCTTGCCGTGCTCGTGCGCCCGGGTCGTACGGACCGACGCCCTGAGACGGCCCGTATCGACGCGCTTCGGATGCCCTGCCCCCGCACCCGACAGCAACAGTTTCGCCCGCGACTCGACCCGCAGACCCCGTTTAAGCAGATCCCGGGAGACGCCGCCACCATCACGGGTCAACAGGTACTCGATCCGGACGGAGTCGACGCGCACGTTATACGGCATGACGGGATGATCCCATCATCATGTCGGGCAGGTGCAGTTTTCGAGCGCCACAGTGACCGTCAACGCGATCCCGACGCAGCCGCCCTCAGGACCGACCGGGGACTGCGGGCCGATCACAAAATCAGCGATCGTCCGATCCGACACCCACGCCTGCAGACAGCACGCCAACGCCTGAGTGATCACCTGACGGTCAGACTCCAACACCATCGACGCATACGCGAGGGCGTCACACGACGGTGCCACGTCCGCCGGTCCGGGTGTCGGCGCGCAACGCAGCATCGTAACCGTGACCGGCGCCACCCAGTACGGGGCACCACAACCAGTCAGGGCACGGCGTGCCGACTCAGGCTGAGGGAACGTCGTCGAAAAGTACGACGCCCCGACCGACAGCGCCAGCTGCCCACACTGGCAGTCATCCCACGCGATCGCCCCCGGCACCGCGAAACACTCCCGCAGGCCGTCAGGGGCACCGCCTAGCGTGTCGTCGAGCGCTTCCCGCGCGCACGCGCCCATACCCGTGACGACGACATACCACGCGAGGGGCGTCCGAGAAGTGATCACGTGCCGACCAGACGGAACGTCGGACCATCCAAGTTGTACGCCTGCGCCCGGCCGCGGAGCCCGTACGGGTTGAACGTCTTCACGAACAGCGACGTGGCGGGGAGCATCCCGAATTCCTGCTTCGGGTCGAACGTCATGCTAACTCCTTGACGGTTCAAGGAAGTCAGGAAGAACGGCGACAGGACACACGACGAGTCACACGCGATCAACTTCGCGATCTGGCACGCCAACTCACCGACCGCGATCGACCCCAACACCGGCGGGGGCTGCCCAAACCGGGCGGTCACGGACCACGTCCCGACCTCCGTGTCGGCAACCGAAAGGTCGTTGCACCACGGCCACATTTCCCCGCCGAGCCTGACCAGGATCCGATGGTCATCCATCCGGTAGTCGTCAGCAGACAGGACCACGCCGTCTACCTTGACTTCGGTGATGTCCCACACCGGCGCTGGCAACATAGCCTCGGAGATCATCGAGCATGAGCAGTTGTCGCCGCACGTCCCGCACGTCAAGTTGTACCAAGCGCCGTCGATCAAAGCCGGCTGCGGATACGTCGACCCGAGCCCGCCGCCCCACTCTGGGAACATGTTCGCACCCCAATAGGTGCCCTCACAGTCACGCCGGCACGGCCTTAGCGTCTGCTCACACAGGCCGAACTGCTGCCCGCTCGCGTAGAACAAGACCTCAGTCGCGGCGGCCAAAGCGTCACCGGTTACCGACGCCGCTGCCCCCGTCAGGGTGCAGCACCACGCATCAGGCGGGGACCAGTCCGCACACGGCCCGCTGACACCAGCGGCGGCGGCCTCAGACCCAGACGGGCCAGCGGGAATCGGCATAGTCGGATCTTACGCCCTTTCTGCTGGTCGTCAGGTGCCGTCGGTGGAGTCGAGCAGGCCGAGCAGGAGCCGGATCACGGCAGTCAGCTCGCGAGCCTGGGTGGTGGACTGGCGGGTGAGCGCGCGGACCTGGGCGGCGACCTGGGCGGCCGATGGGCTGGCGATCGCGAGGTAGGTGGCGTTGTCGGCCTGGTCGGTGACGTTCGCGGCGAGGGCGGCGGCGGCGCGGTCGCGGAGCACCTGCTCGACCGGCTGGCGACCCGGCTTCCACTCCGTGCGGAGGTTCCGCCACCCGCCGGGGGCGTCCGGATTGACGTCCGAGGTGGACAGCCACAGGCGGTAGTCGTCCGTCTCCTCGACGAGCACTTCGGGTGTGGGCATCAGTCCTCCTACGCTGCGGCCGTGACGGCGACGCGGTGAGCGGACGCGGTGCCTGCCCAGCTGGGAGAAGAGGGAAGTGCGCCCGTGATACCCGTCGCCTGGTAGGCCCCGAGGTGATTGGCCAGCAGCGTGGACACGGACGTGTCGCCGATGCCGGCGAGGTGGACATTTGCCGAGACACTGATCGTCGGGCGGGTGCCGGCGCCACCCTGGACCGTGGCGCTAAGCCAGATGATCTGTCCTTCGGTGACCGCGAGGGCCGGGTTAACCTGCTTGACGCCCGTGCTGCTGACCGCATCGATGCCGCCTGAGTCGTAGAGCACCGAACCCGGCTCGCCGCTGTTGTCGGCCCGGATACCCAGGCGCACCACGGCACCACTCGTGCCCACGACGGTAACGCTGACCGCGAGGCCGGTCAGCGTGCAGCTACGACCGACATATAGCGGTGTGGCTTTTTCGGTGGCCTCGGCCGGGATCGCCGTGGTGACCGTGCCCGTTGCCGCCACATACCAGCGACCGGCTACGAGCGGGCACAACCCAGGGATCGAGGCCCACCGCAGCTTGTCGGACTGCGACGTGTCCACCGTGAGCACGCGACCGGCGGAGCCGATCGCCTTGCGGGCCACAGTGTTGTCAGCGGTTGCCACAAGGATGTCGCCGGCGGCGTCGACCAGCGACGCCGGGATGATCTGCCCGAACGCCGCCGCGTCCTGCGCCCCGCTGCCGTTGCTGACGTTGGTCAGCTTGTGCGAGCCGATCGACAGGTCCGCCGTAGGTGCGGCAAGATCCGACAGCGAAATCGCCGAGTGCGCGGCAGCACCATGCGCTGGTGTCCCGTGCGCGTGATCGGACCTGGCGTCCGTTGTGGCGACGCCGTTCGCCGACGAAGCCCCGAACGATGTTTGGGCCGTGACAGCCCCGAACGACTCACGGCCATGCCGGTGATCAGACAAGGCAAACGACTGCGCCGTACCCGCCGCCGCCGTATCACCAACCGCCGATGAGCCCGCGATAGCCGTGGTAAGAGGATCCGAACCGGCAGGCAGATGCGTTGCGGCATGCGCCGTGGATGCCTTACCGCCGAGCGCCGCGGTAAGGCCGTTGATGTCCGCAACAGCGTAGTCGTTCGCGGCGGGCAGGACGACACCGACACGACCGTTGAACGAGTTGACGCCACCAGCGGCGATCGCGGCATCAATCCGCGGATCATAGTAGGCGTTGATCAACGTCAACGGTCCGCCGTTAACGGTCACATACAGCGTGTCGAGCCCACTGGCGGGACCCCAAAACCACGGCAGGCGCGACGTAGAGTCCACGGTCAACTGAGAGCTAGCGATCACCGGACCAGGGGTGTTCGGCATAGCCGGCACATACTCCGCGATGTCCGCGAGGATCGTCCCCGCGCTGTCTTCATACAACGTCCCGACACGCCCGACCGCGCCGAGCATGTCACGCCCCGACAGCTGATAGACGAGATGAGACCCCGGATCCGAATAAAGGAACCTCGCCACGATCACATCCCTCCCATGGAGGCGGGGGCGTCCCTAACCCTCCGAAAGGAACGCCCCCGCCGTGTATCCCCCACTAAGCCCGCCGGGCCTAGATAGTGAAGATCGTGCACGACTCCGACGGTGGAGCCGTGGACGTCAAGTTTTGGAACCAATGATCCGGGATGGCCTGCACCGCGCCGGACCCGAGCCACGTGTTACCGGTCGTCCACCCCGGCCACACAGGGAACGACTCCGCGATGATCTGCACCATCGACGGGTCGAGACCGATGTTGTAGTCACCGATCTTGCCGTTGCTCAGGTTCGGCCAAGCGTTGTACACGTACAGCGGGTTACCTGAACTGTCGCAAGCCTGCCCGGCGACGTCCTGCCACACTTCAAGCGAGAAATGCGGCGGGGTGCCGGACGTGCCGATCGCGAAGCCGGTACCCGTCGGCGACGCCGAATAGGTCAGCAGCCGGGCGCCCGCGACAGTGTTCGCGATGATCCCCGGGTTCACGGAGCACAGGTCGAACGTCAACTGGAGACGCTTCAGGTAGTCCGGGTCTTTTTCGTTGACACACAGTTGCGCGTCCGCGCGTCGGGTGATGTGCTCCGCCCCCGTGTCGTACTGCGCGGTCTGCGCGACCTGCGTGAACCCGCCCGTAGTGATCTGCGCCGACGATGCGCCGGTCACGGTGGCGCCGCACGTGTTGAGCAGGGTGATACGAACAACCCGGCCACGGATCGGGGAGTAGCAGCGTTCAAACGTCGTCATAGCCTGTCCCCTACGTGGGTGTTCCGGGTGTGCCAGTGATGATGCCGCCGGTACTCACCTGTACAGCGAGGTGGCAGCAGTCGAACCCGAGCGTGTAAGTCCGCTCAACGATCGTTTTAACGGTGTTGGTGGTCCGGTCGATGCGCTGCGCGCGGTCGCCCAAAATCTGTAGCGGGCCACGCCAACCGAACACAGGGCCGGTGGCGTACATCCACGACGTCGTTGCCGACGACACGCCCGCCGGGCTGGTGCCGGCATACCCGCCACCGGGAACGATCATGTTCCCGTTAGGGGTCCGCCACACCGGCCCGTCTTTCACGATCAAATGGTTGGTCGCCAGATGATCGAACAGGGCTTGTGTCACGTGGATGATGCCGGTGCCGCCCTTGTAGCAGTCGGCGAGCTGCTGCTCAAGGAGCCCGAGCCCTTCGACCACGTCGAGGACAGAGCCCGTTACCACGGTCGCGGCGGTCTGCAGGGTCGTGGTCGGGCCGGTCGACTGTGACGCTTCCGTGACGATCGCGTTAGCCGCCAAATGCGGCATAGCGACATTCACGATCCCCGCGACGGTGCCCGTCCAGAAGATGCGTTCCACCACGTACGCCTCAACCTGAGACAACGCAGTGGCCGCCAACTCTTCGGCACGGTCCCACCACCCCGGCGTCGAGCAGTCGACCTCAGTGAACACCGTGAACGGCGTACTACCGCGCAAACCCAGCGAAGCGTTAGACGCCTTAGCCGGCGGCGACCCGCCACCCGACACGATGCAACCATCGAACGTCGACCCGCCACCAGGACAGAGAGGCTGCCACTGCATCCCCATCCCATAATGCGTGTCCGGGTCCGCGATCCAATCGACGACAGAAAGCAGGTTGAACGGCAAGGCACGGAACGCCGCCGGTGCGGTATACCGCCTAGGTAGCGCTGCCATGATGTCCTTTCCGCTCAACCTGCTCCGACGTCAAACCGATGATCAGGACGTGCCGCCGATGCAGCCGGCCATGTTCGCGGCGCCGGTCGTACCGTTCGCGCAAACATCGACGGTCACGACGCGGGACTCGTGGCCGAGCTTCGCGACGAGGTAGCACTCTTCCATCCACGCGGCGGTGTAGTCGTTCGTCGCGTTCAGCGTCGAGTCGCGGACGATACCGAGATCGAGTGTCATGCCGTTACCGCGGACGAACGTTCCCGGCGCGTACGTCAGGAACTGCGCCGACGTCGGCCACACCGTCGCAGCCGCCGACTGACCCAGGCCCGTGGTCCGGACCTGCCAGTCCGCGATCCACTGGGTGCGGATGTCGCGGGCGTCGAACCACGCGGCGATCTGCTGGTTAGTGACGGCCATCATGTCGGAGACGCCCATACGCTTCGCGAGATCCTCGCGAACGTTGTTCAGCATCCACGACGGGAACACGGCCTCCATCACGTCGGACCGGCACATCGCATACTTTTCGCGGTAGTCGGTGGCCTGCAGGTTCGCGGCGTTCAAGATCCCAGCCGTGGTCGACTGGGTCGAAGCGCCGCCGTCGGTGACCGCAGTCGACTGCGCCACAACCGAGTTAATGATCCGGTTGTTGGTGTAGTGCGCCTGAATCGCCTCAACCAGACGCAGGTGGTTAGCGATCAGCTCCGGGAAAGCGTTCGACGTCAAGTTACCGACGGTCACACACACACCGTCGCACGCCAGCCGAACCTCGTTATACGACGGGCAAGGCACCCGGACACACGGCTTAGTACCGGACTGGCCGGTACCCGTCGCCGCCGCGGCGTCCATGGTTTCGTTCCACGTCCACACGATCCCCGACAGTGCGTTGATGTCACCGAACGACGCCGACGTCGGGAACCGCAGACCCCCACGGTTGATACCGATCGTCGGGAGGTCAAGCAGGCCGTCGATGCACGCGATGTTGAAAAAGTCGTAGGAGATCTCCGACGGGGCACACCAGCCACCGGCGGCGATCAGGACCTCAGGCGACGCGGCGGCGGTGAGTACCCGCTCGATCTCGTCGGCCGTGGAGTCGATGTTCAGGTTATGGGTGTAGGACCGCTGCAGCTGCGCGACGTGTACCCGCTGCCCGTTGCCGTGAGCTACCGGCATCGTTCGGGCGCGGGCGTGCATCGCGGCGACGAGGGCGTCCATGTCGTGGATCTGGCCGCCCTGCGTGAACCCGGGAATGTCCGCGGACGCGACCAGGACGGGGTCCTGACGGGCGGGCATGTCGGTGACGGGCTGCTGCCGGCGAATCGCTGAAAGGGAAGGGTTCAGCGATCGCCGGTTCGAGAACCCGCCGAGTTCGCGGGACTCGGTACGCGCGCCACCAGACGCGGTGACAAGCTCGGGTTCGCGGACGTCGGTGTCGACGGTCGTGGGCTCAGGCTCGGCCGGCGTCGGGGTGGGCTCTGCTGGGGCGGTCGCGGCCGGCTGACGGGATGCGGCGACACGCGACACGGCGTCAGCGACGGAAGTGTGCGCGTCTGCGCGGGCGGTTTGCTGGCCGCGTACCTGCTCGATCGCGGCGGCGAGGCGGGTGACCTCGGCTGCGGTCTGCGGGGTGGCGGGCTGGCCGGCGGCGGCGTCGAATGCGGTGTTTGCCTGGTCGAGTAGCCCCGACAGGTCACCATCGGACAGGCCAGACAGGTCTGCGGGTAGCTCGAACTGGGGCATTTGTTAGTCCGTTCATGATCAGACGTTTTGCTGATCACGATAGGTCTGTTTTCTGCCCTGTCAAAGATTACAAGATCACCAGCGGGCGATCGGCCACACCCACACACCAGGATCCAAACCGATCAACACGATCCCCACACCAGCCAACACCCACCACGGCGCCACACCCAACACCAGACGGCGGATCACTGCGACGCCTGCGGCTCAGGCTGCGGGGCCGGCTCAGGCTGCGGCTGAGGCTGCGGCGCCGGACGCTGGCCACAACCACACGACGGGAACACGGCGGTGAAACCAGTTGAAGCGTTCATCGGGGGCCTCCATAGGTAGGGGTTTACGTCGGCAGGATAACACCCCAGACATAGTGAAGGCCCGCACCGGCGCAGATGCGGGCCTTCACCCCTAACCCCAAAGGGCAAAGCTGTGAACCCCAAACCGACCCTACACTAACGCCCGACCCGCGCGCGAGCAGCCGCGACAAGCGACTGCGGATCCCGTCCGATCGACTTAACCAACGCAGCCACCACCGGCCCCATGTCAATCACCGTGCCGGTCGGCTCAGGCCGCGGCGCCACGATCACCGGAACGTACGCGGCGACCAGCGAACCATCCGTGTCGACCGTCACCGACGCCCGCGGACGCGACCCGCCGTTGTCACCCGACGAATTCGGGAACCCCGGCACCGGCACCAACAGTGCGGCGATGAACTCCTTCTTACCCGGCTGCTCAGGGTGCGGCTGCCAGTCCCCCGAAAGTTGGCACATGCCAGCCCTAGCGATCTGCTCACCAGTCACACCCGGCATCAACGCCCCAGCAACCCACACACCGTTCGGGTTCTCCCCGATCCGCACACTGGCGAACACGCTGCACGAGTTGTCGTAATGCCCGCGGCGCGCTTCGTAGTCGGTGCTCGTCGGGTCGGCGTGGCCGCAGTCGAACGTCACCGGACCCGCAGTCACCCGACCGCCGTCAGCGACCATCGCCCCGTCGCGTTTCATCCACCGCGAATAGTCGACGTTCCCGCGGGGGACCTCAACACGGCGGTCACGGAACGCACGGTGCGCGACCTTCGACGGCGCCAACTTCCCGTACACCCGCCCGTTCTGCTCAATGTGGAACGCCCCCTGTGCCTGCTCAATCCCGACCGGCTCATCGAACCAGTCCGGCGGCGGCGCGTCCGGGATCTCTACGGTCACCGACGCCGCGACAAGCGGCCCGTCGATGACATCCACCTCAAAATCTGCCATCGTCTGCCCCTCTACTATCGCGGCTGCCGTCATAGCGCCGTGGTGGTCTTTCTGCCCCGGCCACATGCCGGTTGCTTCATGATGATATTCCGCGCACAAGCCCTCAGGATCCTTCACATACTTCCCGAGCTGCGCGACACACCTGCCGAACGACCCCGGCGCAGGCCAATCGATCAGCGCGGCCCCGGGGCCGCTCACCCAGTGACGGCGCAACGCCCGGTCACCCGCCACCCGAGACCACCTCCACCGGCGTGTCTAGGTCATCAACAGTCGGGTCCGCGTCCGCCACATCCCCCAACCACAGGTAACCGTTCGACCAGCCGTCAGCGATCAGGTTCGTACCGAGCGACTTGTCACCCATGAAGTCCCGCAGATTCTCAAACACACCCTGCGCAGCCCCGTCAAGGATCAGGGTCTCGCCGTCCCACGACACGGCCCCGATCTCAGTGCCCGGCTCCTCACCCGACAGCAGCGGACGTCTCGACATCAGGCACCTCCTCGGGTGGCGGGGTGATCGTGATCTGCCCGTCAGTCCACACGAACCGTTCAGCGGTCAACGCCTGCTCGGCGTCGGTCTGCAGTTCGTCTACTTCGTCGTCTGCCATGTCACACCCACTCCGCTACAACCTCAGTACGGCCATTAACCTCAGTCACCGAAATAATCCGCATCGAACGACCCGACCCGAACACGACCTCACCATATTGGGCATCACCCGCCGGTGTGCCCGCCCGCGTCCGGATCTCAAACAGGACAGGAAGCCCACCCGCCGAATTCAGATCCCGGATCTCGACATAACTCGCCGCTTCGTCACGTTTCGTTGCCGTCGACTGGAAGCCCTTATCCGTGATCACAGCGCCGGGCCGCACCTGCACCAACACCGAAGGCGGCAACACGGCACCACGGTAGAAAACCATGTCGTTCGATACACGCGACGTGTCAATTGCCCCCTGCACCCGGCGCTGCCATGCCCGCGACTGGGGATCACCAGCCCGCAGTTTCTCATTGTTCAGAACGGTGGTCCGGTCATCAATTCGGTACCGGTCCATAGCCTTCTGCGCCGCAACGACCTGCGTGGCCGTGACCCCCGGGGCGCGGGTTGTCGGAACGCCATTGAAGCCCTGTTTAGCCTGCTCCCAGTAGTCGCGGTCTGGGTCATCGACCGAACCGAGGTTCGACCCGTCACGCTCCCGAAGCAGCGCCATCAACTCGGCGACCAGAGGCTCAGCTTCCCGCTTCAACGCCTTAATCTCACGTTGCCGGTCGATTTGCGCGTCCGCTTCCCGATCGGACAGGTAACCCCGGGAGAATTCCTTTTGGATCGCCGCCAGCTCCTCAGCCCGCAGCGGGGCGACCTGCGTTTCCAGCGCGTCTAGCCGTGACTGCAGGCCAGCTACCCGTGCCTCATCCACGGCCCCAAGCGCGGGTGCTGCTGGCACCTCGGGGGTTGGGTCGGGCGCGAACTGCAGGGCATCAAATCTGGTGAGCGTGTCGTCCAACCACTCACCTCGCCCGACCCTGTCAAACTCCGGCCGTAGCGCCTCAATCTGGGCACGCATGACGGCAGCCTCAGACTCGGTAATGCCGAGGTTGAATGTCGAAAACTTCGGCATCGCCGCATCGCCAGCGAAGAACGCCATCGAATGATCGATCGGGACCAGTCGGCCGTCACGGGCCGTGATCCAGTTACCGGGGTTTCGGTCGTAGTTGTTGATCGCCGCGTCAAGGACACCCATCCGCTGACCATCGGGGGAACGCATCACCGCCAGCGGCGGGTCTGACGAACCGAACGGGTTATCCTGCTCACCGGTCCGGCCTTCGATGAACTCCATTTCCAACTCGTGTTGGCCGGTCCGCAGCACCGCAGGGGCGCGTAGCCCAACCGCGTCAGCGACCAACACGGCGAGCTGTTCCGCGTCGGCCTGCTCGTCCGGTGCCCGGAGATCCGCAGACCCCGAACGGTCGGCGACGTTCTTCCGGATGATGTCGCCGCCCTCCCGCGTTTCAAGGCTCGTGACACCCATCATGCCGCCCTGACGGCGGGTCGTGACCAGCCGTGACGCGGCGGCGGTCTGCACCTGCTGCTGGCCTGGCGTCAGGTCACCGTGCCACGTCGACACGTCGGGTGCCGTACGGACTGCCGGCTCAGACGGCGGTGCGGTCGCCTCAGCGCCCGCAGGGACGACCTCGACGTCGATGACACGTCGCTTGGACTTCGGCCCCGAATCGTTGACGATCCGGAACGACAGCCCACGGTCTAGGAGCAGTTCCCGTTCAGTGCCGGTCTCCCCCGACGTCTGCGACAGGCCGACGGCCCGGGTTCCCTTCGGCACCAGGATCCGCATTTCAACCCCGGTGCCGTTGTTCGTGAACTTCCCGACCTTCGTACCCGTCGTAGTCGACGTAAAACCGTGATCAGTCCAAGCTAGGCCGGTCATGTCCTCGCGGTCGTTCCAGCCTGGGCCGAACGTCCGATCAGGATCAACAATCCCGCGGCGGACCACGACATCACCCGACAGTGGTGATACTGACATCGCGGCGTCGATACCGGTCATCAACCGACGCGCCCGATCTGGGTTGTAGCCGATCCCACCGCCGCGCAGGAACTCGGGGAATCCGTCGGGGTTGCCGGCCGACGACCTAAGCGCGCCGTTGACGATCTCGTACCCGTTGTTGCCGTAGTCGCTGAGCGCTTCCCAAACGTTTTGCCCGTCGATGCCGGACCCGCCGACATCGTCGGTGTCGACCATGTCTGCGGACGTACCTGGGTTGAACGGGGCCGCTTTCAGTGCCGCATGTCCCGTAGCGGCACCGGCCGCGCGGTCGTCGAAAGACCGGACATCGGGTGCTGGCACATCCGGGGCCGGCGGGACGTCTGCCTCACCCTTGACGCGGCCCCGTTCGATCGCATCCGCTGCAGCTTTACCCGTTTCAGCGCGCGCGATAGCCGCCGCCGCGAGGTGTGCCCCGATCTGGTTTTGGATGATCCGGTCGCGTACATCCTGCTTACGGGAACCCGCGGGGGTGTGTACATCCAACTCGCGCGCGAGTGCCCGCATCTGCGGTGCCGTCAACTTCAGGCTGTCGAGGTACGCGGCGGCATCCCCGCGGGCGTCCGACGTGTCGCGGGCCGTCCCACGATCCCGGATCGCCTTAAGGTCAGCGGCGACCTTCGCCGTATCCCCCGCGAACTCGACCTGTGGTTTCGGCTCACGCTTCGCCCGCGGTGCTGCAGGTGCAGCAGGCGCCTTAGCGGCCTGCGGCTCAGGTGCAGCCAACGCCGCTACCGGCTTACGACGCGCCTCAACCACACTCGTATCCCGCGCCAGCGCACGAGCCTGCAACGGTGCACCAACCCGCCGCTCGACAATGGCGTCACGGACAGCGCCCTTCGTGGCCCGCGGTTGGGTAGTGATCCCCATCTGCTTCGACAGGTCCCGCAACTGCGGGGCCGACAGTTTCAGCCCGTCTAGGTGCGCGGCAGCCTCAGCCCGTGCCTGCTGGCCGGTGATTTCCCCGTTCGCGGCGCGTACGTAAATGTCTTCCAACGCATCCGACACGGACTGCGCCTCAGAGGGTCCGCCGGGGGTAGGCGCGGCGGGGGCCTCGGGTGCGTTGGGCTTCGGGGTTGCCGTGCCGGTGTCTTCCGACTTGCCGCCCAGTTTGGCTTGCAGTTTCTTTGAGATCGACTCCTGCGACTCACCACGACCCAACGTGATGCCCTGCTTCGTGGCCTCACGGCGTAGCTGCTCGCGGGTGAACCCGGCGAACGGGTCCCCGTTACCGTCGTGGGCTTTCAACGCGGCACCCAACCGGGCTGCCATGGTCGCGAACTGGCCGTGAGCATCGCGCTTGTGTTTCGCCTCCACGAACTTGCCCGCCGCGACGGTCACATCCCACGGCATGTCGGGTTCGTCGGGCAAGGTCAGCGGGAAGTCGAACACGTCACCGCCGAACGCGACCCGCAGCCGATCGAACGTAACCGGGCCTGTCAGGTGCGTCAACTGCCCGGCAAGCGTCGGATCGTCCGTGTAGGCGAGCGTGACATGCGGAATGTACGGCACATGCTGGGCGGGCATCATCACACCCAGCGCATCGGCGGCGAGCTTCGCGACCATGTCGCGCATCAGCATCAGTTCGGGGCCCTCATCCCCGGACACTTCGAGCACGACGCAGGTGTCACGGTCAGGGTTGCCAGGGTTGAAAATCGCTATCGCGAACCCGTCAAGATGCAACGACGGAAACGACTCGGCCACATTCTCCGCCGCGGCGAGCAACGCCTGCCGCTGCTCCGGGGTCAGCTTCGCATCCTCACCCAGATACACGAGTGTGGTGTGAAGTTCTTCCGCGGGTTCGCCGACCTCCAACCGTGCCGCATCGTAGGCAGACGGTACGAGCGCGATCATCGCCCCGCTGTGCGGTTCACCGGCAGCGGTCAGGGTCTCCTGGTCCGGGTAGGCCATGACGACGGACCAGCCGAGGTCGAGCACATCGGTATCCCACGCAGCCACTAGCGCTCCCGCGTCAAAGTCGTACGTTTGCGTACAACGGCAGTTGATCACTTCTTCGGGTGGTCCCGTCGGATCCCCCGGCACCATCAGCGGGAACCCGCCAACGATGAACGCCGACAGTAGCGGCACCGTCTGACCGTCCGCGGCGCGGTGCGTCGGGCGGGTGCGGGGGTCGTTCGTCGCAACCCACGTCTTAGTCATGGACGGGTCGTCCAACACCTGGGCCTGAGCGAAGCTGCCGGCGTTGGACGCGGCGATAACCTCTGTGCGAGCGATCGTCGTCGCGCGCGCTTCGGACACGGGCGCAACGGCCTGTATGCGGGCGGCCAACTCAGGGATCGTTTCGCCCATGTCGACGCCCGCGGCTAGCTGCGTCGCGATGTCCTGCCAAATGTCGTCGCCCAAACCGACAAGCCGGTTCGTGGCTTCGGTGATGTACGCGGCAGCCCTGTCCGGCCTGAGCGCCGACGTGGGTAGGCCGGCGGCGGCGAAGTCCGCGGCGGTAGCGGCTGCCGCGGTGCTCCACGTGTCGACCACGACCGGCATGACCGCGGCGGGGGCCTGAGCCACCCACATGTTGCTTGCGGGCGCTGTAACGACGACAGGGTCGACTGCCTGAGGCGACACGGCTTCACGCACCGCACGGAGGATCGCGGCGATGATACGACGCACCACCCCGCGTGCTGCCTCTTCCGCCCGTGCCTCAAAGCCGGCTAGGTCATCGGGCGGCAACCCTTGCGCGGTGGCCACGTCAGACCCCGACGCGCGGGCGGTGCCCGTTGACGTTCAACGCAGGCCAGCCCGCCGCGGTGACCGGCGGGGGCTGACCTTGGTTGTCCTGCATGGTCGGGGCGGTTTGGGTCTGGTCCGTCGTCACCGCCGACAACTGGTCCGGTGGTGTGGTGCCGTCCCCGAACGGCAGTTCGGGCTGCGTCGGGGCCGGCGGTGCGAGGTCAAGCCCGACCAACTCTTTCGCCGCCGCGACGGACGTTGCGGGCGCTTTGACAAGCTGCTTCAGCGTCCAGTCTTTGAGTTCCGTCTTCGTCGGCTTGTCGGCCTCTTCAAGACCCGACTCGCGACGCAGCGCCTTACCCGATGCCTCGCCGCGGTCGTAGGCGTCGAGGACCGCTTTAGTCTTGTCGGGTTTGACGGTGATCTCTGACGGGTCGTACCAGCAGACGATCGGGCGGCCTTTCGGCCCCAGGATCGGCTGATCCATCGACATGAGCGCGGGCAGAAGGTACTGGTCGGTGAACGCACCGACCGCCAACTCCACCGGCGGGGAAATGAACGTTTTGATCGCTTCGTCGGAAATCTGCCATGCGTTCCAGTGGGACGTTTCACCCATCCCCAACAGCACCTCGGCGGGCATGTGCATAGTTGTCGCGAGCCGCCGCACCTCAGAATCGCGGGCCTCGATCAGTTTCTGATCAACGCCGTTTTCAAGGGCAATGTGCTTGAAACCGTCGATGAACTGATTCGGGATCCGCACCGGGAACGGGATCGCCGCCGATGCGGTGCCCGGGTTTTTGATCGCATAGCTCGCGTGTTCGATCAACTCTGCGATGAACGGGTCGGGGGCGTCTTTGAACTCGGGCCTGCTCTGAAACGTCATTTCCGCGGGCACGACCAGGAACCCGTTAGTGGCGATACGCGACACGAGCGTTGCGATGATCCGCCGGTTGTACAGGTCAATCGTCCGCAGGATCGGCAGGGCGGGCTGCGCGAATGAGAACGCCCGCCAGTGGTACTCCTCATCCGGGCGCCAAATCCGGATCGTCAACGAATCGTCGGTCAGTGCCCGCCACCGCTTGTCATTGACCTGCACCTGAAACGGTGCACCCAACTTCTTGGGCTCACGGATCGTCTTCGCTGAGTAGATCTGCCAGTCAAGCTGCCCGCTCAACTTCGGCTCAACCACGACCCACGAATCCCCAGGGACCGACAGGTGCGTCGACAACGACCCCAACAGGCTTGCCTGCCCGGAGATGTTCCCACCGATCGCCGCAACCAACTCTGACGCGGGATGGTCCGGGGGGAGGGCCGTCGGTTCGTCGCCCGGTGCGCCCATTTCCGCGGCGATCAGCCGGATCCGGCTGATGGTGTTCGCGAGCCACGTGACACCGAAGTTGAACTCCCCGCCGGTGCGCCAGAACGCCCACGCCTCATCCTGCCAAGATGCGTACCGGAACAGCGGCCGGCGGCCCGGGTCTTCGACGACCGTGTCGGGGCCCAACGTTTCCGCTGCCGCGGTCAACAGGGGTAGCTGTGATGCGGGGATCGGGATCCGGCGGACGCGGCGCTCAGGCATCGTGTTACCTCATGTTTTCGGGGAGCGTCAGCCGTGCCTGCTTCGTTTGGGCTTCAACTAACTGCCGTTCCGCGACGGCGAGCGCGGTCCTAGCTTCGGCGAGTTCGTACCGCTTCTCGGTGATGCCCTCGAACGTGGCGAGCAACCCTGTCACGGCGGAGCTGGCGGGCCACAGGAGCCACAGCCACGGATCCGGCCACCACTGAGCCGCTACGAGCGCGAGCCCACCCCCGACCCACACCGACATACACCACGGGCACGTCAGCAGGTAGGCGACGCCTTTAGCGAAACCACCGGTCGGCTTCCTACGGCCCTGCGCGAGGTCTGCGGGGTGCGGATCCAACCAGTCATACAGGGCCGTACGCGGGACGGCGATGATCGGGATTTTGTCCTCGGTTAGCAGCCTCGACAGCCGATACACGGCGAGGCAGAACAGGACAGCAAACAGTGGCGCCACAAACGGCAGGGTAGCAGCCTACACGCGGGCTTCGGAAAGATCGTTGATCAGACGCGGGGGCGGGGCGGGCGGTGCCCGCAGTCACACCACGTTCCACCCGCGCAGCCCTCAGGCTGCCCGTCATGGGCGGTACGGCACTCCGAGCAGATGAACTGGTTGTGCGGGCGGCGCAGAACGATCAGCGCGGGAACGTTAACAACGTACTGCGCCATAGGGACCGTCCTTCCTGAGGAGACAGGGAGCCACGCCACCCGCCATGCAACCTGATGATGTCCAAACCTTACTGAGGCGGTGCCAGCGTATCAGGGCCGGTCGGCTTCAACGTGGCGTAGCCGGCCAACTCTGCCGCGAACTCAGGATCAGGAATGCTCACCGGCCCCAGGACAGCAGGCATAGCGATAAACCCGGCATCCCGACCCAGATCGTAATGGTGGTGTTCGCCCTGGTAGACGCACACCTCACGGTCACACCACGGCGCCATTGGGGTCTCCTTAGTAGGTTCCGTAAGAACCGGGGGTCAGGTTCGCGGTCAAATCTTGCCGCATCGCGTATTGGGGCGGCATGACTACGGTAGTCGACGGCGTCCAGAACGCGAGGAGCAGGGCATCAGCGCGGTCGGGTGACAGGCCCATCCGTTTGATGATGTCCTTTTTCGCTTCGACCTTGACCTTGCCGCGCGAGTCCATGATCTCATACCGGGGTGCGGACAGTTCCGCAACAGTATCGTCGTCAACCTCGGACAGGTCCCACAGTTTCAGGCGCGAGTTTTCCCGGGCCATCCACCACAGCTCGGCCCGCAAATTCAGGTACTTGTCTTCACTACCCGGCGACGGTTTCTCAGCAACGTTGATCCCGACAACCTCAGCCGAATGGGTGCACTGATGCGCGCCGGTCGGGTTGTGTCGGGTCGATAGCTCTTTGAGCCGTCCCGTCAAACCCCAGCCAACGCCGATCACATCGACCTTAACTTTGGTGAGACCCCATTCGTTGATCTTTTCGACCAGGGCGCCAACCGACTTCATCGGGTCCGCGTCGACAAAGGAGAACTCCCGGCCCGCGCGCATCCCCCGCCGTTCCCTGAGCACCGTACGGTCGCCGCCGGCGCCGATGTCTATCCCGCCCTCAGCATCCCCCGACGCAGGGTATTCGAGGTGCTGGCACTGCCGGATCGTCGGATACGGGACCACGATCCACGGGTCTTGACCGATCGGGAACTCCGCTAACACTTTCGCCTGATACAGGGCCGAGTTTTCACCCCAGCGTGTTTTCTTGTCCTCGACCCATTCAGCCGACGTCAGCGACGCGCGCAGCTCGTCGGACACGGGTTCGCCGGTCAGGTTCGGTGAGTCGAGCACACTGATCTTTATGATGTTCCAGCCGGAATCAGGCTTGTTCACGTTGAAAAACTCTGACTGCGGATCATCTGGGTTACCGATCGCCAACAGGCGGCTGTTGTCGTTCGTCGTGACGGTCTCCACCGCAACCCACATCCACGGCGGCAGCCCACACGCCTCATCCAACAATGCCAGCACATACGGCCGGTGCAAGCCCTGAAACGCATCCTCAACATGGTTCGGGGGTTTCCTGCCCTGACCCACCAGCGTCCCGTCCGCGAGCTTCCACGTGTCATCTAGCGTCACAGTGCCGGGCAGCCCGCCGCGGCGGTGACCTTTCCGGATCTCCTCCCACAACAGGGCGTGGACCTGCGCATACGACGGGGCCGTCGAGATCACGAACGCGGTACCGGGCGGATGGGTGTCAATCCACCACAACGCCAACACCCCAGCTGACCAGGTCTTACCCGTACCATGTCCCGACCGGACAGCGGTCCTGCGGTTCGCGCCAACTGAGGTCATCAGGTCGACCTGCTTCGACCACAGTTCGGCGCCCAACCGTTCCCGAGCCCACGCCGCCGGATCGGACCGCCACCGCAACTGCTGCGGGTCAGCGATCCTCGCCGCGGTCGCGAACGCATGACGTTGAGCCGCGGACAGCATCAGCCGACCTCATCAATCAACGCGGACTGCGCAAGCCGCGTCCGTAACGCGAGGTCGAGATATTCGGCATTCAAGTCGATGCCGACGAACCGGCGACCATGCTTGAGCGCGACCATCCCAGTGGTGCCGGACCCCGCGAACGGGTCAAGGACCGTACCGCCCGAGCGGCAGCCGGCAAGGATGCAGCGTTCCGCGAGCGCGGGCGGCATGACTGCGAAGTGTGCGTCAGAAAACGGCGACGTACTGATGTCCCACACGTCGCCGGGGTTAGCGCCCGCATCGGCCATGGTCCGGGTTTTTAGGTTGGGTGTCTGACCGGGAGCGGTATAGGGCGGCCGTGCCCGGGTCGCGGCCGCGATGGTGCTTTCGGCGTGCGGCTGCCGGATCGGGTCGAGGTCGAACCAGTAGCGCGGCTGCTTGGCGAGCAGGAACACATGTTCGTGGGTGCCCGACAGTCGGTCTTTGACGCTTTCCGGCATGGCGTTCGGTTTGCGCCAGATCACATCGGAGCGCAGGATCCAACCCGAATCTTGCAGCGCGAACGCTACACGCCACGGAACGCCGAGCAGGTTTTTCTGTGGCAGGTCCCGTTTACCGCCCATACCTTGGGGGGTTGTTGCCGTGTTCGGACGACCGGTCAGATTCCCGTGGTTAGTGCGTGGGCCCGCTGCGCTTGTTGCGTAGGAATCGCCGAGGTTCAGCCATAGTGTCCCGTCCGCAGCCAGAACCCGGCCAGCCTCGTTGAGGATCTCAACGAGACGCGTAAGATACTCGACCATCGTTGATTCTGCGCCGAGCTGGCCGTCGCTGCCGTAGTCCCGCAGCCCGTAGTACGGCGGGGATGTTACGACGCAGTCGACCGACCCGGCCGGCATGGTGCGCAGGACGTCTAGCGCCTGGCCGTGGTGGAGGGTGATCTGGTCGTCGGTGTAGTGGACGGCCATCAACTGTCCCCGCCGAGTATCAGGGTCATCGCCAGCAGGGTGTCGGCTTTGAACTCTTCCCCACGGGCGGTGGCGTCCATGTCGTGGACGAACCCGCACCCGTAGGTGATCGCGAGCGTAGCGGCGTCCTCAGGCGTCGCGGGGTACCACAGGGCCCCGTCAGCGTCGGCCATCGCACACCATGTCAACGGGTTCTCAATCGCGGTCACGCCGTGGCCTGTGCCGTGTGCTGGTCGAGGACGTCACGGCCCAAATCGGTGAGCACAACCGGGCGGGTACCGCGCAGGGTGGAGTGCTCAGGCGCGCGGAACCCTGCCCAACCCAACTGCTGCAGGTCGGTAACAGCGTCGGTGACGTCGCGGGGCTTGACGGGGTCGGTCCACAGCGACGCGGCCCCGATACGGACGACTTCACCCGCCCGGATAGCGGTCATGAGGCGGGCGCGGGCAGCGGTGACAGTACGGCGGGGCATCACAGTTCTCCCTAGTGGTGGTGTTCGGCGTAGCCGCGGAGCATGGCAGCGTTTACGCACACCGCGGCGGCGTCGATGATACGACGGACACCGTTCTCGATGTGGATTGGGGGGTTTCCGTCGTCGGGCCACACGAGTACGGCGCGGATTCGGCCGGTGATCCGGTTGGTGATGATGTCGATGTTCCCGACGCCGGGTTTGTCCATGTTGCTGTGCCGGTACATGATCCGCATCAGTGGTGTCATTGGTTGAGTGTAGTCGGCGGGTTGTGGTGTAGGGTAGGTGTTGCGCCGGGCGCCTTGGACTTGTTTCCCCCGAGCGTGTTTTCGCCCCACCCCCGGCGGGCGTATCCGTGGATCACAGGCTTCGCGGTGCGGTTTCCATAAGTCCGTGGGGTGGGGCCTCAATATCTGACCTGCCAGGCTATGCCGCAGGACATGCAGATTTCGCGGTTGAATTCGCGGTTCAAATGCACCGACGTACACACAGGGCACGCTTTGCGGGATATCCCGCGTTTGATGCGGTCGCGTTGCATTTCCGTTGTCCCACCCCAGACGCCCTGCTCACGCATCCGCAACGCCCAGTCAAGGCAGTCGCGGCGGACGGGGCACACGTTGCAGAACTGTTGTACGTCCGTGTCGGCTTCAAAGGTGGCTTTGTCGGGGAACCATCGTTCGTCCCACGTCCCGCGGCACGCCCCGCGGCGGGCCCATTCACCGGTTAGTGGCATGCGGGTGGTGCTTCGGGTGGAGGGTTAACGGCGCGGGCTTCGTCGGCGGCGGCGCGGGCGGCACGGTAGCGGGCGAGGGCGGTGCGGGTCTCTGCCCCGGATGTGGCCTCAGCTACCGACGCCACTAGCTGGTCGAGGGCGGCCCGGTCGTCAGCTGCGGCCTGCGCACGTTGCGCGACGCCGTTCGCGTATGCGGTGGACCAGTCAGCCTGACAGTCGACGTACGCCCGCAGGCTGAACGTGGCGAGCCATGACATGACCAGCGACGTTAGTACCAGCGCGAGGATTACGAGCCCGACAATCCGGTGGGTGGCTACCTTTTGAATCTCCATAGAGTTCCGGCTCTTTTCAGGGTGACGGCGATCCCTGCGGCGAGACCAAAGAACGTGGCACCCCATAGGACCGATTCGAGGACATACACGCGGTTACCCTAACTGTCGTCTTTCCGGTGCTGGCCGTTGTACGTGTCCCCGTTCTCGTTTTTTGACAGGCCGTAGATCGTTCCAACACCTGTTCCGTAGATTGCCCAAATTTCAGCGGGTACAACGCCTTGGTGGGTGACTGCGTAGGCGATGATCACGACTGCCCATGCCAGGCTGAACGCGCCGATCATGATGTTGCGGTTCGTGATCACCACCGTCGGCCCTTCCCGTAATCAGTAGTGATCCCGTCACCCAACCCAGTACGTACGCGACAGCGAGCGCACACCAGCCACCCACGACCGTGAGCAGCCACCCCCACCAGGTCATGCCGGCGGCGCCTCCCCGACCAGCGGGATCCGAGCCAGATGCTCGGCGGCAATCGGGTCGATCGTCGGGATCGCAAGGATTTTCTTCCAGTACTGGTATTCGGGGCCGTCGTGCATCCACCGCGCAGTGATCCCGTCGGTCAGATACACGGCTTGGCTGCCGGGGGCACGAACCATTTTCTGCATCGGGTGGGCCTCTCTGTGGGGGGGAATGCCGGCGAGGGGATCCCAACCGGCGCAGTCGTAAAGCAGGCTGTCGGCGTCGTCGAACGTCGACAGGTGCACGTGCTGATCGGTGTTCGGGCGGCCCTGTTTGAAGCCGTCTGCGTACGTGTAGTGCTGGCCGGCGGCGTTCAAGTATTTGAGCCACGGCAGGAGACCCGCACGCGCGTCACGCAGGATGGCGTTGCCTAGGCCGCGGTCGTTGGCGTAGTCCCCAGCGCACACCCAGTACCGTTCCCCGGCGACGGGCACGACGAGGGGTAGACGGTTCGGCCATGCACTGTCCGAGTAGGGGCAGTGATCCTCTGGGGGTACGGCTGTCAGGTGGTCGGCGTTCCCGAGCGTCCCGAGGTTGGCGATGTTGTTGCGTTTGCAGTAGTTGACTGTGTAGATGATCGGTGCGGCGACCTTAAACGGCCGGCCGGCGTTGATCCACACAGCTAGTTTCGGGCTCGGCATAAGGCCCTCCCGGGAGGATATGAAAAAGCGTCGGGTGTGATCAACCGTAGCTGACCACACCCGACGCCCAAAATCCACCGTCACACTAAGTGACGATCAACGCCACCGCGACCGCTGTAGCGCACAACGCGAACGTGCACACCAGCAACACCACCAGACGGATAGTGGCCAGCCCCGCAGCGCGCCTCTGCGCCTCAGCGAACGCCGCATCAGACGGCGCGGGATCAACGCGCGGCGTGTTGACCTTCGACCGCCAATACTCCTGCGCATCCGGCGACTTAGACGGCCCCATCACGCGCCGCCGCCCTTCACGTGAACAACCGCCGTAATGTTGTCGCACACCACAACGTCAACACCCATCATCACCTGATGGAGGTGTCCCATCGCCTTGTTGTCGACTTCCTGCGACGAGACGAGCACGATCGTGTCGCCTGCAGCTGGGTACACGACTGTCGCACCCGCACGCCCGAGGGCTGTAACGGTCTGGTCGGCCAGCCACTCCTGACGGGCGTCGTCGTACGTGTCGAGTAGCCCATCCGGCGGATCGACGACCAGCGGCCATTCCCGCTCAAACTTCGCGAGCGCCGTTTTCAGGAACAGCGTCGACCGGCGTTCCGTCGCGTCGGGGTAGAACGACTCACACACGATCGTCGACCCACGCACGTACAGTGCCGGCATCTGCGGGATGTCTGACAGGCTGATCCCGTTCGCCTGCAGCCACTCCGACATCGGATCCCACACACCCGGCACGCCGTATCGGGCTTCCATGTCGGGGAGTTCCGCGCCGAGGTCTGTCACGACTGCGGCCGGTCGAACGCGCCATCCTTCACGCCGCCGACGAACGCATCCCACTCCGGGCCGGTGAACTGCAGCTGCGGGCCGTCGGGGTCTTTCGAATCCCGGACGTGGACACCACACCCACTGTCGGCGACCTCGACACACTGCCCGCCCCCCGAAGACAGCGGCGACTTACGGAACTCCCGAACTTCGACGCACTGCCCGTTAGCGGCAGAGTACGGCGACTTAGCCCACTGGTCAGTCAACATCAGATCTCCTCAACAGCATGAATAAGATCGCCAAACCGACGATCAGGAAGAAAGCCACCCACCCGATCGGTAGGTCACGGACCGCCGACACGGCCGGCGGTAGCGTCGGGGCCGGGGTGGGGGTCACCGGACAGCCATCCCTGCCTGCAGCCGGCGCACGACTGCTTCGTATTCGTCGATGTCCTCCGGGCGGGAATGCGCGGCGACGACCATACCCAACGCTGCGTCACGGACCTCGTGAAGGTCACCCATCCGGAACGGGGTACCGACCTTCCCCCACATCCACGGCCACACCCCATCGTGACCCCAGTCGTCGAAGTCGCACCGACGGTGTAGGCCGCGGTGGCTGCGTTCCCACGGCTTCAACTCGACCACACAGTCGGTTTCGGAGCAGTACCGGCGGGCCGTGTCGGCCGCAACCTGATCACGCTCTTTCAGCGCTTCGAGTTGCGGCCGACGCCGGACACGTTTCACCTGACGGGCCACGACTAGGGCCGTGCCCGCTTCGCCGCGGCGTTGAACCGGATCACCGCAGGCACACCGTTGTCGGTAAGTACCTGATCCGCGGTCGTGGTGTTCCCCTCCGCGTCGGTCTGCGTCGTGGGTACGGGCTCGCCGGTCACAGCGTTGTACACCTTGTAGCGCAGGGTGACCGAGTTCCGGTTACGGGCGCGAACAAGGTCGAGGGTGTGTTCCTTGATCGAAGCGTCGTACGGGTCGTCAGGGTTGCTGCCGCGCGGCCCGACGGTGAACTGCGACCACGCGTCAGGCCCGCCCGCGTAGTTGTCCATCAACGCGGCCTCGTGGATCGACGTCTTCGGCGGGCTACCGGCGGGGCGCTTCTCTTCAACCGGCGGGGTCCATGGCTCATACGTGAACATTCGGTTCCTTACGTTCGGGGGATGTTGCGCTGTTGTGCGCGTCAGCCGATCACGGTATCAGGTAGGCGGACGCCGGTTACGGTCAATCCAGTCCCACGCCATTGCCGCGACCCAAAGGAATGCGAACAGTCCGAGGATCGGGCCGATGTGGTCGCGCATCGGCTGATCTGATGTTGCGGCGACCCGGCCGAAGAACAGGCCCGCGACGGCGAGCGCGGCAAGGAACGCGAACCTAGACAACATCGGGGCGCTCAGGGGTTGGGAACACCAGATGGCATTCATGGCGACCGCAGCAGTCGACGATCCTCGCGCGGTCGAGGTCACGGCCGGTCCGGTTGATCCAGTCGAGGATGTCGGGTAACCGCCAGTCCGTGATGTCCCATGCGGGGAGTTCTTCACCGTTCCACCACCCGAACTCTTTCCGCCGCGGCTCGCCGGGTTCGTTGGTCATCGCTTCGGGCATGGCAGTGGGTTCGGGGCGGGCTTCGGCTTCGGTGGGGGCGGTGGTGGGGGCTTGGGGGGATTCGTCATGCCGGTCCCTCGCCTAGTGCCTTGCGTGCCCGGTTGATGATCTGTGTCAGGGTTACCGTACGGCGCGCGTCTGCGCCGGGCCCTTCGACGTCGTCGAGTGACACGAGCCACTGACACACTTCGGTGGGGGTGGGAGGTTCGTTGGGGGGTTGTGTCATGCCCGCTATCATAGCCGGTATGGATGCTGGTGCAGTAATCATTGTCGGGTTGTGTCTGTTCGCGTTCCTTGGCCTGTGGGCTAAGTACGGGGCTAAGGCCGCGGTGGTCACGTTCATGATCGCGGGCGCTTTGATCGCGTACATGTTTTACGCGGGGGTGTTCAACACCACCAAGTAACGCAGTGGGGCCCGGACCACTCCACGTCGGTCCGAGCCCCACATCCCGCAGCAGTCCCATGCCGCAGCTTGAGACGATAGCAGGCCCCCGACGGCGATGTCGGGGGCCTGCCTTGTGGTGTTAGCGCGTCGGCGGGTCGTCCCGCAACCCGCCGTCGCGGTGGGGTTCGGACCAGCATTCGTAAGCCCGGCCGTCGGTCAGGTGCATTCCGGCGGTTTGCGGGTCGCGGCAGGCGCCGCCGTTGCGGTGGTAGTCGAACGCACCAACCCCGGCGAACGTTTTGTGACACGTTGCGCAGTGTGCGGTGTTGTAGCCGGACCAGCGGCTTTCGCCACGGCCGCAGCCGTGGGGGAGGTCTTCGGTCGCTCGGGTGCCGACGGTCATCAGGTCTATGGGCATTCCGCGTTGTCCTGTCGTGCTAGAAGGTTCACGTCGTCCCGTTCCACCAACGGGCCGTGTTCGTCAGCCAGAGTACGGCACGACAACGCCGTTGATGGCAGCCTGTCCCGATCCGACAGCCGCGAGTTGGGCGGTCACGATCTCCCGGACCGTCAGATCATCCGGGTCCAAACCCAAAGCCCGCAGCGACGCGAACACCACCGCGACCAGCGCCGCGCCCTGAGCTTCGGCGATGTCGAGCTGCCGTTGCGCGATGTTCCGCTGTGATGCGACTTTCGCGAACGATGCGGCAAGTTTCCGTTCTTCGATCTCTAAACGTGCTAGTGCCCGGATTTCTTCACCTGTGGCGTAGCGTTGCCCTTTCGGGTTCATTGACCACGTGTGCCCGATTAGTGCACTAATGCCGCCGGTGTTGAATATCCAATCTAGACGGTCCCGTGCTGCCAACAACGCAGCCGTCTCCACCTCGGTCAACGTCTCGCCGTCTGACTGACGGGTCAACAACTCCCGCAACTTTTGGCCGTGCGTAAAGGCTTCGTGCAGTTTCGCGGCGTAAAGGTCTGCCCTGGCAACGGCTTGCGACAGCAGCCGGAGGATGATTTCGTCGGGGTCGACGTCCGTCGTTTGGGTGCTGACCTGCCACTTTTCTAGGTCCATCATGACTCGCGATCGGTGGAGAACTTTTTCGACGGTGTTGCCGCGGCCGATGATGTGGTCGCGGCAGAACGTTGCGCCTTTTATGGGCCATTTTTGGCAGAAACCTTTGTTTCCCTTACGGCCGCAGCGTCCGGGGAGGGGCTGTGGGCTGGGCATCAGGTCCTCGGTTTGATGATGGGGTGTGCTCCGGTGGGTGCGGCTAGTGCGTCGGCGCGGCAGCCGGCGCAGTTGTCGGCGGGTTGTCCTCGGTGGCGTGGGCATTGTGTGGCGTTTGCGAGTCTGGCGCGTTTTGTGGTGTGCCAGGTGTCGTTTTGGAGTCGGGCGTCTCGGCATGCTCCGCAGGGTGGGGGGTTTGGGTCGTTTTGGTGTTTATGACATTTTGGGGGGGGTTCTTTGTCCACAGGCGGTGCGGGCCGCGCGGTTCCCCTCCCCTGCTCCCCTGCTCCCCTGCTGTCAAATTCCAGCACATGGGGACTCAGTGCACAGTCACTGAGTGGCTCACTGCTCGATTCACTGAGTGGCTCAGTGAGTGACTCATGGAGTGGGCACGGCGGGAGGCGTGATGGTGAGGGCCGGTTTGGCTTCTGGTGTTCGTGCCAGTTGACGCAGTGAATGTAGCGTCTACCTGCGTGTTCGTATCGGCAGATGGGCGGGGGTCGATCGATGCCCTTCGCTGGCATGGCCATGATCTTGAGCCATTTTTCGACCTTAGACGGGGTAACTTTTTCGTCGTGCGGGAAGCAATCCCCAGCGATCGTTTTTGGGACGTCGAGTCCGCGCCCGCAGTCATCGAGGTAACCCCAGAGCAAAACGAAGAAATATCGAATCTCAAACGGCCAACTCGCGACGACTTCGGACGTCCGTAGCTCCGGTTTGACGGAGCGAATCCGGGCCATCAGGCGGTTACCCACAGGGTTACCCGCAACGTTATCCACAGGCCGTGAGGCTTCCTACGGCTGTTAGAATGCTCCATAAAGCGTGCGCCTCTCACTAGGCGTTACTCGGATTGGAACGGCCACCCGTTGGACGCGGGTGGCCGTTCGCGTTGTAGGTGTTGATCGTACCCGCCGTGCCGTGGCCGGCTAGGGGCCTGCTGGGGCGGTTGGGGTGATGCGGAGTTCGGCTGTCTGCTGGGTGAGGCTGGCGACCATGCTGGCGGTGTAGCCGTGTGCGTCGAGGATGCGCGCGAGTTCGTCTAGGAGTTGTTCGAACCGTGCTGCGGGGTCGAGGGTCGGGGCGATGGTCGCGGTGAGCCAGTCGGGGTGTAGTGGCTGCGTATCGGCGGGGTCGTCCCGTTCGGGGGTCATCCTGGTAGCTCCCGGTCGTAGTAGGGGGCGTTCTGGGGGTCGTACATGTAGCGGAGGAACGCGGCGGCTGTCTCATAGTGGGCAGCGCGGTCGACGCCGTTGTCGACGCCGTGGGCCCGCCACACGATGGCTTCGGTCAGCAGCACGGACTGCACTTCGTTGAGCATGCTCTGTTCGAAGGTCGCGCGGTCGACGGTGGGCGCGGTGCGCCGGCCGTACAGGGTGTGCGCGCATGCGGTCCCGGCGAGCCCGACGGCGAACCCGCCTGCTGTGAGGAGTTGCGACAGGTTGTTGTGGCCGTGGTCGAGCGCCCACCCGGCGAGCGCGGCTGTCACCCCGGCGGTCGCGGCGAGGGACCACAGGATTTCGCGGTGTACGAGTCTCATGCGGGCCAGTCCCCTTCGTATGGGGTGGCGGGTGTGTGGTCGGCGCACCCTGGCCACCAACTTCTACAGTCGGTGGCGGGGCCGTTGGTGACGTCGGATGGGTCAAGTAGGCATTTCGGGTAGTGGCGTTCGCCTGCGGGTGTGCGGTGGAAGCAGGTCCCGCACCGCCGGCCGGGGGCCTGCCGGTCGTCGGCGGGGGCGGCGTCAGCATGCAGTCGGCGGCCTAGCGGATGCCAGCCCGCTGCCAACAGCTGCGCTTGCCGGATGGTGCGGCGCCGGTCGGCGGACAGTGTGACGGCCTCTGGTGGGGCCGTGGGGGGCATGTCGAACAGGCTGAGGTCGGTCATGTCCGGTTCCTTATCCCGACTTCTACATCGAGTGCGTCGAGCCATTCGAACAGGGTTTCGACGGATGGCATGCGTTCGCCGCGTTCGTATCGGGCGACGTTCCCAGCGTTCGGGATCGCGGTGCGGCGGAAGATGCGGCGCTCAACCGCAGACCTCGGTAGGTTCAGGGCTTCACGGCGGCGGATCAGGCAGTCACGGAGTTCATCCCACGTCACGGCGCTACGGTGTCCTTCCGCACGAATGTGACCATCCGGGTTCCGCACACGTCGCAGGGGCCTTGCGCGGTGTGGCGGCCTTTCCGGGTGACGACGATCAGGCCGTCGAAGAACCGTGTCGTTCTACATTTGACGCAGTAGCCGGTGTATCTCATGAGGTCTCCAAGCGGATCAGTTGGGGTTGGAGGTGCCCGCCCAAAGCGCGGGCGTAGCGTTGCGCGGTCCCTAGGAGCATCGTGGGGATCGGGTTGGTGTGGAACCGTGACACGGCGGCGCGGGTGATGCCCATCCGCCCCGCGACGGCTTCATTGGTCAACCCGAGTGCCTGCCGGACGGCGTCGCAGTACCCGATGATCCACGCGGCTGTGTTCTCCGCACGTCCTTCGGGGGTTGTCGCGGTACGGCGGGCGATGAAAGCTACATACGGATCGTCGGCGACGTTGGGTAGCCCGTGAACGGTGATTGTCAGGGTCCGGCGGACGATCACCGCACGGCCCTCGATCGTGCCGATACGCAGGTTCGGGGCGGGGTTGCGTTCCATGTACGACACTGCGGACGCCGACACACCTAACCGTTGCGCGTAGGCGTCCGGGGAAAGTCCGCTACTACGCCGCAGCCCGGCGAGCATGGCGTTTAGTTCGATTTGCGCGGCCTGGTCGTCGGGGTGGAGGGTCACGCTGGCACACATTTGTCGGAGCAGTATCCGCGGTGGCTGCCGGTCCGCGGGTTCGTCGCCCGGGATACGGTGATCTCCCCAGTGCAGGTGGGACAGATCCCAGCGGGGGCGGCCCGGCTACCGGTTTTGCGGATGCCTAGGTATTCGAGGATTTCCCACAGGAACGTGGGGTCGTCGTCGCGCAGCATGGCCTCGCGGTGAACGGCGAGCGCGGCGGCCTGAGCTTTCGGGGTGAGGTCGGCGAGTCTAGGCATCAACGTCACCCGCCATCGGACGGGCCGCCGGGCAGACATCAACCATGTTGTACAGCCACGTTTTCCAGTCCTCGTCGGCGTCGCCAAATCCGTGCTTGTAGCCGAGGCTATAGGCGGCCTCTGCGGTCAACCCTGCGGGTAGGAAATGCTTGTGGGATGGCCGGGGCTCAGGCATCAACGTCACCGATCCGTGCGCGTGCTGCGGCTTGCGCTTCGGACGTGTCCGGCACAGCGTGGACGGGGTGGCTTTCAAGTTGGGTGCATTCCGTGCAGCCCGTCTCTGGGCGTAGCGGGTGGATCAGTACGTGATCGGAGTTGAACCGGTGCGTTTTCAGCGGCGGTTTAGACATCATGGCTCCTAACAGGTTCGGCCCCGCACCGTTGCGGGTACGGGGCCGAACGTTACCGGTTGGTGGGTTACTGCAACACACCCAGTTTGTAGAGTGCGCCCGCGATCGTGGCGAGTTCCTTACGGAGACCTTCGATCGTCAGGTCGGCGTGCGCGGCTTGCTGCGCGTAGTGGGACAGTTCCACGACACCGGTCCGCATCCGCGCGGCCTCACCGAGCGCGAGATCCCCGCCGAGGTCTTTCATGAGCCGATCGGCAAGGGACACGTCGAAGTCTTCGGTCAGTGTCCCGTACGCCGTCCGGGACACCTTCAACGCCCGGAACGCTTCCCGCAGCCGGTGCTCGTTGTCGTCGCGTGCGATTTCGATACCCGACACCCGCAGCTTCACCCACGGGTCGCCTTCCTCTTCGGGGCCGATCTCGTTACGTTCCGCGGCGGTGAACTCGACAACGCCGATGATCCGCATACCCAGGTGGTTGTACAGGCGCGGGACGACATCATCGAGCGCCGAGTTACCGGCGCTGTTGAGGTTCGCGGACAGTTTCACTTTCGCGGTCACAGTTGGGGTCCTGTTCGTTTGATGGTGAGGATGACGTACGGTAACGCACTCTTGTTGGGGTCGCGTTGCAGGGCCCATGTCGTGTTGATGACGTGCTTGTCGGAATCGTCGACAAGGAACCCGCACCCGGGAACCCAGTTCGAACGGCCCTGCCGCAGGAACCCTTTTTCGGGGCCGAGCCCATCAACTAGGGCTTTGATGGTGGGTTCCAAATTGAGGCGGTCACGGACCGGCGCGGTAGCGGTGACGTACGAGCAGTCGAAATGGAGGCTGACACCCGACACCCCGACAGGTAGGCCAGCCTTCCGGCCCGCGTCCGCCGCCGCCCGCCGGAACGCTTTCACCCGGCGGCCCTGCGCGATCGAATGCCCTTCCCGGTTGTTCGACGTCAGCCACCCGTGGGCGGCGACCTCGGCGGCGAGGGGAATCCGGACCTGCCACCAGTTAACCGGCGACATGACTCGTGTCGTTCTGCGCGAGCACGAGCGGGCGGACGACGATCGGGGACAGGTTGGCGGCGATCGCCTCTTTGATCAGGCTCAGGGTGCCCTTGTTGGCACGCCCGACAGCGGGGAGCGCGAGCACCAGATCGGCGCGCCGCCCCTGAATCTCGGCGAGGCACATCGCACGGTTGCGGATCGGTCCGGCGCCTTCCCGAAACTTCGCCCAGTCCGCGGGGTGAGGGTCGAGATCCCAGCCCCATTCCTCGGCGATCGACGCGGCGAGCCGGTCAACACCAACGCAGCCTTTCGGGGCGGGGCCGTCGCCATGCCGCAGGAGAACGTCAGCGGTCGCGGGGACCAGGTTGAAAGCTGACGCCATCAGACCCGCGATCTGATCACGGTCAGCCGACGTGGCGTAGCGGCAACC